>Ga0207098_10416_pt1 | contig 12246 bp, 13 predicted proteins | sample Alteio_BWMinHeat_84_FD_153548 | JGI IMG/M metagenome (GOLD analysis project Ga0207098, IMG submission 153548) | Enriched cells from forest soil in Barre Woods Harvard Forest LTER site, Petersham, Massachusetts, United States -... | ecosystem: Environmental > Terrestrial > Soil > Temperate forest >...
GTCGCCTTCGGATAGCGCTGCTCCACAATGGATTTGACCTGCCGATACCTCTCATGCGCGAGGTGAAGCGATTCTCGGGGATGCGAGGACACCAGGGCGAGGTGGAACGTCTCGTAAACATGAAATTCCGCGAGATCGAAGAGGTCTGGGTCCCGGTTCAACATGTATTCGAAATTGTAGAAAGCTTCGGCCAAACGCTTGTACATGTTGTCGCGAAAATGACTGACGGAGCCACATCCTGCTACGATTGAAAAGTTCTTTGCATCGTCGTCGATTTGGTAGATATGTTCCTCTGCTCGACGTGTGCCGATATTGGCGACCGCTCTCCTGCAAAGCTTTAGCAGTTGCGCGACCTTCGCTCGCAGTTCGTCCCGGCGTTCGAATGCAGTGAAGGTGCAGACGTGATAGCAGTTGAGCGTCACTCCTGATTTCGCATCTGTTCCCTCCCATGCGCGCCGGTGATCGTCATCGCTAACGGGTCGCAGCCACAGTTTTTCCGGGAGGCCAAAGACTGCGGTCATCATGGGAAAGCGTTCCGCGGAATAGATTTTGAGTTCCGCGGCGGTCTGGTCTACTACGCCGAGGAAGAACGGAATCTCAAGATGATGGAGGTACTGCACCTTGTTGTGCGCCTCGATTTTCTCAGCGTTGCTTTTGACCTGAATGGCGAATGAGGTCCGCGGCTCGACTGTTGGAGGCTTCGAATCGAGGATGTCGAATATCGTGCAATAGAAATCAGAGCCAACGTCGTCGGCGATGGTCGTGGGCTGTGCGACGAAGCTGAACCGCGACAGAAGATAGTGCGCTAGGCGCTCGGCCTCCCAGCCGGTGCGGACCGTGTATAAGTGCCCCATAGTTTTCGCTTCAGTGTAAACAAAAGGTCTTGACACGCGCGCGCTGACCGTTCATCGTTCTGCGCTATGGGTATGGTAATTCCAATCGATCAACACGGGGTTGACTACTCATTGGTCACTTGCACGTGGCCTTGGAAACGGAATGACCTCTGCCTTATGCCTACCACAGAGCAGGTCGTGAGCAGTCACGAAGTCGGGCGTATACTCCTCTGCAAGCACGAGCCAGATGCCGTCAGGATGCTCGCAAATGATTGCCTCTTTGAGTTCGTCGGTCATTGGCTCCATGATGCTCTCCATCAATCAAACGCCTCGATGTAGTCTGCCTTCTCGCCCGCCTGCTTGAGCACGTCGGCCAGCCAACGCTTCTTTCGCTTGCCGCGGACTACGCGGCCGACAAAGCCTAGCGTGGTGGCCACATTTCCACGATTGCGCCGGATATCCTCGCGCGTGAGCTTGGCGTAGCGCTCCAGAAAATCATCCAGGTTCTCGGGCTTCGCGAAAAGGTATGTGGCGTGCCCCGGCTGCGGAATTTCCGCAACCAACACGTTGCGCCATACGAATAAGTATTCGTCTCGAAACAGGAACCACGTGCGGCTCCGTTTGCGGAGTTGATCGAAGTAGTACGGCTCGTAGTCTGGGCGCCACGTGACATGGTGAGGCCTCAGGTGCGCTGACGAGTTAACTTGATCGAACCAGCGCTCGACCTGGGTGTGCTCGATGGGAAGTTTCTCGCACTGGTTGCGAATGTGCTGAACCAGATTGGCGTGCTCGCCGAGGAGGGCATGGATCGTCTGGGCGTGCTGAAGGTCCTCGGGTACGTTCGAAGGCGCGTGAACCTGAAGCCGGGATGGGAGCGCGGCCTGCCATTTTCGGAGAATCCACTCGCCGTTGTACAGACGGTACTTGCCGGCGTGAACGAAGGTCGCCTGGACCTCAATGCGAGTCCGGAGCCAATGCTTCCAATGGTTCCATGTGAGGTCCCAGCCCAGCCCTGGGAGGACATTCGAATCGAGCCAGACCTCCAGCTTCCGACGGGGATCGCGGCAGACGACCCGATCCGCGAAAAACTCGCAACGGCGGAGCAGCAGGGTTACTTTGCGTGATGTCATTTCCGGCTTATACGCCAGTATCCGGTCAGCGAAGAATGCGTCTTCGTCGTCGGAGAGATGGCCGTCAACCAGGATCGAGCCGAACCCGCCTTGCAAAGCGCGTCGTAGCAATTTCTGAGATCGGCGTGTGCCAGAACGTTGAAGGCTCGTTCGACGCAGGGAAGGTCCCGGGCTTTCGAGTCGCATACCTGGAGTTCGAGCGAACGCATCCGCCAAGCGAAGCGGAGCTGATCGAGCGTTGCGGTATGCGGCACGCGGAGAAGCCGGTAAAGAGACTGCGGCTCGTCCCCATCAAGCAGGTAGAAGTAGCGCCGGAGCGCTGCGCCGGACAGGAATAAGGCTTTGGGCCCCTCTTTACAGTCTGGAAGGTCCGCGCGGACAAAGGCTTCTCCGTTCTTGCCGGGCCTGGGGAGACCTACGTATCCGATGGTCGCGTACAGAAGTTGTTGGTGTCGCCGACCCGTCGGGTGCTGGATCAAGATTTCGGTGCTCGCCCCTAGAAATCTGAGTTGGTCCCGGCGCTGGAGGAACCGAGCAAGGATGCCGGGCGCCTCAGCCGTGGTGCCGTCCTCAAAGCGGCATTGCAGGGACCCGGAGGAGGTCACGACCTCCGCGATGTTGCGCAACTCGACAACGCCACTAATCACATCAGCAGAATACGGCCAAGAACCCGAATCACCAAGCGAGTTTAGCTATATCCGCATGATGCTGACAATCAATGAGATAGCGACGGCAATGTCGCCCAACGAAAAGGAGAATTCAACCATGACCGCAGAACCCACGGGCCTGTTCCAGGGTCTGGCGCCTCTACTCGTCAATCGGACGGTCATCATGACCGTTGCGGCGGACGGCAAAGGGCTCCTGACTCTCAACGTGATCCCGAAGAAAGTAAAAGACGACGAAAGCGACGCGCTGACGACCGCCCTGTGCATTACGGCTAGCGCCGAAGAGCTTGACCGCGACTTGGTCGCACAACTCCGCGAATTTACAGATGTTCACGCGAAGGCTGCGACCAACATCCAGAAGGTCAAAGACGAACTGGCGGCTGCCGAGAATGCCGAGCGAGAAGCTGCCGACGAGCGACGCGCGAAGAAGGCGAAAGGCAAAGTCGTTCCACCCGGCGCGGACGTTAGACCGGAACCAGTGAAACCGGCTGAATCGGGGCAGACATCGCTTGGTCTGTTTGACCAAGGCAACGAACCTGAGGAGGCCTTTTCCGTGAATGCCGCTGATACCGTGAAACAAGCCCTAGTCACTGTCGCAGCGAACGATTATCCGGACTAATGACGCCTTGGAGATCCCATTTTTCAGGCTTCCGCTTTTTACGTCCAAGTGGCAAATGCCAGGATTTCAGGCCACAAGCCGACTTCTCTTGAATTAATGTCGCTCGCGCCCAGTCGGGCACAGCTTCGTCTGTCATAATCTAGGAAAGCGCCAAAACATTTCTAGGCGATGATGTCATCGCCCGGGGGTGTGTAAGCGCGCAGGACAGGTTATCCAGAAACGGGCATCGCTGAACAAGTATGCCGGCACAAACTCATCTCGGTCAGATTCTCGCGGGCAAGGATATCTTCCTCTGCCATAGCGGGGCTAACAAAGAGTGGGTCGAGCAGCTTGCCGAGCGGATCGAAAGCGTCCCGTACCAGGACCGTCATCTCGGTGTCGTCTTCGACAAGTGGGACTTCACCAAAGGCAAGAACATCGTGCTGGAGATCGATGAGCACATCGATAAGTGCCGCTTTATCGGGCTAGTCGTCAGCAAGGCCATGCTGGAGGCGGAGTGGCCAACGATGGAGCGAACCATCGCGGTGTGGTCCGATCCTTCAGGCCGCGCAGGCCGGGTTATTCCCCTCCTGATCGAAAATGTCGATCTTCCGCCGAGCCTTCGGATGCGAAACTGGATCGATTTCCGCGACCCCGACCGGTATGAGGAAGCGTTCCTCGAACTGATCGCTCGGCTGCGGGACGAGCCGGTCCGACGCGGCCGCGGGGGGCTGCATCCCATCGCGTCCGTGACGACATACGCCCCGGCGCCGTTCGTCATCACGGGTTCGAATGTTGCCGACGCTATTCCAGAACAACTGATCAGCAATCTCCTGCCGGTCGTCGAACTGCCGACCGTGGTACAGGTGGCGGACACGTCTCTACGCAAGAAGAGCGACATCAAGAAATACACCGACATCAAGGACGTGCCGCCGTTCATCCTGCGGGAGAAGCAGCTCTTCACGTTCTCTGATCTTCACGACATCGAAAACCCGCTTCAGACAGCGATCGATGTGAAAACGCTGCACGATGAAATGTTTGCGCCGTGGTTCGTCGACGAGGATCGCCGCCGCTGGGCGATGGAACTCCTGAACCTGTGCCTGAAGCAGCATTGTTGGCAACGGCGCTTGCGATTCGACGGCAAGGGCCAGCGATTCTTCTTCCTTCCGCTTAGGGGAGACGATCCCGAAAAGACCATCTGGTGGAAGATAGCCGGGACATTGCACCCGCGCAAGGTGACGGTCCGGCACTATGCATATTTCAGGGGTGAGGACGGCAAGCCGGAAAAGCAGGAATTCGGATGGCGGCACCAGGCCCTGCGGGCGAGTTTCCTGCATTTGCCGAACGGTTTGTTCCTGAAACTCTCTCCGACTTACATGCTGACGAAGGAGGACGGCAAGTCCGCGCGCGGCGGCGCGCATGTCGGCCCTATCCTGTCGCAGTGGCTCAACCAGGAGCGTAACGGCCAGATCCTGCGCTCCCTTAGATTCTGGTCCCTCGTCCTGACGCGGGGCGACAAGAAGGAGTTGCGGATCAAGACCGGCCATGAAGCGATCGGTATCAGCCTCACGCCCGCCAACGGCGTCATCGGATTCGGAATAGGCGGCGACACGATCGACTATGACCGACTCATGAACGCCGAGTTCCAGGACGATCTCAGTATCCCGGACCTGCAGCCCGTGGCCCCGGAACAATACTCGTTGGGTTTCGAACTCCCGACCGCGACGCCTTAAGATATGTCCGGTTCTGATCCCCGGCGTACAAATCGCAAGTCCTCCCGGCGACCCCGGTACCAGCCGCCGCTCAACGCCGGTACGATGGCGGATCTCCTGGCGGGATCGCGCGCCGAACTGGCGCTCAACCTGATCCCCGAACCATCGCTGTTATTCGGCGGCAAGCTCGCTTGCGAGGACCCCAAGACCGGGCTCACGGCCTATGGTCCTTACAGCCGGACTGATGCCACGCGGCGCCCGATCATCCGCATCGGCGTTGTCGGCCCGGCTGAAGCCATCGACCGCGCCTTGCGGCTCGTCGAACAGATGACGCGTCCGATTCCCCACGCTGAAAAGAACGACGCGATGCTCCATCCGGGCTTCCCCGGAATCAACGATCAAGATCCATTCCAGATTGAGTTTGTGACGCAGCCGGTCTGGTGCAAGGCTCTTACTCCTGCCCAGATTGCTCTGGTTGAATGCAATCCTGATTTTCCGGCCCGGATCAAGCTTCTGGTCAACGATGTCGCGAAGGAAGTCGAAGCACTCAGCAAACTCGATTCCGGACCTGACGTCGTTCTGATTGCAATGACCGCCGGCCTTGAGGCAAAATGCCGCGTCGGCATCGCCGCGTATGATCGGGAGCAGAGACAGGCACAAGACGACGAGGACGAAGATAATATGCCGGAGGTCGTGGAAGAGCTGGACGAAGACGCTGTCGAAGAGGAGGAAATCGTCGAGGAAAAGTCGGATACGACGCGCAGCTTCCGTCGCGGCCTCAAGGCCGCTTGCCTGCAATCCCTTCCCACGCAGCTCCTGTGGCATCGTACGCTGGCCGGAACCAAGGGGGTGCAGGATCTAGCAACGCGTGCCTGGAATCTCAGCGTCGGGCTGATGTACAAAGGGCTCGTCATTCCCTGGCGTCTGGCCGATGTCATCGAAGGCTCGTGTTTTGTGGGCGTGTCGTTCTTTCACCCTGACGACGGCGACGGATCGACGCGAACAAGCGTGGCGCAGGCTTTTACGCACCGCGGCGAGGGCTTCGTCCTCCAGGGGGATAGATTCACGTGGACGCCAAGTCGCGCCGAGCGCTCACCGCATCTGGACCGTGACGGAGCGAAGGCACTCATCAAGAAGGTGCTTGATCTTTATGACGACGAGGTCCACAGTCTGCCCCAACGCCTCGTGCTCCACAAGACATCGCGATTCACCCAGGATGAACGTGACGGTTTCGCCGAAGGGCTTGCCGGCATCGGCGAGACGGCGCTCGTCACGCTTTCTCATCGGGGCATCACCTGCCTTCGTCCAGGCCGTAAGCCTGTGCTGCGCGGAACAGCTGTTGATTTCGGCGACAAAAAGGGCCTAGTCTATACGACCGGCTACATCCCATTTCTTCGTTGTTATCCGGGCTTCCGCATACCTCAACCGCTCGAGGTAACCGAGAACTGGGGATCGCTGTCTTTTCGCGAGGTGGCCGGGGACCTTCTGCGGCTGACCAAGCTGAACTGGAATACAGCTGCGTTTTGCTGTGTCGACCCGATCACCATTGCCTTCAGTCGGCGCGTTGGAGATATTCTCAAGATCGCCAACACCGAAAAACCAGCCCGGCACTATCGCTACTACATGTAGAAGCCCGTCCATCCAGATTGACGTGTAGCGGCGTGTCGTGGGAAATGACCGGGCCCAAGCTGATGGACCCGTAGAGGGCCCTGAGCGATAGTACCGTCGATCCCGTAGCCCCGCTGACGGCGTCGACCCTGCCACGAAAGTCGGCGCAGCTAACGACTATCCGGACTGATGACCATCACCCCGCTACAGAAACGATCCAGGAAACAATACGAAGGAGTAATAATTTTGCGATATGGCTCTCACCGTCACGAAGATGATTAGAGTTTTCCAATTCAATGGGATTCGCTTGCCTGATCCCAACCCTGAAATGAGCGTCGATAACGTGAAAGCACTGTACAGTGCCCAATACCCCGAGCTGACCACGGCTGTCGTCAACGGCCCGGAAGCTGTCGGCGACAAGATGCGCTATACGTTCGATCGAGCGATTGGCAGCAAAGGTTGATGCCTCGCCGCGCGAAATCCCTATCGGGTGAAGTCCTACGCGAGATCGAAAGACTCGCGCAGGGTACGCATCCGAAACAGCAGACTCCTTTGATGAGGTTTACCCAATGTCCGGACTGGCAGAATGCGGCAGTCTCAATCGTTCGGGCTCTCGATGCCTCCCTACATCGGTGCCGGCGCGGGGCTCCGATTTCGCCGCCACCCGGATGGCTACCGCCGAGCACTTGATGCCTAAGGGGTCGGGACTGACCATTCCTCGTCTCGACGGTATTCGGCGGGAGCATCAGCTGTGGCAAGGCGAGCAGGCCGCGGCGCGAACAGCCGCGGCATTCCTGAAAGCCGGATTGGCGTCGGAAGAGGACTGGTATCGAGCGCAGCGCAACCCCTTCGATTTTGTGAAGATGACTTTGAATCGTTGGGTATCTGCACACTGGGCCACTGAGATTCAGGAGGAATTCAGACTCCACCTTACGCTCTCGACGAGCCTGGACCGCTATTTCACGGACCAGGAACCCAGCGCCACGTCGGAACTGTACCTCACGATCGAGCCCGAATCGGCTGGATACGTTGTTCTGGGCCCGACCCTGCGGATGCTCGAAACAATTCACTCGCGGTTGCCTGTCACGTTCGCCCACACCCTCCTCGGCTCGCTGAATCGCTGGGTTCGGGTGTACGACTGGCGCGATGCGCTGGAACGCGTGGACAGGCTCAGGGAGTGGTACGAAGTGGACCCGCCGGAAACCCCTGAGGAGGTGCAACTGCCGGATATCGAATCGAGTATCCCGCATTGTATGAAACGGCGCCCGCTCTCTCGGAAGACGCTGGGACGCATCGGCCCTACGATAAAGGACACAACGGCGAGGCACTTGGTGGAGAACGTCCTCGATATCGAGCGGGCCGCCGCTCGTGTCGTTCGCCCTGTCATCGATGAGGACACCGGCGCCATGCTGGCCGATTGTGGAGAAGCGCTCCCGGCCCTGCTGGCGGTCTTCGAGAAACACGACGCAATCGAGGGGCAGTTTGATGAGGAGTCGCAAGGGATGCTCGAAGTCACACCGGAGCCGAACCTGATCATTCGTCTAAATGGAGAAGACGTGGAGAGTGTTCGGGATGCCTTCGATAGGCTGGCAGCCTGCTGCGAGACGCTGGCCTGCGCGAGGCGGCTGATAAAGATGATGCCGGGCAACGAGCGCCCGGATTGAGGACGGCGTATGAACATCTACGTGGACGTTGGGGGAAGCGAGGCGCTCACGTTGAGAGGGGCGCTCCTCGTGTACCAGGGCAAGAGCCGAAGTTTCGTAGCTTGGCACGAGGCGAGGAACGCGGAGCAAGGCGCTCCGTTTCTCGGTGAGGCGCAGTCGTTGACAACGGAATTCGTGCACGGTCTGGCTCAAGGCTTAGGGTCACGCATTCCAGTAGAGGTCCTCCCTGAGAATGTGCTTGTCCGCACGGCGGAAGCCGTCGCGTGGTGGACGCCGGCGGCGTACCGAACGATGTTCTTCCGTTCGACCGCCGACGATACTCAGACGTTGAACGGCAAGAGATTCCCGCATCCGCCACTCGTGTGGTGCGTGAGCGGCAGGGAACTGTGGGTGCGCGCAATGCTGGAGAATGCGCGCCCCAAGCCCACGACCAAACTGCGAGTGGCGCCGTATTTCAACGTAAACGGGGAGGATGGCCTGACCTGTCAAGGAACGATGCGATCCCCGGAAGATGCCGGAGTCGCGACGATTCCACTTTGGGAGCGAGCGTTCTTTCAAAGTGAATTCACGCATCAGACAGGCGCGCGTCGGCTGACCATCCATCCTGGCGGATTCTTGGGACTATGGGCGAGCCTGTCGGGAAGCCGAAAACCGTTTCCCGTGGAGCACCTCACTCCGGCGAACCAGACACTATTGGAGTTCGTAACGCGTGAATCACGGTAGGAGGTAACGATGCACACACTCACCGCCGAACTGTTGCGGCGCGAGGTCCGAGTTCTAGTGATCGGCTGCGGCGGCAATGGCACTGCAGTCGCTGCCGGATTGCCGTACCTGCATCAGGCGATGCTTGTGGCTGGACACTCCGGGGGCTTGCAGGTAACGCTGATGGATGGGGACATCATTTCGCCGGCCAACTGCGTGCGCCAGCCCTTTTCCTCTGCCGAAATCGGCCTTGCGAAAGCGGTTGTAATGGTTAGCCGCCTGAATCTCTTCTGGGGGCTCAGTTGGACGGCCAGTCCGGAGTTTCTTTCGGAGCAGAGCAAGATTGGAGATTTCGATGTCGTGATCGGTTGCGTGGATACGCGGGCGGCAAGGATAATCATCGGCAAAAACGTTCAGGGATGGCGGAGCCGCGTCGCCTACTGGCTCGATCTAGGCAACTCGGCCGATAGTGGGCAGTTCGTACTCGGCCAACCCTTGAACGGCCGTAATCGGCGCTCAGCCGAACGTCTTCGCACGGCCCCTGAACTCTTCCCCGAGATCGTGCAGGACTCCCTGGACGATGACGGAGCCCCGAGTTGCAGCGCGCTGGAAGCCCTGGAGCGGCAGGAACCGTTCGTCAATCAGGCTCTGGCTTACCACGCCCTTGCACTGCTGACCCGACTGTTCCGGTATGGCCGAATCGAGCACCACGGCGCCTTCGTAAATGTCCGGGAAAATCGGGTTCAACCGCTGATGATGAGCGCCGCGCTTTGGCGTAGGATGCGGCGGCGCGGCCAACGGTCACTAGCGATGGCGGCCGCTGCCTAACTCGCATCGTCCGGTCTCCACACAGCATGTCGACAGCGGTTGGGCACGTCCTGCGGGTTTTCCTCCTCGAACACCAACCCTGAGGTCTTCGGTTGCTCATCAATGATTTGCTGCTTTCTTTCCTCCGTCAGGAAACTCATTCCAACACCTCCACGTAGTCTGCTTCTGGCCGGCGAGGTTCAGCATGTATGCGGTGGTGTTGTTCCGGTTGCACGTCTTTCGGTTTCTCGACTTCGATATGCCTGACATCGGCCCTGCCCGCCGCTCGTGGGCTTCAATTAAAATCGGAGTGGAGCGAAAAAGATGTCTGCCCAACTTACGGAGGCAATTCGAGTTTCGTTGCTCCTTCACAACGGCCTTCTCAGTGAAGCTCTTACCGTTGTGGACCCCACGGGACCAAAGAACTCGTTCACCCAGGCGACCAGATTCTGGGCGGTTGTCTTCTCGGCCAGATCCGCGAAGCCGCTCAGGATATCGAGCATCGCCTGGCCGCCGGTGATGACGGAATGCAGGTAGACGCGCCGGCCTCTGCTCTGAGTACCTGCCGGGCCAAGGAGATTGATCAATGAACCTGGGTCTTGCATTGTGTGGCGAGCGACTCAGCTCCCGACCAATCTGCGTCACTGATCTGCACGCGCTGTCGTAATTGTTGCCATTGCATCGCGTTCAATCCTGCTGTCTCCATCCAGATTGCGACTTGGACGGCCATGCCGGCCGGTAATCGATTCTGTCCAGCGATGCAGGCCAATACTGGACTAGGTTCGCTTTTGGCAACGGAAAGAGCCACGTTTTGTGGCGCCGGCTTAAGGGCAGCGAGATAGCCGTCAAATGCATAGATTACAGGTTCTGAATCAGAGAGGGAAACAGCGCCCGGAATGTAGCGCTGACCGACCGTTTCGCGGCCAATAACCTTAGTAATCACCAAATCCACTATACTGGCCGCTGCTGCTCGCCAAAATGGAGCCGGGCGGAAAAGATAATTCCAGAACGCCCGATCCAGCTTGTGGCGTCTTTTTCAATTGGACTCGGATGTTGTTTGCTGTAATCTGCCCGACCGCTTCTACAGCGCCGTTCTTGACTGCTTCCTGCAAGGACATCGTCTTTTTGCCGTGAATCAAACGCGAGACAGCATCCTGGAATGACCGAATCATTTCTGTAAGAGCAATTTGGCCTGCTTCTGACTGCCCCGGCCTACTGGCGTCTTGAAACGCTTTTTCAATCGATGGCCGAAGTTCCGGTTTCAAGGTTGCCGCTGCAGTCAACTCCTTTTGCGCGCCCGGAAGATCATGCTGTGCCAGCATCAGACCACCCAAATTATTATGTGCTTCCGCGAGACTAGGTTGGGCCTCGATCGCACGTTGGTAGTATGGTGCCGCTTGGGCCGGTTGGCCCATTTGCTGGTGGGCAACGCCTGCGTTGTACATCGCGGCGGGATCATTACCCAGTTTCAAGGCGGCTTCAAAGGAAGCAAGACCCTGCTGGGTTCTGCCTTTTGCGAGATGGATGACACCCTGAATGCCGAGCGCCACCATCTGAATTGCCTTGAGGACTTGCGTGACCTTATCCTGTTTAGCCGCCGGTGACGCACCGGGCTTCGATTGTTCGGGATCCTTTTTCAGCACTTTGGCGACTTGGTCCTGTGCGGTGTCGTAATCTCGTTTTTGTATTGCGACGCTCGCTTTAAGTAATCGAGCTTCAGCAGAATTTGGGTCTTGAGCAACCAGACGATCGGCTTCCTTCCCCGCCTCATCGATTTTCCCCTGCCGGAAAAGGCTGCGGCCATAGTTATAGCCGATATCCGGGTCATCCGGCCTTAGGCGATGAGCTTGCGACAGCAGCGCATGACCGCGAGCCGTGGCACCGGATTCGTCAAGGAGACACCCTAAATCGTTAAGCACTTTTGGATCATCCGGGTGGCGAGCAAGATCTCGCTCAGCTGCCGTGATGTCCGCTTGGGAAGGGCTAGCCGAACTTCCATCAGCCGGGCGAGTGGCACCGCGAAAAAGCACAGCGGGCGGGACCTGCACGATCGGACCAAGAGGCGCTAAGCCCGACGCCTGATTCTGATTTCGCGAGTTTTGGCGTACTATAACTAGCACTCCCACGCCCACGGCCACAAACAGGACCAATGCGGCAGCAATCACTATTCTACGGTTCTTGCGAGGAAAAGACTCCATGCTCTGTGCTCGCGTGTGTTCTAACGGTTCAGCACACGCCCCGCAAAAGCTGTCATCTGGTGTGCACGGTTCTCCGCACTTCGGACAGTGATCAAGTGGCGTAACCTTGCGCTCAGCAACAACGGGGTTCGCGCCATAACGATTGTCGATTTTCTCGCCCTTCAGCGCCAAGAGGACCACCAAAGCGATGGCACCGAGAAATGGCACCAAGATGATCAGAAGCCACCAGGCGCTCCGGTTTGTATCATGAAGGCGGCGGACTGTGTGGCGAAGTTCAACGGACCTAGCGATGATCCTTGGAACGGAAGCCGCTGCCCAGCGATTGGTGC
>Ga0207098_10477_pt1 | contig 12218 bp, 13 predicted proteins | sample Alteio_BWMinHeat_84_FD_153548 | JGI IMG/M metagenome (GOLD analysis project Ga0207098, IMG submission 153548) | Enriched cells from forest soil in Barre Woods Harvard Forest LTER site, Petersham, Massachusetts, United States -... | ecosystem: Environmental > Terrestrial > Soil > Temperate forest >...
GGCAGCCGGGATGTCTTCCTCGGTGAGCTCCGAGTAATCGCTGATGATCTGCGCACGAACACTTCCGCCTCAGCGAATACCATTCCACAACAAGCAGGGCGTCCCAGTTCGGGCCTGAGTCTCCCATTTCGACCATTTCCCTTGCCCCACTCGGACCTTAAACGCTTTGTCATCAATATCGATGGCCGTTAGCTTGGTCATACGAATGCGTAGCATAGCGCTGCCTGATGGTAGCTAGAAAACCACGAAGACCAAGAGCTGTCGGCTTAGAACTGGCGGCAGCATCGGCTCGCGCGACGCAAGGGGAGACTATGATCTACTTCATCCGCAGGGCCAAGCTTTCATTGATTCTTATTGCTCTTTCGTCGGGCATCTCCCTAAACGGTCAGACCGCAAAAGATGCCGGTATCGATGTTCATTTCCACAAGTTCCAACCCAGGGTGGCGCCAGAGGCGGCAATTCAGTCACAGGCCAGTGAGAGTCAATTCGTCAATGGGATGAGCGTAGCGGCGGCGAACCAGATTCGCGCCTTGCAGCAAGAAAAAGCCGCACGCACGCCGGCGCAGCAGAAAATCGACTCCAACATCCTCTACACCTCCCGCATGCTCGTCCGCCGGTGCCCCCACGCCTAACGGACCGTACCCCAACGCATTCAACGCCAGCAGCCAGGTCGAGTTTTTCAGCTCGGACGGGCCGCGCCAGATCTTCTTCAATGGAGATTCGACAGCAATTACGCCGGGCAATTTCTCGTCCAGCGGTGGAACCGTGTTGAACAAACCGGATATAACGGCGGCCGACGGAGTCTCCGTCACCGGCGTGGGAGGCTTCGGCAGTCCCTTTTTCGGAGGGTCGGCCGCCGCGCCTGCGGCCGCCGCCGTGGCCGCATTGGTGCTGTCCGCAAAGCCTACCTTGACCGCGGCACAGATGCGCACCGCGCTGACCAGCACAGCTGTAGACATCATGAACGCGGGTTTCGATCGTGATTCAGGCAGCGGGATCGTGATGGCGTGGGAGGCGATTCACTCGCTGGGGGTAGCTGGAGCTGCCAATCCGGAGCTGGGCACGATCAGCGCAAGCGAGAACCCGGGCAACGGCAACGGAATCATCGAGGCCGGCGAAGGGGCGAGTATTAGCATACAGCTGAACAATAAGGGTGGCGTGAACGCTGCCACAGGCATCACAGCGACTCTGACGTCATCGACGCCCGGTGTGATCGTCAACCAGCCCGGCTCGAGCAAGTATGCCGACATGGCGACCGGCGCAACGGGCGGCAATAACCTGACTCCCTTCCTATTCACGCTGGCCAGCGATTTTCCTTGCGGCCAGGTCGCCGATTTCACTTTGACCACAAACTATACCGGCGGCCCACAACATTCCTTGAATTTCCAGGTACTGACTGGGACCCTCGAAGTCACCAATACTCTGGGAGCCGCGCCGCAAGTACCCTCTGTTATAACATTTGCCACCGGCAGCCAAGTGAACAGAATCAACCGCAACGGCGTGATCAGTGCGTGCGGTACGCCCAAGGCTTTTCCGGGTGCCATCACCGGTTCCCACTCTTTCGATTCCTATACCTTCCAGGCCTGCAAAGCCTTATGCCTGAGGCCCGGACTCGATGCTGGTGCTGCCGGCGTCAATCTGTTTGAGGCAGTGTATTCGCCCTCCTATAATCCTGCTAGCATCGGGACCAACTATCAGGGTGATGCTGGATTGAGCACCAACATCCAGTCGTTCGGTATCAATACGATAGCCAACACGCCGTACACTGTTGTTGTCAGCGATGTGGCGGGAAATCCTCTTCCGGCTCCGGCGCCCCCAAACACGTATACCGTGACGATTCCCACGTGCGCTCTTAGTTGCACGATCAACCACCTGCCGATTGCCGTCGCGAAAAACGTTACGGTAGTTGCGAACAATGCGGGCGGCACCGCGAATGCCAACATCGACAACGGCTCATCCGACCCCGATGGCAAGGCGATTGTGCTGACGCAGACTCCTCCGGGCCCCTACCCGGTCGGCGCTACGTCGGTCATCCTTACGGCTACCAATACGCTGGGCGCGGCGAACCAAGCCACCGGAACGGTAACTGTTGAAAATCCGGCCTTCACCCTGGCTCCCATGCTGCCTTCCGTGAGCGTAACTGCCGGAAAATCCGTCACCGAGCAGGTCACGTTTAGCCCCACTCCGGCTATTACTTCGCCGCTGACCTTCGCGTGTTCCGGACTTCCGGCGGCAACAACCTGTGCGTTCAGTCCTTCCAGCATAGCTGCCGGCAGCACCCAAACCAGCGTAACCGTCACGATCAGCACGACCGCAACGAAGACGACTACAGCGGCCTTGGCGCGTCCGCGGACCTTCGTTGCCGGTGTGCTGTTCTTCACCGCTCCAGGCCTGTTCGGCTTCATCCTGCTGGTCACGCCAAAGAGAGGTTGGCGAAAGGCCGGAACCCTATTGCCTTTGCTGCTCATCGGGCTAATAGCTTGCTTTGCCGGTTGCGGGCGTCACGAACCAGTTCCTATTGTTCAGACTACTTCGCCTGGCACTCCGCAAGGCACCTCCACGGTGACCGTGACGGGCACCTCTGGGAACGTGGTCAAAACCGCGACCTTCACGCTGACGGTGAACTAGGTTCGTATCAAACTTTCGTCCGGGCCCACGGCGAGGCGGTGCCCCACTCTCGATTTATGAGAGCGGGTCTTCATCTCCCGCAACGGCAAATTCAGATCGAGAACCAACGCAGCGGCTGCCTCTTCAGCCACAGCTACGAGTCGCTGCCACGCAAAGGAATAACAGCCAGCGTGCTGGATGCCTTGGCCACCATGACCCGAGCGCCGTCGCGCTCGACGAACACTTCCGCCTCTGCGAATACCAGGTTCCGCCCCGTGCGCAACACTTGCCCGCGGCAAAGCAAAACCGGCCCGGCAGCTGGGCGCAAGAACGAGACCTTGTTTTCTACCGTGATCACTTCCTTGTCTTCAGCCAAGGTGGAACCTGCCGCGCCGCCGCAGGTGTGATCCGCAATGGCCATCAGCACTGCGCCGTGGACGAATCCGTGCTGCTGCTCCAGCGCGGGCGAAATCGCGACCGTGGTCTCGCACCAGCCGCGGCCCAGTCCTGTCAGCTCGATTCCCAGGGAGCGGATGAATTTCGCATCGTGAAAGATTCGCTCTACGAGTTGCCTATTCGGTTCGGTCATAATCCGCCCAGTCTAGCAGTCCCGCCCATTCGGCGGGCTTCGCTTCTCTGCTGGGGACAGGAGTGAGGAGTGATTTAACACAGAGGGCCCTGAGTTCGGAGCACAGACGTACAAAAGCAGGAAGACGCTTTCTGGAGACTTACCCCCAGCCGTTTGCAAGAGTTAGGTACGATCGGAATTGGAAGGGCTTACGGGTCCGTTGAGCGCAAGGGCGGCCTGTAAAGCACTCCTCAACTACTTCCCCGCACGCCGCAGAAGCTTTGGCGTCGCCAGCCAGACCAGTTCCCCGCTCGGCGGCGACACCCGCTTCAACTCCAGTAGCGCCACCCCGGCCTTCTTTAACGACGTCACCGGGTGCTTCGAGCTAAGTCCCGCTGCGATCAACTCGTCCAGCTGGGGTGCGTGGCCGAAACAGAAAACTGTCGACGACTGCTTGTCCTTGGCCAGCTCCCGGTAAAACAACGAAGCCTCGCTGCCGGGCAGCAGCAGGTCGGTGCGGCGGATTTTCTGTTTTGCATAATCCAGCGCGTCCGCAAAAATCTCCGCGGTCTGCATGGCCCGCACGTAAGGGCTGCTCATCAGCAAATCCGCAGTCGCGCCCAGAGCCGCGATGCCTTTGGCAACCTGCTTGGTCTTTTCGATTCCTTCGTCGGTCAGGTAGCGATCCGGATCGGGCGGGCACTTCGGGTCTTCCCGATCGATGGCGATGCCATGTCGCACGATGTAGAGTTGCATCGGAGGTCTTCTCCCTCACTAATTCTTACGCACTGGACTGCCGGAAATAAAGCCGGACGTGAAATTCCTTTTCAAAAAGTTCCGCGCTGCGATTCGCGTCGAGCAAATCCTCGGCCGCGTCTCCCCGCGCCCTGATTTGCAAACCCACGGCGCCGCGCTGAAATGAAGCGCTCAGGTTCGTAACCCGCTGGCGGTGCGAATGGTCGAGCGCCTCGGCAATTCGCAAAAGCGCGGCAAGCCGGCGAACGATTCGCTGGTCATTGTTATTCAGCGAAGAATACGCCACGTGATGTCCGGCCGGCTGCGATTTGCGATTGTGATAGCGAACCAGGGCGGCAACCACCGCACGATCCCGCCCCTCGAGACCCGGAATGTCACCGTTGAGCGCCAGGTATTCGCCGTGCTTGTGGTGTCCACGATGGCTGACCATGTGCCCGACGTCGTGCAGCAGCGCGCCGGCTTCCAGCAGCACCCGCGATTGCGCCGGCAAATGATGCACCGGCTGAAGCTGGTCGAACAGCATGATGCCCAGTTCGCGGACATGCTCGGCATGCCGCTGGTCGTATTCGAGACGCCGCGCGAAGCTGCGGGTCCCGACGATCAGCTGCCGCGCCGCGGCGTTGTAGCGATGCGGCTCTTTCCGGGAGAAGGCCTCGCGGGCGATTTCCTGCAACAGACCCTCGCGAATTCCCACACTGGGAATCGAGAGCGTGCGCAAATTTAAATAGCGCCCCAACGTGACGAAGGTGATCGCGGCAATGCCCATCACATCGGCTCGATCTCTTCGCACGGCGTAGGTTTTCATGCGCTCGCGTACGTCGCATTCCAGAATGTCCGGCATGCGCTCGCGCAGCAAGGATAGCTGCAGCGTGGGCACGCCATGCTCGCGCTGTCCAGGCGCGACTGCGGCAAGGGTCTCTGCATTGCCTCCGAGCGCCACGGCAACGCCCTCGCCCAGATTCGGGCGCGAGGGCAGGCGGGATTCCAGGAGCGCGCGCACGTAGCGGCGGACTTGTTCGGCCTGTGGCGGACCAATCACGCCAGGAATCTTCAGCGTGGTCATCAGCCGCACGGTGCCGACCGGCAATTGCGCGGCCTGCTCCACGGTACGATCGCGGAGGATGCTGATTTCCAGGCTGCCGCCGCCCAGATCGACGATGCACCGCGGCAGGGCCTCCGGCCCCAGCGCCGCCAGCGCAGCCTCGCGACCCAGACGAGACTCCTCCGCGCTGCTGATGACCTCCAGAGCGATACCGCATTTCTGTCTGATCGCGTGCCGGAAGGCGTCGCGGTTGCGCGCCTCCCGGGAAGCGCTGGTAGCCACCGCGCGGTAGCGGGTCACCCCAAATTCGTCCATCACTTCTCTCAAGTGACGGAAGGCCTTGAAACTTTTCTTGAGAATGTCTTCGCTGAAGCGGTGCCGCAAAAACACACTCTCGCCGAGACGCAGAGAATAGCGTTCGCTGTGCAACGGCTCGATATCCAGCGCGGAGTAAGCGCGAGCGACGGAAAGGCGCACGGCGTTGGAGCCCGCATCGATGGCGGCGATGTGAACCGGCTCGGACATGTGGGCGTCTACCGCCAGAGGTGCGCGAGCGCCGCCGAGGGAGTGTACTTGGTCGCGCGAATCCCCAGTTGATCGCCGATGCGCTGGCGCAGTTGCTTGTTTACCGTGGATACGCTGGCTTCGCCGTCCAACTCGATGAAGGCGTGGCGCTTGGCCATGACCTCGAATTCCCTTTTGATCATCGTCTGGTAGCGAATGAACGACCAATACAGGTCATGCGAAAGCGACATGTCGCGCCCTGCTTCCCAATAGCTGATGGCTTGGGCCTTCTTGAATTCCCTGGCGAAGGCCGTCTCCGGCCGCACGTTGAGCCAGAAGGTCAGATGCGGCCGCAGCGCCATCGCGTACAGGCCGCTGATGTAGTCGCGATTGATGCCGCGCACGACGCCGCGGGCGATCAGAGTGAAGATGAAACGGTCCGCCAGCACTACTGTGCCGGAGCGCAACGCCGGCAAGATGCGATGCTCCACTTGGTCGAAAAAATCCGTCGCGTACATCAACGACAGGGTCAGCCGCGTCACCGCATTCTTCGCCAGCAACTGATCGATGTCCCGCCCCACCAGGTTCGAACGCCGCAAACCGCTGGTTTGCACCGCGAAACCTTCCGACTCCAGCCACTCCTGCAACAGCGCAATTTGCGTGGAGCGCCCGGACCCGTCCATCCCTTCGATGACCACCAGACTTCCGGTGATTTCACTGGGATCGAAACCCACGAGCGGCTCGCCAAAGAAGTGCTGCGAGGCCTCGTCGTCGGCAGGAGCCTTCCCCGCCGGTCCGGCCACGGGAGCGGACGTGGGTTCGGCCGTGGTGCCCGGTGCTTGCGCCGCGACTTTCTCTTTTTCCTGCTTGTCTCTTTCCTGCTTTTCTTTTTCCTGGTCGGGCATGCTTACTCCGCATCCGCAACACGCGGTGCGAACCGCTTGAGATCGATTTTGGAGGCCACAATGTCGCGCATCTGCTTTTGCAGCTTGTTGACCGGCAGCGTGCCGTCGAGCACCACGAAATTGTCAGAGTCCACCATCTTGTCGTATTCCTCGAGGATACGCGCCTGAAACAGCCGGAAGCTCTCGGAACGGTCGTAAGACAACCCCAGATCCATTCCCGCTTCGTAATATTTCAGCTTGGGGCGCCCGCTGAGAATGCGGTTCACGGCCACGTCCAGCGGAGCGCGAAAATAAAAGGTAATGTCAGGAACCGGAGCGAAGCGGTAAAGATTCCGCAGCCATCGCGGCGGGCAGCCGCGGGAAGCATCGCGCGCAAACGCGGTATACACGTAGCGATCGGCCAGCACCAGGTAGTCGCCCTGGAGCAGTGGCATGATCTGGCGCTCGCAGCGGTCCGCGAAGTCCGCCGCATGCAGCAAAGAAAACGTCGTGGGCGTCAGCAATCGCCGCTGTTTGCCGCGGCGTGTCGCCGATTTCACCAGGGGCGAGGAATTCCACTCCGTAAAGTGCAGCCGGTAACCGCCAATTTCGAGCCATCTCTTCAATAGATAGAGCTGCGTACTTTTGCCGGAGCCGTCGGTACCTTCGACAACGATCAGCGCGCCGGGGTAGGCGCGACTGGGCACCGGGCGCCCGGGTTGCGGCAGCGTAGATTTGGCCGCTTCGCCACGCGGCACTTTTTGGGGTGACTCTTGAGTGTCCATCGCACCTGTGGGCACAAACTATCGTGTCTGCTGAGACTATCTGGTTGTTATTACAATCTCATTACAACATACCGGGGCCAAGCGCCGCAAAGCGCCGCCCACCGGCCCGCAAGTACGTCAAAAAACGGTAATCTTGAAATTCAGGAATTTTTTGGGGTTCTGCCGGAAATCGCCAATGAGCAAGCGCAGGTCACCGGTCAGTCCGGTCAGGTTGTCGTACAGTTGCGGATCAGAAAAAAGTTTGCCGGCAGTGGTGGTGTTGTCGTTCAGCTTGGCGGTGGCATTCGCAATGTTGGTGCCGGCGTCGCGCAGCCGATTGTAAAGTGCGTCATCCGTGGCCAGCTTCCCGAGACTTCCTTTCCCGGCTCGAATATCGCCGATCATGGCATTGCCACTGCTCATTGCTTCCTTGGCTTGATCGTACAGCGTCGGATCGTAGAGCAGCCTTCCGAGCGTGCCCTTCTGCGCGCGGACGTCGCTCATAATCGCGTTCACATTGTCGACCGCGGTGCCCACCTTGTTGTACATCTCGTCGGAAGCCACGAGTTTTCCGATGCTGCCCTGCCCCGCCTGAACATTACTCACCAATTCGTTGGCCTTCGCGAGTAGAGAGTTGAGATTGTTGTAAGCTTTTTCGTCGGTGAGCAGTTTGCCGAGATTGCCGCGTCCCTGCTTGACGCCCGCCACAAGATCCTGCACGTCGATGGTGAGCGCTTGCAGATTCCCGAGCAGATCCGAACTGCGCTCGACGACTTCCATCATGGCCTTCTCTTCGGTGCCGCTGACTTCCTTGCCTTCCGTCAGGGGCACTCCGGTGATCCCGCGAGTGATGTTGAGGTAGCGATTGCCAAGCAGCCCCTCGGTCACCAGGCTGGCCACGGAATCCGAAAGGATGTAGGTCTGAAAGCGCTTGTCAATGCGCATAACCACTTCAATATTCCTCTTTTTGTCAGGAACCTGACCGGCCGCTCGCGGCACCAATTTGATGGCCTCCACGTTTCCGACCTCGACACCGTCCACCTTCACGGGGGCACCCGTCGCCAGACCTGAGACCGTCGGCAAGTAGGTGTCCAGCCGGTACTTGGGGCCGAGAAACTGCGAGCCGGTAACGTAGAAAATGCCTACGGCGAGCACGAACAATCCGACCAGCACGAAGAGCCCGACGCGCAATTCCGTCCAGGTCAATTGTTTGCGCCGCGCCATGAATGATCTCCTCCCCGCCGCCCAACCGCCGCCATTTAGCAGCCGGCCCCGTGCCAGCCAATTAGACTACAGCAAAGTCACACCAGAAAGCGCCTCAGATAAGCATCCTTCGATGCGGCGATCTCTTCCGGCGGGCCTTCAAAGTAGACGCGACCCTCGCGATAAACAAGAAATCGCGTCACCGGGCTAGACGCAACTTCCCCAGCCGGCATCCCGGAGCCAGCAACACGGACGACGTGCTTCGTCTGCGGGTCAAAGCGGAAATTCGCCAGCGCAAAGCCATCTTGCAGACGGTGCGTGGCCAGAAGAGCGGTGACACCGTATACGTCACGCAAGCGGAGAATCAGGGTGATGATCGTCTGCGCGGTGACCGGATCGAGCCCTGCCGTGGGCGAATCGTACAGCACGATCTGCGGGCGATTGGCCAAAGCGCGAGCAATTGACACGCGCCTGCGCATTCCTCCGGACAACTCCGAAGTAAGCATGTCGTAGGTGTGCTCCAGCTCGACGAAGCGAAGGATTTCGCGCACCCGGGGTTCGATTTCGTCTTCATCGAGGCCGTCCTCCCGAAGGCGGTAAGCCACGTTATCTGCCACGCTTTGGGAATCGAAGAGCGCCCCTTCCTGAAAGACGAATCCAATCTGGCGGCGAAACTCGAGAAGTTCGCGTTCCGGCATGGCCGATACTTCCTGGCTAAGGACCTGCACGGCGCCTAGAGAAGGCTTCAGCAGTCCTGCCGCTAGCTTCAGTGTGAGCGTCTTGCCGGTGCCAGTTTCCCCGAGAAGCACCAGAGTTTCCCGCGGAAGCACGTGAAAGGAGACGCCGCGAAGAATATCGCCCTCCTCGAATCCGAGACGCACATTGTCGAAGGTCACGACGGGTGTGGTGTCCGGCGCTGGCGTCCCGGGTGAACTCATCGGTCTGGCCCGCTTGTGCAGCGGCGATTCTCGTCTGCGCGGAGGGTGGGATGGCGGGAGCGCGTGGATCGAGACATGATGCGGATCAAAAAAGTTTGTCTCCAAGATAGAGCGCGAGCTTGGTCAGGAACGTGTCCGCCGCAATGATGAGCACGGACGCGACGACCACCGCCTGGGTTGTGGCGCGACCGACCCCCTGGGTGCCGCCGCGAGCGGTTAGGCCTTTGTAACAACCCACGGTCGCCAGGATGAACCCGTACACCATGGGTTTCATCATGCCCTGCATGATGTCCGCGAAATCCAGAGCATCAATCGCGCGGGTCCAGAACTCCACGGCACCCAGCCGCAGCGAGAAGACCGAGGCCAGGCAGCCGCCGAGAAGCCCCACGAAATCATTCAGGGCGGTGAGCAAAGGCAGCATGAGAATGGTGGCGAGGACGCGCGGGGTCACCAGCTTGCGGCTGGGATCCGTGCCCATGGCGCGCATGGCGTCGACTTGTTCGGTCACGAGCATGGAGCCGAGTTCGGAGGCGATGCCCGAGGCACAGCGCCCGGCGACCAGAATGCCCGTCAGCGTGGGCCCCAATTCGCGAACCAGCGCCAGAGAAACGATGTCGCCGGTTAGGGCCGTCTGGCCAAAGCGGACAAACTGCGAGCCGGTCTGCAGCACCATGACCGCGCCGATAAAAAAGCCGGAGACCAGCACGATGGGCAGCGAACCCACGCCGATGTCGTCCATTTGGTCCAGCAGGTCTTGAAAATAGCGCGGGCCGCTGCCGAGATTGGCGAGCGAGCGGAAGGCCAGCTCGGAGTAGTCCTGCACATTGGAGAGGAGTTGCTTGAAGGCGTCGGTCAGCACCTCACCCATGGAAACATTTTCCACGGGTTCGACGGGCTTGGCTTCGCGATTGGCGACCTGAAAAGGAGTGTCTGCCACGATTCCCTATCGTTGACGGCGTTCGCTGACAACCGGTTGTACGACAAACACGAAGAGAAGCGTAACACGCTCTAGGGACACGTCAAGTAAGCTTGCGCGCTTGGACGACATCGACTGGACGCAAGGCGGTACGACCGCTACACTGTTGGTTTCCACACTGCTATTGGCAGCGGACGTGAGGACTTGGACGGGAATGTTGCGTTTCTACAGCGCGGGGGAATCGCACGGGCAGGCGCTGTTGGCGTTTATTTCCGGGCTGCCGGCGTCGCTGCCGGTGAGTCTGGACTTCGTCAATCACGACCTGCATCGCCGGCAACTGGGGTACGGCCGCGGCGGCCGACAAAAGATCGAGAAAGACCGCGCGGAAATCTTTGCGGGCGTGCGGCACGGCCAGACCATTGGGGCGCCGGTCGCGCTGCGCATCGAGAATCGCGACTGGGCCAACTGGGAGAAGATTCTGCCGGTCGAAGATGCCCCGGAGTTCGCTGGACTTGAGAGGAAGCTGGTCGCGCCGCGTCCGGGGAACGCGGACCTGGCCGGCTCGCAGAAATTTAACTTTCATGATGCACGCTATATTCTGGAGCGCGCCTCGGCCCGCGAGACGGCTGCGCGGGTGGCCGCCGGTGCGATCGCAAAGCTGCTGTTGCGCGAGTTGGGTGCGGAAATCGCCAGCCACGTCCTTCAGGTGGGCCATGTGCGGCTGGATCGCAACGCTTCGTGGGACGAGATCCGCTCGGTGAGTGCGGACTTGGATTCGCCGCTGCGCTGCGTCGATGCCGCAGTGCAGGACAAAATGAAAGCGGAAGTCGATGCGGCGCTGAAAGCGGGCGATACCGTAGGCGGCATCTTTGAAGTGGTGGCCCACAATGTACCCGTGGGACTGGGGAGTCACGCGCAGTGGGATGAAAAGCTGGACGGCCGGCTCGCACAAGCCTTAATGAGCATCCAAGCTGTGAAGGGCGTGGAGATCGGAGCGGGGGTTACCGCCGCGGGTTCCTACGGCAGCGAAGTGCAGGATGAAATTTCCTACGATAAGGCGGCGAAGAAGTTCCGGCGTTCCTCCAATCGCGCCGGCGGGCTGGAAGGCGGGATCACCAACGGTGAAGACGTAGTAGTGCGAGGATATTTGAAACCCATCTCGACGTTACGGCGGGCGCTGGCCACCGCCGACATGGTGACCAAGGAGCCGGTGCAGGCGGCGTACGAGCGATCCGACTGGTGCGTGGTGCCGGCTGCCGGAGTAGCGGCGGAGGCAATGTCGGCTCTTGTGTTAGCCGATGCTTTTCTGCAAAAATTTGGAGGAGATTCGCTTGCCGAGATCCGGCGGAACTTTGACAACTATGCCAGACAAATCGCCGAGTTCTAAATCGCTGGCTGCCACAGGGTCCGGAACGCAAGAAGCGCCGGAAGCGGTGGTCTCGACCGTGGCGGCTCCCGCACCCAGCAAGATCTATCCCATCGTCAAGTACGGCGATCCGATCCTCGAGAAATCGACCGCACGCGTGACGAACTTTGATGCCGAACTGGAGCAGCTGGCCGAGGATATGTTTGCTTCTATGTACGCCGCACAAGGTGTGGGCCTGGCCGCGCCGCAAATCGGGCAGAGTATTCGCTTGGCGGTGGTGGACGTGACCGGCGGCAAGAACCCAGAAGCAAAGATCACTTTTGTGAATCCGGAAATCATTCACGCCGAAGGCGAAAAGCGCGAGGAAGAAGGCTGCCTGTCGATTCCCGGTTTCCGCGGTTATGTGGTGCGGCCGCAGTTTGTGACCGTGCGGGCGCAGAATGCCAAGGGCGAAGAGTTCGAAATTCGCGGCGAAGAATTGCTGGCGCGGGCGTTCTGCCACGAGATCGACCACCTGAACGGTATTCTGTTCTTGCAGCACCTCAGCATGCTCAAACGCGACCTGATCCGACGCAAGATCAAGAAACTCAAGAAGCAAGGCGAGTGGTAGGCGCCGCGACGGTGCGGGTAGTATTCTGCGGCACCCCTCAGTTTGCTGTTCCCACCTTGA
>Ga0207098_10478_pt1 | contig 12182 bp, 10 predicted proteins | sample Alteio_BWMinHeat_84_FD_153548 | JGI IMG/M metagenome (GOLD analysis project Ga0207098, IMG submission 153548) | Enriched cells from forest soil in Barre Woods Harvard Forest LTER site, Petersham, Massachusetts, United States -... | ecosystem: Environmental > Terrestrial > Soil > Temperate forest >...
ATTTGATTTCCTTGTCAGGTAACGCTCGGACAATCTCATAAAGTCTCTTCGCGGGTAGCGTGATCGTTCCCGGTACTACCGTTTTTGACACAGACATTGATCTCAATCCAATTTCCAGATCGGTGGCGGCGATAGCGAGTTCCCCACCTTCGGCACGAAACAGCACGTTCGCAAGAATCGGGATAGTTGTCTTTCGTTCAACCACACCTTGAATCAGTGTGAGTTCCTGTAAGAGATCAAACTTTCTGACTGTGAATTCCATAATAGTTATTTAATAACCGTATTCGTAGTAGCGTGGAAATCTGTGTAATCTCTCTCAACGTCTTCACCTCGTATGTGTTAATCGAAAATGACGTTGTTTAAAACCCTTTCATATAAGTGTGGATGAACTGTTGACTGAATAGGTCCATCTGATTTCCACATTTTCTCCACACGGCCGACCGTGAATCTAAGTAAAAGATTGCGAAAGCGTTTGAATTAACCGGTTAAGTTCGTGGTCTTCCTGTCTCAAATGTTCAATTTTCTGGATCGAATGAAGAACCGTCGTGTGATGCTTATTGCCGAACTATTTTCGCGATAAGCACCGAGGATTCGAAGTACACGCTAAGCGGCGCATTGCTCGTCTTGAAACCAGGCTCCATCACGATGGTTGCGACGGATGGTCACCGGCTGGCACACGTCGAAAAGTCAGAAGCCCTCGAAGATGTTAGTGAAGAAATCAAAGTCCTCGTTCCGAAGAAGGCGATGGGGGAATTGGTGCGGATGATCGCGGAGGGCACGGAAGCAGAGTCCATTGGCTTCTCGCGCGACGACACCCATCTTTTCTTCGACATAGGGTCGAGGCTGCTGATCTCTCGCATGCTGACTGGACAATTCCCAAATTATGAAGCTGTATTGCCACGGGCAAACGATCGAACATTCACGATAGATCGCGAAGAAATAACAGCCGCGATCCGCCGCGTCGCCATTCTTTCCGACGAGCGGTCAAAAACCGTGAAGATCGCGGTCACAAACGGGTCCCTGGAAATTACGGCCAGCCATTCCGATTTGGGAGAGGCTCACGAGACACTTGAAATTGACTACAACAAAGAAGATCTTCAGGTTGGCTTTAACTATCAGTACCTGTTGGACTTTCTCGGTACCACCGACGAACCGGAGATCAGTTTCGAGTTTAAAGACAGCGAAAGCGCCGCACAACTGCGCACTCAACCCGCAACCGACTACAACTATCGTTATGTCGTGATGCCGATGCGCATCTGAGTATCCTATGGAGAACACTATATCTGGTATCTCCTCGGATTTCGGGCCTCTACTTATTAGCCTTTTTAGTAGCGGCCAAATTGAAACTTTCCCTGCGAAAAAAGCCTCATTTCCTGCTAAAATTTAATTTGAATTTTTGCCCGGGGCAGACGCATTAGAAGCATACTTTCAGGGCACTTAACGAGCGGCAATCTCACGGAAAAACCGCGCGCCCGTTTTTCTCCCCTCGGCGTTCCCACAACAGCAAAAGAACTAATCAGCGTCCTCTGACAGGACGAAGCAGGGTAGCTAACATAATGGCTGAAAGACTCGAATACCAGGCTCCCGACGGAACACCTCAACCACCACAAAACGCAGAGGATTACGGCGCGGACAGCATCAAGGTTCTGGAAGGACTCGAGGCCGTACGGAAGCGTCCGGCAATGTATATCGGTTCGACCGGGGTGGACGGACTACATCACTTGGTTTACGAAGTCGTCGACAACTCTATCGACGAAGCGTTGGCTGGGTTTTGTTCGGAAGTGCACGTCATCATCCACGTCGACGATTCCGTCACGGTCATCGACAATGGACGGGGTATTCCAACCGAAATTATGCCGAAAGAGGGGCTGACTGCCGCCGAAGTGGTTTTGACCAAACTGCATGCCGGCGGAAAGTTTGACAATTCAGCCTACAAAGTATCCGGCGGCTTACACGGAGTCGGCGTTTCCGTTGTCAACGCGCTTTCAGAAAATCTGAATCTTGAGATTTGGCGCAGCGGAAAAGTCTACGTTCAAAACTACAAGCGTGGAGTTCCGCAGGCTCCCCTCGAGGTCACTGGCCATACCGATCGTCGCGGAACAAAAGTGACGTTCAAACCCGACACGAAGATTTTCGAAACGACGGAATTCAGTTTTGATGTTCTTTCCCAGCGCCTGCGCGAATTAGCGTTCTTGAATAAAGGCGTCCTGATCACGATTGAGGACGAGCGGGTCGAGAAGAAACACGAGTTTCATTACACAGGTGGAATTGTTTCATTCGTCGAGCATCTCAACAAAAACAAGGCTGCTCTTCATGACAAGGTCATCTACTTCCAGGGACTGCGCGACGGCATCGATCTCGAGATCGCAATGCAGTACAACGACACCTACCAGGAGCAGATTTTCACATTCGCGAACAACATCAATACCCATGAAGGCGGAAGCCATCTCATTGGTTTCAAATCTGCGCTGACCCGAACCCTTAACAACTACGCCATTTCGAACAATCTCTTCAAAGAGGTCAAAGAAAACCTATCGGGTGACGACGTTCGCGAAGGACTGGTTTGTGTGATCAGTGTGAAATTGCCGAATCCTCAGTTCGAAGGCCAGACGAAGACCAAGCTCGGCAACAGTGAGGTTAAAGGCATTGTTGAAACGCTCGTCAATGACGGTCTCGGTAAATTCCTGGAAGAGAGTCCCTCTGTCGCAAAGAAGATTATCGGAAAAGCGATTGAAGCCGCACGGGCACGAGACGCAGCCCGGCGAGCCCGAGAACTCGTTCGCCGGAAGGGTGCCCTGGACAGCATGTCATTGCCGGGCAAACTGGCCGATTGCCAGGAACGATCACCCGAACTCTCCGAGATCTTCATCGTGGAAGGCGATTCGGCAGGCGGATCCGCGAAGCAGGGCCGGGACCGCCGCACGCAGGCGATTCTGCCGATCAAAGGAAAGATTCTGAACGTTGAAAAAGCCCGCTACGACAAGATGCTGACGCATACGGAAATTGCCGCCATGATCACCGCGCTGGGAACGGGCATCGGGTTGGACGACTTCGACGTAGCGAAGCTTCGTTACCACAAGATCATCATCATGACCGATGCGGACGTGGACGGTTCTCACATCCGCACGCTGCTATTGACGTTCTTCTACCGGCAGATGGGCGAGTTGATCGACCGCGGCCACATATACATCGCGCAGCCTCCGCTGTTTAAACTGAAACGAGGGAAGAGCGAGCAGTACATCAAAGACGAACGGCAGATGGCGAAATATCTTCTAAAGAAGGCCACGGAAAACCTGTCTGTAGAAATCGAAAAAACGAAGAAAACGATACAAGGCCGCGACCTGACCGGTTTTCTGGAGAAGCTCATAGAGCTAAACTCGGTGTTTTCTCGTGTCGATCGCCATCTGCGCGATCCCCACGTCATAGACCTACTCCTAAGCGAAGGTGCCGACGGCCGAGGCTTCCTGGGTGACCCGGAGAAAATGAAGGCTCTGGCGGCCAAGATTGAGGTCCTGGGATACACCACAGAGATCCTGACCGACGAAGAACACAGCGTGGAAAAGTTGATGTTCCGGCAGGGAAGTCAAACGCCCCGTCTTATCGGCTATCAGTTGCTTTCAAGTCCGGAATACCAGCGCCTTATGGCCTTGCACAAAACCATCGGCGAGCAGGATCAGCCTCCCTTTATTCTGAAAACGGATTCGACGATACGCACAGTCAATAGCAGGCAAGAGTTGGTCTCTCACATCCTGGAGCTTGGAAAGAAAGACCTCCAGATCCAACGCTACAAGGGATTAGGCGAAATGAATCCGTCCCAGTTGTGGGAAACGACGATGGATCCGGAAAAACGCACCCTTCTGCAAGTACAGATCAAAGACGCCGTGCAAACGGGCGAAATCTTCACCATTCTGATGGGCGAAGCCGTAGAACCGCGCCGGCAATTTATCGAAGAACACGCGCTCGAAGTGAAGAATCTCGACATCTAAAGGGAACTGAATGCCAGAAGAAGTAACGCCGCCGCCGCCACCAACCCCGCCTCCGGGAAATCTCGTACCGATAAACATCGAAGACGAGATGCGGCGGTCCTATGTCGATTACGCGATGAGCGTCATTATTGGACGCGCATTGCCCGACGTACGTGATGGGCTGAAACCTGTTCATCGACGCATTCTGTATGGGATGCGCGAAATGGGTCTCGCTTCGAATCGGGGCTACCGCAAGTGCGCGAAGATCGTCGGTGAAGTGATGGGGAATTACCATCCTCATGGAGACAGCCCGATTTATGACGCGCTCGTCAGAATGGCGCAGGATTTCTCGTATCGTTATCCCACGGTGGACGGCCAGGGCAACTTCGGATCTGTGGACGGGGATCCGCCGGCCGCCATGCGTTACACCGAGGCGAGGTTGGCTTCGTACGCCGAAGCGCTCTTGGAAGATATCGACAAGGATACGGTCGATTTTGTCCCGAACTACGACGAGGAACGGGAAGAGCCGTCCTATCTGCCGAGCAAAGTGCCAAATCTTCTGGTCAATGGCTCGAACGGCATTGCGGTCGGCATGGCGACCAACATGCCTCCCCACTGTCTGAATGAAGTCTGCGAAGCCGCGATTCACCTGATCAACACGCCCACCGCAAAGTTTGAAGATATCTATCGGCTGATTCCCGGTCCGGATTTTCCGACGGCTGGGTTTATTTACGGACGAAGTGGAATCAAGCAGGCTTATCAGACGGGTCGTGGACAGATCACAATGCGTGCGCGTGCGATTATCGAGCGTCAGGGCAAGGATCGCGACGTCATCGTTGTCACCGCCATTCCTTACCAGGTTAATAAGGCACGACTGATCGAAAAGATCGCCGAACTCGTCACCGATAAGAAGCTCGAGGGTATTTCGGATGTAAGAGATGAAAGCGATCGCGACGGGATGCGCATCGTTATCGAGCTTAAGCGCGGCGAGCAGTCGCCGGTCATCCTCAACAATCTATACAAGCAGACCCCGATGCAGACGTCCTTCGGCGTCATTAACCTGGCTATCGTCAATGGACAGCCCAGGGTGTTGCCGTTGATGGATCTACTGCGTTCCTTCATCGATCATCGGGTTGAAGTGGTGCGGCGCCGAACCCAATTCGAGCTGCGCCAAGCTGAAGCAAGAGCGCACATTCTCGAAGGACTGCATAAGGCGCTCGATCATATCGATGAAATCATCAAGCTCATCCGCGCATCCAAGACGACGGCCGAAGCCCGCGAAGGACTGCTCAAGCAGTTCGAGTTCAGCGAAATTCAGGCGAAGGCAATTCTTGAAATGCAGTTGCAGCGCCTGACGAGCCTGGAACGGCAAAAGATCCTGGACGAATTGAAAGAACTGCACGACCGGATTGGCGAGCTCCGGGAAATCCTGGCCAGTGACACTAAGCTGCGTCAGGTGATTGTGACCGAACTCCGCGACGTCCAGAAGAAATACGGCGACGTGCGGCGTACCGAAATAATCGATGAAGAAGCCGACATACGGCTTGAAGACCTGATCGCGGAAGAGGATGTCGTAATCACAGTCACGCATACCGGCTATCTGAAACGTACTCCTCTTTCGGTTTATAGAAATCAGGGCCGTGGCGGAAAAGGCCGTATCGGCATGAAGACTCGCGAAGAGGACGTTGTAACAAACGTCTTCGTCGCCAATACCCACAGTTATGTGCTGGTCTTTACCGATCGCGGGAAGCTGTACTGGTTGAAGGTGTATGAGATTCCGGATGTGGGCGTAGCCGGCCGCGGCAAGGCGATTGTGAACCTCGCAAATCTGACTCCTGATGAAAAAGTGCGCGCCCTGCTTTCGGTTAAGGACTTTGATCCGAAAGTATCCGTGGTGATGACGACCCGCGGGGGAACGGTAAAAAAGACTTCTCTGGAAGCATTCAGTAATCCGACTGCGCGCGGCATCATCGCGATGGGAGTTCCCGAGGACGACGAGTTGATTGCGGCCGAATTGTTATCCGATAAGGAAACGGTCTTCATCGGCACCCACGACGGTATGTGTATTCGGTTCCCGCACGACGAAGTTCGCGAGATGGGACGTCAGGCTTTCGGTGTAATCGGGATTCGTCTTGACGAAGGCGATTACGTTGTCGGCATGATCGCAACACCGAATGACGACGACAAGATTCTCTCGGTGACGGAACATGGTTTCGGCAAGCGCACCAGTGTAGCCGAATACCGCACGCAGGGTCGTGGCGGAAAAGGTGTGATCAACGTCAAGACGACGAACAAGAACGGCAAGGTCGTCGCGATCATGCGGGTGAATGAAGATTCCGACGTGCTGGTTATGACAGCGAACGGCAAACTGATCCGCGTTCGATCAACCGATATACGGGCTGTCGGTCGCGCTACTCAGGGTGTGAAGCTTATTAATCTGGACGAATCGGATAAGGTGACGGCCGCGACGCTGATCGAGGCGGCTGCGGAAGAAAACGGGAAAGACGAAGAAACACCGACTGTGCATTAGGTGCTTTTTCCGGTAAGGAAATCCCAGCTAATCCGCGGCACTGAAAACAGGAGCTTCTTTTTGAGACTCAGGTAACTTTGATTTCCCGAAAGCAGATTACCGAGAATGGTCTTCACGGTCCGGCTGCGCTGTGACATTTGAATCGTCCGTTTTTTGAAGTCGCCCGCCAAAAACGATCCTCGATAAAACCTGCGATACATGTGCGCCGCCCGTGCGAGTTCACGTCCAATCTCGTTCCAAGCCCGCTGGGCGTACTGATCCGGTTTCTCGATATTCTCTGCAAGAAGCTCAGCGGATTTGAGTGCGAAATGAATTCCCTCACCCGTAATGGGATCGACGAACCCCGCTGCGTCACCTATTAATGCCCAGCGTTCCCCAACAATCTTATTCGATTTCCATGACCGTGGACCTAAACAGGGAACCGGTGCGCTGTAGAATTCGGCTTGTTGCATCACATCCGCACCCAAGTCGGCGACGATAAAATTCGACAGCAGCATTTTCGCGCGTACCGTCCAACCGGGGACAGTTCGAGTGATCAGGCCGTAAGACAGATGATTCGGCCGCGGGAACGACCAGATGTAACCCTCGAAATCCGGAACAAAGAAGATCTTCATCTGTGAAGACGTGGTGCCGGGAATGAAATATCCGAGCGTAACGGACAGATCCTCAGGTTGCAAACCCTTGCTGACACTGCGTCTAACGAGACTCGTAGCGCCGTCCGCCCCGACAAGGAAATCTGCGTGCATAGCACCATCACGGGTGGTCAGAAGCCACCCCTGGCGATCCGGAGTGATGCGCGATACGCGGCTTTTGACAAACGCCACCCCTGCTTTTAGCGCTTCCTCCAGAAGGCATTTACCGAGATCTTTTCGGGAGACCACGGCGAGAGGTTGTTGCGGTGAGATGGTCACGGCCGTACGATCGCCGAAGTACACAATTATGCGATCGATCATTTGGCGCGGAAGGGCAGACTCGAAGATGGGGAAGTGCGCCAGCGCCTTCGTGGTGACACCTCCTCCGCACGGTTTTTCCCAGGGCGCCTGTGGATCGAGGAGAGTGACGGAGTGCCCTCGCTGTGCGAGAAGAATCGATGTCCAACTGCCTGCGGGTCCTGCTCCGACAACGGTGATGTTCATGCTGGAACGCCGTCTATCTTACCATGGCGGAGAGGAGTGACTTGATGATCGAGAAGACTCGGCGCAATATTCCCGAAAACCATCCGATTCGAGAACTTTTTCATACGCTGACGGAGCGCGGCTTCGAACAGATGAAGCTGCACGATCAGGAAACTATTCAGTACATTACGAACCTTCTCACCGATTTCGTCGACGTCAAGAACATCCACCGGGTCAAAGATGACGCCGGGCACACGATAGGCAATCTCTTTGATATTCTTCGCCACGCCGATGGAGCGCTGTCGCCTGAGGTTCGCCGGGATTACTACCAGCATATTGGCGACGTCACGTTGTTTAACCTCGGCCTGTATCCGGAAAGTCTCACCTACGGCCGCCACACAGTCAGCCCCGATTTTTATGCCGAACAAGGGCGGCGATCGTACACGATTGCCGCTGCCATGGATTCGTCCCGCAAAACGGTTATATTCCGCAAGTTATCTCAACAATTCGAACAGTGTGTCGTCGGGCTGAATTGGGTCAAGTTGTATATAAATGATCCTTTTTATCAGTATGTCCTCCGAGAGTTCGACGTGACTTAGTAAAATAACGCCCTTGTGGCGAAGAACAAGATTTCCATCGTTAAGTATCTGAATTCTGTTCCGCTAGCGTGGGGAATTCTTGAGGACGGCCTGGCCGATAAATTCGACCCACTCCTCAGCACACCGGCGGAATGCGCGGATCAACTGGCTCACCGAAGCGTTGACGCCGGGCTCATACCATCAATCGAATTTCAGCGGATCAAGGGCACGAAGATCATTCCGGGAGTGGCAATCGCGTCGCGGAATCGGGTGCAAAGCGTTCTCTTGATCAGTGAGGTTCCCCTTTGGCGTGTTCGCACCGTTGCGCACGACAAGGGGTCGCGGACGTCCGTAGCCCTCGCGAAAATCATTTTCCATGACTTCTTCAAAACGAAGCCGGAATTCCGGCCCGCGGATCCCGATGTCGCGAACATGTTGGCAACGAGCGATGCCGCACTGATCATCGGGGATACCGCCTTGAAGTTCATGGAAGATCACAAAAACCCGGACATCGAAAAGCAGAAGACGCTGGTGCGGCAAGGCTCTGAACCTCTCGAGGTCTTTGACCTGATGGAGCGCTGGAAAGTTCTGACCGGCCTGCCCTTTGTTTTTGCGTTCTGGGCTGTGCGCGAGGGCTTCAATGATAGTGCGCTTGTCGACGCGCTGAACAGCTCACGCGATCTGGGTGTCGCAAACATTCCGGCAATCGCCGAACGGCACGCCGAACAGCTCGGCATGAAGAAGGAGTTCCTGCAGGAGTACCTCGAGAAAAACATGTACTATTATATGGACCGCACCTGCGTGGATGGATTGCAGCTCTTCTACGATAAAGCAGCCAGGATAGGAGCCATCAAGTCCGTTAGAAAGCTCGAATTCCTATGAAAAGCGTGAACACGATACTGGACGAGGCCTGTAATGGCGGGCGGATTTCAGCGGATGAGGCCGTGTATCTTTTCGAAACCGCTGAGTTGCTTGATTTAGCTGAGACAGCCGACACTATCCGGCAGCGGCTGCATCCCGACAACGTTATCAGCTACATCATCGACCGCAACATCAATTACACGAATGTCTGTAAGGAATTCTGCAGTTTTTGTGCGTTCTATCGCGTGAAGGGCGATGCCGAAGCCTACGTCCTGCCGGACCATGTCATCTATAAGAAGATCGAAGAAACACTCGCGCTCGGCGGCACGGGAATCCTCATGCAGGGCGGCGTCCATCCCGATTTAAAGATCGACTATTACGAGCATCTGCTCTCGGGAATCAAGGAACGATTCAAGATCCACTGTCATTGCTTCTCACCACCGGAGATCCTGAATATTGCGAAAGTGTCAAAACTGGCGGTGGCGGAGGTTTTTGTTCGATTGAAGCAGTCGGGTCTGGATTCCATGCCTGGTGGTGGTGGCGAGATTCTCGACGACGAGATCCGCAACGATATCAGTCCGCTCAAATGCAAGACTGAAGAGTGGTTGATGGTGCATCGGGAAGCTCACAAACTGGGTTTACGTACAACAGGCACTATGATGATCGGTGTCGGCGAGACGCTCCACCATCGCATCCGGCATCTTCAGCGAATCCGCGATCTTCAGGACGAAACGGGCGGGTTCACAGCTTTCATCCCCTGGACATTTCAGGCGGAGAATACCGATCTGGGCAAACGCAATCTGCCGGAGGTTACGGCGGCGGAGTATCTGCGTCTATTGGCGCTGTGCCGAATCTTTTTCGATAACATTCCGAATGTTCAAGTTTCCTGGCTGACGATGGGCTTGAAAGTCGGACAAGTCGGTTTGCGATTCGGCGTGAACGACATGGGCAGCATCATGATCGAAGAGAACGTCATCAGCTCGGCGGGCGCAAAAAACCGCGCCAACGACACTGAACTGCGGCGTATCATATCCGACGCCGGGTTCATTCCCCGCCAACGAACCACTCTCTACGAACGCTACGTTAATTAATCAGTGCCCGCCTGGCTTCAGCCCATTTTGAACCAGTGTGCTGAGGGCGTACATCGCGAAGAGCATAGCGTTATACGACGTGTGGACGATCAGTCCGGGGAGCAGGGAGCTGGAACGATTCCGAAGAAATCCGAGCACATAGCCGACGGCGAAAATCAGCGCGATCGCCGCCCAGTTTCCCCATAGTTGAAATGAGTGGAGAAGGGCAAAGAGAAACGCCGTCGCCGGAACAGCGACACCGGGTCCCGACATCTCGTAGAACACCTTAAACAAGAAACCGCGAAAAATGATCTCTTCGAACATCGGAGCTACGAAGATTCCGAATATTGCAAAAACATATAATGATTTAGCCGAAGAGATCATTTTCTCGATCGGCGTTTGATTCGTCGTCGGAAACAAGGCGGAGACCAACAGAACCGTGATCGCCAGCGTTGCGCCAAGCGAAATCAGCGAGCCCGTGGTGAATTGATGGCGGCGGTACCAATGGATGGTTTCAAGGAAACTTCGACCGCGCACCACTTTCACGAGAAAAAAAATGAAGGCCACCAACAGGACATCCATCAGACCCTGAAGGACAACTTGATCGACCGTAGAAAGGTCCGCAACACGGAGCGACGGCCGGAAAATGCGCATCGTGTACAGCGCGATGAGCGGAAAGAACAGAACGGTTCCGAGGAAGAAGACCGCGAAAACAACCAGGTCCGCAACGCCCCAGCCCGGCTTTCGCTGTTCGAACGGAGCGGCAGGATCGGCCGGTTCTTGAGGTTCGAACATCATTTGTCCGCCACGGTGGCTTTAAGAGCGGCGGCGATCAAGGGAATCATGATCTCGTGGTGGCCTGTCAATGCAATGGCCTGGCCCGAGTTTTGTGTCGGGCGCTTCAAAACATTCTGTGTTGGACGGTAATGTTGAATGAAGTCGAGATTCGCCGTTGTGAATTCTTCGAGTTCGAATCCAAGGTTTCGGACCACGGAGATTGCTTTCAGGAAAACTTCCGGCAGGATCACGGCGGACCCCACATTCAAATAAACTCCGCCGGCATGGAGTTCCTTCGTCATGGTGCAGAACAATTTGAAGTCGCGAAGCGTCGCCTCGCCGAGGTGCGTGCCGGACGCGTTCGGATGGATGTGAATAATATCCGTTCCGATTGCGACATGAACTGTGACAGGAACGTTCCTGGCGTGAGCCCGCGCGAGAATGCTCAGCGCATCGTAAGTAAACGGCGGCTCGTTGCGATTGATAAACCCACCAAGCGCCTCGCCCATTCCAATCTGACTTGGGGCGGCATCATTGATGGCTGCGTTCATAAATTCACCGGTTTCCCGCGCCATTCCGAAGCGGCCCGATCCAATCTGTTCCTCGACCTCCTCCGAAGTAGCACCGCGATACGCCACCTCGAAGTCGTGAATGGCGGCCGATCCGTTCATGGCAATTCCCGTCACGAACCCATAATCCATCAAATCCGCGATGATCGGTCCCAATCCAACCTTAATGACGTGCCCGCCGAGTCCCCAGATGATCGGTTTGTGTACATTACGTGCGTAGAGAATTGTCCGAATCAGCGTCCGCAGCCCGTCGGCGGCAAGAATGTGTGGAAGTTTGGAAATGAAACTCAGGACGTTTTCGGATCCATCCATGGGTTTCCCGAACATTCCCGCATGAATCTTGCTTTTGCGCGACTCAATCGGATATGTCGAGATGTTATCGAACTCGAGTGGCCGGATCGTGTATTTGGACTCCACGATCAGTCCTGAGGGTACTTATCAGGGAACATCCGCCGGCCGATCAACTCGCAAACGATATGACCGATCATGATGTGAGTTTCCTGAATGCGAGGCGTATGGCGGCTTGGAACGCAGAAAACCGCTTCCACTGCGCCCTTCATCTTGCCGCCGGTTTCACCAGTCAAGCCGACGGTGTACATTCCTTTGGTTCTGGCGGCGTCAATGCCTTTAACAACATTGGCTGAGTTTCCGCTAGTCGAAATCGCTATTGCAGTGTCGCCCGGTTGTCCAAGGGCCATGATCTGCCGAGCGAAAACA
>Ga0207098_10479_pt1 | contig 12176 bp, 13 predicted proteins | sample Alteio_BWMinHeat_84_FD_153548 | JGI IMG/M metagenome (GOLD analysis project Ga0207098, IMG submission 153548) | Enriched cells from forest soil in Barre Woods Harvard Forest LTER site, Petersham, Massachusetts, United States -... | ecosystem: Environmental > Terrestrial > Soil > Temperate forest >...
ACCGATTACGTGAGCGCCACCGCCAAGGTCACTATAACGATAAATCCCGCGCCAGGACTATTAACCGCGAGCGCATCGATTCTCAGCTTCGGTAATGTCAATGTCGGCAGCAATAGCGTCCTGAACGTTTCCTACAGAAACTCGGGCAGCATCAACATCACGATCTCCAATGTCAGCATCTCCGGCCCAGGGTTCACGGCCGGGGGTCTGTCTACCGGACAGTTTGTGACTCCCGGCCAGACCGCGACTCTGAATGCAACCTTCGGTCCGGCGGCAACAGGAATCGTAACGGGCAGTGTCACAATTACCAGCGACGCCTCGAACTCACCTGCTTTGATCGCCCTGTCGGGCACGGGCGTCCAGCAGGTCGTCCATTCTGTATCTTTGTTCTGGCTTGTCGATCTGCCCCCCGTGATTGGTTACAACGTATATCGGGCCCCCGTATCTGGAGGGCCTTACACATTGCTGAATGCCTCGTTGGTCACGACGAATCAATACATGGATTCAACTGCCCAAGCCGGCCAAAGCCTCTTCTATGTCGTGACCGCAGTGAATGCGAGTCAAGTGGAGAGCGGATATTCGAGTGAAGTCTCAGCCACGGTTCCTACCCCATAGAACGGTCGGCATCCCAAGAGCTGAGATTACCGATCGGAAGAACTAGGACCAAGATGACGCAATGCAACAATTTCAGCCCGCCCTCGAACGGCATCCACCAGGCCCACTGGCTGACAATCCGTGGCTTGATCAGTGAAACCGTCGGGGACTGACTGGCACGTGTCGCAAGCCGCGAGCGCACAGCACACGCCAATTTTGTCTCGGGCATGTGGTTTGGGCCAAGCCGCTCTGGCCGCCGAGTGCCCATCATTGATTTAAGTGCCGCGCGCACGCCAAACGATGCATTCCGTTTAGGACATTCTATTGTGAACACTACACAGAATACGGCCGCCCTTCTCGAAAGCCGGACGGCAGTGCCGAAGGATCAGGCTCTCCTGCGGAATTCCACGTTCACTGTCCTGGTTCTGATATGGCTCGGATTATTCTGGCATCGGCTGTACGCATTGGGGGAGCTCGCGGTCCGCTCCGACCTCTACTCCCATACTATTTTCATTCCGTTTCTGAGTGTGGTTTTCATCTATTTGAAGAGAAGAAGGATTTTCTCAGAGACAAGGTTTGACCTTGCCTTTGCGACGCCGCTCTTTCTAGCGGGCGTTTCCCTTTATGGGGTTAGCCTCTACCACACGAGCCTGACAGGGGCTTCGAATGAACTGTTCGCCCCGATTCTCTCGCTCGTCATGTTGCTGGTGGGATCTTTCGGCCTCTGTTATGGATCTCGCGCGGCGCGCGAAGCCGCATTTCCACTCCTATTTCTGCTGCTGATGGTTCCGGTCCCTGCTTTCGCGCTCGAGGTGATCGTACGCGCCTTGCAGCATACGTCTGCGGACGGGTCGGCAATCCTGTTCAGTTTCTTGGGAATCCCGGCCCACAGGGAGAATCTCACATTCGATTTGCCCGGGATCCGCATTCTGGTGGGGGAAGAATGCAGTGGAATCCGTTCCACCATTGCACTGTTCATCACAATTATTCTCGCCGCACAGCTCTCCCTCAAGTCGAATTGGACGAAGTTGATTCTATGTATCTTGGTCGTGCCGATTGCCGTCGTCAAAAACTCCGTTCGGATTGTGACGCTTTCTACTTTGGCGCTTTATGTTAATAGAGACTTCCTCTATGGACATCTTCATCGCCAGGGGGGCGTCATATTCTTCATGTTGGGCTTGGGTATTTTGGCCGGATTTCTGCGACTCTTGGAATTATGGGAGCGAAGGATTCAACCTAGAGGTAAGGTGATTTGAAATCCGCTCAGCATGATTCTACCTGGAGCATTTGCCAGCAAGAGCTAAAGCTTGGCACGCAAATAATACTCGTTCCACACAGGCTCGGGAAAATTCTTATTGAGTCGTCGATAGTGTTCGGCGGTCGCGATCGCGGGCCAAACATAGATACCGACATTTTGTGAGGTTAATCATGGTTTTACCACGGGGACAACGGCCTGTACTTCTCTTGTTGTGCCTCTTCTCGCTATTCGGATGCGCCCGCAACAAGATTGCCCAACGGGATTACTATTTTCGCCGAGCGCAAGAGGATGCCCGCAACCAGAAATACGCAGCTGCGGTAATCGAGTTGCGGAATGTCATTCAGGTGGATCCACATTTCGCAGCGGGGTACCTGGCACTGGGAGAGGCAGAGCGGCAATTGGGCCAATACGACCAAGCCGCCAAGAACCTTCAACAGAGTCTGGAGCTTGATCCAATGCAAGCGAAGGCAGCGGTAGCCCTGGGTGAGATTTATCTCATCACTAAGGGTTTCGCTCACGCGCGGGTGCTAGCAAACGGTGTGCTGGGCAAGGATGAAAAAAATGCACCCGCCAGGATTCTGTTAGGGAGGGCGTACCTGGGTGAGAACAAACCTGCTCAAGCCCAGGTCGAATTCGAGAAAGCCACGAAAATAGACCCCGTGAATCCAGTCATTTATCTTGCCTTGGGCGCCGCGGAGATTAGTCTTGGAGATCCTCATTCGGCCGAAGCGAGCTTCAAGACGGCCCTCGATCTAGACAAACACAGAATTGAATCACATCAGGACCTGTCAGCTCTGTATCTGAGCATGGCTCGCGATGCAGATGCTGAACAGATTCTAGCGCAGGGTATCCGGGACAATCCCAAGGTCCAGGAGTTCTACCTGGCACTCTCAGATTTCTACTGTCGAGTTGGCAAGTTCTCGCAAGCGGACTCGATCACCGATTCACTCAAGAAAGAAGCAGGGAATTCAGCCCAACTTTCGTCAGAGCTGGGAGATTTCTGGCAGGCACACAACGAGATTCGTAGGGCAATCGCAGAGTACCAGGCAAGCCTTTCGGCCCATGATTCCGAAGGTGTCCGAAAGAAGCTCGTCAATGCCCACATCGCCGCAGGAGAGGCTGAACAAGCGGAACGGTTGAATGGCGAAATTCTCCGAAAAAGTCCGGGGGACCACGAGGCTCAACTATTTCGAGGAGCGATTGCCTACCTACGGGGGCATCCACAGGATGCAGTCGCGGTGTTGGGGCCGGAGGTTGTCAAAGATCCAGCCTCGGTTTTTGGGCATTACTATTTGGGGGCAGCTTATCTCGCTGAGGGCAATCTCGATTTGTCACAAGAGCAATTCCGCGAAAGCCTGAAATTTAATGAAAGCTTTGCCGATGCATACATAAAGCTTGCTCAAATCAGCCTGCAGAAGGGCGATGCCTCCGGCGGCGCTGAATACGCCCAAAAAGCCATAACCCTAAACCCTGGGATGCTGGACGGATATTTGCTCGCCGCGGACGCCGCAATTCTTCTTCGCGACTCTTCCCGCGCTGAATCAGCGTTGCGAGAGGCAGCGCGCTTAGCTCCGGATAACTATTTGGTCCATTCGCGGTCGGCGGCGTGGTACGCGTCAAAGAACGACGATGCCCACGCCGAGGGCGAATTCCAAAGTGCGCTAGAGACGGCACCAAAACCCATCGGGATTCTGACGTTGATGACACGCTTTTATTTGTCACGAGGCGAGATTTCAAAAGGCTTGGAACAGCTCAACCGCTATATCTCATCGCACGGCCCGAGTCCTGAAACGCTTGAATTGCAAGCCAGGCTCTATTGGGCTCAGGGAGCGGTTTCGCAAGCGGTTGATCTCTGCCAGAGAGCATTGGCTATGGACTCCGGCCAGTTGGCGGCACTCGTCTGTGTTGGCCGAGGATTCACTAGCCAAAGGAAATACGATGAAGCCGAGCGGGCCTACGTTAAGGCTATCGAGCTGAGCGCAGGACAGCCCGACGCTTATCTGCTCCTCGCGGGTGTTTATTTCTCGCAAGGAGACTCCACGAAGGCGCTCGAAACCTATCGCCAAGCGCGGAAAGTTGCCCCTGATTCCCCAGAGGCTGAAGCAGGTATTGCGCGAATCATGGCCGATTCAGGACAAGATCTCGATGTCGCATTGGGTTTTGCGGAGCAAGCAAGTCGACGGCTACCGGATAAAATCGAGATTTCCGATACTCTTGCGTGGGTTTATCACAAAAAAGGCATGGACCGACTCGCGATACCGATATTAAAGGAATGCTTGGCGAAGGACAAAAAAAATCCGCTCGTTCAATTTGATTTAGGTACCGTCTATCTGGAAAGTGGCGAAAGGGAAAGAGCGAGGCCACTATTACAAACAGCTCTCGCAGAAGGCCTCATGCCGGCTTACGCAGCAAGTGCGCAAGCGGGTCTGGCCTCGCTCAGTCGGTAGATTCTTGTTTTTCGACGACAGGCAAATATCAGGCGAATACCCGAAATTAGTGGAAAAATTTCTTTGTGTTTCTAAGAGAAATGTGGTTTAGTACTAGTACTTTCGTACCTAGGAGAATCGCGATGAAAAAACTCCTGTTGGCGGTTGTGGTCGCAGTAGCTCTCTCCTTCTGCGCACCTTTGTATGCTGATAACGCAGTCCCCTGCACGACCAGTTTTGACGGATGGCCAAGCGCCTCGTGCCAAATCTCGGTGACCAATGCTAGCCCCACGTTTCAAGTGGTCGATCCGAACCCGATGGGGTTGGCGCCCCCAAGTATGATAGTTGCGATCCCGAATTCGACGCTGCAGTTTACCGCGAAATTTACCATTAATGGCGTGTCTACCACAGTCACTCCCGTTTCCACAGCCGGTAGCGTGCCAGGATACAATTTTTATCTTTTGGCGGATCTTAGCTATTTTGGTTCGGGGCCTGTCAATTTCACTGTGACGTTCAACACCGCATTCCCTCAAGGTACCTACTTCGGGACCCCAGGTATGACGGTAACAGACCCCCCCAACATCGTAGTAACAGGTGCGGAACCTGGAACAATCGTCCAACTCGCGCTCGGGTTGCTTGGGGTGGGAGTTTTGCTGTGGCGCGGCAGCAATCTAGGTTTCCGAGCAGGGTGAGCTCAATCGTTTATACCCCTTATACCCATAGCCCTGGAGGCATTGGCAGCTTGTGCGTCAGAAGCCAGGTTTGGAACTGGGGGCGTTTTGTATTCAATATCTGACAAGCCTAAAGTTGTAGCAGAAGTGGCAAAAGAGTTGCCGCGGATCCACAAACCGCAAAGCTCGCTGGTGATCATTTACTGCCTGCCATGAAACCAATACTGCCGATAAGAATCGCATAACCTAGTTCGGATGGTAGGCAGGTCGACCCGTTCCAAGAAGGTGCCAATGCAGATAGGGCCGAGTGGCATGCGAAGGAGCGCGGAGCAACTGGGCCGCTCAGTTCGCCAATATTTATCTCCATCATGGCAAGAACCCCGTTACGCCTCTGCAGACAGGGCTCTCACCAGCACACAGTTGCAATCGTGCTCTCGAAGTACCTTTGCCAGAAACCACATACCTTCCTCGATGCGCCTCTCGGTGACAGTTTGCGCGGAGGGTCAGTAGATTCTCGGCCCTGTCATCTCCCAATCGGCTCCGTGGTTGGATGCGGTGGACTTGAAGAGCATGCTCCCGCACAATTGGCAACGCCAGCCATCCCGATCGAGGACTTCACAACAGAGTTGTCAGTACGCTTTGGAGTCAAGCATCAGCCGTGGCCGGGCCCGAGTCAAAGGGCCACCTGAACGTTTTCAAGAAGCTGCTTCCTCTCCCGCAACGGAAGACCGAGCACGAGTCGGGCGAGCGGAGGGAGGAGCGAATTCGGGTTGCCGGGCTTCGAACTCACTCCCGCCAGAGAGCCCGCACAGATCATCTCCAGACAATAGCAGCGGGACTTATCGCTGCCAAGCATCAGTTGCCGCAGTCTCTAGCGCCTGCTCGATGACGAGCAGTTGGCTCTTGTAGGCCTTGAAATACAGGATCTCCCACGGCTCTCTTTCCTTCCCCGTCAGATACTTCGAGACTTCCCGTTTGAATACCTCCTTCGGTAATTCGCGCGCCTTGTGCAACCAGGTTGCACAATCGAATCTCTAACCGTCCCTCCGCGCAACCTTCGCCATTTCCGTTGCCTTGCTCCAGCCTACCCGTTGCAGGTCTACCTGTGGATTCGCGGTAGTTGTTCGCGAATCGCCATCAGGTAGTAGTATGCCTTGCGTCTCGACTCCGGGAATTTCCTCTCTAGGAACTCATCGAACGAACTCTGTCCACCCTCCAGTACAACCCTGCCCGAACTTCGCAGAGATAGCGACCGAGTTCGACGAACTTCGAGTCTCGTTCCCGGTCGGTTGCCTTCTCCCAGGCCAAGATCTCATCGATCTTCGAAAGCACAACCACGGCCCGATGTCGATTCAGTTTCGGAGCCACGAGAGGCCTTCCGTTAGTCGTCAAGCACGGCAAGCCAATCAAGGTCGCTCGCTCATGGTTGACGAATGAGTTTGGTCTCGACCAGAGGTTGGCTCCCAAGGCACAGCCCGAGGTGGGCACAGCTGACACACCAGTTCTGAGGGAAGCGGATTCCAGGCGGTGGAAAGAACTGAGCCGTTTCAATTTGACGGGCTGTGGCTTCGACTAACTGGCCGAACTCCTGACGCTGCTCATCTGTAATCGAAGCCAGCAAGTGATGAATCTCGGAACGCGCTTCCTGACGAAAGCCACTACTATGCGTTAGGGAATGCATGAGTTCTGCGAAATCGTCCAGCAACACGCCTACCGCAGTGAAGTCAACACGCCGTCTATCTTCTTCCGTCAAGTGGCTCCGAGCCGATTAGGGTATTCACCGGCACGAAGATGCTGGATTTACCTGATTGATTATCTAATCGGTTCAATATACTAATTTACAATTATATTTTCTTGGCCGGGTGGTTGCGAGCCCACGAGGCTCCAGTTTCTCGGGATCAAGTCTCTGTAGGAGGTCAGCTATTTGCTAATGTGATTTCTGAGGGTGCGATATGAGTTTTGCGCGATTTCTGCTAATGCTTTGCACAGTGTGCTTTACAGTCTCAGTTTGAGCCCAACAAAGTACGAGTCCTCAGCAGAATCCAATAGCAAAACCGAAAATCGATCAGTAAGTATTGACCGTTAGCGACGTGACGCTCAGTGCTACTGGGGAAGCGACAGAGCTTACCGCTGTTACGGACTACACGGGGTTCGGGATAGTGACGCATCACTGGGGGACAACAAGATGGACAAGGAGCGGTGACCGTCAGCGGGCGCGGATTAGACCAGTTTCGGATGGATTCAACCCTTCCGACGGGTGTTTGATCTTCGACTGCGGGCTATGGGAATTCAGCTTGCTCCGGTGACGCTGTCAGACGGGAGCACAGAAGCAGTAAATCTCGGCGCATTGAACTACTTTATTGATGCCTCCACCTTTCAGGTTCTTATGACCCACGACATCTCGCGCCCAGGGCGTAACAGCATCGACGGACCTCCACATGAAGTGACATTTTCTGACTGCAGGTATGTGGGTAGTGTGCTGGTTTCGTTCAACATTAAAGAAACCCAAGATGGCCAGACCATCGCGATAATTCAACTGAACCAGATGAAGTTTAATTCAGGCCTGACTAATTCCAATTTCCAATTCTAAAGCCAATTGCGCGGGATGAGCTCACCCGCGAATGAATGGCTGGGTGCTTGCATAATCGCTCATGGCAGCACAGTGGGGCGGCCGGGTCTCAACCCTAACCAGAAAAGATCTCTGGTAGGCAGTCGGTATAAATTGCCTTTTGCCTGTCGGGGCAGAGTTGGGCTGACTTAAAAACAAAAAACTGGAGGGAATATGAAAAGAGCACTTACGTCCATCCTGGCGGCGCTACCTCTACTCCTCGGCTCCGCGCTGCTTTCGGCCAGTGTCCGCGCACAAGAAGAGGTAGGCAACACTTTCGTATACACCAACAACAATGCTAATCCAAACACAGTTACCGGCTTCTCCGTTGGGCCCAGCGGAACCTTAACGATGCTCCCCGGTACGCCCGTTCTGACCGGGGGAGGGGGATTTGGCACCTTTTTCGCATCGAACACCGCTACTGCCACCATGAGGAAAAACTTCCTTTATGTTTCGAACAGTGGAACCAACGACATCAGCGCTTTCAAGATCGATACCTCCACAGGTGCTTTAATGGCTGTTTCAGGCTCGCCGTTTGCCACTGGGGGATCAGGAGGTGTTCCTGGCGTGCCATCTGGCGTGTCATTAGCGGTGACTCCCAATGGCAGATTCCTGTACGCCGGGAATGAAGGGTCTGGCAACATCTCGGAGTTCAGCATTGGTTCCAATGGAGCCCTCACGGCTGTCTCCGGCTCTCCGTTCAATCTAGGGGGTGCGCCAGACGGCATTAAAGTAACTCCCAACGGCAAATTCCTGGGCGTGGCTTTACCGTTTCTAAACTCTGTCGCTATGCTCAAGATCGGCTCAGACGGTGCGCTCACGCCTGCCCCCGGCTCGCCATTCCCTCAGGGAGGTGCTGGGGCCGCCTCGTATGTCGATATGAGTTGCAACTCTGAGCAGCTCTTTGCTTCTCTTTTTAACACAACAATAAACAACACGCAGGTGGCCGTCTCAACCATCGGTCACAATGGGGCTTTAATCCCCATCACAGGCTCGCCGTTCACCTTCAGCGGCGGCGATTCCAGTGTGGGCGTACTCACCCCCGATAACCAGTGGCTATTTGTCAGCAATCAGAGCACCTCCACTATTACGTCCCTGGATGTAGAATCGAATGGCAGCCTAACGCAGGTAAACGGTTCGCCGTTTACTGACTCAACTGCAATCGATCCCAACGGAATGGCCACGAATCGGGAAGGTACTTTGCTCTACGCAGCTAATGGTAGCAACTCGGTGACGGGCTTCAGCATCGACAGCAACGGCGCGTTGTCTTCAGTGCCGTTGTCTCCTTTCATCACGGGTGGTGCTGGCTTTTTGAGATCTCTTACCGTGTTTCCGGCGAATCAAGTTGAAGGTGAGGGCGACGAGAACGGTGATGATGGGCACAAGGGCCACTTCGAGTTCGAGGGTGAAAGTAAGTGCGGAGCTCACGGCGAGATGGAATTCGAGGAAGGTGACCCCGGTGGCCAAAAGATGGAAGGCAGCGTAGACAGTATGACCGTTATAGGCAACACGGCCATGATGAGTGGCTCGGGCACCCTACTCGACGGGACTCCCGTTCAATACACTGCCGTTGTCCTGGGGAACTTGCCGCTCATTGGGGCAAACCAGTTCGCGATTAGCTGGATTACCTTGACCGGTTCGGTTTTCAACTTGACCGGTTCGGTTTTCAAGACGTCGGGAGCACTGACGAACGGTTATATTGCGGTTCATCCCTAGTAGCAATTCAACGGAAGGTGTTCCCGAGCGAACAGAGAGCATCTCCCGTTCAGCATCACGCTCCACATAAAAAACGGTGCGCCTCTTGATGACAGTTTGCACAGAGGGTCAGCAAATTCTCGGCGGCGTCATCGCCTAGGCGACTCCGAGGCAGGATATGGTGGACTTGAAGGTCCTGCATGCGCCCGCACGATTGGCAGCGCCAGCCATCTCGTTCGAGGACTTTACGGCAAAGTTCGCGATAAGATTCGGGATCAAGCATCAACCGTGGCCGGACCCGAGTCAAAGGGCCACTTGGACGCTTTCGAGAAGTTGCTTCCTCTGCGGCAACGGAAGACCGAGCACGAGTCGGGTGAGTGCAGGGAGCAGAGCATTCCGGTTGCCGGGCTCCGAGCTCACCCCCGCCAGAAAATCCGCACAGATCATCTCCAGGCAATAGCCGCGGGATTTGTCGGTCCCAAGCATCAGTCCCGCTGTTTCTAGCGCCTGCTCGATGACTGGCAGTTGGCTCTTGTAGGCCTTGAAATAGAGGATCTCCCACGGCTCGGTTTCCTTCCCGGTCAAGTGGCGATCGACCTCGCGCTTGAATTCGTCCCTCGGCATCGTAGTAGCTTTGTGCACCCAGGGTGCACAATCGAACCCCTGTCTGTCCCGCCGAGCCACCTTCGCCAATTCCCTCGCCTTCGTCCATCCGATTAATTCTAGTTCCCGCTTGCGGATTCGAGGAAGTTGCTCATGAATCGCCATCAGGTAGTACGCCTTGCGTCTCGACTCCGGGAACTTCCTTTCCAGGAACTCGTCGAACGATCGCACGTTGTCTACCCTCCAGTACAGTCCTGCTCGCACCTCGCAGAGATAGCGGCCGAGTTCGACGAACTTCGAATCCCGTTCTCGATCTGTAGACTTCTCCCACGCCAAGATCTCGTCGATCTTCGAGAGCACAAACAAGGCACGCTGCCGATTGAGCTTCGGAGCCACGAGAGGCCTTCCGTTAGTCGTCAAGCACGTCAAGCCAATCAAGGTCGCTCGCTCCCGGTTGACGAATGAGTTTGGTTTCAACCAGTGGTCGGTTCCCCAGGCACAGCCCGAGGTGGGCACAGCTGACACACCCGTTCTGAGGGAAGCGGATTCCTGGCCGGGGAAGGAACTGGGCCGTTTCGATCTGATGGGCTGTCGCTTCGACTAACTGGCCAAACTCCTGACGCTGGTCATCGGTGATGGAAGCCAGCAAGTACTGAATCTCCGGGGCGCGTTTCCTCACGAAAGCCACAATGGCGACATCGGAGATGCCACTGATCCAGGAGTAGCAGACCAACTGCAGGTCGAGCGATGTCAGCCCTTCGGGCTGCTCCGGATAACGGGCACTGGTGGTTTTCCATTCGAGCAGACGGCGCGTGCCATCCAGTCGGCCAACTGCATCGACATAGGCCACAAATTCGTTGCCGTTTGGGAGAGCACGGACAATCTTCTTCTGCGTGTTTCGTTTGGGTTGCCGAACGCGGATGCGGTTATCTCGGGCGAACTGCTCCAGCAATCCGATCCCCTGACGAAGCAGGCGCTCCCAATCGTCGCCGTGCGAGAACTCGAGCGATGCATCGCGATAGGTTCCCCACTCCTTAAACAAAACTGCCCCGGGATCCTCATGCATGAAGAACGCCGCCAGTGCCTTCTCAAAGCAGCGGCCAAAGCACAGCGAGGCCCGTGACTCCTTCTCTCTCCAACCGTCCAGATACCGGAAGCGATAGCTTCTGGGGCAGCGCAGGTATTGCGAGATCTGCGTGTAGCTAAACGTCATGGGCCACCTCCTGGCTGCTCGCCGAAGAACCGGAAAGTTCTTCCCATTCACTGACCGGGGCAAACCCGCCGAGATTGAGAAAGGTGCGGCCATTGAGGGTAGTGTGGGAAATCCGCACGATTCCTCGAAGACCGAGCAGGGCCTTTTCATCGACTTCGTCTCGGCCCATCAGATCGGGGTCATAGCCGAAGTCGCGTAGGAACCAGCGGAGTTTCCAAAGTGCCTTGGGGGTGCAATACAGGCGACCTGTGAGTGAACGGCCTTGGTGTTCTCTTGGTTCGAGGATGGCGAGTCGCAGCACGTAGAACGGCCGTTGCGGATGCCAGCGGTAGAAAGTGCGATCGACGCGGACCAGGAATACTCCCTCCAAGATGGCTTCGGAGTGTTGGCCTTCGCGGTGCAAACCAGGGATGTGGCGCTTCATGGTGCGACCTCGGGCGACTTGGCATAGCTATTGAGGTGACAGATCAATCCTGGGCGGTCCTTGGCGGCGCGATCAGAAAGGTCATTGATGAAGGCTTCGACGAGATCGCGACTGGCATTTCGAAGGGTGGCCGTTCCGCAGTAATCAGCGGCGTAGGCCTTCACGAGTAAATGTATGGCGGCGATTATCATTAGCCCGCCCTGAAGCCGGTGAGCGATTCGTCTGGGCACACGCCAGCTAGCTTACCAGAAGGACATTCGAAGACCATGAGCCGAAATTGTCGCGATAGCCATTCCTCGGTCACGAGGGGGCGAAACTCCGGATATCAGAAAGCGGCCCGTCACACCGGAGGACCTAAGGGGAGAAGGATTTCTCTCTTTCAACTAAACGCGAGGCGCGCCCGAGCTATTTGGGGAGTCCTTTCAAAATATGCGCTCCAAAGTCTTAAAGGGCTGTCCGCACTCCACTCGCTAGAAGTAGCAGCGGGCGAGATCCAGCTTTTGGACGGCCGATGGTATGTGACCCACTCCGGCTTGCTTCGAATTGCCCACCGGAATCGCTGCTCAGGGATGAGAACCTCTATTGACAAGGCTCTATCAGATCCGGCGTCTAATCGCTGGGTTTTCAGGGCGACAGTTTACAAGTCTCGTGGCTCCCGCGGCTTCGTGGGTTACGGGGACGCTG
>Ga0207098_10481_pt1 | contig 12152 bp, 10 predicted proteins | sample Alteio_BWMinHeat_84_FD_153548 | JGI IMG/M metagenome (GOLD analysis project Ga0207098, IMG submission 153548) | Enriched cells from forest soil in Barre Woods Harvard Forest LTER site, Petersham, Massachusetts, United States -... | ecosystem: Environmental > Terrestrial > Soil > Temperate forest >...
TGACACGGTCGGCACCTGCACTGCCCGATCCGGCTACGGTCGAAAACGTTACTTGCCCCGGTTCCCAGCGGAAGGAATGTGTGTAGGCACCGGGGGGCACGCGAAAGGCAACATAGTTAGCTGGAACGTAGTAAGGCTGGACAACATAATTCACGTTGGTATTCTCAAGGTGTCCCCAACGACCAAGCTCAACGTCCAACTCGCGCCGGTTGCTCTCCGTGCCAACGCCGTCCCAGGTGATTAGCGTTAGAGTAGCAGAAGGTTCGAGATGGGAGATATCGCGCACCTGGAACCTGTAGGTTCCGTATCCCAGGCTGTGCGTGAGCTTCAGCTCCGCCCCAGCCCACTTTCCCGGGCTTCCCGAAATGCGAAGATGCAGTGCACCTCTTTCGTCCGTCCAAACGTTCGCAGGATCGAAAACGTTTCTTGACCCTGCGCGGAATATTGGCCCGGCGCTCGTCGTCCACTCGTAACCGCTAAAGTTCAGCATCTTGGGGGACGGGAGTACCAGCGCTGGGCCTTCCCCGTTAACGATTGCCAGCGCCACCACGCCGTTGCCGACGATCGGTAACGATTCAGTTTGTTGAGGCGGATTGTAGGTTGGATCAACCATCAGAGCGGCATATTGTAATCCAAGGTGGACTGAAGCCTTCCACCGGCCGTCACTTTCGATATTGGTAAACGGCTGACCTGATTGCGGGCACAGGCCCCATCGCCCATCTGTCTTTGCGTACAAGGCGAGTCGCTGTCCGGGTCGAGCCCCTGTGACGCGACCATCTATTATGCCTGTCTTGTAGTCACTTTCGGTTATGTCGGTGTAGAGACTCTCCTGATATGCGGCGGGGACCTTGCTGAAAGCAACTGTCAGAGCTGAATTCTTTGATGAAGAGTGACATCCGGTCAGCAGAAAGTACACCAACAGCACCGACGACGTTGCGGAATGTGCGAATATGTGGGGGCGCGACATCATCGATCTCCGTTATGATCCGAGGCGGGGCTCAGGGCTGTACCCACCTGTATCCGCAGTGGGCATGAGTAACAATCTGTTGCTCGGTCGAGGTTTCTGACCCGCCCAGAGACCATGTGGACTCTTTCTCCTCCACCTTACACCGCCGGCGGAATATGGGTGAACTTGATCGATGATTCTGCATTGGATCTATGCCATTGGCGGTTGTCGAGAGCAATAGGGAAACCCATTAGCAGCGATCGCTGCGAGAAAACCGGAACCAACGGTCGAATTTGCGTGTGCTCTCCATTAGACTGCCGGATGCGCGAGGTGGACCCTGCGGCGTGGTTGGACCGACTCTTATCCCACTGATTCCCCGGTGTGCACCTTCAGCGAGGTCCGACTTACGGTTTGTAGAAGTGACCTAATCAGTCCTGATCGCGGCTGCTGGCGACGTTTGCCCAAGCGACGAACAAGCCAACATGGCTACGAGGCCGTGACACGGATTGAGTGTGGTGAGCGGTCGCAATCTCTGACGGGAACAAAGGACCGCGCTCGTTGGTGCGCTTTCGAGACAGTACCCACATTGTACTCGTAACCCAATACAGTGAAGACGAGCCGACACGGAGAAGAAGGCCTACGACAGGGTTGCAGAAAGTCGGAGGGGGCCCTCAAACGTAAAATCGGTAATTTCGGAACAATTGAGCGACTCGGTCGGGTTTGGCATGCGTCCATGATATGGAGGTGAAAAAGACGTCGCTATTACATATTCCTAGTAGAACAAGGTTCCCAGAACAACTGGTTCTAATGCGGAAAAACCGGTCGACGTGCCAGCACATATTTTCATAGCGATTTTCGCTAGCCCATCTTTCTCCTCAGATCGGGCTTCCACGGCGCAATTGACCGACTTACACGGATTTTAAGCGAATTCATTGCTGCGGATAGGTTCCTGAGATTCCCAAAGATCTGCCGCAGGTTACCAACCTTCCCTTGATTCTCCATATACGCATGCCCACGCTCTCCGACCATGTTTCTGGCAAGGAGCACTATTTATTTACCTCGTGGATCTCAGCAATGTATCCGCCCGGGAATTCGACGATGGCAGCAGCCCGCCCGCTCGAGGAATAGGGCTGAACAAGAATGTCGACTCCCAGCGACTCAGCCTTCGCGAGCGCATCCGTTAGGCTAGAAACTTCATAGCCAGTCACATCCCGTCCATATGGATAGGGGAGATGGCCATCGGTAACAAAGACCGTGAGCTTGCCGAAAGCAGATTCGATGCGGACGCGCCGGAATGTGCCACCTGGTCGGCCAATCTCAATTCCGGGCGCGTGAGGATCATCAGAAACGATGTTGCCATGAGAGAAGGCAAGAAAGCTTCGGAGGAGGTCTTCTACACGGACAGGCGAAACGTAGACGCGGTTCTCGGGAATCGTTTGAAAAGCCGCATATGAGGGTTTAGTTGTGTGCCAGTAAAGCTGCATGTTGATTCCGCCTGGCCACTGAATGACTGCATCCCGTCCAATCGGATCAGGGAAGGGCGCCACGAGGACATCAGCCCCAGCAGACTTTGCGGAAAGGACAGCACCATCGAGATCGACGACAAGATAGCCAGTCCTTTCCGCGCCGAAGGGATACGGAACGGGAGTCTTGAATCCAAACAACGAAACCGTGCCTACCGGAGTTTGCAGAAGCTGGGAGTTTGTACTACTTGGAGTCGGCGTGACGGTGACCTCAACTTGCTTTGTGCTGCTACCTCCAAACGTACCAAGAAAGGCCTTCACGAAGGCGTCAATATTCTCCGGCGCGACATAGACGTGTGTTGTATCGTACTGCGGGCCGACGGCGACAGCGGGCGTCGCTTTCGCAGAGCGGGCCTCCGTCAGACCGGCTGAAACGCCGAAGCTAAAGATCGCCACCGCGCTAAGGCGAAACGCAGAATGAAATGCTCGCATATGGACCTCCTCACGATTCTGTAGTCCGGGACTCCGGTATCAAAGATAGTGCCCAGGGCGTTCTTCAAACACTCCTCAATAAGGCCAAGAGCACTTCACCCTGTTGAATAACAACACTGAGTTACTGGGCCGGGCTCCACTAAGTCGCGGGGATAAGTGAGCCCATTCCACGTCGGCGACCATCTTCCTCGGGGCTCTTCCGGTGTGAGCCCGCCACAGCCCAACGAATAAAGTTCGAGGGGATGACGCACCTCCCAGCTGGGCATAGAACATTGTCCCAAACTCGTCTCCAGATGTAATTACCAGAAACATGTAATTTCGCCGGTCACTTTCTCTTGCTACTATCGCCTTCGTTGACATTAGGTTTGCGATCCAAAATGCACTGCTCTCGAACGGCATTCCTTTGATGTGAATGTCACGGCCCCAACGTGCCAACGCATTGAGTAAGAGATTCCTGACTCGCTTTGGAATGTCTGCCGAGGCGCAACTGCTGCAAGAGTCACCCCGGGATTTGGGCTCATCTGAGGCAAGAGCCAGCGAGCCACCATCGCGAATATGCAAAAGAAAAGGAGAATGAATGAAACTGGAACCAAGAAGCGAAAAGGGGCTTCTGACGCCGGATAACTGCGTCATCACCCTCATTGACCATCAGCCACAAATGCTGTTTGGTGTCACCAGCATCGACAGGCAGTCGCTCATCAACAACGTTGTCGGCTTCGCCAAAGCCGCGAAGATCTTCGATGTTCCCCTGATCCTTACCACTGTCGAAACGAAGTCGTTTAGCGGAAACCTTTGGCCTCAATTACAGGCAGTTTATCCCAACCAAACTCCGATTGAGCGCAGCAGCATGAACTCGTGGGATGACGAGAAGTTCGTGGCTGCAGTAAAGAAGACGGGCCGCAAGAAGATCGTGCTCGCTGGTCTGTGGACGGAAGTGTGCGTCGCATTCCCATCAATCCAGGCGATCCACGACGGCTATGAAGTGTATGTGGTTGAGGATCTCTGCGGCGACCTGGATGAAAAGACTCATAACGCGGCGATGCGACGGGCCGAACAGGCGGGAGCAAAGCCGGTTACTTGGATTCAGGTGATGCTCGAGTGGCAGCGCGACTGGGCAAAGAGGGATACGTATGACGCCGTGATGGATGTCGTGAAGCACCATGCCGGCGGCTACGGCATGGGAGTCGAATACGCCTACACAATGGTCCACGGCGCCCCGCCCACGGTTCATCCAGGCTGGGAAGTTCCGTCGGAGCTAGTTCACAGCTAGCGGACTCAATCACAGGGCCGGTGGATCGGCCGGCCCCTATCTCTCGGCAAGACCATGCGTGCGGAGGCGTCCGTGGGAAATCTCAGAATCTTTCATAACGGTAAGATTGCGACCAATTCAAAGCCATATCTCGCAGAGGCCATTGCGGTAGAGGACGGGAAGATCGCTTCGGTTGGACGAAACTCCGAAATTCTTCGGTTGAAGAAACCAGACACAGCGACCATTGACTTGCGCGGCCAAACAGTTATTCCCGGGTTGAACGACTCGCATCTGCACATCATTCGTGGCGGGCTCCACTACAATCTGGAACTTCGGTGGGACGGAGTACCCTCTTTAGCCGATGCGCTTCGGATGCTCAAAGAGCAGGCGGCGCGCACTCCTGCCCCGCAGTGGGTGCGCGTGGTAGGCGGATGGAACGAGTTTCAGTTTGTCGAGCGTCGTCTGCCGACACTTGACGAAATCAACGCGGTGGCGCCGGAGACCCCTGTCTTTGTCCTGCACCTCTATGATCGCGCATTGCTGAACGCGGCTGCTCTTCGCGCTGTGGGATATACGAAAGACACCCCCAATCCTCCCGGTGGAGAGATTCAACGCGACAAGCATGGAAATCCGACTGGTCTGCTGATTGCACGACCAAACGCGGGAATTCTCTACTCCACGCTCGCAAAGGGACCACTGCTGCCGTTTGAAGATCAGCTTGTCTCCACACGACACTTCATGCGTGAGATGAACCGACTTGGCGTGACCAGCGCAATTGATGCAGGCGGAGGGTTCCAAAATTATCCTGACGACTACAACGTGATCACCGAATTGCATGACCGCAACCAGATGACTGTGAGGGTTGCCTATAACCTCTTCACACAACGCCCCAAGCATGAACTCGAGGACTTCAAGCGGTGGACTGGTAGCACAATACTTCACCAGGGAGATAGCACCTTCCGTCTGAACGGCGCCGGCGAGATGCTTGTGTTCTCCGCCGCGGACTTCGAAGACTTTCTGGAGCCGCGGCCAAACCTGAACGGAGTCCTGGAAAGCGAGCTCGAACCAGTTATTCGGCACCTCGCAGCAGCACGCTGGCCTTTCCGCCTGCATGCAACGTATGACGAATCGATAGAGCGCTTTCTTACCGTTTTTGAAAAGGTGAATCGCGATATTCCAGTGAATGGATTGCACTGGTTCTTCGATCATGCGGAGACAATCAGCGATCGAAATATAGAACGAGTGATTGCGCTGGGTGGCGGCATCGCTGTGCAACATCGCATGGCATACCAGGGCGAGTATTTTGTGAACCGCTACGGCGCGGAGGCAGCGCGCAAAACACCACCCGTTCGGCGAATGCTGGACTTAGGGTGCCATGTGGGAGCCGGGACAGACGCGACTCGTGTCGCGAGCTTCAATCCCTTTGTCTGTCTTTACTGGCTAGTAACTGGAAAAACGGTTGGAGGCCTGGAACTTTATCCGGAGAAGAACTGGCTGACACGAGAGGAGGCACTGCGGCTTTATACGCAAGGCAGCAGTTGGTTCTCTACCGAGGATGGTGATAAGGGGGAACTTCGTGATGGTCAGATGGCCGACTTCGCTGTGTTGACCAGCGACTACTTCAAGGTCCCGGCCGAAGAGATCAAGAATCTTGAGTCTCAATTGACGGTGGTAGGAGGAGAAATTGTCCACGCAAGCTACGACTTTCAATCACTTGCTCCGCCGCCGTTGCCAGCAGCGCAGGACTGGGCACCAACCGCGCATTATGGGGGCTATCACCAGGTAGAAGCGGCTACCGCGGGGCCCCTCATTCATAGCTGCAAAGGACATTCGCACGACATGCCCAATAATCATAAGTTAGGGGAAGCAATCTGGGGCCTGGGATGCGACTGTTTCGCGTTCTGACTTATTTCATCTCAGGAGCCGCAGTTCACAAGACTGGAGGAAGAATGCAATGAAAGACCTGCTCATGTCATTTGCGGTCGGAGCATTTGTGGGCCTGCTCTATGGCGTCATTAAGGTGAAGAGCCCGGCACCACCGATCATTGCCCTTCTGGGACTGCTTGGCATGGTGATCGGAGAACAGGTAGGTGGTTGGGTTCACACCAGGAACGCAAATGTGGCTAACGCAGCAGCGACCTGCCTATCCGGCAAGCGCTGGGATCCACCTGCCAATGTGGCAGAGCAGTTTTCCGGCTTACCCCGAGTCAAGTGAGTAGTTGCTTTGATCAAGTCTCTTTGCGCAACAGCCGTCATTCTGTTGGTCGTCGGGCCGGCGCTCGTTGCGTTGCGAGCACAGCAGATAGTGCCCGCACCTGTCCCCGACCGTGCCTACAAGCTAAGTCGAGCGGATGAGGACTGGAGCTTCCTACAGGACAAGAGTCTGCGAGAGGACTTCTGGGATCCGATCAAATATATTCCTCTGCGGGAAAATGTCAGAGACTGGTACCTCACCGTTGGTGGCGAGGCGCGAGAAGTTTGGGAACAAATTGGCAACGACAACTGGGGTCAGTCTCCTTTTTGGAATGGCTACCTCAACGAGAGGTACATGCTCAGTACAGACCTGCACTTTGGTCCCCATGTTCGGACGTTCGTTGAGTTGAAGAGTGGGATCAACTCCTGGCGAGCTGGAGGTCCCCGTCGGATCGACGAGAAGAAACTCGATTTTCAAGCGGGATTCCTCGATGTTGGCAGCGCAACCTCATGGGGGTCGGCACATGTTAGAGCTGGGCGACAGGAGCTTGAGTATGGGTCGGGCCGGCTCGTCGATGTGCGCGAAGGTCCCAATGTACGGCTGAGTTTCGATGGCTTCCTAGCAGGGGTCCAAGCACGTGGATGGCAGGTGGATGGGTTTGCTATGCGACCCGATGAAGACAACCCGGGATTCTTTGACAACGCTCCGGATCATACCGTGGGCTTCTGGGGTGCCTACGCAACGCGCCCGATCCCTGGCAAGACTCAGCTGGACCTTTACTACCTGGGTCAGGATCGCAAAGACGGCGCATTTGAGAGAGGAACGGCACATGAAGTCCGCCAATCAATCGGCGGGCGAATGTCGAGACCTGTGGCGAGCGAACGCCCCGGCTGGGATTTCGATGATGAGGCGCTTTGGCAGTTTGGCAGCTTCGGAGCGGCAGACATCCGCGCCTGGACCGTCGCAACAGAGACGGGCTATCGGATTCCCACAATTCCGTTGAAACCGCGGTTCAGCGTAAAGGCGGACATCTCGAGCGGAGATCATCCGGCGACAAACACGCTGGGCACTTTCAATCCGCTTTACCCCAAAGGCAACTACTTCGGCCTCTTGGCAACAACAGGTCCAGGGCCAATCAATTTCATTGACGTTCATCCTCACGTAGAGGCTTCTGCTCCGCACAATGTGTCGTTGTCTTTCGACTGGATCTTCCAATGGCGACAGAGCCTGGACGACGGCGTCTATGCCGTACCCGGATTTCTAATCAGAGCTGCGGATGGCAGTCGCGCCCGATTTGTTGGAAACAGACCCGGCACCGAGATCCGATGGCAGGCGAATCGTCACCTGTGGTTCCAGGGAGACTACGGAATCTTCTATGCGGGCCGTTTTCTAAAGGAAACACAACCAGGTCGCAATCTGAACTATTGGGCGCTTTGGGCAGGCTATAAGTTCTAAGATGGAAGGTTGATGGATTCCCTCACAAATAGCGAACGCATCCTGTATGGCTCTCTCTATTGCCTGACGTTCGTGACTGGCTTAGTCGATGCCGGCAGTTACGTAGCAATGGGGCACGTCTTCACCGCCAATATGACTGGCAATATCGTCTTTCTGGGTTTTGCATTTGGGGGAGTGCCAGGTTTGTCGATTGCGCGATCTGCTACCGCACTTGGCTTCGCCCTTGCGGGCGGATTGCTTGCCGGGAGGCTCGACTCTCTGCTCGGAAAACGGCGGCGCAATATTTGGCTTGCGGCTGCCTTTGCGATCGAGACATTCCTTCTATTTGGTGCAATGACGGTCTCGTTGTACTTCGAACCGCACGGAAGACCGCACATCTCAATGGCACTTTATGGGATCATCGCTTTGACCGCACTGGGAATGGGGATGCGCAACGGCACGGTCAGACGGCTCGCAGTGCCAGATCTGACGACAACCGTGCTTACCCTCACCGTTGCCGCACTGGCATTCGACTTTTCACTAACGCCAGGCAGCAATCCCGGGTGGCGCCGGCGGGTCGGCTCAATCTTGATGATGTTTTCCGGAGCATTTGTCGGCATTCAACTGTTAAAACACTCCCTAGCGCTCCTGCTCGGTGCCTCGGCTGTTCTGAGTGCGTTCTGTACGTTGGTCCAAATCTACCGCGAGGAAACGCAGCACGAGACAAAATTGCGTGCTCCGCAACACTGACGTCTTAGAGCAAAGATTCTCGACGAATGAACGGAGACTCAAGAGACCTTTGAGGCTCATAAAATATAAGCTCCAAGTTCATTGTGGCCGAGCTCTTGATGAAGTTCAGGACGTCGGGATATTTTCGCCGAGGCCAAGCTTGACTCGAAGGCGCCTATTTGCTGTCTGCGTCCTTGATCCCTCCCACAGTCTTCTCCGCTGCCTTCTTGACGCCCTTCGAAAAGTCTTCGGCAACGACCTTGGTTCCGTGAGCAGCATCCTTGACGCCAGACCTCGTGGCGTGTCCTACTTTCTTTCCGGCATGCTTCACGAAATGCTCAGTCTTGGTTGCATCCTTGTCCACAACGTGAGCCGCATCCTCGCTCAGCGCCATTCCTGCTAAGAGAACCGCCATCGCTGGAATCCCCGCAATTCTGAGCGCTTTCATCTTTTCCCCTTTTCAGGTATTGCTTTCTGCATTGGAGCCTAAGCATAGGGTCCACGCTCTCAAAGTGAGTCGGCTTTGGCCAGCGAAGGCGCTGGCGTCCCATGCAAGACCGCATCGATGTTGTCGAGTGCAGCCATCCCCATCGCGGTTCGGCTCTCAATCGTTGCCGTTCCGATGTGGGGCAGCAAGAACGTGTTCTTGAGTTCCACGTAACCTAGATTGAGCTTTGGCTCTCCTTCGTAAACGTCGAGACCGGCGGCGGCGACCCGACCACTCTTGAGAGCCTCGATCAAGTCGTCATCCTTGATCAAACCACCGCGCGCTGTGTTTACGATGATGGCGTGCTCGGGAAGAAGAGCGATCGTCTTGGCATTAAGGAAGTAACGGGTTGTCGGTGTCTCCGGGGCATTCAGGCTGAGAAACTGGCTCACTTTCAGGAGTTCGAGGGGGTCCCCATGAAATACAGCGTCGTCTTCCTTCTCTGCCGGCAACCGGTGCGGGTTGGAGTAATGGATCTTCATCCCAAAACCTCTTGCACGTTTCGCCACTGCCTGGCCGATGCGCCCCATCCCGAGAATCCCAAGGTTTTTGCCCGTCACCTGCCAACCGAGAAGGACTCCAGCGCGTTGGATCGTCCACTCGCCGCTTCTCACCAACTCCTGTGCTTCGAACGCTCGACGGCTCGCGCCGAGAAGCAAGAGCATTGCAATATCTGCCGTCGCATCCGTCACCTCAGCGGGGGTATATCCAATCGCGATGTTGCGCTCCGCGGCCGCGTGCATGTCGATATGATCAAAGCCCACAGAATTGGTTGAGATCACTTTGACGGACGGGGACACTCGCCTGAAGAACTCGGCATCGAGCTTATTAAATGGCGTGATGAGCATCGCGTCGGCGCCCTCTGCTGCGGCAAGCAGCTCGTCGCGCGTGAATAATATTCCATCGGTTGTTCGCCTAACTTCGTAATCGCTTTCGATTCGCGATTCGACTGGCTTGATGAAATGCGACGTGACCACCAGGATCGGCTTTTTCATTTAATCGTTCTCCTCAGAAATCCTGTGCCGCCTCACCGCTCGTCTTCGATCAGTCGAGGGATTAGCGGCCGGGGCTCGTGTTTGATCGGAACAGGAAGACAATCGCCCCGTCTGAATGCCCACCTCTCAGTAAACAATTGAGCGAAACCGAAGGGGCCGATGCGACTTAGGGCTTCACTCGTGGCCAGACAGCTTGGTTGCCATGAACCCAACTGGAGGGATTCTCGTAGTTGGCAACTATGACTTCCTCAAGCTTTCTTGCAGAACTCGCAGTGGCGGGACTGACATCGCAATATGGCATGTCATGGTTCCTTGTTTCGTTCCTGGGTTCGTACGTGATGATGCAATGGTCTAGCTCTTGGAGCAGTCCCCACGCGTCACAACCCGCAACAGTGGAGGACTGTATTTACTTACATACCATGCGATTGCATAGTTCGTCTGAAGGACGTTCCATGTTCTTATCGGCGGCGTGTCGCCGGAATGTTGGGAACGAGCACCAGCTTCTTGTTCACAAACTCCTCAAGCCCCAGGCTGGAGAGTTCCTTTCCGTATCCAGACCTCTTGATTCCGCCGAACGGAAGATCCGGCCAGCTCACATCCGGATAGTTGATAAAGATCATCCCTGTCTCGATACGGCTGGCGACTCGTTTGGCCCTCTCTATATCAGTGGAGTAGACTGAGCCACCGAGGCCAAACGGCGAATCGTTTGCGATTGCGATCGCTTCTGCTTCGTCCTTAGCCGGAAAAATAAGCGCAACCGGGCCAAAGAATTCCTGCTTGTATGCGGGATTGTCCCGGGTAAGACCAGTGAGGAAAGTAGGCTCCAAGAATGCTCCGACCGTTCCCGCCTGATTTCCGCCGAGCAAAACTCTTGCTCCATGCTTGATTGCATCATTGATTTGCCGCAGGATCAGCTGCAACGCGTTGTCTGACGAGAGTGGCCCGAGGGTCACGCTTTCGTCGAGCGGGTCTCCGAGCTTCAACTCCTTTGCGGCAGCAATGAAGCGCGGGATAAACTTGTCAAGCATCGATTCGACAACAATGAATCGCTTTGCGCCGATGCACGTTTGTCCGTTGTTTCCGAACCGTCCGAGGATGGCCATCGCCACGGTATGGTCAAGGTCAGCGTCGTCGAGGACAATGAATGCATCGCTTCCACCCAACTCCATCGTGGACTTCTTGAGGTTCTTACCAGCCCTGGACGCCAACGCCTCTCCCGCACGCTCCGACCCGGTGAGAGCAATCCCTTTGACACGAGGATCATCGATCAAGGCTCCTGCCTGATCGTTGCTCAGAAACAGATTGGTGTAAACCCCGTCCGGAAGGCCTGCTTCCTTCAGAATCCGTTCAAAGGCGATGGCACACTGGGGCACGCCCGGCGCGTGCTTCAACAGCATCACGTTGCCGGACATTAAGTGCGGACCGACGAACCGCGACAGCTGGTAATAGGGATAATTCCACGGCTGAATGCTCAGGAGAACGCCCATGGGGGAAAATTCCAGATGCGCATCTCCCATTGCAGAGTTGATAGGCTTGGGTGCGAGGAACGTCGCCGCGTTGTCTGCGAAGTATTGTAGAATCGCGGCGCTCAGTTCGACCTCACCTCGACTCTCCGCAATTCGCTTACCCATTTCAATTGTGGCGAGTCTTGCCAGTTCGGCCTTCCGTTCAAGCAGAAGTTTAACTGCGTGAGAAATAATCTTTGCGCGCTCGTCGACCGGGAGCGCGGCCCAAGACTCAAAAGCCTTGTCCGCGACGGCCAATGCTTCCATCATCTCTTGATCTGTATGCTCGTTGAATGTCCCAAGAACTTCTCCAGTGGCTGGATTTACGCTGCGGTATGACACGGTGAGCTCCTTTGCAGTTTCGCGTGACAGGCGGACAACAAACACCGCGTCTTGCGGTATGCTTCGTTGTGTTTGACCCGGCCGGAAGGGAAGACACTTCGACAAGTGAACAGAGCGACGGTAGCACTCCTTCGGAGCTCGATAAATTACATATTCCTTGTACTCATGACGTAAGGATGGTTTGCGCTTTTCGTTAAATTCTTGGAATCCCCGATCTTCGCGACTGGAGACAACATGACGGAAACGCGTTTTAGTCGCGCACTGGACAAGTCGCTATCTATACTGGGACTCCGTCTTCATATGAAGAGACCGCTTG
>Ga0207098_10379_pt1 | contig 12145 bp, 12 predicted proteins | sample Alteio_BWMinHeat_84_FD_153548 | JGI IMG/M metagenome (GOLD analysis project Ga0207098, IMG submission 153548) | Enriched cells from forest soil in Barre Woods Harvard Forest LTER site, Petersham, Massachusetts, United States -... | ecosystem: Environmental > Terrestrial > Soil > Temperate forest >...
GATGGAGTCGAGTGTCGACCCGGACGGACACACAAACTCAGTTGGGCAGAGCTACGGCGGAGGATGCGCAACACGCAGAGGGATGGAGCGTGCGATGGAAACGAAGCGGAGATGGGCGGGTTGCACCCACGAGGGGAACCCGTTACCTTTTGTGACAGCCATCGTTGCCTCTAACTCAGGCGACCTTGGTTAGGGGCGCGTTCGGTGTTCAAGCACCGGCGCGTCCCGTTCTGACTCAATCGAAAAAGGCGCGTTGGAGCACAAGCTTCATGCCACTAGCGCAAGTGGCATTGAGTATTACAAACCAAACGGTACGTGTCAATGCCCAAAAAGTGGCGACTAATTCCCATTCCTCATAAGATGAAGATATGAGACGCGACCTAATTTCCAAAGTGATGCGCGAGATGGGCAGAAAAGGCGGGAAGGCAGCAAAAGGCAAGGGCGGAAAAACACGCATGGCAGCGCTCACGCCACAGGAGAGGAAGGAGCTTGCCAGCAAAGCAGCACAAGCGCGGTGGGCAAAGACCAAGAAGAAACGCAAACCCTCTGCCAAATGAAAGGCAGATGAAGCGAGGCTTTGAGGCGACCTAAAGCGGAGGAAGGTCCAGGGAGCGGAGACGACGATCCAACAATCGTTGATCGATATAGACGTTATGTGCTAGCAATTGCTGAAAGAGGCTCCGAAGATTGGTTAAATAGCCCCGGAGGTAAAAGGTTTCAAGAAGGCCGACGCTCCCCAAAATTTCGAGACCTTCCGCTTTCGCCAGCTTTCGCGCCCTGTGGTCGTCGAGCAGCACGGGATTCGCGCCTAGCTCTTTCGCCAGGAAGATCGCGCTCAGTTCGCCCGGACCTAAGCCATATTTTCGCTGCGCCGAAAGCAGACCGGCTGGATTCTGAATCGACTTGACCTCGATCCATTCCGCTTTCGACACCTCCAACGCTCCAGGCAGGCCAGCGCCAGCGATTACAACCTCGTAGTGAACTTCATTGGAGATATAAACTCGGGGGAAAACTCGATTGAGGAAGTCGAGACAGCCAAGCTTGGTCAGAATAACAAGCGGAGATGAGTCTGCTACAGCGGTCACGCTTTGAGACGGTCAGCAGTCTGGCGTTCCCCTTCCAGGTCCTCAAAGCTGTACCGTAGTGGGGGAACACCGTGTTTCGCCGCGAAATCCATGAAAGCCGCCACAGGAGTCTGACATAGCTCCGCAGCGCGTCCCAGCGAGACCTTATCCTCGCGATAGAGTTCGAGGGCCAGCAATCGAGCGGCTTCCTCAGAGAGCGTGCTCTGCTCCAAATTTGCGGCCCGCAGAAGTTCCGAGGGCAACTTTACATCCACGGTTTCCATAGCTCCAAGTTACCGCACGCGAGGCAGTTTGTCATGCGTTATCGCTTGCCCTTCGCTACCACGTCATTAGTCCGGCGAAGCAAGGACTAAACATCGATGGCTATGTGGTTGAGAAGGAATGCGACCACGTCCTAATTCCCAAGAAATTTCTAGGCCCCATCCTTGTAATCGAAGACAAGAACCTACGAGAGTGGCTCACGCCGTCCTCCACAGAAATCTGGGCGCTTATCGGAAAAGCCCTACGCTTCCCGGATGCTATCCCGGTCCTCATCTGCCGGCGGATGCACTACGTTGGCTTCAACGTTTTCAAGCACATTGGTTTATCCTGCTGGCAGGTCTTCCGGCAATACTTTGACCCAAGCGTCGAAGCTAAACTCTTGGACATTCGTCACAAAGACGGGCTTGGCTTTTCCGACGTTACCACCGTACTAAAGCCACCTCCGGCGCTCATTGGATTTTTCTCAAAAACGCTCCCCAAATACGCCGATACATTCCGCTCTCGTTTTGAGAAGCAAAGAGCGTTGCTCCAACACTATGCAATTGACCGTGGCCTAGAGGCTGACACGCCCGCATTCATGCGCACAAAGCTGTTCAACGACTTCCGAATGGAACTCGTTTCAGTTTCGGAAACAGGACACGTACCTAGAGGATGCGAACCTCCGTTTTACGGACAGAAATTAACGTTGGCACGTACCTCGGGCACGGTCATTGCGTCGCTAGTCGAATTTGGGTTTGGGACCCCTTGGGCTACTGAAGATTTTAGCCAATGCTGGCTAGGCGCTCGTCTTCGGCCAAAGCGCGGAGGTCGCAAGTGGTCGCGTGCAACTTCTCGTCTGACCATTCGCGGAAGTTTGAGTTGGGGTCCACATTGGCCAGGCGGACTTGATGCCAAAAGAGTTTCAGCCCGTAAAGTACCGAGCCGCGCGTCAAGTCTCTTTCCGCCTCGGGCAGGCTCTTGACGAACGCGTCGAACTGGTCGCGTGTGATTTCCTGAAGTGGAGTATTCGTAAATCTCAGGAGTTTGACGCCGAGGAGATTCACGTCGTGGTCGCTAGCCAAACGCTGGGACTGGGCTTCCACTGCCCGGCCGTATTGAGCCTTGACCATAGGCGGTTCAGTAGCCAAGCAACGTGGTAGCCGTGACCATCTGGCCCTACTTCTGGCGTATCGGCATGGGATGCGGGTCAGCGAGCTCTGTAATCTGCGTTTGTCCGACATTCTGGACGGACAGGCCCTTAGAATCGCCCGCCTGAAGAACTCTCTGCCCACGATTCAGCAGTTATCGGCGCACCGCGGGGAACCACTGCTGGACGAGGTTTCCGCTCTGGCAGTGTGGCAAAAGGAACGGAAGGCACTCGGGGACCACAGCGACTATCTATTTGTGAGTCAAAAGGGCGGCCGGATTTCCTCGCGGCAACTCCAACGCATCTTCACCGCTTGCGCCCAAGCCGCGGGACTACCACGTGAAAAGCAAAACATCCATCTTCTAAAGCATTCGTGCGCGATGCGACTTGTTGAGAACCATGCCGACGTTTTGGCTATTCGTCAGGTTCTCGGGCATCGTAGCCTTTCCAGCACCTTGGTCTATACGCACCTTGGCGACGAGGAAGCCTCTAAGGCTCTGCAACAAGCGTTTGCGAACGCGCACTAGTCCACAAAATGGACGGGACCACCTCCCTAAACACGCAGAAAACTTTGAGCGACGGAGGGCCGCGGTATGATTCTTTTCTTGAGCACTTCGAATGGCAACGCGATTACTTCCGGCGCGGGCTTGGTTGCCGACGCGGGTTTGCGATGTGCGCCCGCCAGTTGCAAGTCGCGGCCAGCCTTTGCCCGCATTGCAAAAAGCCAATCGGTTTTGACCGTGAGTACGTCGCGCGAGGCGAGACCTACTGGCACGCGGGTTGCGCGGAGGGATAGCCCTTTCAGGGCCATTTCATTTCAGTGCCAATAAAATACTTTCTTAGATTGCACTGGAATGCTGACATTTTATCAATATTATTTTACTGAACTGTTATCTGATTACTGACAAGTACTAGTACAACCGGGCGATTGACCCGCATTGGCGAATGATTTTAAATGGTTCGTGACGCTCGGGACCCAAAACCAAAGGAGGGCCTCAACATGGCTAGCCGCAATCCCCACACTACCAAGTCCAAGTTTAACTTTCAAAAGATTCCCTTTGTTCGGGTGTCGTGTGGCTCAAAAAAGTACCTGCTTTTTCAAGACATCAAAGGGGCCGTCGTCCTCGAAGCGGGTTCGCGACGTGTGCGAACCGGCCGACGGGCGGACATTTTAATTCACGCGTTCCACCGAAGGAATCGGGCGGCCGCTTAAAACGAGATTTCCCCGCACGGTTAAAGGACATGCGGGAGAATAGAAACCAGTCTGGTCGGTCACGGGCTGGACTTCGACCCCCGGTGTTAGCGCATCGGGGGTTTAGTGTTTCTCACCAGGTAAAGACCTCAAATTCGTATCGGTAGATGGAAAGTCTGAGTGGAATCCTGCAAGAAACGTTCGTCCATTCGTGCCTACCGGTCATTCCGAGGGAGCTAAATAGTACACCGGTCTCAAAGGGAGCAAGTGTCTATCGGCTTCCGCTACCTTGTCATAATGCTCGACCCAAAGGTCCACAAGTTGCTCCAAATCAACGAGAGTAAGTTTTCGAGTCTCCTTGGTCCGAGCTTCCATTTGGGCATCGCTTGTGAAGCCTCCTGTGGAAACAAATATTCCCACGTCCTGTTCGCCAAGAAGAGACATAAATGCTCGAAGCCCATCTACATTGATTTTGTCCGCTCGACGCTTTACCTGAACTTTTGTTCTAGGAGGCTCGTTCCAAGCGGATCGTTGTGGACAATGATGTCGATGCCTCGGTCTGGCCCAGAGGGGGCGATCCACGACACGTGGTGCTTCATTGCGCGCAGGAGGGCAGCAACTAGTTTCTGCAAGTCATATTGCAGGTGATCGGATTACTTCAGCGAAATTCTTCCCAATTAAGACCGCACCTGATTAGAAGGATGATTTCGTTGACAACAGAATTAGACGAGATAGACTCCCTCCCAATAAAAGGTCGAGCGAGACTCGTTGCTCGAAGCTGCAGCCTGTGTCGGGGTGGAGGTTCAATTCATGCGCAGATCTATTTTCTCATTATTTGTGTTGGTTCTTATCTGCGGCGTGTTCTCGCTAGGCCCAATCAGGGCGCAAGAACATAAGGCCACAATCACTGGCCAGGCGACAGATACGAATCATGATCCCCTGGTAGCCGCAAAAGTGGAGTTACAGCCCCTGGGCCAAACTGCGGTGACGGATGCCCAGGGAGTTTTCAGGATTTCCGACGTGCCGCCAGGGAGTTATACGCTCAGTATTTCCTATGTCGGGTTCACCGCGTTTTCCAAACAAGTGACGGTCGCCGCAGGTGTTACGACGAACGTGAGTGCCGAGCTTCAGATTGAAACGGTAAGTCAACAGGTCATCGTTCGCGGTGAGCGCGAGCGCGGCGAGATCGAGGCGCTCAATCGCGAAGAGACCGCCGACAACATCGTGCAAGTGCTTCCTGCCTCAGTCATCATGAGCCTCCCCAATACGAATATCGCGGATGCTTTGGGGCGCATGCCCAGCGTTTCGCTCGAGAGGGACGAAGGCGAAGGGAAGTACGTCCAAATCCGCGGTACCGAGCCACGGCTTACTAACGTGACAGTCGATGGAGTGCACCTGCCCTCCCCCGAGAGCGTGCGGAACGTCAAATTGGACGCCATCCCGGCGGCCCTCGTCGATTCGATCGAGATCAACAAGACTCTCTCACCCAGTCAAGAGGGAGACGCGATCGGCGGGTCGGTCAACCTGGTGACCAAGCGTGCGACCGAACAGCCTTTTCTAAGCATCGAGGGCCGGGGCGGCTACACTCCTGTTGGCTTTGGCGGGTTCCTCGATCAGTTCGGTGCGACCTATGGCAAGCGGTTCGGCCGTGAGAAACGCTTTGGGGCCCTGATTGGCGGTAGCTACGATTACAACCAGCGGGGTACCAACGATATCGAACCGGTTCCAGGAACGACAAGCGTCGCGAATGGGGATTTCGCCAACGGAGTTCCGGTATTCTTTGGGATGGACGTGCGCGAATACGCGTTTTACCGGCACCGCTATGGCTTTGCCGGCAGCGCCGACTACAAGCTGGGTGCCGGGTCATTGGCCTACGTTCGAGGATTATTCTCTCACTTCATAGATAACGGTGATGACTGGATTATGACACCAAGTGTCGGCACCTTCGCAACTCCGACTTTGACGAATGCGGACGGCCAGGTGAACTATTCTCACGTAGTTCGCAGGCCGGGGCAGCGACTTTTCAATGTGATCGCCGGTGCCAACCACAGCCTCGGAAAGACTTTAGTTACCTATGAAGCTGCGCTCGGCCAGGCGCGTTCCACGGGAGGATTTTTCAGCGCAAACTTCAGCGGGCCTTCCAATGTCCAGTTTGCGCTCGACACCTCCGATCCGTTCACCCCTAAATTTACGCAACTCAGCGGCGCCAACATGTTTGACCCGGCGAACTACACCATCGGCGGCCCCAACTTTCACTTCTTCCGAGCGTTCGCGATGGGTACACAAAATCACATTTTCGAGCGCGACATTACGGGGTCTATTTCCGTATCACGGCAGTATAACGCTGGCTCTCATTTTGGCGCGTTTGAGGTCGGATTTAAGGTACGCGATGCTCACAAATCGTCGCAATTCTTTGAGCCCACTTTCGATATTAATACGAATGGATTGTTGCCCTTGAACTCGGTTGCTGGAAGCAAGACAGACCCGGGATATTACTTCGGAAATTACAAACTGCTCCCATTTTCCAGTTTCGACAAGATTCAATCTTTCTTTAATGCCAACCGGAGCCTGTTCACAGAAGCAACGGACTTCGAGCACCAGATAAATGATCCCAACGACTACAGAACCGTGGAACGCGTTATCGCCGGCTATGTGCAGAACACCATTACTCTGGGACACTTTCGAGTGCTAGGAGGGTTGCGCATTGAGGGGACGCAGGGATCATTTATAGGTACTCAGGCACTATTCAACAACGGAGTCTTTGTGTCGGACACCCCAGTGCCGGGAGAGCAAACTTATGTGAATTTCCTCCCCAGCGTGCAAGTCCAATACAATATTAATGGAAGTACGAACCTCCGGGCGGCTTACGGAAGGGGAATTGCGCGCCCCAACTTCTCGGATCTTCCACCGTTCGCCTTGTTTGACCCGGTCCTCAATAGGGTAAGTGTGGGCAATCCGAACCTCAAACCTACTCATGCCAATGACTACGATCTTTTGTTTGAACACTATTTGAAAACGGTCGGCATTATCCAAGCGGGATGGTTTTACAAGTCTCTGAACGATCCTATTTTCGCAATCCAGACCAGTCCCACCACGGGGCAATTCACCGGGTTTCAGCAACGTCAGCCAGTCAATGGTCGTAGCGCGCACATTCAGGGTGTCGAGCTCTCTTGGGAACAACACCTGACCTTCCTCCCGGGGCTGCTCAATGGTGCGGGAGTAGCGGCCAATTACAGCTATACCACGTCGCAAGCGAACTTCCCGCTTGACCCGAACACCGGTTTGCCGACTCGTTCCGATCACCCTGCCCTGCTGCGACAGGGGCCCAACAACTGGAATTTCGACGCGACGTACGACAAAGGGCCCATCTCCGCGCGGCTCGGCCTCACGCATAACGATGCGAACATCGCCTTCTACAATTTCACGGATGGCGCACCCGGAGGAATTAAGGGTCCCAACGGAGACGATTACTTCTACCCCCACACCCAGGTGGACGCTCAAGTGAGCTATCGTCTCCCTCGCGCCCGCAGCGTTCACGTGATCGTTTCTATGCTGAACCTCACAAATGAAGTCTTTGGGTTCTATCAAGGAAGCGAGCAATTCCCAATCCAGCGCGAATACTATAGCCGGACCATCTCGGCCGGCTTCGTCTGGACACCATTCTCTGATGCGAAGTGAGCCAGCGAAGTCTCGTTGCTGTCCCGTACACCCGAGACACTCTGGTTCGAGAGCGAGTCTCAGCTGATTAGTTAGGCGCTGCGTGCTTCGGGCACCTAGTCTCCCACCCGACCCTAGGCCCTCTCGGATAACCAGAAAAAGTTATGGGCCACGAGTCCCAAATAGAACTATGGTCGCCAAATTTGACCACTGTTTCTGCTTTGCTGGTTTCGGAACGGACAAGCTTCGTCGCCAAAAAGCGATGAAAACCGCTGGTAGAGAAAACCCAAACGCCACTGTGCCCTGCAACCGAGCAAATGGTGCGGAAGGTCAGAACAGATCCTGCTCAATCAGGTGGGCTGCGAAGCAAGAAAACTTCCAGCCGGAGGAGATGTGTTTTTTCTTGACTTCTCCCTTTATAGAACTACTCAGGACTTAGCTCAGCGTGGGCCCATTCATAAGGAACTGCAAGACCTGAGCATAGGTAAAGTCTTCGCGACATTTTGAGTTGTGGCGTGCGGGAGCTGACTACAGGCGGGCCATGGCACACCTGTAGCGCGCCAAGTAGATCTCAGCTCATGTTCAATCAGATGGATTGTAGTTCACCAGCAATGCGGAGCAGCTTGGGCGCTCGAGAATTTGCACTTCGTCGCAAACTCAGCGGAAATTGGTGATGAGGACGACGTTGCTCTTGAGTTCACCGTGCGTGACGTACAACTGCTTCCCATCAAGAGACCATTGGAAGCCGCCTGATCGACCACCGCTGAACTTGGTCAGTTGCCGCAGGGGTCCACCGGCAAGAGGCTGTTCCATGATTTGCGGAACCACGTCTCGAAGATCATAGTAATCGAGACCGCCCCCACCTGGGGCCCATCGCACGTATCCCAGTACATTCGGAAAAGTCTTGATCGGCGTACCTCCATCCGAAGGAATTACGACCAAGACACATGAAAGCTGATTGGAGGATGAGTTTGGTTGGTCCTCCTGGTAGGGATAGGCCAGCATTTTTCCATTCTGAGATAGACTCAGTGAGCCGACCATCCATTTCCCGGGAACTTTGGCGATTTCCGCCGGCTGGCCGCCATCAATGGAGATCCGCAGGATGCGTTGGGGACGAGTGGACAAATCAGCATAGAAGATGAAGCGACCATCTGGCGAACAGCTTGGCGACCACACGTTACCGGAGGCCAGCTTCTTGGGGTTCAGCCCGTCGGAGTCAACGCGAATGAGCTCCTCCGTTTCTTTTTCTCGGGCCACAAACAAAACAAAAGAACCACAAAGTGAAGGAAAACCCACATTTCGATGCTTGGTGAATAAGGCGGTTTGAGAACCATCGCCGTTCATGTTCCAAAGCTCGCCATCAGGATTCTCTGCGCTATGAATCAGCAAGCGGTCATTCGGGCCTGATGTGACGTAGTCGATGAGTTGATCGCCGAACGTGATTTGGTGCAGGTGAGAAAGATCCGCGGTCTGGGCAACGTAGAGATTTGCCGTCTCTGTCACGGATACGGCCGCAATGGTTTTGGCGTCACGCGTTGCACCAAGAGAAACGTCGTAGTCCTCAAGATCATGGGTGACGGGATGAGCTTGGCCCTGCGGATAAGAAATCTCCCAGATCCGACCACGCCCGGCTTTGTCGTCTAGCACGACAAGCATGGCTTTGCCGTCGTTAAGCCACACAGGAGGCCCGATCCCGTCGGCGCTTGAATAGAAGGGCACGGACGCCGAACTCCTTGGATACCAGGAAGCGATCAGTTACGGTTCCACGGGAGGCGACTCGATTCGTGAGCGGCTCCGCGTTTTAAGCCGACGTTTAGCCACCTTTGACCCAGCCTTTAACGCAGTACTTCGATCGGGAGGTTCCAGCGACGCAGGCACTGCAACTGCTCTCGAAAGGATGGCTGAGGAGGTCAGTTCTCTAATCTATGCCATAAATGAGCGGGCCTCCTCAACGTCGGGCGAGGACATATTCAAGCTAACCAACAAGTCGGCACGAGCGATCAAGAAGCTAGCCTCCCTTTGCAAGCGCGACACGGATTTTGAGGAAATTGTCGATTCCCTTTACTTCATCGTGTACGAAGGCAGTGGGGACTGTAAGAGGCTACCATCACCGCCACCCGATTTTGCCATGGACGTCAAGTTTCTTAGGACCCACGTGCGTCACGATCTTGATCATGGCGACGAGCGTGACGCCGCAAAGCCGACGTCGCGGCGCGTCAATGCTCAGAAAATATCTTGGAAAGCCAGCCCTAGCCGAATGCGGCCCCGAGGAGCTACGCATTCTTAATGAACTCAAACAGATGTTGGAGCTGCTCCCCTAAGACGGAGCCTCTATTTCTACACCGTGATGCGCTCAACCTAGCGCTCGGCCAAGGTGATCCTCGTCCGAATCGCCGTTCCAAAAACATCTGTTTGTGGGCAACGATGTTGGCAAATCTCAAGCTCATAGAATCAGCAGGTTATGGTCAACACAGACCATGGTTTTTTGGGCAAGCCGCCACCGGTGCTGAAATGGTTTCCAACGCTCAACCCTATAGAACGCCGTTTCTGGCCGTGCCTGAAGATCACAGAAGTTCGGCCCAGACACCCCAGTCCATGTTAAATTGCCGTGCACGCCGCACCCCCTGCTGGCGTTCAGGAGGATCCTTCCTTGGCAGTAACAATCTCAGGTTTATCCAAGACCTACCCAAACGGTGTGCAAGCGCTGAAGAATTTGACGCTCAGCGTCGGCAACAACATGTTTGGCCTGCTCGGACCCAACGGCGCCGGCAAGAGCACTCTGATGCGCACCGTAGCTACTCTCCAGGATCCCGACTCCGGCACCGTTCATCTCGATGGTCTCGACGTCGTGGCCAACAAGAACGAAGTGCGCAAGGTCCTCGGTTATCTCCCTCAGGAATTCGGCGTCTATCCGAAGATATCCGCCTCCGACATGCTTCACCATTTGGCGTTAATGAAGGGCATCACCTCGAAAGGTGAGCGCAAGGAAATGGTCGACGCCCTCTTGCAGCAGACCAACCTCTGGTCCGTTCGCAAAAAAGCGCTCAGCACCTATTCGGGTGGCATGAAGCAGCGCTTTGGTATCGCCCAGGCATTGCTTGGAAATCCGCGCCTCATCATCGTGGACGAGCCCACTGCCGGCCTGGACCCCGCCGAGCGCAATCGCTTTCTCAATCTCCTCAGCTCCATCGGCCGAGATGTCACCGTGATCCTCTCCACCCACATCGTTGACGACGTCCGCGAGCTTTGCCCGCGTATGGCCATCATCGGCAACGGCGAACTTCTCGTCGAAGGCGCGCCATCCGACGCCCTCGCCGCTCTCAATGGCAAGATTTGGAGCAAGATCGTCTCCACCGATGAAGAACTTCGCGCCATGGAATCCGAAATGCGCGTCGTGTCAACCCATCTCATTGGCGGCAAGCACGAAGTCCGCGTCTTCGCTGACTCCAGTCCAGGTGCCGGGTTCCAGCACGTCGCCTCCGAACTCGAAGACGTCTACTTCCTCAATCTTTCGCGGCAGTCCGGTTCGCAAACCGCCAAGGCGCAGGTCTGACCATGTTCTGGGAATTCTTCACCTTCGAGCTGAAGTTTCGCCTCAAGAGCATTTCCACCTACATCTACTTCTTCGTCTGGCTCGCGTTCAATTTCCTGAACGTCGCCTCCGAAAGTTTCGGCCCGATCGGCAACGCCAATGGCAAGGTTCTTCTCAACGGCCCCTACGCCAACGCGGTTTACAACACCGGTCTTTCTCTCTTCGGAGTAATTATCATCGCCGCGATTTTCGGTACGTCGATTCTGCGAGACTTCCAGCGCGACACCTACCAGATCCTCTTTACCAAGCCGATCTCCAAATTCGCCTATCTCGGCGGACGCTGGGCCGGCTCGTTCGTCACCACCGTCTTCGCATTTTCGGGCGGCGTTCTCGGCGAATTTCTGGGAACCCTCGCCCCGTGGGCCGACCACTCGCGCATCGGCCCCAATCATTTGTGGTGGTACGTGCAGCCTTTTCTTTCCATCACCGTCGTGCAGATATTTTTTCTCGGCTCGTTGTTTTTCACCGTCGCCGCTCTCACTCGCAAAATCTTTGTCGTCTATGTGCAAGGCGCCGCAGTCTTCATCATTTATGTGATCGGCATCACTGTCTTCAGCGCCACTCGCTCGCTCGAGCGCTTCTGGTCCGGCATCTTCGATCCGGTTGCCCTCCTCTTGCTGGACGACATCACCCGCTACTGGACTGTGGTCGAGCGAAACACGCTCCTCCTCAGTTGGTCTCCCCACGTCGCCTCCGGAGTTTTTCTCATCAATCGGCTTCTATGGACCGGCGTCGGCTTCGCTTCCCTCGCTGCCGTCTGGGTCTTGTTCCCCATGTCCGTCGAAACCCTCGCTGCTAAATCGCAAGGCCGCCGCGCCGCCAAGGCTAAACAACAAGAGGATCTCGAATCGAGCACGGTCCGCTCGCTCGTAGCCACCCGCTTGCCTTTCGTGAAGCAAGTCTTCTCAAGCTCGACGACTTGGAAGCAATTCGTCTCTCTTTCTCGCCTCCGCACTAGCATCATCCTTCACGAAATCCCATTTTGGGCCCTCGTCGGCCTCATGGCCGCGTTCGTCATCAACAACGGTTATTTTGCGGGCCGCGTCGGCGGGCAAGATGTCTGGCCGGTCACCTACTTGATGGTCCAAGCGGTCGAAGGCAGTGCCACGCTCTTCTTCTACATCGTCGCCGCGCTCTATGCCGCGGAACTAATTTGGCGTGAGCGCGACGTCCACTTCGAGGGCATCCATGACGCCCTTCCCATGAGCGAAGGGATCGACTGGCTTTCCAAA
>Ga0207098_10482_pt1 | contig 12051 bp, 8 predicted proteins | sample Alteio_BWMinHeat_84_FD_153548 | JGI IMG/M metagenome (GOLD analysis project Ga0207098, IMG submission 153548) | Enriched cells from forest soil in Barre Woods Harvard Forest LTER site, Petersham, Massachusetts, United States -... | ecosystem: Environmental > Terrestrial > Soil > Temperate forest >...
GTTCAATCGGGAGGTACGGCTGTCGGAAATCAGGGGCAGCAACAGAGTCGTCCACAGTTTCAGAGTATCCTCAACGTGAATGGGCGAATCGTGATGGATACTGGGCAGCCTGTTCCCGAGCCCGTCTCTATAGCTCTGAGTTGCGGTGTCCGGACTGTGCAGGTAATCCAAACCGACTTCAAGGGCTACTTCCAATTTACGCTGGGCTCAGGAATACAAAGTAATATTGACTTCAGTGCAAGTAACAACAGTCCAGGAAACTCGACGGATCTGGGCCCGTCCTCCAGCGACAACGGATATCAAGGCTTTGGCAATTCCGAAGGAAGACTGACCGGTTGTGAGCTGCGAGTCTCGCTTCCGGGCTATCAACCATTGTCTAAAATCATTACGGAACCCGCGGACATCACGGGAGTTGAGGTTGGGACGTTGCGGCTAGAACGGATTGCGGGGGTAGTGGGATCGTCAATCAGCGTCACGTCCTTGCTGGTTCCCGGTAACGCTCGGAAAGAATTCGAAAAGGGGGACAAAGATGCTCGCACCAACCATCTTGACTCCGCCGCGCAACATCTGGAAAAGGCCGTCGCGCAATATGATAAGTATGCGGCTGCCTGGAACGAGTTGGGGAATTTATACAGCGCGAGGCACGAGATGGAAAAGTCCGCGAGCGCCTTCAAAAGCGCGATCTCTGTAGACCCTCGATACATTCCGCCTTATGTCGGTCTCGCGAATTTGCAATGGCAAAATCAGGAGTTTGAAGCGTCCGTCGAAACTGCGGGAAGGGCGCTGGATTTGGATCCCAGTAACGGGTTGGCCAATCTCATCAGTGCCCTGGCTAATTTCAAATTGAATCGGCTGGATGAGGCCCAGAAAAGCGCGGAAGCGGCGGAAAAGGGACCCCATCAGAACATGCCGCAATTGCACCCGTTGCTTGTCGATATTTTTTTGCAAAAGCAAGATTACACTAACGCTGCAATCCAGATGCAGGCGTACCTCAAGGAATTCCCTCACGGACAATTCGCCAGCGAGATGAAGAAGGATTTGGAACAAATCGAGAAATCGTCACCGGCCGCGGAGGAAGCGGCGCCGGCGACGCAATAGCCTCTCTCCCGGAAATGCTCAGCGTCTTGGAAAGCGAGACATTCTGCTTCAATCACCAGCAGATCCTTGTCGAAGACACCGAATTGGATCCTTTCGAAATCACCTTTTTGTGATGCTCGTTGTCAAACTAAATAGCCGCGTAAGTCGAAGGATAGGGTCTTTGAGTGACTCACCTCAAAATGGGCCGGCCCCCCTCTGACCTCGCCGCATCCCGCTTTCCGAGAGACGGGCTCCCACATGACGGTAAGCCGACTTCGCGAGACTTGGCCTGCGCTCGCTCCCAAAACTCCCATATGCGAACGGAGAGACGGCATTCGTGGTAGCTGCCTAGTCGGCGTTACTCACGAATTATCCCGCTTGTCCGAATAAAGGTAGTAGAAGTCGAAATCAATGGTCAGCGAATAGTGGGCTAACCGCGATACAACATTGGGTTCAAAACCAAACCCCGGATAATCACTGTGAAAATAAGCGACAAGTTGCATTATTCCGCCAAATTCAACGCTAAGCTGCCGGAATGCTGTGCTATTTGCGTCAAGCTGGTTAAGGACATCTGCGATGTGGAGTTCCAGAGCCGATGCTCTCTCTAAACGCGAGTACAGAGACCAGCGGCTAAACTTTCGCTCAAAGCCATTGTGAGGATTCAGCTCGCCCTGTCGCCAAGACTCCGTTGGCTTGGTCCCAAGCCTTTGAGTTATCTCTGCCGGGTCGAAGGACCCCACAACGGAGAAGTATGCATAGTATTCATTTGGCTGGCTCATGTCGTTTTGTCGCAACCGCCGACTCTGAATACTAGGCGTGCTCCCGGCTCAAAATCAATGGAATGGTGATTCTACCCCCGGTTCGTCCTGACAAGCGGACACTGGAAATTTCTGCTTGCCACATGACGAGAAGACGACTTCACGAGACCTGGCCCAAATGTCTCATCCAGTCCGCATTTCGAAGACACTCTATTTCCGGCGTCTCGACATCCCAAAAATCCATTCCAACGCACGCGATTCTGCGTCGTTAAACTTTTGTGAGCCAACAAATACTCGGAGGAGGCCATACGCGACTGCTATGCATATCATTGCTGCCCAAAGAGCGAAACCGTAAGTACCGCTACCGCCACGCGGATAGGCACTTCTACTTGAGTCGGGGAAGATTTTCGCCATAATCCAAACGAGGCTCACAAAGAGGGTTATGCCAATGAGCCCGGTTCCCCAAAGTCTCCACGAAACGCCACTTGGGCGGATCGTTCTACCCAGTCGCGCCTGCTTGACCATCACAAGCAGAAAACGATCTTCGTTGCTAAGGCGTTGGATAGCTTCGGTCCACCCCTCGAATTTTTCGCGCTGTTGGCGGGCATTGCTGACTGCCTTTTTAATCAGTTGTGAAATCTTTTTCTCATAAACGTGCTGGTCATAATCTCTATCGAATTCGTCAGAAATTTCTAAAATGTTCGGGAGCGTCCACGCGGTTTCAGAAAAGTAGAGCATTTTGCGTTCAATTTCAGACAGCGGAACGCCGTCGTGTTGCGCCTGTTCTGCGATCTGCGAAGCTACGAAGTCCAGAGCCTCACGATCGTTTGAGAATCGGTGCATGAGACGGGTGGATTTTACACCCAAGTCCCGAGAAACGACTTCACGGGATTTGGGAAACCTCTCTTCAATCTTCTTCTGATGGAACGACAAAATGTTCCTCTTCGGAGCCGGGTCTGAATATCCGCCACGCCTCGTCCCTCGTGCCAGTCGGAAAGACCACGAGCCGGTACCCGCCAGACAATTTCAACCAGAAACCACCATTCAAATCTGCTTCGCCCGCACTTACGACCAGAAGGCTGGTTGAGTTCACGATTTGTCTTGTCCGCTCATCATATCCGTTGAGGATTTGGCGTAGTTGTTGGTCCTGAAGATTGTCGTCATGTTCCCAATCGAAATCATCATTCAACTCTTTGTTTTGGTCGGATGGTCGATACAAATCACTGCTACCTGTAACGATTCCCGTTTCGTTTTCAAAACGCCAAGGGCATAGAATGTGCAATGCGTATTCGCCGACACATCCGCCCTGATAGTCCCTCACGGCTCCGAATTGAACGGTCCTCATGTCTGCTGCGCGCGCCATCCGCGAAAGTTTGAGCCCAATCAATGGCTGAATGGCTTGCTTAACTTGCTCTGCAAGACTTGGCGTTGAATTCTCCTAATTCCTTCTGATGCCAGATAATACCATCCATACAAGATGCCACCGAACGGATGCGTCCTGTGAAACGCATTATAAAAGGGCGCCCCTTTGAAGTAGGTTTTGATTGTTCGCATCAACGCCTACAGGAAGGAGCACCCTCATGAATGACGCTAAGTATATTGGTCTGGACGTTCATCAAGCAACGATCTCCGCGGCAGTTCTGGACTCGACCGGCAAACTGGTGATGGAGTGCGTGTTGGAAACGAAGGCGGACACGATCCTCCAGTTTATTCACGGACTGCGCGGAAGTTTGCATGTGACCCTGGAAGAAGGAACGTGCGCGGCGTGGTTGCATGATTTGCTGAAACCCCACGTCACAGAAGTGCTGGTGTGCGATCCACGCAAGAATGCTCTGCTTAAAGCAGGAAACAAGAATGATCGGATCGATGCTCGAAAACTAGCAGATCTTCTTCGGACAGGGTTGCTCTCCCCGGTCTACCACGGAGAGAACGGCGTACGGGCACTGAAAGAACTGGCGCGGAGCTATCTGGCACTGAATCGGGATGTCACGCGAGTGATGAATCGGGTGAAAGCTCTCTACCGAAGCTGGGCCATTCCTTGCGCGGGCCAGCGCGTGTACGCACCGCGCTATCGCTCGGATTGGCTCGGTAAGATTACCGAATTAGGTGTGCGCCGGAGGGCGGAGATCTACTACCAGCAACTGGACGCGTTGCGGGTATTGCGTCAGCACGTACGCCGAGAACTGCTGGCCGAGAGCGCGAAACATGGTGCGACGAAATTGCTGCGCCAGATTCCTTCGATTGGACCGATTCGGGCAGTTCTGCTGATCGCTCTGATGCAGACACCACATCGGTTTCGCACCAAGCGGCAACTGTGGGCTTACTGCGGTTTGGCATTGAAGACCTCCACGAGTGGAGAATACCGATTCGTAGACGGCCAATTGAAACGCTCCAAGAAGTTCCTGGCCATTCGCGGGCTCAACGCCAACCACAATCACGATCTGAAGAACATCTTCAAGGGTGCGGCAACCCGGGCCGCTGCCATACCCGGACCGTTTCAGGAATTCCACGCTGGTTTAGTGGCCCGAGGGATGAAGCCAACGATGGCGCGTCTCACCCTGGCTCGCAAGATCGCGGCTATCACTTTGATCGTTTGGAAGAAAGGAGTTCGTTTCGACCCTGAATATCTGAAACAGCAAGCAGCTTGAGCGCCTGTGGAGAGTCCATCTCGCGATTCAAGTCGGGTGATGGCCAGTCGGTTCTCCAGACGCTCTGGTTCGAGGGTGAGTATCCATAAGGCCGTTAGGCAGCATGTGCTTCGAGCACGAAGTCTTTTGTGAAACCCTATACCCCCTCGGACAACCAGAAAAAGCGATAGGCGAAAAGCCTCAGATAGAACCATGGTTGGCACTGCACAACCACTCTGCTTGTTTGCGTCAGGAACCGAACGGCATCGTTACGACAGCACGATGAATTTGCGGCAAAGGAAAACTCGCAGAGTTTCGTCACATTACTGGGGCTGGACGGCAAGACCATTGGCCGTCAGAGGAGAGGTATCTGTCTTGACATCCCCTTTTATAGAACGGCCTTCTCGACATGTGGCAATGAGGTTGCATTCTTGGCTGGCGGTCTGGAGGCCGCTGACCCATTCGGAAGAATATGTACTACCGGAAGCCTGAGCGAGTTCTTCGGCTCCCAGATCTGGATCATTCCAAAACGGCAGTTCTAAACACTCTCGGTTCGCCAGAATCCCAGCGATTCTATCGATTTGCCATCGACAATTTCGTTGCTTGGTGTTGCCCGGAACCCAGGTTGGCTTTCAACTAGACAGGCGTTCTGCGCTACCGGCTGCAACTCGAAGCTCGCCACTTCGCCGCATCAACCATCAATGTGCGTCTTGCAGCCGTCCGTCGCCTCGTTTATGAAGCGGCGGATCGTGATCGGCACGAGGAGAATTAGGATCGAGGCTGTCAGCCTCACCCAAACAGGTTGGCAGACGAGGGCCACCTTCGGTTTCTCAGGCTAGAAAATAAATCATCGTCGGAGGGCGTATTGCCGCGTTAAGCTGTCCCTAAAGTTTGGAACGATACGGCTGCGGCCCAAAGAGCCCGGCGTACTCACACGGAGGCATGGCGATGAATATTCTAAAGAAATTCGCGGTAGCGTGGATCGTGACGGTCCTCGAGTTCGCGCTCGTTCTCACGCTTGTTACAGGAGCGCCGCTTTTCGCACAATCGTCTCCCACCTACCGAATCACGCACACCTATACTTTGGGAGGGGACGGCGGCTGGGACTACGTCGTGCCTGACCCGCCGAATCATCGCGTGTTCCTGGCGCGGCAGAATCGAGTCATGGTTGTCGACGAAGACAGCGGCAAACTCCTTGGCGAAGTCGGCGGAATCAATGGGGCGCATGGAACCGCGATTGCCGGAGCCTCAGGCCACGGATTCGCAACGTCCGGCAATGACCAGTCCGTCGTCATGTTCGATCTGAAGACGTTCAAAGCGCTCGGCCGAATTCCATCCGCCGAAGATACCGACGCTATCGTCTATGACCCGTCTTCGAACCGTGTGTTTACACTGAACGGCGATGCGCACTCGTCGACTGTGATTGATCCGGTCGCAGGGACGCGGATTACCATCATTCCTCTTGGCGGCAAACCGGAGTACGGCGCATCCGCCAACGACGGCAAGGTGTATGCAAATCTCACCGACACGAGCGAAGTGGTGGAAATCGACGCGAAGTCAGCGACCGTAACGCGGCGCTGGTCGACCGGCGATTGCAAGCAACCCGTTTCCATGGCGATCGACACAGCTCACCATCGGTTGTTCAGCGGATGCCGCAGTGGTGTGATGGCAATTTCCGACTATCAAGGGGGCAAGACCGTTGCAACGGTCCCGATCGGAATGGGCGTGGACGGTGCCGGGTACGACGCGGCTTCAGGCAACGCGTTCGCGTCCGGTGCAGACGGCACGCTTACCGTGATTCACCAGGACACAGCTGACAAGTATCACGTCCTCGAAATCGTGCAGACGCCACAAGGCTCGCGCAATATGGGGCTCGATCCCACAACTCACCGCATCTTTGTTGTATCCGCGAAGTTTGGGCCGCCGCCGACAACGGGTAGGGGCAGGCCGCCGGTATTACCCGACACATTCGCATTGATGGTCATAGAACGCGATCCAGCAGCTCGATGAGTGGGATCGGCTTCTCAGCTTGTGGGAGACGCTAATTTCCGGTTACCGAGAGCGCTGTTTCCGGATGACTTGCGCGGCAAGCTTTGAATGAAATTCTCACATTTCGAATAAGCCTTACGGATCACGAGCCGGCCACCACTGGCCGCGCGGCATACGGATCCACAGTCAAATCCAGCCAGAACGCTCGATCGATGGTTCAAATCTCATCGAGGGCAATCATTTACCGTTAACCAGCCGATCCCTTCTTCTCCCTCTGAACAAAATCCCACATTTCTCGTTTACGCAGGTCTAGGACTTTCGTACCAAACCGCAGATTCGCGAACATGACGCCGCGTTAATGTGCTGGTCACCCTGCAATTAGGGGCCGGGAGATTCTCGGCAAGAAGTTTGCGACAAAGGACGGAACGCGCTTAGCCATGGCAGTCCAAATGCAGCATTACGCGCGCGGGCAGCTTCACGCTCACCCAGGCTTTGGCCCGCATGCGCCCAGGAACCGCGAGGAGGCTGCTTGTTCGTTCGACAGGGAGTGACGCCCGGGGAGCCGATTCAGTACCAAGTTAATTCTAAGGGACGAGGGTCCGATATGAACAGTGTAGTCAGCAGACGATTCGGCGCGATGATCCTGGTCGTATTCTTTGGCTTGATCATTTCAAATGTCAGCGCGCAAGCGCAAGTCAACATCGTCACTCAACATGGCGACAACGCTCGTACCGGGCTGAATGCCCAGGAAACCATCCTCACGCCATCGAACGTTAACAGCTCCAATTTCGGCAAGCTGTTCTCCGTCCCCGTGGACGGATTCATTTATGCCCAGCCGCTCTATTTGAACAACGTCAGCATCGCAAACGGAATTCACAATGTCGCCTATGTCGCGACGGAACATGACAGCGTGTACGCAATTGATGCCGATTCCGGCGCGATTTTCTGGCAAGTGAGCTTCCTCAACCCCGCTGCCGGAATCACGACGGTTTCCAATACGGATGTGAGCTGCACGGACATCGTTCCGGAAATCGGAATTACCGCTACGCCGGTAATTGACACCGCCACCGGAACGATTTATGTCGTCGCCAAGACGAAAGAGAACGGAATTTACAGGCATAAATTGCATGCTCTCGATGTGACGACCGGAGCGGAAAAGCCCGGCAGTCCAGTGGAAATTGTCGCTACAATATCAGGGACGGGCGATGGAAGCGTTGGCGGAACACTCGCGTTCGATTCAAAGCACGAACTGAACCGTCCCGGAATGTTGCTGCAAAACGGTCATGTAATCATTTCGTTCGCGTCTCACTGCGACATCAACCCCTATCACGGCTGGGTCTTGTCCTATAGCGCGAACAGCCTCTCGCTGGAATCCGTGTTCAACGATACGCCGAGCGGCGGATTGGGCGGCATCTGGATGAGCGGGACCGGACCTGCCGGCGACTCCAGTTTCAACACGTATTTCGCCTCCGGAAACGGCACCTACGACGGCAATCCGAACTTTAGCGACAGCGTGGTCAAGCTCGGACCACCCAGCGGAAGCGCTCTTCCCGTCATCGACTGGTTCACACCTTTCAACCAGGCGACATTTAACACCGGTGACAAGGACTTGGGATCAGGGGGAGTGTTGCTGATTCCGGACCAACCCGTCGGGTCGCCCCATCAGCACCTGCTGACGATGGCGGGCAAGTCGGGAACGATCTACCTGATTGATCGTGACAACATGGGCCATTTCCAAGCCGGGAGTGACAGTCAGATTGTCCAGGCGATTCCGGGGGCTCTGACAGGTATGTGGAGCGTGCCCGGCTGGTGGAACAACCACATGTACATTGTGGGGGCCGGATATTCTACGTCCGTAAGCGCTCCGCTCCGGCAGTACACGTTTGATCCTGGTGCGGGCCTGCTCTCGACGACGCCGACCTCGCAATCCTCCATGAGCTTCGCGTTCCCGGGCCCTACGCCGGTGATTTCGGCCAACGGCAATAACAATGCCATCGTTTGGGTAATTCAGGTCAATCAACATGCCGGCACCGCCCCGGCCGTGCTTCGCGCGTTCGATGCTACGAATCTCACCACCGAGCTGTATGACTCCCAGATGAATGACGCGCGCGATAATGCCGGGCCGGCAGTGAAGTTTTCCGTGCCAACGGTAGTCAACGGCAAGGTATACGTCGGCACACAGACGCAGCTGAGCGTCTTTGGACAGATCAGTTCGTTTGCCGGGATTACGCTGAGCCCCAGCTCTGTGATCGGCGGCAATTCCTCGACGGGAACAGTAATCTTGAATGGCCCCGCCCCCGCGGCGGGAATTAGAGTGATCCTCACGAGCGGAAACCCAAGCGTTGTCTCGGTTCCAACAAGCGTGACCGTTCCTTACGGAGCAACGAGCGCAACCTTTACGATCACGACCAATCCGGTGATCGTGTCAGCCCTTGTTTCGGTAACCGGAAATTACTTCGGCGTGATCCAATCGTCCTCGCTTCATGTGGATCCGCTGCTTTCCTCAGTGACGCTGAATCCATCTGCGGTGGCCGGGGGGCATGCGGCAACGGGGGCAGTTCAATTAAATGCAGCAGCACCTACGGGCGGGATTGTCGTAAATCTCTCAAGCAATAATCCGTCGATCGCTTCTGTGCCCGCGACCGTTTCCGTCCCGGCAGGTGCAACGACGGCTACGTTTGCGGTGGCAACGAATGTCGTGACATCATCCGGTTCCGCGACAATCACAGCGCTATACGACAGCACCGTGACGGCCGTCCTGGCCGTCAATCCACAGGCGTCAGGAGTGGCCGCAATCACTCTGAGCCCAACGAGCGTAGTAGGCGGAGTGAATTCGATCGGTACGGTGACCCTTAACGGACCAGCTCCGACAGGCGGGGTGCTTGTGTCTCTGTTGAGTAATAACCCGCTTGCGACCGTCCCAGCCACGGTGCTGATACCAGCGGACGCAACGTACGCAATCTTTACGGTAACGACATCCGCGGTGACCGCAAACGCTACGGTGAACATTGCGGCGACATTTAACGGCCTGGTCAGTACCAACCTGACGCTGACCGCGCCAATTTTCAATCCCATCCGCGTGAATTCCGGTGGCCCATCGTACACCGATTCGCTCGGGCAATCGTGGCTCGCGGATTACGGAGTGACTGGCGGTAACACTTCCTCCGCAAAGGCGGCAACGATCTCAAATACGACCGATCCGACTCTGTATCAAACGGCACGATACGGGGCCTTTACCTATAACTTCACCGTACCAAACGGACTCTATACAGTGACGCTGAAGTTTTCGGAGAATTATTGGACAGCCGCCAACAAGCGGCTATTCAACGTCAACATCAACGGCAGCACGGTTCTCTCGAAATTTGATATTTTCGCCGCGGCAGGCGGGATCAACGTCGCGCTCGACAAAGTATTTAATGTAACCGCCACGACCGGAACGATTTCAATTCAATTCATCACGGGTACGGCGGACAATCCGATTGTCAGCGCGGTCCAAATTTTGAGCGGCCCGACGAATCCGGATTTCTCATTGGCCGCGACCCCGGCATCGCAGGCGGCGGTGCAGGGTAGCGGCACGGTCTATGGGGTAACGGCGACTGCCACCGGGGGCTTCAATTCGGCGGTCGCCTTGAGCCTGAGCGGATTGCCGGCTGGGGCGACGGGGACGTTTAGTCCTGCGGCGATTGCCGGGTCGGGGTCTTCTAATCTTAGCGTAACCACCGCTGTGTCCACTCCACCTGGCATCTACACGCTCACGATTACAGCCTCTAGCGGAGGCCTGGTTCATACCTCGACTGTGACGCTGGTTGTGCCCTATCCGGACTTCACCATCGCTGCTTCACCTGCGTCGCAATCGGTATTGCAAGGTAGCGCTGGCAGCACCACCTACACCGCGACATCGACCACATCAGGGAGCTTCTACTCCGCGGTTGCGTTGAGTGTCAGTGGATTGCCCGCCGGTGCGACAGGCGCATTCAGTCCGACATCGCTTAACGGCACAGGCTCGTCAACACTCACAGTGTCCACATCTGCTGCGACGCCAGCCGGGTTCTACACGTTGACGATCACCGGAAGTGGAGGAAACCTGCTTCACTCGACGACCGTGGCGCTGGTCGTATCTCCTCCAGACTTTTCGATCTCGACAACACCCGTGTTTCAGGCCGTCGTGCAGGGTAGCGGCACAACTTACACAGCCACAACTGCAGTGACCGGCGGCTTCAACTCTGCGATTGGCCTGAGCGTGAGTGGTCTGCCTGTTGCGGCGACCGCGACATTCGGTCCCACGTGGATTACCGGCGCGGGATTATCCACGATGACTGTATCGACTGGCGCCAGCACTCCGGCGGGAACCTACGCGCTGACGATCATCGGCACGAGCGGAAACCTTGTCCACACGGCGACAGCGACTCTGGTTGTAACTGCATCCTCGGACTTCTCAATCTCCGGTTCGCCCGCGTCGCAAGCGGTGGCCCAGGGCAGCGGCACGACCTACACCACCACGACGGCTGCCTATGGCAGCTTCAACTCGGCGATTGCGCTCAGTGTCAGCGGCTTGCCCACGGGTGCTGCGGGAACCTTCAGCCCTGCGTCAATCACCGGCGCGGGTTCATCCACGCTGACAGTTTCCACAACCACCGCGACGCCCGAAGGAATTTATTCGCTGACGATTACCGGTACCAGCGGCAACCAAGTCCACACGACGACGGTGACACTAACGGTGATTGCCCCAACCGGCGGCGCAACCTCGATTCGCGTCGGCGCCGGGGCCTACGGCTACACCGACACTCACGGACTACTCTGGAATGCCGACTACGGCTTCGCGGGCGGCAGCATGGGCTCCACCGCAGCAGCCATCACGAATACGAGCGATCCGGCCCTGTACCAAACAGAGCGATATGGAACATTTAACTACGACTTCGCGGCCGCGAACGGAACGTATCTGATTACCCTGAAGTTCGCGGAAATTTACTGGACGACTGCCGAGTTGAAACTCCACAGAGCGGCAAGCGCGTCTTTAATGTGGCCATCAACGGCAACACAGTCCTGTCGAACTTCGATATTTTCCAGCGGGCAGGCGGAATCGATCTCGCGTTCGATCAGACTTTCACGGTGAATAACACCTCGGGCGCGATTTCGATTCAGTTCAGCCCGGGCGCAGCGGACGTGCCAAAAGTCAGTGCCATTCAGATCTTGAGCGTCCCGCCGCTCCCTGATTTTGCGCTTGCAGCTTCGCCAGCTGCCCAAACCGTTACGCCAGGAAACGGCACGACCTACACCGCCTCGACCGCAGCGATTTCCGGCTTTAACTCTGCAGTCGCACTCGGCGTAAGCGGCCTGCCGGCAGGCGCGACAGCGTCCTTCGGTCCAACCTCCATCACGGGCACAGGATCTTCGACCCTGAGCGTTTCCACAGATGCCAGCACTCCGCCGGGTGTCTATACGTTGACGATCACAGGCGCCAGCGGAACTCTCTTCCACGCGACGACAGCCACACTTAACGTGGCGGCTCCGGACTTCTCGATCTCTGGTTCGCCTGCATCGCAAACCGTGGTCCAGGGCAATGGCACGACCTTCACTGCCACGACGGCTATGTCCCTGGG
>Ga0207098_10483_pt1 | contig 12038 bp, 6 predicted proteins | sample Alteio_BWMinHeat_84_FD_153548 | JGI IMG/M metagenome (GOLD analysis project Ga0207098, IMG submission 153548) | Enriched cells from forest soil in Barre Woods Harvard Forest LTER site, Petersham, Massachusetts, United States -... | ecosystem: Environmental > Terrestrial > Soil > Temperate forest >...
CTGTGATTAACAAGGCAGCTGCCCCGATCATTAATTTTGATGTAATTCTTGTTTTCATTTTTGTTGTTTTAATAATTTGTTTTATGATTTGATACTATTGATTGCTTATTTTTTGAGGATACTGAGATCGGCAGCGCCGCAAAACTCGGTCGATAGTTCGCCCAGCCAGCCCATATTTATTTGTATGCCCGTTTGTACCTTAATAAAATCGATGCCTTTTAAATTTACCTTGGTGCCATTTTTGTCAACTGCATTGGCAATGTCCATTGTATCGCCGCCACTGGTACTGTCGGAATAGCCGAAGGCAAATGCCGTACTGGTGATGTTTAAAGGGTCCGATAAGTCTATATTGCTAGAAGGCAGCAAAGTGCCGGTTAAAGTGTAAGTATTGCCCTTAATCCCGATAGGAAAATAAATCTGAGTGTGAAAGATATTGGTTTGTACCACACCTGTTTTACCCTGGTTATCCGTCCATGGCACACTGCAGGTATCACAGTTGGGGCGCGTATAGGTAACCGAATAATTGGTTTTATAACCAACTTTGCCCGTTTCGCTTCCGGCCAGTTCGTACCAGGTATCGTCGGGTTTGCCGTTGCCGTTGGTATCCTGCATTACCCATACTACTCCCGGCTCGGCAAAGCTTGGAAAGGCATTGCCATATACGATGAGGTCATCTTTACCGGGCACATCCAATACGGTATGGTCAAAACCCAGGATGATGTATCCGCCGAAAGCGCCGAGACTCACCAGACCCTGGTCCGTTTTTAAAGTGCCTTGCGCGGCCACAGTATCGGCTATAGGGGTGTTGATAAACTGCCCGGGAGCCGGGTTAAATTCAAACAACTGCGTAACATAGGCATTACTGCTTGCCGTAACAGTGCGAATAGCCGGGCCTGATGCGATGTCGGGCGATTTGTCCTTTTTGCAGGATGTCCATAGGGAACCCAACGCCAATAGGAAGATGGTTCCGATTTTAATTTTGTTTGCTGTTTTTTTCATGATATGATAGAGATTAATAAATGAAAGCGAAATGTCCGGGTATATCGCCGGTGATAACCGACCATTCTTTTTTTCCTGCCGGGTCGAAGCAATAAAGCATACCGGGTGTTACATAATCTTTGGCATCGGCTACGTACACCTCTTTGGTAACCGGGTTCACGGCTATCCCGTAAGGCACCGTGATCTGCTTGTCGGTACCATCGGTAATAAACTGCTGGTTCAACACGGTTTGTGTTTTTACATTGATCATGGAATAGGATATGGTGTTTTTACCGGTTGTATAGCTGAAGGCCACGCTGTATAGGTAAGCGATATCACCGTCTATCCACAGGTTACTTACCGGTAACCCGAAATCTTTGATCACGGTATCCGTGTTGGTATTGATCACAAACAGATCGGGAGGGATGGTATAATAATCGCCGCGTGAGGTAACGTACAGGTTGCCGTAAGCGTCTGCCTTAACCTTTTCGAGATTAATAGCTACGTCTATCCGTTTGATTTCTGTAAAGGAGGTCAGATCAACTACCGATACGGTGCGCTCATAATTCGGCGGACTGTAGCCGCCTGAATTGGCTACATATAGTTTATTACCCACAATTGCCATTTCTTCGGGCTGCCGGCCAACCGTTACCGTGCGGGTTATTTGCAGTGTTGCAGTGTCAATTTCATCGACGGCGCCGTTTGGCGCTTTAGGATCGCCAACCACGCCCAAGTAGGCGCTCACGTAAGCTTTTCCGTTATTGAAAATAACATTGCGACAATTGGTGATATTTACCTGGGTAATCCTTACGCTTGTTTTGGCATTGAGCACCTCAACCTTGTTGGAGTTATTAACTACGACGTACAATTTCGATCCGTAAACCTGTACATCGTTACCTACATCTCCCAGGCCAAGCGTTATCTGCGGGTTAACCTGCCCGTATATGTTTTTCTGATATTGGCCGGTCGGGTAATTCAAATAATCCAGCGATGCTTTGTTAGAGCCCATGTTGCCTTCATTCAACACATACATACCTTTAATGCTGCTATTGGGGTTTGGTGGTAATAGCGTGGTTACTACTTCGGGTATAGGTTTAGCATCTTTCCTGCATGAAGCCAAAGCCAGTGCGAGGCATCCGGCCAACAGGAGTTTAATTTTCGGATTCATCTTTTTCATCGTTAAAAAGTTGAGCTTATGGTGAAACGGTAATTGCGACCCGGCATCGGGTAATCCAGCACCACATCATAGTATTGGTTGAACAGGTTGTTTACTTCGCCGGTGAGTTTTAGCTTGTGCTTGTTGTAATTTGCAGTATAGGTTAAGCCCGCATCATGCGTGTACCAGGGCTGTAAGTAGTTTTCGGGGATGTTTGCTTTTTCGTCGTAACGTTCGCCGGTATAAATAAAACTGTAGTTGAAAGAGAATTTGCGCCAGTCGCCACTGATCAGCACCGACCCGCTGTTGACCGGTGTATACGGGATTTGCTGATTGTAATTAAATTCGGTTGCATCGGTTACATCCAGTGCCTGCTGATAGGTGTAACTGATGCCGGTATTTAGAACCACGTCGTCCGGAAGCTGCCAGGTGGCTTGCGTATTCAGATCAAGGCCCTTTATCTGCACTTTACCTAAGTTATACATCGTCCAGCGGGCGAGGTTTTGACCCGGGATGGCCACAATTTTATCGGTAACCTGGTTATAATAGCTATCTGCCTGGATAGTGAAATAAACCAGAGCCTGCTTTTGGAACGTTTTGTTATAGGTGAAACCGAGGTCGTACTGCTTTGTAAATTCAGGCTTTAAAAAGGAATTGCCCACAAAGGTGAAGTACAGATCGTTAAAGGTGGGCAATCGAAAAATATCTTTGTAAAATCCGCGCAGACGAAAATCGGGGCTCTCCAATGGCTGCCACGAAAACATAACAGCGGGCGTATATTCTGTTTTCCGGCCGGCGGCGGTCAATGTATCTACGGTATCGTTCACAAACGTACCCAGCAAATTGGCCTGCGCGTCAAAACGTTTAAAATGAAAATCGGTAGCAATTACAGTTAGCAGTGTATTGCGTACCGGGCTTACAAACCGGTATTGAACGGTATCATTTTGGGTAGCGTATAGCGTGTTTTGCTGGTAATCGCCAGCAAGGGCTATATCCCAAAAAGAGTTGATGTGATACTTGTTGGCTACTGAGAAATAAAGCTCATGCTCGTAATATTTATCATCGAGCAAACCTTTTGTGGTGGTAATATCCGGATCGGAGTATCGGGTATAATCATCCGAGTATTTGGCGTTCAGCATCAGGCTATAGCGGGTATTAAAGTTTTTAGTGTAAGATGCCTGTACGAAACCGTTCCTGTCCCATTGCCTTTGTTTCGAATCAAAATTGCTGTTGACCACCGGGGCCGGCAGTCCCCTTTCCGAATTATACAGATATCCCTTAACGGCCCATGTGCTGCTATCTTTAAGTTTGCCGTTTAAGCCGGCCTCTACCCGTTCCGCATCGATATCGCCGTTGTGCCGTGTTGCGGTGGTGTCGTAAACGCCGTTGGTATACCTGAATTTATATTGCCCGTCGGCATGGGTTAGTTCGGTACTGATGGTGCTGTAGATATTATCGCCAAGCTTGTACTGCCAAAATATGGATGGATTCACCAGGCTGAATGAACCGGTTTTAAGGCTTATCTTGCCATCAGACCGGCTGCTATCCCTGAAGTTGGGTCTTTTGGTAGTAAGGTACATGGCGCTTCCTGCCGAAAACCCTTTTGCAGGTTGAAAAATGGTGCTTTTTTGCGCGTTGTATAAAGCGATTTCTTCGATATTATCCAACGAAAACTTACCCAGGTCTACCTGCCCGTTTTGTGAATTGCCAAATTCAACACCATCGTAAAAAACAGCCACATGATTGGTACCCAGGCTGCGCACGTTAATAGTTTTCAAGCCGCCAACGCCGCCATAATCTTTCAGTTGAACGCCGGAGAAATAACGGATAGCATCGGCAACCGAAAGGCTGTTTAAGCGCTGCAGTTGTTCGCCGTTTAATACTTGTACAGGTGTGGGTGATGTAGATTGGCGGTATTGCCGGCCGGAGGTGATCTTTACCTCTTTGAGATGAGTGATGGAATCGCGATGGGTACTATCTGCTTTTTGCGCAAACAATGGCAAACACAATAGCAGGATGCAGCTTGTAAGCACAACCCGCCGCGTAAGTAAAGAAATACTAAATGCGCCCTTTGCCGCGCATAGCAAAAATAATTTCATGTGTGATGTGAGTTAAACCCCACAGCAAACAGAATAGAAGTACACTACAAAAATGGAAATACGCGAAGTATTCTCATTCCAGCTTCAATCCCCGAAAGCTATGAATTAAAAAAGTGCAGTGGCAGGTCTTCTGACTTACTCCCCTCGGCCCGGTCTTCCCATCCCGATGAATACGGAACAGTGACAAAAGAATGGGCTTTGGTTTTTATGGAGCTTACAGCTGCGGGACAGTCCCGGATTTACACCGGATTCCCTTTTAATCCCGGGTGTTAATCCGGGAACCAAAAGCAATGCAAAGGTATAGAATAAAATATGAGAAATCCCAAAACGTTATTTAGTAATGAATTTGTTGCCATTACAGATCACTATTTCCGGACGAATTAAAACTAATTTAACATTGCAATTTTAGCTTTGCGGTTACATCTAAAAGCTATAATGGATTCAAGAAGAGATTTCCTCAAAAAAGCGGCGCTCCTGTCTGGAAGCGCGGCTATGATCAACTTTATGCCGGCAGCCATACAAAGGGCAATGGCTATAAACCCCACGGTAGGCAGTACCTACCTTGATGCCGAGCACATCGTTATCCTGATGCAGGAAAACCGCTCTTTCGACCATTGTTTTGGAACTTTGCAGGGAGTAAGGGGATTTAACGACCCGAGAGCCGTACGTCTTCCCGATCAAAAACCGGTATGGCTGCAAACGGATGCTACAGGCAATACCTATTCGCCTTTCAGGCTGGATATTAAAGATACCAAAGTTACCTGGATGGGCTCGTTGCCGCATTCGCGTGCAAGCCAGGTTGACGCCAATAATTATGGCAAATACGATAAATGGCTCACGGCAAAACGCTCCGGAAATAAAGATTATTCCGATATGCCGCTAACCATGGGCTACTATACCCGCGAAGACCTGCCGTTTAATTATGGGATGGCCGATGCGTTTACCGTATGCGATCAGAATTTTTGCTCGGCTATGACGAGCACAACGCCAAACCGTTCCTTCTTTTGGACTGGTAAGATCACGCACGAGCAGGACGGCTTACCTAAGGCCAACATTCGTAACGACGATTATACCTACGGCGATATGCCATGGCAAACATTTCCCGAATTGTTGGAGCAAAACAATATCCCCTGGAAGTTTTACCAAAACGACCTGAGCTGCGGCGGAGGTTTTGTGAAGGAAGAGCGGGCATGGCTGGCTAATTTTGGATGTAATTTGTTAGAATTTTTCAAAGCATACAATGTTAAATTCTCCGACAGATATATCAAAAACCTGCAAAAACAGGCCGAAGAATTGCCCGATCAGATCAATAAACTGCAGGAAAAAACACCATCGGACGAAGCCACCACGATAAGGGTTCGCGAGAGTGTTAAAAAGAAACAGGAGGTATTGGATAATGCCCGCAGCGAGCTGTCGAAATGGAACAGGGAGAGTTACGAAAAATTGTCTGATAAAGAAAAAAGCCTGTATAACAGGGCATTTGTCATCAACTCCGGCGATGAGAATTTCAGGAGCATTGCCGAACTTACCTACTCGGATAATGGTGAGGAACGCAAGGTAACCATACCTAAAGGCGATTTGCTCCACCAGTTCAGGCAGGATGTAAATACCGGGAAACTTCCAACAGTTTCGTGGCTGGCCGGCCCTGAAAACTTTTCGGATCACCCAACTGCACCTTGGTACGGAGCCTGGTATGTATCTGAAGTTTTAGATATCCTGACAAAGAACCCGGAAGTATGGAAAAAGACCATTTTTATTGTTACTTACGATGAAAACGATGGCTATTTTGATCACGTTCCTCCTTTTTCTATCCCTGATGCGAAATTGCCGGGTACAGGTAAATGCAGTGCAGGTATTGAAACCGAGATAGAATTTGTACGTCTTGAAAACGAGGTTAAACAGGGTGTTCCAAAAAACCAGGCGCGCGAAGGCGCCATCGGACTTGGGTTCAGGGTGCCGATGCTTATCGCTTCGCCATGGAGCAGGGGTGGCAATGTATGTTCCGAAGTTTTCGATCATACCTCTACCCTCCAGTTTTTGGAGACATTTGTCAATAAAAAATATGGCAAAAACATCAAACTTGATAACATCAGCCAATGGCGCCGTACCATTTGCGGCGATCTGACTTCTGCATTTACGCCGTATAACGGCACCGAACTGGAAAAGATCCCGTTCCTTGACCGCAATAAAAATGTGGAAACCATTTACAACGCGAAGTTTAAACAACAGCCAAACAGTTTTAAAAAGTTATCTGCGCAGGAAATAGCGGAAATCAGCGCTAAGCCATCAATCATATCCTTACAGGAAAAAGGCACGAGGACAGCATGCGCCTTACCTTATGAATTGTATAGCGATGGTGGTTTGAGCAGTGATAAAAAAAGCTTTGAAATAAAATTAGAATCAGGCAATAACGTTTTTGGTAAAAATGCCGCAGGCTCGCCATTTACGGTTTATGCCCCGGTTAAATATAACGACGAAACAGGCAAGAGCGAAATATCGAGACATTGGCATTTTGCCGTTGCTGCCGGCGATAAATTAACTTATAACTGGCCTGTTGAGGGTTTTGAAGACGGTAAATATCACCTGCGCGTAAACGGCCCCAACGGATTTTACCGCGAGTTTATGGGTAGCCGGAATAATCCGCAGCTAAAAATAACCGGCACTTACGAAGAAGGCGCAGATTCAAAGTTGACCGGTAACATTGTGGTGAATATCATCAATAATGATAACAAAAGCCATGAAGTAACCGTGGGCGATAATGCCTATAAAACCGGAAATGTTACTAAAACTATTGCCGCAAACAGCACAGTCAATGTTGTTTTAGATTTGTCGAAAAACCATAACTGGTACGATTTCAGTGTAAGAGTAAAAGATAATGATGCTTTTGAGGAACGTTTTGCGGGCCGCGTTGAAACAGGCTCGGCAACTAAAACAGACCCGGTAATGAGCGGATTGGTTTAGTAGTAAAAGCACGAATAAAGCTTCTTACAAACAAATAAAGCCACAGATTGTGGCTTTATTTGTTTTATACTGTGATGGTATAATTTTACGGCGCAACCTCAAGTCGCACCACATCATAACAGATACCAGTGCCTACCTGGCCCGCGGGTATGGTGAGTACGATAGTATTCTGACCCGGTTTAAGTAATGACGCATCAAAGTTAAAATCACGTTCAACCCAGGTACCTTCAATGCCATCGCGCATCATGCTTGCACCGCCGCCGCTGATGTCGTTATCCGGACCAACATCTTTTCCGTTAACCGAAATACCAAGCGAACGTGCAGCTGAACCTGAAATACCGAAGCGTAAGGTAGCCTTGCCGGTAGTTGGCGCATCCGCTGGCATGGTAAAGTTAATGGTCCAGGGTGTGGCGCGGCCCATATCTCGGCCATCGGGTTTAAAGTCGGTATCATGCGGCACCTGGTAAATGTACCAGTCCTTGGCGGGATCAGATTTGCCGATGGTGAAGTTCACATCATTTGGGAAGAACCTCGCATATTCAATGTACATACCCCAATGCCAGTGATCGTCGCCTTTGTAAAATTCTTTTGCTGAGCGATTTGGCGTACCGATCTGCCAGATCAATTTGCCGAAATGAGTCGGATGCCATTCGATGGTGCCCAGATCAAGTTTCTGGCCCGGCGTAATGGTAACAGTAGCCGTTGCATCATAAGCGCCAAGCACACCGTCGGCAATAGCATGGAGCTGATAAGTGCCCGGACGAACGTTGGGAATAGTGAAAGTTCCGTCTTCTGCCCCGTTGGTCCAGAACTCATAATGCTTGGCATCGTTTTGCCAGGTTAACGCCTGTGGCTGGAAGTCGAAGTTACGTGCCCCGGCCGGGCGTGGTGCAACATAAGTTCCGCGATTTGCACGTTTTCCGTTTGGCAAAAGTGGTGGCTTGTTAGCTGTATCTCGTTTTGCTGGTGCAGGCACATCGGCGATAGGCGCTTGTATTACTACTGCCTGTGCTGGCGTTGTATCGCGGCGCATACGTGGTGCACGCGGTACGGCAGGCTGGTCGGGGAAAGATAAACCCACAAGCAGGTTAGGCAGTTTTGTTGTTGCAGCCTGCGGATCAACTAACTTAATACGACCCTTAACAGTAGCGCGTTCTGCAGCCGGCGTATAATCAACACCTTTAACCCAGGCGTACGGCCAATGCGCCTGTTCCGTCTTTACTTGTTTTTTCGCATCTACAAAAAGTGTTTTCGGATCGTTACCGGTTGGTACGTAAATAAATATGGGCCCAACAACTTTTGTCCATGGCTCGTTAGCAGCAAAGTTTAGCTCGCTGCCGCCATAATGTGTTCCGCGCCAGTAATCCAATAAGGTAGGGTCGCCGCCGTCACCATCGTCAATATGGCCGGTAAGCTCGAAATGCAGCGGCCCGCTCGACAGGTATTCAAATGATGGATTGATGATATAAAGGCCAACTTTTTGCGTGGTTGACGACCAGCCGAAAGCCGGTATTTTTGATTGATCGGCAGAGTAATCGTATTTATGTTCGGCTCGGCCGATGTACGGGCCGGTAGTTAACCTGCGCGATTCTTTCATGTTCAAATCGGTACCTGCATCCCAATCTTTCCCGGTAGGCATAATGGCATTGCGCTGCTCGTCAACAGAGAGCCAATCGAATACCTTACCCGAGAGTTTAAAACCAAATCGTGATTCACCTACAGAACCTGCCGGGTAAGTATCCTGGTGTGTGAAAATGGCATAAGTATATAAGCCATGCGCGCCACGCTCAAGGGTATAACGAATCTCCAGATCGGCAATAAGGCCGCCGCCTTGTCCGGCTGCTTGCGGGCCCGAGCCAAGTATGGATCTACCATCCGAATAACCCTTAACCGAAACTTCGGCACGGTCGCCTTTTACCGTTGCCGGATCGATAGTAATGCTGGTAACTTCGCGGGCCGCCCTTGCCGGGCTCTGTTCCCAGTAACCGGCATGATGGCCGGATACATAACCCATCAGCTCGATGTTGGGTGTAATGGTTTTAGGCGTTTTTACCGAAACAAGATCGCCGCTGCGTTTATCCACCTTTATGGTAAGGTAGCCGTTGCTCATCGTGTAGGTAGGCCCGTCATCGGTAACGGTTACCGGCGGGCCACCCGGATTTTGGGCATTTGTTGATTTTGAAATAATAAATGATAAAACCACAGAGGCCATTACCAGTATCAATTTGTACTTGTTTTGCATAAGCTTATTGTTTTGCCACGAAGGGCACCGGGTTATTAATTGGTTTACAGGAAACTAATGTAATTAGCCTGTTTTGATTCGGCGTCCTGTAGTGTGCGGGTTAAGATGGCCGATAGGATAGCAAATGCCATTTTGGGGACTATAGGATAATTAATATCTGATAACCGTAACAGAAGTTTTACTAATATTGGGGTTTCCGGGTTGAATAAAGGTGTGCTATACCTTTGGTATCGTAAAACGAAAACAAGTGCCTTTGTTCAATTCGCTTTCCACCATTATTTTACCGCCATGTGTGGTGACAAAATCTTTTACAAGTAACAAGCCCAGGCCGGTTCCTTTTTCTTGGCTTGTTCCTAACAGCGATGCAGAGTTAAAATCGCCAAAAAGCATATCTTTTGTTTGCTGCGACATCCCAACTCCGCTATCCTGAATGCAAACTTCTACCATGTCATCTACGGGCATAGCGGTAACCAATACAGAGCCCCCCCCGGGTGGCGTATATTTGATGGCGTTGGTCACCAGGTTCTGTAATATTGATCTCACCATCAGCGAATCGGCATTGATGTAAAGGCCATCCTCAACCTCATTTTCAAGTGATATTTCCTTTTGTATCGAGTTTTCACGCAAGAGCTCCAGCGATTCATTAACGCAATTCCACAAATGAAGTTTCTCCGGGTTGAATATTACTTTTTCACGCTGGGTTTTGGCCCACTCAACCAGTTCATTCAACTGCCCCAATATTTTATTGGATGTACGGTTGATAATACCCGAAAACATTTTGACCTGTTCGGGTCGCAGTTTTTCAGCATCCCGCGACAAGTTTTCGGACGAGGCCAGTAACGATGTTAACGGATTCCGCAAATCATGCGAAATAACTGAAAGAAACTTATCTTTAGACAGGTTGAGCGCCTTTAGTTCATGGTTGAGGTTTTCCAATTCAACGGTGCGTTCAAGCACGCGTTGCTCCAGGTCGAGGTTTAGCTGCGTCAGATCGTTATTAATAAGTTGCAACTTTTCTTCCTGTCGTTTTAAAAGCTGTGTTTTTTTATACAGATCGGTAAAAACAGCCACTTTAGAACGTAGAATATCGGGGTTAAACGGTTTCCGGATAAAGTCAACGGCGCCGGCTTCATACCCTTTAAAAACAGCAGCCTCCTCATAGTCGTGGGCGGTAATAAAAATAATTGGTATCTGCCTGAGCTTTTCGCGCTGATAAATAAGCTGGGCGGTTTCATAGCCGTCCATTATCGGCATTTTTACATCCAGCAGGATAAGCGAAAAATCTTCCTCCTTCAATAATATCCTCAAGGCTTCCCTGCCAGAAGTAGCTTTATAGAAGGTATACTTCTCCTTATCCAAAACCACCTCCATTGATAGCAGGTTGTTCTCATTATCATCAACCAAAAGGATATTTATAGCCGGCTCTTCAATCATTTTTTATTTGTTATAATCTCACTTGATTAACCAAACCCGCATTAACGACAATAACTGGTCGGTTTTTACAGGTTTAGTAATATAGTCTGACGCGCCAGATGAAATACATTTCTGCCTGTCGCCAATCATCGCTTTTGCGGTAACAGCTATAATAGGCAAGCTTTTATTCCTTGGCTCTTTCCTGATCATTTGTATGGTTTCATAACCGTCCATTTCGGGCATCATAATATCCATTAGTACAATGTCGATATTTTTATCCTTGTTTAAGATCTCTAATGCCTCCCTGCCGCTTTCTGCCGTAATTACATCAATTTTAGATCTTTCAAAAACCGCAGTTAAGGCAAACAGGTTACGCACGTCATCATCAACTACCAGTACTTTTTTCGAATCGAGTACATCATTAGTATCACGAACACCATTTATCATTTTCAGTTTGCTTTCGCTGATAAATTTTTTGTCGATGTGCATCAATACGAGTATTTCTTCGAGCAAATGAATGTGTGATTGCGGCGTTTTAGTAATGATTTTATGATTCAACCGCTTTAACTGAATTAGTTCATCCTGTGTAAAATCTCTCGCCGAATGGAGGATAATAGTTGTATGCTGTTGTTTAAGCAGATTAATTTTGTTCAGCAAATCCAGATCGTTGGCGTCAGGCAATACAAAATCGGTAATAATACAATCAAAAGTTTCCTTTTTCAACATCGACAGACCTTTTTTAGCCGTTGTTGAGTTAAACACTTCGATACGGTCATTCGCCAAAAGCTCAGATAGCCTGTTCAGTTCATCTTCGTTATCCTCAATAATCAACACTTTCTTTTTAGCATGCTGATGGAAGCTCACAATACCGGTCATCAGATCGTCCAATGAACTATTTGACAGTGGTTTTAAGCTGAACGATTTAGCGCCAAACTTCAGAGCCATTACCCGGCTGTCTTCGCCCGAGATAACGTGGATCGGGATGTGCCTTAAATTGATATCGCTTTTTAACAGCTTAAGTATCTTCCAGCCGTTCGATTCGGGCATGTTCACATCCAGTGTAATGGCTACCGGGTTGTATTTGATAATGCTATCGAAAATTTCGAGGTAACTGATAGCAACAACCACTTTGAGATTAAGATCATGCGCCTTATCGATCAATATCTTTGTAAAGCGGGAATCATCTTCA
>Ga0207098_10485_pt1 | contig 11985 bp, 7 predicted proteins | sample Alteio_BWMinHeat_84_FD_153548 | JGI IMG/M metagenome (GOLD analysis project Ga0207098, IMG submission 153548) | Enriched cells from forest soil in Barre Woods Harvard Forest LTER site, Petersham, Massachusetts, United States -... | ecosystem: Environmental > Terrestrial > Soil > Temperate forest >...
GCATATCCGGACGAGGGACCATGATCTCGCGGACCTGAACTTGACCGAGTTCAATGGCGCTCACGATGAATTTTTCTTCACCCGGAGCGATCAAACCGCGCTCGCGTGCCTGTTGGATCTGGATTTGCAGCTCCTCGGTGGAATGCGCCGCCCCGTGACTCTGCGGTGACGAGACACCCATAGCCTTGACGATAATGCCGGACATGCCGTCAAGCAGATCGATGGCCCAGCGAAAAGTCTGCAGAAACCATTGGAACGGCAGGGCGATCAGAAGCGCGACACGCTCCGCCTTCGCGAGGCTGACGGTCTTCGGGACCAACTCGCCAAGCACGACATGCATCGCGCTCAGCAAGGCGAAGGCGCAAGCGAGAGCGACGGCGTGAGCGAAAAATACGGTGCGCGTGCCTGGGGTCCCGTGCCAGATTTGCTGCAATGCCGTGGCGAGCGTGGCTTCGCCGAGTGCGCCGATGGCCAAGCTCGTCAGAGTGATGCCGACTTGCACGCCGGAAACGACGCGGTGCAAATCCGCCAGCAAACGCTCGACGACGCGAGCCCGCATGTCGCCTTTGGCAACGAGCTGGCGAACGCGGGAGAGCCGGACGGCGACGAGAGAGAATTCCGTAGCGGCGAAAAACCCGTTGAGGGCGACAAGCGCCAGCACACCGATCAGCCGCACTACGAACATAGATTCTTAGGGAACCCCTTGCGGCATTGTACCAGCATAGAAGCAGAGCGCCAGACGCAGATACCTTCTCTACACACGCGTGATGGTGACAAGAATATCTTCTCCGCTGAGCGCCAGCTTGACGCCGCCGTTCTGCGTTGGGCTCATTTCCAGGCGCTCGGCGAGAAGTTCATTGCGCAGGAATGTTTCATGCGCCGTGATAGCTTCCGCGATGCGCGGCGAGGCGGAATAGGTCACGACGATGCGGTCGGAGATGTCGAGGTTCAAGGCTTTGCGCTGATCTTGCAGCATGCGATTGAAGTCTCGTGCGAGACCTTCCTGCAGGAGTTCCGGCGTCAGCTTTGTGTCAAGCGCCAGGAAAGTGCCTTGTTCCAGGCTGCACGTGAGGTTCTCCGGACCTTCAAACGTGATGACAATCTCTTCCAGGGCGAGCTGGAACACTTGGTCAGCGACCGCCAGCGAAGTTGGGCCGCCCCTGAGGACCTGGGCCGGATCCGCATTCTCCAACGCTTCTCCAATGGCCTTGAGATATCTTCCGGCGCGAGGGCCAATCTTTTTGGCATCCGGCTTGAGACGCAACTTCACAAGCGTCTTCTCGTCATCAATCAAAACTAAATGTTTCAGATTGGTTTCTTCCAGAATCTGCGCCGCGTAATCGGAGTTCTCCAGGACGCGGCGGTCCGATTGATCCTTGGGGCGCACGTAGAGGGTGCTCAAGGGTTGGCGAATCTTGACTTTGCTCTGCGTGCGGAGACCGAGAGCGAGATTCTTGATGCGGATTACCGCTTCGATGCTCTGCTCGAGTGAGTCGTCGATAAGCGAAACGTCTACTTGCGGATATACGGTCACGTGCACGGACTCCGGCGCCGATGGGTCGACCGAACGCACAAGGTTTTGGTAAATATGCTCGGTCAAGAAAGGCAGCGCCGGGGCCATGACGCGAGTCACGGTCGTCAGCACCGCGTAGAGAGTTTGATAGGCGTCGGGCTCGCTCTTCCAGAAGCGGCGGCGCGAGCGGCGCAAATACCAGTTGGAGAACTCCTCGTCAAACGCCTGAAAGGCTTCCACCAACTTGTAGTGCTCATAATTCTGGAAAGCACTATTCGCCTCCGCCACCAGGCGCTGAAGTTTGCTCATAACCCATCGATCCAATTCGTTGGTGACGGGAAGCGCGGCACCACCGGGCTTCCAGCCATCGGCCCCCGCATACATCACAAAGAAGCTGTAGCAGTTCCAGAACGTCAACAGCTTGCGTCGGGCATCGCCATCAATAGTCTGGCCCGCGTTGGCGAGGGGCTTGAGGTCGGGAAAATTGAGATTCTGCGCCGTCTTCTGCGCGGTGTAGATGTAACGCATCACTTCAGCGCCCAACGCCTCCGCCGCTTCATCAAACGCGATGGAGTTGCCTTTGGACTTGTGCATTTCCTCGCCGCGCGCATCGCGAACCAGCGCGTGACCCAAGAGAGCTTTGAACGGCGCGCGGCCGTCGATCATCGCGCTCATCGCAAGCATGGAATAAAACCAGTTGCGGAACTGTCCCGGAAAACTTTCGAGGACCAGGTCCGCTGGAAACCATTTTTCCCAATACGCCTTGTCGGTCGAGTAGCGCATGGTGCTGAACGGCACAATTCCGGCGTCCAACCAGGGATTACCGACATCCTCGGTGCGCTGAGCCAAGCCGCCGCACTTCTCGCAGCGAATCTTGACCGCATCAATGTAAGGCCGGTGCGGGGAATTGCCTTCAAAAACTTCCCAACCCTCGACCGCTTTTTTCTTCAACTCTTCCCTGCTTCCGATCACAGTAAAGTGTTTGCAATCGCCGCAGACCCAAATTGGCAGAGCGAGTCCCCAGAATCGTTTCTTGGAAATCATCCAGTCACTCATGTTGCGAAGCCAATCTTGCTCGCGCGCTTCGCCATCCGGAGGAATCCACGTAATCGTGGGCACCACGCGCTGGATGCGCTCGCGCCAATCCATGCGAATGAACCATTCATCGACAGGGCGAAACACCAGCTCTTCTTTGCACCGCCAACAGTGAGGATAGACGTGCGGGTAGCGTTCTTTCGCTACAAGCATCCCGGATGCTCTTAGCGCGGCAATCACGTCATCCGCCACTTCGTTCGCGTTGCGCTTGGTGAATTGCCCGAATCCGTCGAGGAAAACCGAGCTGTCGTCCAGCGGCGCGATGAACGGAATGCCGTTCTGCTTGCCAAGTAGCTGGTCTTCGGCGCCGCAACCGGGCGCGATATGCACGAGCCCTGTACCCTCCGCTTCACTGATTTCCTTCCAAGCTATGACGCGGTGAGCTTCCGCGGCGGTTTGGCCCCCGCCGGTCTCGCCGTAAGGAAAAATGCCGCCAGGCGTTGTCTGTGCAGGAAGTTCGTCAAAGGGCCCTTGATAAGACAGGCCGACAAGATCCTTGCCCGGAAGTTCCCCCACCACCTCGACGCCTCCGCTGCCCTTCAAAATGGTCCGAATCGAAGGCAGCTTGTGCGTCTCGTGCTTGCCCTCCACTTGCAAATCCTGCACGCGATCGTGCTCGAAGTTTCCCTTCGCAACATAGTAGAACCAGTCGCCGTGCTTGACCTTGAGATAGGTCATCTCCGGATTCACGGCAACAGCAACGTTCGAGGTTAACGTCCAAGGAGTCGTCGTCCAAATCAGCAGAGCAGTTCGCTCCTGCCCTCTGATTGGGAAACGCACAAAGACCGAAGTATGTGTGGTGATGCGGCGCCCCTCAGCCACTTCCATCTGCGAGAGCCCCGTTCCGCACCGCCCGCACCACGGCATAACGTCATGCCCGCGATAAATGAAACCTTCCGTGTGGCACTTTTTCAGGAAAGACCAGATGGTGTAGTTATTTTCGTCAGAAAAAGTGAAATAGCTGCCACCATACTCGGCGGACCCTAACTTACGAACGATCTCACTGGCGCGCGCGGTTTCTGTGCGCTCGCTGGGCAGCTTCACCGTGACCACGCGATCTCCGTCAGCCAAAGCCTCGCGCAAGGCGATCAATACCTTGGGATCATCCCAATCGCACCAATAGCCCAAACGGACGGATTGCTCGGTCTGCCGCGCGGCATATGTGAGCACGCGCTCCTTGCACGCACGCACAAAGTTTTCAATCCCAAACTCGCGAATCTCACGCTTGGTCTTGAGCCCGAGGCTTTTTTCGACCTCGACCTCCACCCACAATCCCTGGCAATCGAACCCATTCTGGAAGCGCAACGCGTGCCCTCGCATCGCGTGGTAGCGCTGGTACATATCCTTCAGCGAGCGGCCCCAAGCGTGATGCACACCCATCGGATTATTTGCGGTGATCGGTCCATCAAGGAAGGACCAATGAGGGCCGTCGGCGGTTTGTTCTCGCAGCTTCTGGAAAATGCGATTCTCCTCCCAGAAACGCAAAATCTCGCGCTCCATCGTAGGAAAATCCGGCACTCGTGGCACTGGTTTGTACAAGCTCATAGGCAATATCTTCTTAGATTATCACAGCCGCCAACCGCGCTCCTCCGGTTGCACCCTCGAAGCGCGTCCACTACACTCAAGTTTTACTTGCTTCGGCCGGGAGACTGCTTGCGCACCATCCTTCGGATACTGATCTGGACACTTCTGGTTGTTGTTGTTGTCGCGAGCGTTGTCGCTTGGTGGTTCATCTACCGCCCACTGCCGCAGCTGGACGGCTCGATTCCCCTCCCCGGGCTGCAAAAAGAAGTCACCGTAGAGCGCGACAATTGGGGCGTCCCGCACATCCGCGCGGCCTCCCTCGCGGATGCCGTCGAAGCCCAGGGCTATGTGATGGCCCAGGACCGCCTCTGGCAACTCGATTTGATGCGCCGGGCCTCCCGCGGCCAGCTTTCGGAGATTGTGGGCCCGCTGGCGCTCAAGTCAGACAAACAATTTCGTACATTCGGTTTTTCGCGTGCTGCGGAACGCGACTTCGCCGCAATGGACAAAGATTCTCGAGCGCTGATGGAAGCCTATGCCCGCGGCGTGAATGTTTTTATCGAACAGCATCAGAACAGCTTGCCGCTGGAATTTTCTTTGCTCAAATACAAGCCGCAGCCGTGGCAGCCTACCGATTCACTGGTCATCGCGGGCTACATGTACCAGACGCTGACCGACACCTGGGAGCGCGAGTTGGACCGCGCCAAAGTCGAAGAGCGCGTCGGCACGGATCGTTCCAAGGATCTATTTGCTGCAGATGCGCCGATGGACCATTTTGTCGTCGGCGATCCCGATGTCCCCAATGACGGCTCGCAAGCCTCTCGCGTTGATCCCGACGACGAAGACGATGACGACGACATGCCAACGGACACCGTCCTGAAAGCCGCGGGACGCGGCGCCAGCAGCGTTCGCACGCCAGAGACTTTCGTGGACCTAACGTCCGCGCTGTGGCCTTCGATCGACGGCTACTTAGAAGAATCGCAAAGCGAAATCCGCCAAGGTCTCGGGAGCAACAACTGGGCGGTCAGCGGCGCGCACACAGCGACCGGCAAACCGCTTCTCGCCAATGACACGCACCTTGAGCTCTCCATTCCCCCGATCTGGTATGAAATCCATCTCAGCGCCCCAGGTTTCAATGCGAAGGGATTTACGCTCCCCGGCGCCCCCCTCATCGTCATCGGCCACAACGAGCACATCGCATGGGGTTTTACAAACAACGGCGCCGATGTGCAGGACCTCTATATCGAAACTTTTGACAAGGACCACCCTGATTTCTATCTCCACAAAGGCACGGACCGAACTTCTTGGCACGCCGCACAGGTGTTTGATGAAGTGATTCACGTCAAAGGACAAACTGACGAACATTTAAGGGTGGTCGTCACTCGGCACGGTCCAATCGTCCACCGCGAAGGCGACAAAGCGTATGCCCTCCGCTGGACGGCGCTCGAGCCTGGGGGCCTCGCTATCACGTACAGCTGGCTCTCCCGAGCGCAAAACTGGCACGAATTTCGAGAAATCCTGAAAACTGTTTGGGGCCCCGGACAAAACGCCGTATACGCTGATGTGGACGGCAACATCGGATACGTCATGGCCGCGCGCGTCCCCATTCGCAAGAAGGGGCGCGGTGAAATTCCCGTTCCTGGCGATACCGACGACTACGAATGGACAGGCTATATTCCCTTCGAACAACTTCCCCAGGCCCTGAACCCAGACAGTGGCCTAATCGTCACCGCCAATGCGCGCGTAGCCGGGCCGAATTACAAACCATATTTGACGGACCGCTGGGAAGAGCCTTATCGCACTGCCCGCATCCACGATCTACTGCACGACAAAAGGGACCTCCGTCCGATCGACATGCTCAGGGTCGAAACAGATACCTACAGCTATCCGCACGCTTTTCTCGCGGACCAAATGTCTAGCGCCGCAAAAAAAGTTCAACCAAAAGACCCGAGAGCCAGAAAACTCGTGAACGCTTTGAAAGACTGGAACGGAATCGCCGACGCTGATTCCTCGCTCGTATCTTTCTTGGTGATGGCACGCCGCGCAGCACTGGATCTTGCTCTTGAACCCTATCTTGGAAAAGATACCAAGCTCTATAGCTGGCGCAGCACAGCGTTCCTGCAAAAAGTGTTAACGGATCGGCCCGCAAACTGGCTGCCACCCGCCTACAAAAACTACGACGAATTTCTTGCCGCAACGGCCGACCGCGCCGTATCCATGCTGGTAGAACAAACAAAAAGGGAGCGCGTCGATGACTGGCAGTGGAAGGAGCTAAATTCTCTCGACATGCTCCACCCGCTCGGCGGCGGAGGCTTCCTCAAGCTACTGCTCAGCATCACGGGCAAACCGCAATCTGGCACCGGTTACAGCGTGCGCGCCGCAACAAAACGCCACGGCCCTTCGATGCGCTTCATCGCCAATCTCGCCAACTGGGATGACTCCATTTTGCTCATTCCCGCCGGCGAATCCGGCCAGGTCGGCAGCGGCCATTACACCGACCAGTTCTCCTACTGGCATGAAGGCAAGCCCATTGTCGCGCCGTTTAGCGATGCGGCGGAAGCAAAGGCCCGCAAACACACTCTGAAACTGACGCCATTTTGGTGATTCGAAGCGATTCCATTCCAACATGCCTGAGCTACCAGAAGTAGAAGCGGTCGCGCGAACGTTGCGCCCTTTGGTCGAACGACGGACGGTTCGCTGCGTTCGCGTCCTCCATGCAATCGCGACGAAACCGCAAAGTTCCTCACACATTGCACGAATTGCCGAAGGTCAGCGAATCCAGTCAGTCCAAAGAAAAGGCAAATATCTCTGGCTCCAACTAACGCAAGGCATCGTCACGCTCCACTTTAAGCTAGACGGCCACCTGCTTTGGTTTTCCAGCGCGAAGGAAATGGCCGAAGTCACGAACTCGCAAGGCTCTGGAGTCCACGTCGACGTGGTTTTCGAGTTGAACAAAGGCGTGCTCGGTTTTGCGGACCGGCGCCATCTTGGCCGCGTACATGGGTGGAAATCCGAGGCGGCTTGCCCCGCCCTCGCCGGGTTAGGTCTGGACGCAATGTCCCGTGATTTTACACCAGCGCGCTTAGCGGCATTGCTGGAGGGTTCCAAACGTCCGCTAAAGGAATTTCTACTCGATCAAACGCGAGTGGCAGGCATCGGCAACATCTACTCTTGCGAATCGCTCTGGCATGGCCGCCTCGACCCACGCCGCCACGCAAACTCTCTGAAGTCCGCTGAGGCTCGCCGTCTCCACAAAGCGATTGTTTCCGTTCTCGCGCGTGCCTTAGAATGCTGTCTGCATCCGCCGCCCGATTTTCGCGACCCGGAGTGGTGGTTTCAAGGTTTGGAAGATATTCTTCGCGCGTACGACCGCGAAGGAAAACCATGCCGCCGCTGCGGGGAATCCATCAAACGCATCGCCCAAGGCGGCCGATCAACTTACTTTTGTGCGCACTGTCAGAAATAATATCCGAGGAGACAAGCCGATCGCGTGAATTCAACCTCCCCCAAAAAACCCGAGCCGCCCAGGAAGCCCGATTTTGAGCGCTCACTCGCTCGCCTGGAAGAGGTGGTCCGCCGCCTCGAAAGCCCGCAACTTTCGCTCGATGATGCGATGAAACTGTTCGAAGAAGGTGTGGCCCTTTCCCGCGAATGCCAGAAGCAGCTCGAAGAGGCCGAAGGCCGCGTCGAAATTTTGCTGAAAAAGGCGGATGGCAAACTCACTGCCGAGCCGTTCGATCCCGAAGGCGAGAGCGAGTCGTGACCCTGCCCGCTCTCGCATGTTGGTTGATCATCCCCTAACAATGAAACCCCCGCTATTTTTTGAAGAAGACCGCGTGGACGTCGACACCTCCCTCGACCGCCTAATGCCTGTGGAAACGGCCCCACCACCCTCGATTCACCAAGCCATGCGCTACAGCGTCTTTGCCGGTGGGAAGCGCATCCGTCCGATTCTGTGTTTGGAAACTTCGAGGATCTTCGATTCCAACGTGGCGCCAGCCCACTACCCGGCCTGCGCCATCGAATTCATCCATACCTACTCGCTGATCCACGACGATCTCCCCGCGCTCGACAACGATGATCTTCGCCGCGGCAAACCTACCTCACACAAGAAATTTGGCGAAGCCGCTGCCATTCTTGCCGGCGATGCTCTGCTGACACTGGCATTTGAAACGATTGCCGCGGCTCCCGTCGACGCCGGCCGCCGCGTCGCCATGCTGGCGGAAATCTCTACCGCCGCGGGCACCACCAACGGCATGGTCGGCGGGCAAGTGGCCGACCTCGAAGCGGAAGGCAAACGCATCGATCCGGAAATGCTCGAATACATTCACCGCTCGAAAACCGCCGCTTTAATTCGCGCGTCGATTTCGTCCGGCGCCCTGTGCGCCGGCGCTTCGACAGAAGATGTTGCCCGTCTGCGAAGATTCGGAGACTCCCTCGGACTGCTCTTTCAAGTCACCGACGACATTCTCGATGTCGAAGAAACCTCCGCCGCACTCGGAAAAACCGCCGGAAAAGACGCCGCGCAGCAAAAGGCGACCTATCCCGCAGTCCACGGCCTGGAGCGGTCGCACCAGATTGCGAATGAGCTTGCTGCAAATGCTATCAGCGAACTGGCCCCTTATGGCCAGCGAGCCTCGCGCCTCCGCGACATTGCCGAATACCTGGTCCAACGCCGCGCGTGACGCAGTCCACGCACCATGAAGCCCAAAACCGCACACAAAAGGCTCGACCTTCTTCTCGTCGAACACGGCCTCGCCGAATCACAACAAAAAGCGCAAGCGATGATCCTCGCAGGCGAAGTCCGAGTGAACAACATCGCCGTGCTGAAGGCCGGTATGCCGGTCTCCATCGACGCCCGCATCGAGGTGAAAAGCCGCCAACTAAAATATGCCAGCCGCGGAGGCTTAAAGCTGGAGGGCGCTCTTGAAGATTTTTCGATAAGTCCAGCGGGCCTCGTTTGTCTCGACGCCGGTGCCTCCACCGGCGGGTTCACGGATTGCCTGCTGCAACAGGGAGCCGCGCGAGTCTATGCCGTCGATGTGAATATCGCACAACTCGCGTGGAAGCTACAGCAAGATCCGCGCGTCGTCGTCATTGAAGGCAACGCACGAGAATTGAAGCCCGCGGATATTCCCGAGCAGGTCGATCTCGTTGTCGCCGACGTATCCTTCATTTCCGTTTGCAAAATACTGGCTCCTGCTTCTTCTTGCGCCAAGCAAAGCGCTAATTTTCTTATTCTCATCAAACCCCAATTCGAACTGCGCCGCGAAGACGTCGGCCCAGGCGGAATCGTCGAGGACGTTCACCTACATGAAAAAGCCATCGCGAGCGTACGAAAATGCGCCGACGCCGACGCGCTAACTTGCATAAAGGTCCTGCCAAGTCGTCTAACCGGCGCAGAGGGTAATCAGGAGTATTTTCTCCACGCTCGTAAAGGGGTCCTGAAGTAGAATCCCAGACGATCATGCAGCCCGCTCCACTCTTCAAAACGATCGGCGTCATCTCGCGCCCGCGCCGGGCTAACCTCTCCGCCGTCGTGCCACAGCTTCTCCAATGGCTGGAAGCTCGCGGCCTGCGAGTTATCTATGACGAGGAGACTGCTTCTGCTCTCCGCACACCGACCAAGGCTTTCACCCGCGAGGAGCTTGCCGACCAGGCACAAATCCTTCTCGTGCTCGGCGGTGACGGCACGCTGCTCGCAGCCGCCCGCGTAGCCGCGTCACGTTGCATTCCCATTCTTCCCATCAACATGGGCAGTCTTGGCTTCCTGACGAGTTTCACAGTCGAAGAACTCTACCCGGCGCTTGAGGAGACGCTCGCTGGAAGGTCATCGATGAGCGAGCGCGTCATGCTGCAGGTCGAACAAGTACGCGAGGGGACGGTCCTGGATCGCCAACACGTCCTAAACGATGCGGTCGTCAACAAAAGCGCCCTGGCCCGCATGATTGAACTCGAACTGTCCATCGACGGTGATTTTGTCTGCCGTTACCGCGCTGACGGGCTTGTCTTGGCCACCCCCACCGGCTCGACCGCGTATTCCCTCTCCGCAGGCGGTCCAATCGTTCACCCCGCCGTCGAAGCTTTCGTCATAACTCCCATCTGCCCGCATACGCTCACCGATCGTCCCGTCGTAGTCCGCGATTCTTCGAGCATCGAACTCAAGCTGGCAGGAAATGCCGAATCCGTCTTCTTAACTCTCGACGGCCAAAAAGGCATCCCGATGCAATCCGAAGACCGCATCCGCCTCACGCGTTCCCCGCAATGCCTCAAGCTGATCCAGCCACCCCAAAAGTCCTATTTCGAGATCTTGCGCAACAAACTAAAGTGGGGCGAGGTCTAGTCCTTAAAGAAAAGAGGTGTATTCGGCAAACTCGTCGGCGCGTTCCCGATTTGGAACCCTTTTGCGGCCCAGAACTTTTCGCAAACGGGTTCATCGCAAGACGGCACCGATGGCGGTGAACCGTTCCGTTTCCTTCCATGCCTTTTGGCGGCGGCGCGTTTAACCTGAACGTCGCTCCTGATCAGAAGCGCCGGCGTCGCGTCGACGCCAGCGGATCCGTGCGAAGCAGGTCGTCCTGCGTCTCACGCCGCCGAATGAGCTTGCTGCGAGTCCCTGCGATCAAAACTTCGCTCGGGCGCGTTCGCGCATTGTAGTTGGAAGCCTGCGTCATTCCGTACGCCCCGGCGACCCAGATCGCTAGAAGAGCGCCCGGCTTTACTTCCCCCAGTGGCCAGTCGTGGATCAAACAATCCCCGGTTTCGCAGACGGGCCCCACGATATCAACCCGCTCGGCTGAAAGCTTTTCGCCGCCAGTGTCGCGCACTATGCGTGTGATGGGATGTACCGCGCCATAAAGCGCCGGCCGAAGCAAATCATTCATTGCCGCATCAACGACGACAAACGTCTTCCCCCGGTTCCGTTTTGTATAAATCACTTTCGTTAACAAGATGCCGGCGCTCGCAATGATCGAACGACCCGGCTCAAGCAGCAGGTGCAAGCCAAGCGGCCGAATGCATTCAGCCACCATCCGCGCATACTCCTCGCGCCCTGGCGTCTTCTCCGTGGTATAGCGCACGCCCAGCCCACCGCCCAAGTCGAGGTACTCGAGACGAATTCCTGCCCGCCGCAATTCCGATAGGTAGCCCGCAATCCGTCGAAAAGCGCGACGAAATGGATCGAGCGAAATGATCTGCGAACCGATGTGCGCGCTGATTCCATTCCAGCGCAGATACTTTGAATCTTTGTGTACCAGATAGAGTCGGCGAGCCTCCGGCCAATCAAGACCGAACTTGTGAGTGTGACTTCCGGTGGCGATGTGCGGGTGGCCGCCCGCCGCAACATCCGGATTGACGCGAATCGCAACAGAAGGAATCCTTCCACCGCGCCTTATGTGACGTCCTGATTCTTCCAGTAGGACTTCCAGTTCCGCTTCCGACTCGACGTTAAACAGGAGAATCCCGCGGCCATGATGGGCAATGCCTCCACTGCGGGCAGGCGAATATTGTAAAGCATCGCGGATTTCATACCGGGTCTTGCCTACACCCGAGAACACAATCCGGTCGCCACGAACCCCGAGACGCCTCAAATGTTCAAGCTCGCCCCCGGAAACAATGTCAAAGCCGCTCCCTAATTTTGCGAGATGATTCAAGAGCGAAAGGTTTCCGTTAGACTTCACGGCAAAACATAACGTGTAAGGAATTTTGTTAAGGCCGCGGTCGAACTCGCGGTAAGCATCGGTCAACACTGCGGCGCTATAGAGGTAAGTAGGCGTGCCAAATTGTCCGGCGGCGGTGACTAGGTCGACGGCCTCGCAAAAAACGTGTTCGACGTCTTTTTTCCGGGAGGGCCT
>Ga0207098_10487_pt1 | contig 11965 bp, 5 predicted proteins | sample Alteio_BWMinHeat_84_FD_153548 | JGI IMG/M metagenome (GOLD analysis project Ga0207098, IMG submission 153548) | Enriched cells from forest soil in Barre Woods Harvard Forest LTER site, Petersham, Massachusetts, United States -... | ecosystem: Environmental > Terrestrial > Soil > Temperate forest >...
ACGGCGACCCAGGGAGCTGCGTACATGCAAACGCGTCATCTTAGCTCGTTTGCGCGGGATCGGTGCTTTCCTCCCGGTTGACCGCTAGGCAACATCGGAAACGCCTCGGTGACGAGTTTGGAGTGTGCCTCTGAACTTGGCGCGAGGCGTTTTCGATTTTGACCGCCCACCCTTCCTTTACCCGATTTTCGCCTCCGTGAGCGAAATCTGTCACACGAAGAGTTGGCCACCAACCATCCAAGACCAACATTTTACCGGTATTGTGCAGTAGCATCGAGCGTACGGGTGAACTCTGAAGCGAAGCGATCGCAGTGAAACAAGAGGATCGGGGTGGTTACGGATAGAGGCGATTTTTCTGCCAGCAGTCTCCTTGCTTCGTGAATAGAAAGCGATCATGCAGCCGGTTGGCGCCATCCAGCCAAAACTCGATTCGCCCCGCACACAGGTAAAAGCCGCGCCAGAATTCGGCGACAAGTACGAGCGGAAGGAGAAGTATCGGAGGTCGTGCGGATTTGGAAGAGCGAGTCCGCATCTTCGACCGATCGACTTCCCTTGCGTCGACTCCGAAACCGCTGCGCTTATACAAGTGGTAATTTCCCGCTTGGCCATGACTCTCCCACGATGCCATGTGTTGTGGGTTAAAAGCTGAGAGGTTGGGAGAGGGAGGCTTGGGGATGTACGGTCACCGCAATGGGGCAGGTGTTCCGGTTGGCCGAAAGGGATTGTGGGCTGAAGGCGTCAGTAACTGTGATCGGCGGGCTTGCTCTTCTGGACTTTCAAACTTCGCATAGCCGCGAGAATTGTGTTTCAGTTAGGCGCGTGGTCGTAGGCCGCTTCAAGGTTTCGCAGCACCAAGAATCACTTCGTCAGCATCTCGGAGAAGTACATCGATCGATTCGAAACCGGCGTCCCTCAGAATCCTAACCCAACCTGATACCGGCATGCCTTCGATCAACTGCGAATCTCGCGAGCCCAACAGCTTCGTGTGATCGTAACCAAGAATTTCGTTTGCTCGGCCCCAGAATCGTTCCCAGTTCTCGCGGCTGTAACGGCTCGGCTGCCAAGACTTCCACTCGGTGAACCCAGCAGCGAACGTCTCATTTGCGCAAGCAGGCTCGACGAACAAAAACACCCCGGCGGGCCGGAGCAGTCGGAACACGTCCTGGGATACTTGAGCGACCCGCCGTCCATCGAGCCAGTGAAGGGCGTTGGCGGTCGCGACCACGTCGTACTCCGGTTCCAAGCCATTGTGCCAATTAGTGTCCCACAGATCTCGAACAACGTTCTGTCCTGGAACTCCCTCGCGCCGATTCATCCCGATGCATATCGAGATCAGAAATACGTCGCGATCGACGCAGTCGATATGGGAATTCGGATAACGCCCTCGAATGGCTCGTCCCACGTCACCAGGACCGCAGCACAAATCCAGAACCCGAAGAGTCGCGTCGCGCCGAAAAGGAATTGCAGCGGCCATGAGGTCCAAGTCACGGCGCTTCTCTGCGCCCTGCTCGGCCCACCACAGGTGCAACAACTCGTCGAGATCTTCATTGGTGAGCTTCTTCTCGATCTGACTCTGCGTCAGCGACATCGGCATATCCATCCTTGAGTGCTCTTTCTTCCCCTGCTTAATTGCAGCCCGCCAGTTTTCAATCGCCGATTAATTCTAGGCGAGACGGGGCCGCCAAGGAAGTAGTAGAAAATCTGCTGCGCGCGAATCACCGCCCACCGTTTCTGCCATCTTCTAATCGCATCCTCCATCCCCGACTAAGGAGCCGTTGAAAGGTGATGAGAGGAATGTCGACGCGGCGTCCAGGCGTGGGTTTCTCCGCGGCAGCCAGAAAGGTTAGGCCGACAGCACATCTACTGCGAAACAGGGCAGGCAAGTGAGCCATAAGAGATCCAGAGAAGACTCCCACAACGATGGAGGCGAGGCGAATGGTAAGAGGCGGCGGGGCGAGGGTCCTTGCTCACAAAAGGCACTGAACTGTGTGCGCCTCCAAGTCGTATTGAGCTGTGTGCGTTTCGGAGGATTCGACATGCATTCTCGCACCCTGGGCCTTCCCCGCCTGCTTTTCGCATTGCTGGGAACACTGCTGATCTTCGGCGGCACGCTCACGCCGGCGTAAAATTCCGGAAAGGGATTCGAATTGCACGCCAATGGCAACGCGAGGGCGGCCGACGTGGGATTGCCCCTCTATCCGAGATCGAAGCTCTTTAAGAGTGTGGATAGCGATGCGGCAGTCGATATGGATTTACGTCTTTCTCGCTGAGCCGCTTGGGCACGCACTCATTTCTTCCCGTACTGATCTCATTGGGATGCGCATCAATTGCATGCGCGCAAAGCCTTGAGCACCGTCCGACGGCCAAGCCCGCCACGCCTGCCCCAGCGCCCGTTCCGGCGGCTCCTGCCTCGCAGATGCCAATATTGCCCAGCGGAACGAGACTGCAGGTTGAAGTCCTCCGCCATTATCCGATGAAGGCTGGCGAAACCATCGAAGCTCGCCTCATGCACCCTATCTATGTCGGCGAAAGGGTTGTCGTTCCCGAGAATACGCCGCTCCGTGGTCGCGTTGTCGAGCTTAAGCCCGACTCCAAAACCCGCTTGCATGCGCGGCTTCGCGGCGACTTCACGCCATTTCGCACAGCCCGGGTCCATTTCGACGAGTTGATGCTCCCCTCCGGCACGCTTCAGATCTCTGCCGCGACCGCAGACGATGGCGCGCCCGTGCTTCAACTGCAGGCACCAGGCATCTCGCCGAAGCGATCGTTCATCTCGCGCCGATGGACGGAGGCGAAGCAGCGGCTCCACGAGCAAGTCGCCTATTTCACCGCACCCGGAAAGGGTGACCGTGCCCTGCAATTGCTCCACCATCAGCTTCCGTATCATCCCCAAAGAATCGATGCGCACACCGCCTGGTCGTTCGAATTAACCGCAGCCGCGGAGCTGCCAACAACGCCCATGATTGTGTCCGACCCGCGTGCACCTGCAGCGGCCCCCCGCGGTAAGTCCGAGATCTGGTCGGTCAATGCGACTCTCACCCGCGGCCTCACCTCCGCGATTGCCAAACCTGGCGACACTGTTGAAGCCCAAGTTGTCGAACCCGTCTACGATCACGACAAGCAGCTGGTCGTCCCGCAAGGCTCCACGCTGGTCGGCAAGGTTTCCATTGCCACTGCCGCGAAATCCTTCGGCAGAAACGGGAAGCTCCGCTTCACCTTCCAGCAGATCCGCTTCCCTGAGGGCTACAACCGCCTAGTCGAAGGAGCCCTCGCCGGAGCCATCACCGAGAAGACACAGGATCTCTCACTCGATGCCGAAGGCACGATCACGCCGCACAACAAATCCAGTGTGATCGCCCCGCTGCTGCTCACAATGCTCGCCGGGCGCGCGCTTGACGAGGACGGCAACCTCACACTCCAGACGGGTGTTACCGAGTCGTTCTTGAACAGAGGCAGTGAAAGCGGAGGATACCTCAATCGGAGCTAAATGACGGCTTGGTCATCTTTGCGCCGCCTGTTGATGGGGCGTGGCTGGTTTTATTGAGTTTTAGCCAAGAAAAGGCGCCCGTTCAGCGTCGCCCTGCTTGCCGGACATGTTCAGGCGGCCCGCCGTTCGGACGCTCGGCGTTCCCGAGCGTCAGCGGCGTGGAAGTACGTGATGCGCTTCCTGAGGATTCGCTTAAGCTCGACTAAGGAGCGGGTGTCCCAAGCAGGGTCGGGGCTCAACTGAAATCTCCGAAGGACGAGGCGGAGGGATTCGAGCGTGTCGCGAGGGGACCGAAAAGGCATTGAGGTTGTGGATGCGGGTTGCAACTAACAGGAGTTCTTGACTCAGTCGCGACGCCGCGGACCATATCCCCAAGCTGGACTCGACACCCGTTTTCAAGAGGGATCTTGCGCCGGAATAGAAGAGTGCCTCCCAACCGTCGGCCCGTCAGGCCCTGAGACAGAGGTGGCCCGGCGCCGGATCACGGCGACTTTTGGCAACTACCTTGGCGGGTGCTCGCGGCCTCTGACAGGTATGTCGGCATGTCCGCAGTTGGATTTAGCCGGGTGCTCCGATTCACCAAGCGACTCGCTCTGGAGGACAAGACCCTGGTACGCAGTTAAAAACATAGGCTCGACCACGCGATCGTTCCTTTACGCGTGCCATCCTCTGTTCGCAGTCTCTCGAGGAGATCGCGTACTCTTGCCGCGCGAGATTCGAGAACTGAGGCTCGACTATTCGAAAGGAGATCGCCTGGGAATGCCCGGTTCCACCATTTGCTGCCCGGTCACGCAGGAAGGCCTTCGCTTAGACGTCGCAGATGGGCCAGAGGCAGGGACGGCGGAGATGTTCTATAGTTCTCGACTGAACGAAGGGGGCTGCGGCATCGATTGGAAGATATCAGGGCAGGTGCTGGAGGTCTCCTTCGATAGCAAACCTCTTCCGTTTTGGGCCTATGGCTCTGCTACTGCGGCTGGCCGAGCAATGGCGAAGAACCGTGCAATATGCGGTGGCGCTGGAGCCCACGACTTCGGCATGCAACACGCTCGCCAAAGCGCAAGAAACCAACTCTGCCATCTTGCTCAAGGCAGGTGAGACGTACGATTGGGAGATCCGTTTCGGGGTAAGGGAGACGGTGCTCTTTGACCCGACTTCCCCGACCTGACGAACGGCCCGCTAGCATGGACTGCATCCTCGAGTTTTGATGTCGGTACTTGACAATCGCGAAGAACAACTCCTACTGTGGGCGGGACGGTAACGTACACGATCTGCGGAAATCGCGACCGATCTGCCTGGGTCGAGTCGCACTCGACCCAGGACGGAAGGTATCCCATGTGGCAGGATGTAGTCGACGCTAAGAGCCCAGCCAGCCAGCCGACGGCCGAATCACTCAAACTCGAATTGCCCCCTCCGCCTGCGGAGGAAGGGGGGCCTGTGAAGGCCTGGCGTGCCCAGGTCTCTATGCTTACCTACACGCCGGCAGCGCCGGACCCCAATCCATTGTTCCTCGAGAAACGCGTCTACCAGGGGAGCAGCGGTCGCGTCTATCCCCTGCCCGTCATCGACTATGTCGCACGAACCCCCCATCCATACTCCTGGGACGCCGTGCACATTGAGAACGAATTCCTGCGTCTCATGATCTTGCCTGCCATCGGCGGTCGCATCCACGTTGGCGTGGATAAGCGCACCGGTTATGACTTCTTCTATCGCCAGAACGTCATCAAGCCGGCCTTGGTCGGCCTCGCCGGCCCCTGGATCTCGGGGGGCGTCGAGTTTAATTGGCCCCAGCATCATCGCCCCGCCACGTTCATGCCCGTGGAAACCACCATCGAACGTGATCCTGACGGCTCGGTCACGATCTGGTGCAGCGACCACGATCCCATGGCCCGCATGAAAGGCATGCACGGCATTTGCCTGCATCCCGGCAAGGCATCTGTCGAACTCAAAGTCCGCCTCTACAACCGCACTCTCCAGACCCAGACTTTCTTATGGTGGGCAAACGTGGCCACACACGTTCACGAACAATACCAGTCTTTTTTCCCTAAAGACGTGCGCTACGCTGCCGATCATGCCAAGCGCGCGGTCACCGAATATCCTCTCAGCCAGGGCCTCTACTACGGCATCGATTACGGCGAGCGGGCACGCACGGGCGTCCCTCCCGAAGAGATGCCCAGCAGGTTCGTTCCCGGCGGCTCCTACCCTCCAAACGACCTCGGGTATTACGCCAACATCCCCGTTCCTACGAGCTACATGATTGTCGGCTCCCGCGGAGACTTCTTCGGCGGCTACGACCATCGCCGCCGCGCCGGCACCGTCGCCTACGCAAATCACCACATCGCTCCGGGCAAAAAACAATGGACATGGGGTAACCACGACTTCGGCTACGCCTGGGACCGGAGCCTCACTGACCACGACGGCCCCTACGTAGAGCTCATGTCCGGCGTATACACCGACAATCAGCCGGACTTCTCCTTCCTCGCCCCCGGCGAGACGAAGACTTTCAGCCAATACTGGTATCCAATCGGCGACATCGGTGTTCCGGACATCGCCACTCTGCACGCCGCTCTCCGCGTCGAGAACACTGACAGGCTCGTCACCCTCCACCTTCAGGTCACCGAGAATCTTCCTGAAGCCCGTCTCATCGTTCGCATGGGTGAATCCGAAATCGCCCGCAGGACCGGCAAACTCACCACGGCCGAGCCGCTGCATCTGCAAATCTACTCCAGCAGTGCTGGCCGCCGTCTTGAAGTCACGCTCATGGATGGCGATCGCTGCGTCCTCGATTATGCGCCCGACGAGATCGAGCCTGTCCCATCTCCTTCGGTCGCCACAGAGCCACCTTTACCGGAGGACGTGGCCAGCACCGACGAGCTGTTTCTGAATGGCCACCATCTCGAGCAATATCGCCATCCGACTCGTGCGCCAGAGATCTACTGGCGCGAGGCCCTCAAGCGCGACCCTGGGGACAGCCGCTGCAACCTTGCTCTCGGCCGCTGGCACCTGAACCGCGGCGAATTCCCCGAGGCCAAGAAACATCTTCGCGCCTCCATCGCGCGACTCACCATGCGCAATCCCAATCCGCCTGATGGCGAACCGCACTACACGCTTGGCCTGACGCTTTTGTATCAGGGGCGTGTAGAGGAAGCTTACGAAGCATTCTACAAAAGCACGTGGAACGCAGCTTGGCGCGCTCCCGCCTATCACCGTCTCGCCGAGATCGACTGCACGCGCGGCGACTGGACAGCCGCCCTGGATCATCTTGATCGATCGCTCCGCGCGGAGACCGACAACCTGAATGCCCGCAATCTTCGCACCCTCGTGCTGCGCCGTCTCGACCGCACCGCGCAGGCTGCGGACTTCCTAGAGGAAACCCGCGCCCTCGATCCGCTGGACATCTTCAGTCGCTGGCTCGCCACTGACACTGCGCCACGGGACGGGCAGCTTCTGCTCGATCTAGCCTTCGATCTTGTACGTGCCGGCTTTCTGTACGAAGCGCAGTCGACACTCGTCGACATAAACCCAGGCACAACTGCCGGCGCCGAGCCCACGCTACTCTATCTGCATGCCGACATCCTCGATCGCCTCGATCGTTCCCCCGAAGGCGCTGCGGTTCGCGAACGCGCCCGCCACGCCGATCCCGCCTGCGTCTTTCCCAGCCGCCTTGAAGAACTGGTTTTGCTGACCAAGGCGGTCCAGTCGGATCCAGATGATCCACGCGCACCCTACTATCTCGGCAACCTGCTGTATGACCGCCGTCGCTACTCTGAAGCCATCATGATGTGGGAGCGGGCCGTTCGACTTGAACCCTCTTTCGCCACACCCTGGCGCAACTTGGGCATCGGCTACTTCAACGTGCTCCATGACCCCGTTCGCGCCCTGCGAGCCTTTGGCAAAGCCCGCGCCGCCTCGCCCCGCGACGCCCGCATCCTGTACGAATACGACCAACTCCTGAAACGTACGGGCGACGCCCTTCCCGAGCGACTGGCCAACCTCGAAGACAATCGAGCGCTAGTGGAACAGCGCGATGACATTTCGGTCGAGCTCGCCTCGCTGTATAACAACCTCGATCAGCCCCGGCGTGCTCTCGACCTGCTCCTCAGCCGCGAATTCCAACCGTGGGAAGGCGGCGAGGGCCTTGTGCTATCTCAATACGTTCGTGCCAATGTCTTGCTCGCAAATCGTAGTCTGCAATGCGGAGAGCCCGAAGCAGCCATCGCAAGCCTCCGTGCCGCATCCAACCCGCCCGAGAATCTCAGCGAGGCCAAGCACCTGCTGATGAACCTCAGCATGATTGACTACTGGCTCGGCGTGGCGCACCACGATGCCGGCAATCCCCGCGAGGCCGAACATGACTGGACCCGCGCCACCCGCCAGAAGGGCGACTTCCAGCACATGCAGGTACAGGCCATCTCCGAAAATACATATTGGAACGCTTTGGCCCTGCGCCGTCTCGGATGCGAGCAGGATGCACTCAAGGCCTTTCGGTCAATCCTCGACTATTCCTCCCACCTGCAAAGACAGACGGCGAAGATCGACTACTTCGCCACGTCCCTGCCTGCCATGCTCCTTTTCGATGAAGACCTTGCCCATCGCCAGACCATTACCGCTCGCCTCCTTGAAGCGCAGGCGCGGCTCGGGCTGGGCGAAGAGGTGGCGGGACTCCGCCTGCTTGAGGAAGTCCTCTCCATGGACAACGCCCACACCGGGGCAATCGATCTGCTCCGGTTCCATAAGAGGTAGCCATGCACGGCCCCTCACTCCCCGCCGCTTCTCAGTCGTCCCCGGTCATGCCGCAGCACAGCCTCTACATCTGGGGCATCGCACTCGTTGCTGCCCTGGGCGGTCTTCTGTTCGGCTATGACTGGGTCGTCATCGGAGGCGCCCGACAGTTCTACGAGGTTTACTTCCACCTCACCTCTGCGGCTCTTGTGGGCTGGGCCAACAGTTGCGCCCTGGTCGGATGCCTGTTCGGTTCTCTCGCCGCAGGAACCCTCGCCGACCGCTATGGTCGCCGCCGGATTCTCCTCGCCTCGGCCGTGCTCTTCGCCGCCTCCTCCGTACTTACGGGATGGGCCTGGTCCTTTTTCGCCTTCATCCTCTGGCGTATCTTCGGCGGTATCGCCATCGGCCTCAGTTCCAATGTCTCGCCCCTTTACATCGCTGAGATCAGCCCCGCGGCGCATCGCGGACGCCTCGTCAGTCTCAACCAGTTCGCCATCGTAGTCGGCATCCTGCTCGCCCAGATCGTCAACTGGCGCCTCGCCCGTCCCGTGCCCTCGGGCTTGCCGCACGACTTGCTCCTCCACACCTGGAACGTACAGTACGGATGGCGCTGGATGTTCACCGCGGTTGCCGCGCCTGCCCTCGTCTTCACGCTCGCTTCCCTCTTTATCCCCGAGAGTCCCCGCTGGCTTTGCGGCGTTGGCCGCGCCCGCGAAGCCGGTGCGATCCTCGAACGCATTGGCGGCCCCGCCTACGCCCGCGCCGAAATTGCCGGCATCGAATCCGCGCAGCGCTCAAACGCTGCCCTCACCCAGTCCTCGTGGCGCGAGCTTCTTCTCCCCGCATTCCGCAAGATCCTTCTCGTGGGCATCGCGCTTGCTGCGCTCCAGCAATGGACGGGCATCAACATACTCTTCAACTACGCCGCGGAGGTCTATCGCAGTGCCGGCTATGGAGCCAATGACATCTTCCTCAACATCGTTATCACCGGCGCCATCAATCTTGTCTTTACAGTGCTTGCCATGCTCCTCGTCGATCGAATTGGCCGCCGCGGCATGATGCTCGCGGGTTGCATCGGTATCGGTGTCTCCCATCTGCTCTGCGCGTGGGCCTACCACGCTCAATGGCGCGGGGCTGCGATCCTTGTCCTCACACTGAGCGCGATCGCCTGCTACGCGCTCACCGTGGCGCCCGTCACCTGGGTCCTGATCGCTGAGATATTTCCCCCTCGTATCCGCTCTCAAGGCATCTCCACCGCAGTTAGCGCCCTATGGATCGCATCCTTCCTCCTCACCTACACCTTTCCGCTCCTGAACCAGCTTGAAGGTACAGCTGGCATTTTTCTCACCTACGGCGTCATCTGCCTGCTGGGCTTTGTTCTTGTCGCCTCATCAGTTCCCGAGACGAAAGGAAGGCCCCTTGAGCAGATCGGCGCCGGGGTCACGCAGACCTGAAAACCCTCTTCGTTCGTGGCCCCTCCCGTCGCGAACGCGATTGATCCTCGCGAATACTGTGTACGTACACTCATATCTGGCTTCGTGATCCTATAAATTCGCATACAACATTGAATCTTGACAAACCGTGATCGTACACGTTTATATGTTGTGGCGCTGGATTTCGTTCCCCTCCGGTGCTGAAAAACGATCGCCTTTTCGGCCCCCGTTTTCACCTTGAACCTGCGCCGGATCGCGTGGGTTTCGTGGACACTTCTCAACGGCGAGCTCGCCTCCCTCTGCGGATCCCAGGCTCGCGAGGTCACACCATGCGAACCTTTCTTTCTGTTGCAACCGCCGGTCTCGTTTTCAGCTTGCTTCCCGCGCCCGCCGCCGCACAGGTCAACGGGGCCGGCGAGAAACCCTATCTTGGCTGGAGCACCTTCAGCGAGCAGACGATCAACGGCAGCTTCCTCACCCAGGCCAATATCCAGGCCCAGTCGGACGCCCTGAAGGCCTCCGGGATCGAGGAGCACGGCTTCCGCTACATCAATATCGACTCAGGATGGCAGGGCAGTTTCGACGCCAATGGCCGGCCGATCCCCAACACCACTACCTTTCCTGACATAAAGGCCCTCGTCGACCACATTCACGCCAACGGCCAGAAGGCGGGCATCTACTGGATCCCGGGCATCGAGCAGCCCGCCGTCGACGGGAACTATCCCATCCTTGGCACCAGCTACCATACCCAGGACATCGTGGTCATGCCGCTCGCCAAGGGCAACGCGTTCGCAGGACCCCTCCCCAATCCATACCACGACAAAATCGACTTCACCAAGCCCGGCGCGCAGGAGTACATCAACTCCGTTGTCGTCCTATTCGCCTCCTGGGGCATCGACTTCATCAAGCTCGATGCCGTCACGCCCGGCTCTTATTCCAACGACCTTTCTATCGACAATCGTGCCGACGTGAAAGCCTGGTCGCAGGCCATCGCCCAAAGCGGCCGGCGCATCTGGCTCACCATCTCCTGGCAGCTTGATCAGGACTACCTCGACGTCTGGCAGCAATACTCCAACGCCCGCCGCATCGACGACGACGTGGAGTGCGAAGGCGGTTGCGGAGGGTTTCTCACCAACTGGCCCCGCATCGTTCTGCGCGCATATGACGATGTGGGCTGGGAGAACGCCGCCGGCCCCGCCCTCGGGTGGAACGACCTGGATACCCTAGACGTAGGCAACGGAAGCGCAGACGGCCTCACCGACACCGAAAAGCAGACCGCCATCACCATCTGGGCCATGGCCAACGCGCCCCTCTACCTCGGCGGTGATCTGACTCAACTCGATGCCCTCGCCAAATCGGCGTTTACCAATGATGAGATCTTAGCCGTCGATCAGTCCGGGCATCCCGGCATCCAGAAGACCGGCGGCTTCCACCCTGTCTGGATTGCCGATGCAGGCGACGGCGACTACTACGTCGCGCTCTACAACTTCACTGCCTTCCCCGACCGCGTGGATGTGCGGTGGAGGGATCTGGGCTTCAAAAACGCCGTCGCCGTGCGGGACCTCTGGAACCACGCAAACCTGGGCGCATTTCCAGGCGAGTTCAGCACGATGGTTCCCGGCCACGGCGCTCGCCTGCTCAGGGTCACTCCTCAAGGGGAGATTGAGCAGCCACCCGCTGGCGTCTCCTATGAGGCCGAAGCGGCCACACTTACCGGCTCCGCCGCGCCCGCTCCCTGCCCCGCTTGCTCCGGAGGCGTCAAGGTCGGCAACATCGGCGGCGCCAGCCAGGTCATCTTCAGCAACGTGTCCGTGCCCAAGGCCGGCATTTACCGCATGGAGATCAATGCCATGACCCAGGGACCGCGCACGGTTGAGTACTCCGTCAACGGCGCGGCTGCCGCATCACTCAACATGGGCGGAGGAAGCTACCAGTTGCCGCAGAGTTCCACCGTGCCTGTCGCGCTCATCGCCGGCAACAACACCATCACGTTCCTCAACCCCTCCGGCTACGGCGCCGACCTCGACCGCATCGTCATCTCCGGTGACGGCAACGAGAGCGCGCCCACCTTCACGACCTACGAGGCCGAAGGCGCGCAACTTGCCGGCACCGCCGGCTTTAACTACAGCACCCGTGCCTCCGGCGGCGCCTATGTCGGCAGCTTCGGCGCCGGTCCCGCCAACACCATCACTTTCAACAACGTCACCGCCGCAGCCACGGGCACCTATCAGCTCGAAATCGACTACGTTACCAGCGGCCCGCGCACCGTCTATGTATCCATCAACGGCGCGACTCCGCTGCAGCTCACCTTCAATGGCAACAA
>Ga0207098_10488_pt1 | contig 11908 bp, 12 predicted proteins | sample Alteio_BWMinHeat_84_FD_153548 | JGI IMG/M metagenome (GOLD analysis project Ga0207098, IMG submission 153548) | Enriched cells from forest soil in Barre Woods Harvard Forest LTER site, Petersham, Massachusetts, United States -... | ecosystem: Environmental > Terrestrial > Soil > Temperate forest >...
TCCGCGCTCGCCTACATTGCCGGTTATACCGAAGGCGGCGCCGCATTCGGCGTAGCCTTGGAAGAATGGCCGAAAACAAAATGTGGCCTTATTGACGACGACCTTCCTTTTTGAGCAACACCCCATTCCGTATCAGCGGTAGGCGAGCAAATCCGCGCGTGGACATTCCAACCTCTTTCGCTTCGATCTCCTCGAATTACAAGGACCGCCTTTCGTTTCCATCAGAGAGCCCCTGTTTGCGACGCGTCAAAGATCGCTGCCGCGATCCCCTTCACATCACAATCGTTCAGCCAACGTTTCATTCAAGATTAGGGCATGCCAGCTGGACGTCAATGGTCGCATCCCTTGGGAAAAATAGCCGGACCCCTTCGCGATACAGCCTTTCAAAGGCGGCGCTTGTAGACCTTCACGGGCGTGCGAATGGAGTACGTAAGACGTTCATAACAGATTGAAAAACACAATACTTCGGAGAGTTGCTTTTCTTAATGGAGTACAAACGGAGTACAGGCGATGGGAAGATCGCCGCAAACCATTGAAGAACAAAGAGCGGGAGACGGGGATCGAACCCGCGACGTCCAGCTTGGGAAATTGTACATCAATTGATAATAAACAACTTCTGCGTTCATAGTCGTGCATCCTGACCATTTGCACATACCGAGTTTCAACAACTTACCGTCAAACGAACGTTAATGGAGTAAACGGAGTAACGAAAAATCACGTTTGGATCTCGCTCTTTAGCTTCGCTGCAGCGGCTAAATCGACATTTATAGAGTAACGTATGTGTTACCATTTGATCTTGTGACGGGCGACGTCATTCAGGTTCGGGAATACACGGATGCTTCCGGACTGTCCCCGTTCGGTCGGTGGTTTAGCGGATTGAATTCCTCCGCAGCCGCAAAGGTCACGATTGCTTTGTATCGTCTCGCACAGGGGAATTTCTCGAACGTGAAAGGGGTTGGGGAAGGTGTTCACGAGTACAAGATCGACTTCGGACCAGGTTACCGCATCTATTTTGGAAAAGACGGCGACCGAGTTGTGATCTTGCTCGGAGGCAGTGATAAGAAGGGCCAAGCGGCGGCAATCGCGAAAGCTCACTTAACATGGGCGTCGTACAAACAAATGAAATCAAAAAACAAAAAGAGCTAGCGAGCAAGATTCGATAACCTATGGCACTAACGAAAGACTTTCGAAAGACCACTTACGCGCGAGCGCAGCGAGACGCATCCTTCCGCAAAGCACTGTTGACCGAAGCGGTCAATGCCTACTTCGGCGGAGAGGAAGCGATCGGCAAGGCGATCCTAAAAGATTTTATTAACGCGACAATGGGATTTGAGGAATTAGCCGCCGCGGTGCGGATACCCAGCAAGAGTTTGCATCGGATGCTGGGTCCTCATGGGAATCCCAGCACCGCAAACTTTTTTGCCGTTCTGCGTGCTCTGCAGAAGATGATCGGAGTTCAGCTCAAAGTGAAAGCCGCATGATCTCGCCCATTATTGTGGCTCTGTTTTACAGACACTGTTGCGCGATCAAAGTAGCGCGCAATCAATACTCCGCAAACGCGTCATCGGGATAACAGTACAGCCAACGCTCGCCGGGTTCCGCCGATGCTATGACAGGGTGTTTACTCGCGTGAGCATGTTTCGTGGCATGTTTGTTCGGAGAGTTATCGCAGCATCGCGTTCCACCGCATTCCTGGCACGTGCGTAAATGGACCCACTTGCCACCCATCTTGACGCATTCTTCGCATTCGCGACGGTTCGGCCCTTTGACAGCCGTCACGGAATGGATGTGAGAACAGGTATCTTCAGGCATTGTCGTTCAATGGACGAAAAAGTTTCTTAGCTCCGTTTTCACTTCTGCCGGCCGTTGCTCCATTAGCCAGTGTCCGGTGTCTTTTAATGTAATTGAAATAACATTGCTGCCTACCATTTTCGCCTGAACTTCCAGCGCCCCGCCCATCGCTTTGTCGCCCTCGATGGTCAAAACCGGCATCGGAAGTTTTGAGACGGCGAATCTCCGATTGTCCTCTGCGTCCTGAGTGTCAAAAGTTTTGAACATTTCAAACGCCGCCCGCATTGCGCCTTCCTGCGCGTAGGCCTTGGCGTAGATCCGCCGATCGGATTCAGAGAAAGTTTCGGGGTGCGGCGAAAGCGTCTGCCAAAAGTGTTCGAGAAACAGACGTTCGCGTCCCCGGACCAACTCCAGTGCGACAGGACTGAAGACGAAATGAAAATGCCAGAGGGCCGGAGTGGTAAAGATCTTTTGCCAAATATCGCCGATACCCGGAATCGGCGCTTCGAGCAATGCCAGCTTTTCGACTTCGTTCGGATACTGCGCGGCGTAGGCATATGCCACCATCAAGCCGATGTCATGGCCGGCAAGATCGATCTTTTGAAAACCAAGGTTCTTCACAAGTTCGTGCACATCACCGGCTATCGTCTTCTTATCGTAACCGGCCGCAGGCCGCGAAGACTCGCCGAGGCCGCGCATATCCGGCGCGATGATTGTGTAATCCTTGCCGAATTCGTCGAAAAGTGGAATCCACATGTGAGAGGTATCGCCGAAGCCGTGAATCAGTACGAGCGCCTTCTTCCCGGTTCCTGCCTTCAGGTAGTGAATTTTGACGGCGCCCAGGTTCGCAGCATGCGATTCATAGTTGCTGCTTTGGGCCAGTACCGGCACCACGAAACTGAGAAGAACAATGACGATCAGTTTCTTCATTTTCCCTCGCCCTTGCCGACGTATGTCGTTCCTGTCGGCCCATAACCCGTTATCTGGACCATGACCGCTGTATTTCCTGTGCGGGCGAAATGGGCCACGCTTGGCGGTTCCAAGTAAAAGCTGCCGGGAACGAGCGCTTTGAGTTTCTTTTCATCGAAAACAGTTCCATACCCAATTTGCCAGGTTCCGGAAACCACCGTCGCAACCCGATCATCCGGATGGGTATGGGCTTCAATCCTGGTGTTGGCGGGAATCGTCAATTGGATCGTATATAAACCGGGCTTGTTCGGATCGCCTTTCAATAGCCGAGTCTGGATTCCGCCCACTCCCGAAGTTCCCGCCCCGGCGCCGGTTGGCGAGATGGAATCAATTTCTGACGGAGTCAGACGTTGCCCCGGATTAGGGGTCTGCGCTCTACCGGCAGCAAGCAAAAGTAGTGGCACAAAAACGATCGCTGATAGTTTGAACCAGTTCATTGAGTCCTCGCTTTGGTTTCGATAACTGCCGAAAGGTGCATATCGATCCAGTTTTCAATGTCGGCGATCACCTGCTCTTTGCCGACGTCATTGAGAAGATCGTGAAAATGTCCTTCATAGAGCTTTAACGTTTTGTCTTTGGAGCCAGCCATATCGAAAAAGTGTTGGCTTCCGCTCGGCTTGGTAGCCTTGTCCGCTGTGCCATGGAGGATGAGTACGGGCAGAGTGATGAGGGGAAATTCCTTTTTAAGGCGCTCGTCGGCGCGAACCATTTCCGCCAGCGTCTTTGTAGGTTGTGTCTCGTGCGCGATGAGCGGATCGTTGTTCATGGACTCTACAACCTTGGGATCGCGAGAGAACAATTCATTCTTGAGGTGAAGGACGTGGGCGTGTGGAGCGAGGTGGCTAATGCCTTTGAAAACCGCCAGGGCAAAATCGGGCGCTGGAATCTCATGGGCAAAACTCTCACAGATCAGACCAGTGAGTTCGCCTGGATGTTCGAGCGTGTAGATGCAGGCCACGACGCCGCCCGCGCTGTGACCGAGCAGGAATGTGGGCACGCCGGGCTCACGTTCTTTCGCAAGCGACACGACGGCCCCAACGTCGCTGACATAGTCCCCAAACTTCTCCACGTAGAAACGTTCACCGTCCGAATGTCCGCGCCCGCGCAAATCCAATGCATAAACAGCGATGCCGCGTTCCGCGAGTTGCTCCGCGACCCGTGCATAGTAACCGCTATGGGCGTTGAAGCCGGGGACCAGTATGATTACGCCGCGGACCTCTCCCGTTGGACGCCAGAATCGGACGAAAATTCTGAGACCGTCTACACTTTCCACTCTGGTGTCGCTCGTACTGATTGATGTTTTCGCCATTGGCCTCTCCTTTCTATTAAGCGGACCTACGATTTGATGAAGGCCAGCAAATCAGTGTTGATCTGGTCCTTATGTGTGGAGCACATGCCGTGCGGCAGGCCCGGATAGACTCTTAGCGTTGAACCTTTCACGATTTTGGAAGACAACAACGCCGACGCGCCGATCGGCACGATTTGATCGTCGTCACCGTGCATGATGAGCGTGGGCACATCAAATTGTTTGAGATCTTCCGTCAAGTCTGTTTCGGAAAATGCTTTGATGCAAAAGTAGGCCGCGGGGAAGCCCGCCATCATCCCTTGCAGCCAGAACGACTCGCGGATACCTTCTGAAACCTTTGTGCCCGTTCTGTTGAAGCCATAGAAAGGCATCGTGAGATCTTTGAAGAACTGCGAACGATCGGCCATGACGCCGGCTCGAATCTGATCAAACGCTTCGATCGGCAGGCCGCCGGGATTGGCAGCAGTTTTCAGCATCAGCGGGGGGACGGCACCGATCAGCACAGCTTTTGCAACTCGCTTTGTGCCGTGCCGTCCGATGTAACGAGCGACCTCGCCGCCACCGGTCGAGTGGCCGACATGGATCGCATCTCTCAAGTCCAATGTCTCAACCAATGCCGCGAGATCGTCCGCGTAAGTATCCATGTCATTCCCGTTCCAAGGCTGGCTCGATCGTCCATGACCGCGACGGTCATGCGCAATGCATCGGTATCCCCGTGAGGCCAGGAAGAACATCTGATCCTCGAACGCATCCGCGCTCAATGGCCAGCCGTGGCTGAACACAATCGGCTGGCCGCTACCCCAGTCCATGTAATAAAGGTTGATGTCGCCTGAATTTTCTCTGCCCACGGTCACGTATGGCATTGGAATGTTGTCCTTTTGCGCGAACAATCGCTGCCAGACAGCATGCGTGTTTGCTGGCGGCGCGCGCTATTGACCAGTTGAATGATTTTCGGGTGGCGCTAACGAACTAACGGTGTCTCGTCCTTTTGAACGAGGAAAGGGCTTAGAGTTTTACAAGTCCTTGCCGGCTGGCCGTAGCAATCGCTTCCGTGCGGCTGACGACGTTCAGCTTGGTGAAGATGCTCCGGAGGTGTGATTTCACCGTGGACTCGCTGATGTAGAGCGTCGTACCGATCTCCTTATTGCTCTTTCCGCGAGCCAATAGCGTGAGGACTTCCAATTCGCGGCTGGTTACAGATTCAGCACTGATACCTGCTGTCAGTTTAGTTACAAGCGAGGCCGGTATCACAGTCTCTCCGGAATGGACTTTGCGAATACAAGTGAGCAATTCCTCGCGTGGCGCGTCCTTCAGCAAGTACCCTTTTGCTCCGGCTTTGATCGCCCTGGAAAGATCGGCATCAGTATCAAACGTCGTCAAGACGATCAGACGGGCCGAAAATTCGCGTTGCCGTATCTCCTGGATTGCGCCGACACCGTCCAACAGAGGCATTCGCAAATCAAGTAAGGTCACATCGGGACGATATTTCATCCACAAGTCGACGGCTTCGCGGCCGTTGGATGCCGTAGCCAATACTTGCATGTCCGATTGCCGACCAAGGATCGCAGCGAGACCTTCGAGCACCGTGACGTGATCGTCGGCGACGATGAGCCGGATTTTGTCCGTTCGCGATCTTGATCTTTGCCCGCCGGAAGAGGCTCGCATGATTGCACTGATTATCGACCCTTCGCGAGCGGCACGATAATCAAAACTGCCGTGCCCTTATCGATCGAACTCTCAATCGTGATTCGTCCACCCATACCTTCGACACGCTCTTCAATCCCGATGAGGCCAAATCCGTCAGGCTTGATTCCTGGATCAAAGCCCCGTCCATTGTCGCGCAATTCCAGGTGAACCTCATCCGGTCCAAACACCAACTCGCCGTGGAATTCAGTCGCGCGCGCGTGGCGAAGCGTATTTGTCAGCACTTCCTGGCCGATATGCAGAAAGTTTTCTTGCCACTGCGCCGGCAGCGGGCGAGCGTCGCCTTTTAGCGAGAATGTTGCCCGCAATGTCGTACCCGCCGTCATTTTCCGAAGTAGATTATCGAGTGCCTCAGACAGGCCTTTGTCCTCCAATGCCAATGGTCGAAGTGCCCGCACGGAGCGCCGGGCCTCCTTCAAGCTTTCCCTTGCCAGGTCTGCAGCGCGGCCAAGGTGCTCGTCGGCTTCGTTCGCCAACCCTTTGGATGTTGCATCCGCAGCGGCCTCCAATTGCACGATAACCCCCGTGAATCCCTGTGCAAGCGTGTCGTGAATGTCGCGCGCCATCCGGTTGCGCTCCGCGATGACCGCAGCCTCCCGGCTTTCGGCTGAAAGCCGAGTCAAGTGCATCGCGAGCGTCGCCTGATTTGCCAGCGCCTGGGCGAGTTCGAGTTCCTCAGTCCGAAACACACGTTTTTGGGTGAAGCGGAGACCAATTGCGCCTTCAAGCCGGCCGGCAATCAACATGGGAACCAGGAGAACGGTAACGATCCCGAGAGGCAGCAAACGGTCCCGCAGTGCAAACGGAGGTACCGTCCGAATGTCTTCAATCACGCTGAGCTTGCCTGTGCGAAAGACTTCAGGCCATGGCCAAAAATCCTCCATTGGCAGCCAAAGATCCATTCCAGCAAACCTGGGGTCCGTTCTTGTCACGACCCGTCCATCCTCGAAAGCGAATTCAAAACCGATCATACCGGTGGGCTCGTCCCGGCGCCACACACTACTGCTGTGCGCCCCGAATTGCTCGGTTATGGTGCGCAGCATATGCCCTAACAGCCGGTCGGGAGCCGATTCTTTCGCCAGGGCATCCAAGGTACTCTTGAGTACTGCAACCTGTCCGCGTGCGAAATTTTCCGAGGCGACCAGTGCTTCGGCTGCTTCCTTTCGCTCAGTGATATCGGTACCTGTGGCGTACCAATGAACGACTCGCCCTTGTTCGTCGCGTTGTGGGTTGTACTTCATTAGAAACCAACGATACTGACCATCCTTCCGCAGAGATCGCAGTTCCAATTCAAAGGGGGCGCCTTTTGCGAGCGCCAGCGTCCGTTCATCTGCCAATCGTTCCCAATCTTCCGGATGCAACATTCGCGTCCGGAATTCGGGCGCTTGAACGTCATCTGAGGTGAGGCCGGTATAGTCGAGCACTTGCTGATTCAATTGCTTTAGCGTCCCATCGGGTTCCAGAACAATGATGTACTGAGGGATCGTATCGATGATCAGTCGCAGTTCCACCTTGTCTCGTCGAAGACTCGTCTCCATTTGCTTACGATCTTCGATATCTGTATTCGTCCCGTACCACTTGATCACATTATTCTGCTCGTCTCGTACGGGGACGGCGCGAAGCAGAAACCATCGGTACTCTCCATCAAAACGTCGCAGGCGTGCCTCGACTTCAATAGGTTTTGCGGAAGCGAGGTGGCGGCGCCACGTGTCGATTACATTCTTTAAATCGTCGGGATGAACTACGGCTTCCCACTGTAGGCCCGGCTCCGATTCCACTGAGAGTCCCGTATAATCGAGCCACTGTTTGTTAAGAAATTTGCCTGAACCATCCGGCAGGCAGCTCCACGCAAGCGCCGGAATGTCGTCGATCATTTGGCGGAATTGGTTTTCCGAGTCATTCATTTCTCAACCATACCGCTGCCGGCCTGAGGCAGCATCAAGTTATGAGAACTTCCTAAGAGAGATTGCGAAAGCAAGTAATAATGAGGGAGAAGTAATATCTTGACCTAAAAGCGGATTTGCCAAACGTAGCCCATGCCGAATCACGTCGGAGATAATGCTGGAAGCGATGAAGGAGTTCCGCAGGCCGAAGATCCGAGCCTTGCTCGCATCGGAGCGTTTAGTGACGGGGTGTTCGCGTTCGCGATCACGTTGCTGGTTCTGTCTATCCGAATTCCACAGCCTACTGACGCCGATGCCAGCCATGGCCTAGTGGCCCTGCTTATCCAGCAATGGAGGAGTTATCTGGCGTTTGTCCTCAGCTTCATGTTTGTAGGGATGAACTGGGCGAACCACCGCGTGATGTTTGCTGCCTTTGCCCGTGCCAACCATACCCTGGTCTGGCTGAACCTCTTGTATCTGATGCTGGGAGTCGCATTCATGCCAGTCCCAACAGCCATCCTCGGTTTTTGGCTAGGCAACGCGAACAACCAGATCGCCGCCACAGTGTTCTACGGGGTGGCAGCCGCGATTGGTGGGCTGGCCTACAACCTGGTTTGGTGGTATGGGGCCTACGTCGCCAAGCTCACCTCCCCGAATCTTAGCGACAGTCAGCGGCGTGCGCACACCATTGCCTGGGCGCCAGCCCCGTTTGTTGCGCTGGCACTTACCTCCGTGGCATTCGTCAACCCGCCGTTAGCCGTAGCCGGTTTTGTGGTGATAGCCTTCGCGTATATCTTGCCCCTCCCGAAGCTGGTCGCGTTCAAGCAACAATGGCATCGCACACGGTCCCGCCACCGCGGAGAGAAGCGACGATGAGCCGCCGCAAAAACATATGAGCGACGGCGGAAGGCGCACCGCCAATGTGCGGACTATTCTGGCCTCGCTAACTATTTCAAGGCCATTCGGGCAGCGACGGGCACGTTCTCAAATGAGGATGGTCCGCTGCCGTGGTGATTTAGGCTCGAATCGCCGCCATTTACACGCGTCTCAGTGTAATTTCCGGAGTCATACTTCTCTCAAAACCGCACACGAGGCAATGCCGTGGTCGCGTCAACATCTGTCGATAAGCTGAGGTCGCGCCATTGAGCCGCTTCAGCCGCGCGGGTTGCCTCGGCTTCAGCCGCAAAGCGAACGGCGTCACTGCCTATTAAGAGATGTGCGGGAAGACGATCACTGTCGGCCAGACGAAGGACAACCTGAGCCACCTTGATCGGATCGCTGATCTCCTGCCCCCAATACGACTTCAGCGCCTTCGCGACAGCACCCACGGATGGTTCATAGTCGGGGAAAAGCTCAGGCATGTCCTGATTTGCCCGAACTCCCCAGTTCGTTCGCATACCGCCGGGTTCGAGGGCGCACACTTTGACGCCAAATGGAGCCAGTTCCTGGGCAAGGGATTCCGTGAATCCTCCCACCGCCCACTTCGCCGCGTGGTACGGCGTGCTGCCGGGCCGGGTTAAGCGGCCTCCGACCGACGAGATCTGAAGGATGCAGCCGCTCTTTTGCATTCGCATGATCGGCACTGCCGCACGCGTCACGTTGACGACGCCATAAAAGTTGGTGTCAACTACCGCCTTGAACCTCTCCGAACTCAACTGCTCGAACGGTGCGATATCACCGTAGCCGGCGTTATTGACGACGACATCGAGACGCCCGAACGCAGCTACCGCCGCCTGCACAGCCGCTTGAGCAGCGCTCTCATCCGTCACGTCGAGAGCAGCAGTCCGGACCTGATCACCATATGTCTGTACCAGATCGTCGAGCCGGCGGGGATCGCGGGCGGTTGCAACCAGTCGATGGCCAGCTGCAAGCACAGCTTCAGCGATGTTCCTGCCTAAACCGCTTGCGCTGCCGGTGACCAGCCATACTCTCGACATGAAACACCTCCAGTACTTTTTTGAATAACGTCGCGCTTGGCCGCTTCAAACAATGGCCCGTTCTCTATTGTCCGGATAGTCGGGGCTGAACGCTATATCTTTGCCTTTGTATTCCGCGCGCAGTATGTCGAGCTTCACGCCGATCCGCCGGTGAGCATCGCTGCCAAAATGACCCAGTGTTGAAGCCGTCCAGAATTCACGACTTGGTAAATAACTTCGGCGGCGCGTTGGGTGGAAGTGAGAGCCAGTGGATCTAGGCTCAGCTCTTGAGTTTAAGATCGGGGCTCTCGACCAGCCGCCGCAGCATGGGCACGAGGTCTGGCGGCTGATAGAAGGGATGTCCACGGAAGATCTCCGCGCATTTTCCATCCAGGGCGTTGATAGTCTCATGCACCTTTGGTACGGCTTGCTGCACCTCGCGGAGTCGTTCGCGGGCGAAGAGGAGATTCTCAGGATCGATGTAACCTGCCTGCATGAAGCCGCGGGTCTTCTTGGCGCACCGGCAGGGGTTCGCCTGGTTCACCAGTCCGCACTTGTCGTTCATGAAGTTGCGCAGGTCCCGCCGCGCACGCGCTAGGCGTTGGCGAAAGTTGTCGGGAGTGATCTCCAACAACTCAGCGGCAACGGTGTCGCTTACATCGAAGATTGCACCGAGGATGAAGGTCAAGCGCTGCTCGCGGTCAAGGCAGAGAAGCATTCCAGTAGTACAGGAGAGCATCTCTTCGGCCACCAGCAAGTCAGTGTCTGCCGATGTGCCATTGGGATCGGCCAGCTCCATGTCCGGCATGGCGTCGAGCGCCGCGCCGTAGGAGGCGAAATCGATGGTCGCTCGCTGCGCCTCCACCCGCCCGCGCTTCATGTTGAGCACATGGTTGAACACAATGCGGTAGAGCCAGGTGCGAAAGCTGCTCCGGCCCTCAAACGAAGAGAGCCGGGTCAGCACTTTGATGAGGATTTCTTGCGTCGCGTCCTCAGCATCCTGCGGATGGTAGAGCATGCGAATGGCGATGTTGTAGATCCACGCTTGATGCCGCCGGACCAGGTCTTCGAGCGCACTGCGATCTCCCGACCGGGCGCGCAGTACAAGGTCTTGATCCTCGTGGTGGGGTGAATTGTCAGCCAGCGGGTTATTGATCGTCACTTCTCATCTCCAAGGCCCGATGTCAGCCGCGAGTGTAGTCGTCAACGCCATGGCCGAAGGCTCGATTCCTTCTTTACTACGTGCCCGTCCGCGTCATGATGCTCGTTTTTCTTGTTGCTCCAACAAGCCAAGCTGCCGCATGAGCTCACCAGCGTCGTAGAAAATCCGCTCCTCTAGGATTTTGCCATCTTTCCATGTGGTGACGAAGCAGAGTTCCAGCCGCGCCGTCTTGCCCGTTGGCGGAACCATCTTGCCGTCAGCGCCCGGAGTTGGCCCCTTCATCGTCACGGTCCAGTCGACCACTGAACAGGTGTAGTTGCCTTCGCCGAAGAGGATCTTGTAGGGGTTGGTGGCGAGGCGGTTGTCGAAGGCCGCCAAGAACTCGCGGCAATCGACGTCGTGTTTATGGAGCCCCACAGTTGGCTGCGGCCGGCCGGGCCAGAGGACTTTGACGTCTTCGCTGTGAGTACTAAGAAAACTCTCCCACAACGGGCTGTCGGGTCCAGCTTGGTAAGCGATGTCTATATTTCGCACCAAGTCCACATTGCTCACAGATTTGTAGAGCCAAGGCTTGTAGGCAATCTCGATGTTGTATCCGTCCGGGTCGCAGACGTTTGCCGCGAAGTAGTCGGCGCGCCATTCCGGTCGAAGGCTCGGTTCCTTCTTCGAAGTAGCTCCTGCGTCCATAGCTGCCTTGTAGCTGGTCCTGACAGCGTCCGCGCTCTTGGCGGGGAATGCGACGTAAAGGTCCTTGGCGACCGTACCGTTCTTCAGCCAGAAGCCCGGCTCGCCATTGATGGCAAACCCGAGAATTCGGTCGAACTTGTAGGCCATATCGATGCCAAGCGGCTCAAGCAGCTTCTTGTAAAATTCGCTCGACCGTTCCAGGTCAGAGACGGGGAGATAAATATGGTCAATCATGGCCTTCCTCCTATCGTTTGATGGTGACAGCCCCGCGGATCCGCGCCTGGCGCGGCCACGCTCAGCGCACCTTAGCGAAACAGTCGCGGGATATTGCCGTTCAGTTTGTGATATGCGTCCTCGCGACCAGCCGCCGCAGCATAGGCGCGAGATCTGGGGCCTTATAGAACGGATGTCCACGGAAGATTTCCGCGCATTTTTCATCCAGGGTGCTGAGGGCTTCATGCACCTTTGGTGCGGCTTCGCGCACCTCGCC
>Ga0207098_10489_pt1 | contig 11907 bp, 13 predicted proteins | sample Alteio_BWMinHeat_84_FD_153548 | JGI IMG/M metagenome (GOLD analysis project Ga0207098, IMG submission 153548) | Enriched cells from forest soil in Barre Woods Harvard Forest LTER site, Petersham, Massachusetts, United States -... | ecosystem: Environmental > Terrestrial > Soil > Temperate forest >...
TGCACGGCTCCGCGGATGCGGGAATGGCCGCGGCCCATCCGCTGCAATTCGCGCTGATCTTTGCCGGCGGCTGGACACTGATGACGGTTGCGATGATGCTGCCCACTAGTTTCCCACTGCTGGTGCTTTTTGAGCGTATGGTGCGTGGGCGTCCCGCGGCGGCGTGGCTCCTTGCAGTCGTGATCTTCGGCTACCTCGTCGTGTGGGCCATCGTCGGGTCTGGTTTGCAGGTTCTGAATTGGTTGCTCCGGGCTGGTGCAGACCGAATCGTGTCATACCGTGCCGCAGCCTGGATCGCCACCGCGGCGATTCTTTGTATCGCGGGTCTGTATCAATTCTCTTCGTTGAAGTACGCGTGCCTTGAGAAGTGCCGATCGCCACTTTCGTTCCTCGTTAGTCGCTGGCGCGGCGGAAATGAGTCATTGCAGGCGTTGGGCCTCGGTGCATCTCACGGGCTATTCTGCGTGGGCTGCTGCTGGTCCCTCATGCTCCTGATGTTTCTGGTGAGCGCGAGAAGTTTCGGTGCGATGCTTATACTTGGCGTCCTGATGGCCCTTGAGAAGAACTTTTCCTGGGGGCGCCGGCTGAGCGCCCCGCTTGGATTCCTGCTGCTGGCCGGAGCTGCAGCGACGCTGCTTGTGGGCTTGTTTCAGAAATTTAACTAGTTGATTCTCCTTGGCGCAAAAGGCAAACGACCAGAAAACTTCCACACTCCCTAGACTGAAGAGTCCCTAGTGTCAACGGTCAAATTATGATCAGGGAACTTCACTTGGGGTTCCGGTTCCGGTAGGGACGCTCATCACTGAGCGCCCCTACCGGAACCGAGCTGAGGCGTATCCTTGCTTCGATAAGTCCAATTGGATTTCGATGCCTAGATATTTAGCGGCGCAACAGTTCGGTCGGACGATGAGGCTCAGCCTTTGGGCGTGGCTGCTCTGGAGCCTCCCCATTTATCTTCTGCTAGAAGTTGGGGCGTTCCTGATAATCAGGGAGTGTCTAAGGAAACCGCTAGTGAGCTTATAGGCCCATTTCTAGCTTTCGCTGTTCCTTGGGCGATCTTCGCAGAGCTGGTTTGGTGGCTGAGGAAGTGGGAGGAGCAAGGAGCAACGCCCAAGCGGCTTGCACGAGGTTGGGGCTTGAGTATGGCGCTTCTTATAATAATTAGGGGCAGCACTAATTCGATTAGAGGAGCCTAAGTGGGCGATTGAAGCTGATTGGAGATGTGAATTGGTAAGGGAGTAAGGATTACAGCGACGATGTGCGTGTCACCATTCAGGACGGGCGCGGAACGCCTCCATGCGGCGGGAACGCTCCGCAGCCTCGGCCCGTCTGGCTTGTTCGGTTTCGATCTCGGCGGCGGTCGCAGGACGCTCGCTGCTGTAGGCCATCGGTGCCGGTTCACCGTCAGCCGTGATGGTGGTTTCGTGACAGAGCGCCCCTGACGCCCGTAGATTTGCTCGTACGCGGTCCATCCCTCGGCCCGTCGTATGGTCAGTTTATGAATTTGGCGTCGCAGTGGTTACTGTTCCCTTCCCTTTGGTGTCCCAGTGGTCGGACCGGGAATAGGTCGGCTTGCACTCATAAATCCGTGGCCCAATCCTCCAGCCCCGACAGCCCGATCGCATGTTGAAAGGCGCGGTCATGACTAACGAGTACCGCTCCCACCGCGATTGCGTGGGCGGCAATCATGGTGTCCAACGGGGCCAGAGCCTTTCCCATGGCATCCTGTCGGGCGCGGAAGATGCCGTACACGACAGCTTCCCGCCTTTCCCATGACAGTACCCCTAATCGATCCAGAAGCAAGCGAACCGCATTTCTCCTTTTAACCCCGGCCTGATGGTGTTCTACCCCATACCACAACTCCGCTTCCGTAATAGCTGAAACGGTAACCGTCCCCAGCTTCAAGGTAGAGAGCCGGGCACGAGCAGCCGGAGAGCGGCCATTGATGATGTAGCTGACCATGTTGGTGTCGAGCAGGAAAAGACTCATAGCGGCTCGCGCATCTCCAGCTTCCCCTGATCGCGATCCGCCATAAAGTCCGGCGGGAACGGCTCTTCATCGAGCAGGCGAAAAATGTCGTCCCAGCTTTTGGGCGGGCCTTGGGAGAGAACCACATCCCCGGTGTGGGGATCGCGGCGGATGTAAACCTCTTTACCCCGGAAACGGAATTCCTTAGGCAAACGCACCGCTTGGCTGCGGCCCGTCGCGAAGAGCTTGGCTTTCTGTCGTGGCGATGGCATAGCCCTGACTCCTGATACCGTGATAGATACCATGATACATCACCTGCTGTTCTTCTCCACCCGGTCCTGGTCTTCCCCGCCGCCACCGTCTGCCACTGCATATTCCCCGGCGCATCGGCCCCGCCACACTCCAGCGGGTTGACCTGGTCGATGACGTAGCCGGGCAGGCTCCTGGTCCCCCTCCCGTCGCCGGAGATGCCTTCGCCAATAGGCTTCAGGAATCTCAGTTGTTGGGATAGAGATCGGGCGCACCAGCTTTAGGTGGGAGGTTACCAGTCTCGCTCTTCCGATTGCGAGGTGGGTGCACAGTTCCACCATGGCCGCGTTTCCCGAAGCCCCCCTATAATCCCGGACGGCCAGATTTCCCAGGTTTGAAACCTTGGCATGTCTGTTGTGAGCCTTCCCCTCTTCCGCGAGGTTTAAGCGCTGGTTCGCGTACGCCCCTACGTCTGTGGTTTGCCCACAACCTCGTTTCCAGGCCAGCACCGGCGTTGCGCCGGTTTTATCAAGCCGGCCACCCCGCTGACGATGAAAACCACCAAGTGTCCTGAGTCCCTTTGCCCAGTTTTGCATTACCTCCACTGCCTCGTTCGAGGAGTCTTTGCAGGTTGCTTCCAGCCCCTGCTGCCAACGGGTTCTTCCCGACGTTATCTCTGTGAATCTTTCCTTGGATGCTTGATCCCATACCCCGGCGGTTCCACAAAGTGCCCTTGGTCATTGCAAAATCAGGAACCTGCGCAGAGGCTCCTTAGGATTTGATCCCTGCCTTGGCTGGAGGGGGCAGGAAGCTGGGGGTGACTTAAAGAAGGCCGTTAACGTATATCGCATCAGTCCAAGCTGGTCGTGCCACGGTACTCCATAGGCCCTCATCGCGACCAACGCCGCAATCGAAAAACTCACACCCAGATTCAACACAAAGGTCACCGCGATGCCGAATGCGGTGTGGATGAGCCAGCCTCGGTAAAACCAGTCTTTTCCGAAGCTGGCTGCCGCCAGAGCTACTGTGCCCGTTGCGAGCGTCACATGCCGAACGTCGAGCGGTATGCCGAAAAACTTTCCTATGACCGGGACAAAGCCCAACAGGTAGCCGAGTACGATGCTGGTGGTCCAGCCCGACAGATTGGCGTCGACTGGAGAGGCGTGTCCCACCTATTAGGAGGGCGTTGCCCCTCCATCATCGCTCCTACGGACTCATGCGCCAAACCCGCCTGGCTCTCCCCTCCTTCGGTTTTTAGCCTTTACCTGTTTCTTCCTCTGTGGCATCGGCCTTCCCCCCAGAAGGAAACGGGTCGGCTTCCGCAGTTTCTCGCGAACACGACTTTCCACGAGGCAGGATTTCGGGGCTGCGTGTTGGCGAAGGATGCATCAACCGAGAAATCCTCTATGCAGTAGTGCGGTTGTCGGTCCCAATTTGGAGGGAATTTATCCTTCGTCAGATTCGGGGAAGTCGGATCACAAAAGGATTCCCATCAATATAGAGCAGGCAGTACCAGAGACCTACGCCCAAGTAACCTCTGCCGAATAAGGACGGATACCAGCAATTGTCGGAAATAGCGGCTCTGTAGCGCCGATTGTCGGCAAGTGCCCAATGAGGCGAATGAGATGCAGTTCGTCGTCGAAGTACGACTTCGAAGGTTCTGAGAGAGAGAGCACGTCGATAGCTTTTCAGGCATCGGCCAGATAAGCCAGGATCGCGGTGATAACGGGGCCGGCCCATCGCTTCGGCAAAGTCATGCGCGCGGATCGCATCCCGCAAGCCACGAGGCCTGAAAACCTCGTGGCTTGCAGGACATCGTGGGTTTGGGCTCTTCGAGGCTGCGGCGCTTTAGCAGCCTGTGAAGGAAATGAAGTCACCAAGCGGATTCGGCAATTTTGGGGTGAAGGAGTGGAACGCATAGGTCTTGGAAGTGTCAAAGCCAGCTTCCCAGGCGGAAGCGAAGTCCAGGAAGGGCAACAGGGCGTTCACTGCCTGGTCGATGTTTGTCAAGCAAAGAGTTCTTTCGTACCCGTTATTGTTGGGCGGATCAGCGTTCTCTTTGTGGCCCTGAAACCCGGTGATCTTGATGATTGGGCCACCGTCCTGCGCGGCAACATCTCCAGCCAATACGCGTGCGAGCGTGCGATGATCGCTCTCTATGCCCATGATTCGCGCCGCCGTGACCCTCAGGTCGGCCATGCTGAAATGGCGCACACCGAGCAGATAGGCGGCGATGAAGGCGTCCTCCAGAGTGACCAAGACGTTCAACGTTGTTTGCGCATCGGCGAACATGTCGAGGGGATAGAAGAATTCGGTGTAAGGAGTTGGCTCTGCAGTTACCGACTTCTCAAGCAGATAGTGGGACATCTCTTCCTGCCGGGCGGCGACCAGATATCCTTGGTCGTCCTTGGGCAGCCGCGTGAAGAAGGGTGCGGATTCGATAATGTGGGTGTAGGTCGTAACCGCGAGCGCCTCGGCGATCTCCGCCACGAGCAGAATGTTTTTGTCTCCGGCGGCGCCCGTTTGGATCAAATCCTCTTTGTCGTGTTCGTCCTGACCCAGCGCGGCGGTCGAATTGAATAGTCCCCCAAGCCCGAGTGCGCCAGCGGCTCCTAATGCCGTCGCCCCAGTGAAAAACGACCGCCTAGACAAACCTGAAGGCTTTCTATCGACCAGCCGAACGGCACCCGTCTCTTTTGAAACTTGCATGATTCATCCTCCTTGGGCAAGTGTTGGAATACTTCGGCACGCCCGCCAACCCGCACCTACTCAAGGCCACCTTCCGACCTTGAACAGGCAGCGGAGTTGACGATAGTCGGCACAACGGAGAGCCACTCGATTGCGCCGCGCGGAGAGTTGAACTCGACCAAGATAATCTTCCCGCTCAAATCAGAAGATCACCCCTCCCATGGCCGAGGTCCTCAGCCCCGTCCGATAGCGGAACGTCTCGGTTGGATGGTTGGATTGCTAGATTTGTAATTTATTTTAAAATCGTAATACGCCTACTTCACCGGTCCCTCTTCACCCGATGGCTTAAGTTTCGTGTCGCCCCGTTTCGAAAGAGCCGCACCGAAGCCATCTAGATATTGCAATGGAAAAAAATCCAACTCCGAGCAGTGAAGCAGACGATGCCGTACCCTGCTGTATCAGCTTCGCGTGACTTTGTCGATCGCCGCGATGGGACCGGCATTGGGCTTCGGCCCGCAGTCGGAAATCCAGGAAAAGCGACGAGCGCCCAGCACCAGACGGCAAGCACGCAAAGATCTCGAATCGGTCCCGTGGCACGAATTTCAAAAGTGCAGCACGTTGAAGCTGCAACGGACCAGGAGATTTTGCGGGCGGAATTTTACATTCACGGCCCGCCACCGTATTACAGCAGGTCCGAACAGGGACTCACCGTCTCAGGAAGAATGACGGCTGTTTCCTCTCCGCGTCGAGAGCGACAGAGTCACGAGGACGCCCGACGGTAGAGGATACGGCTGCTGCGAGCGCAGAGGCAGTCGTCACCCAGCTGGTGTCCATACTGATCGTTGAAGAACTTGAAATGATCCACATCGAGCAAGAGCAACGAGGTCGGATTGCCGGGACCATGGTTTATGCCGCGCTGACGGGCGTGATTCTGTGGGTCTCAGCGCTGGCAGGAGGCTGGTTCGAGAACCTTGCCACGTTCAATCACCTTCCCGAAGCGATTGCCCACCATCCGCTGGGCCGCAAGCTGGGGTGTGAACGGATGAAGAGATTGGCTGATACAGGCTGCGGCTAGATTAATACGGTGCCATTTGCCTCGATGTTTGCCACGCCCAGAACAGACTGGACCCCTCGACCCTTGAGATCAACGAGGCTTGACGAGCTCCGCTCCTACTTATGCTCAAATCAGTGACTTGGTAAGGGCCAATCCGAGATTCACGAAGATGCCTAGATAGCGGACTTCATCCCCTGCTTGATTGAGCGTCTTCGCAGTGCCCCGTGAAAAATGAGGAGTCTGTCACGGTTAGCAGTCAGAAGGGCCGATGCGCATCAACGTGTCGTCTGATCCTTAACCAATACGGCTGTCTTTCCAATCTCAAGAAACTCCTTGGCGTCGAGACGTTCGAAAAGGTCAATCAGTCTTGCAATAAGTCCGGTCCAGCCAGTTTGGTGACTGGCGCCAAGTCCAGCGCCATCATCTCCGTGAAAATATTCGAAGAACTGCACATAATCTTTCCAGTGAGGATCTGTTTGAAATTTCTCCATTCTTCCATAAACAGGACGGTGACCAGACTCGTCTTGAAGAAAAATCCGTGTCAGTCGAGCCACAATTTCCCGAGCGACCTCGAACAGGTTCATCGACTTGCCTGATCCGGTTGGACATTCAACCTTGAAGGTATCGCCGTAGAAACTGTAGAAGGAAAGCAGCGCTCGAACCAGCAGCGCGTTCATTGGCATCCACACGGGCCCGCGCCAGTTGGAATTGCCTCCAAACATGCCGTTGTCTGATTCGCCAGGCAGATACGTCACGCGGAACTCGTTGCCAGCGACGTGAAAGGTATATGGATGATCTGCGTGCCAGCGGGAAAGTGCGCGAATTCCATAGGGGCTCAGGAACTCGCTCTCATCAAGCGTTCGGGAAAGTACTCTACGCAGCCGCTCCGGTGTCAGCAGTGCAAAGATTCCTCGTTCCTTCATACCTAAGTGGCCAGGACCGGTAGGATGAAAACTTGCTCGAAGTTCCGGCATGCGCTTGAGGCGGTCTGCTCCGACGACTAATAGCCGAGGTACTCGCTCCCGTTGCCACGCTTCTATAACGGTCGTGGCGCATAAAGGCAGGAGGCCGACCATGGAGCGCACTTTGAGTCGTGTGGCGCTTCCATCGGGAAGGCACAAGACATCATAGTAGAAGCCATCTTCCTCGTCCCACATGCCGTCGGCGCCGGTCCCGTTCATGGCATGGGCGATCCAAAGGAGATGATCGAGGAACTTGATTGCCATGTCTTCATACGTGGAATCATGGGCGGCGAGTTCGACAGCCATTTCAAGCATGTTCTGGCAAAAGAGCGAAACCCATGCGGTGCCATCAGCCTGTTCAAGGTGTCCTCCGGTGGGCAGCGGAGCACTTCGATCGAAGATGCCGATGTTGTCGAGGCCAAGAAAACCACCGGAAAAGAGGTTCTTGCCTAAACGATCGTGGCGGTTAACCCACCAGGTAAAGTTCAGAAGCAGCTTTGCAAATGACCTCTTGAGGAATTCCAGGTCTTCCTGGCCTTGAAAGGCCTGCTGCATTCGATACACAAAGATTGTGGCCCAGGCATGCACAGGCGGGTTGACATCGCTGAAGTTCCATTCGTAGGCGGGTATCTGACCAGTTGCATGGAGGTAGTAATTCTGAAGCATCAGTTCGAGTTGTTCCTTGGCAAAATCCAAGTCCACCATCGAGAGTGCCATCGCGTGAAAGGCCAAATCCCACGCAGCATACCAGGGGAACTCCCATTTGTCGGGCATCGAGATGATGTGGTCGTTCACCATGTGGAACCATTCGCTGTTCCTCACCGCCCGCGCGCCAGGGTACATCGGGTCGTCCCCATGGTCTTTAAGCCACTGGCCTAAATCGAAGTTGTAGTATTGCTTGGACCACAGCATGCCCGCCAGCGCCTGACGTATCACGCAGGCTTTGTCCTCGCTGACTTTGTTGGGAATAAGAGCGCAGTAAAACTCGTCTGCTTCGCGCTGGCGAGCCCGCATCATTTCAGCAAAGCTCTGAAAGGGATCATCCATAGCTGCAGGAGCCAAGTCGCTTAGTCGAAGACGAAGCCTGACGGTGTCCCCCGCGCCGATTGCAATTCTGTAGTGGGCAGCTGCTTTTGTGCCAACCCGCTCGGCATTTACGGCTGTCTGCTTTTCATTTACGACGTAGTCGTTGATGCCATCCTTGACGTAAGGTGATGGGTTGCGCGCCCCGAAAATCCGTTCGTTGTTCGTCTCGTTTTCCGTGAATAATAGCGGGATGTCTCCTTCGCAATACAGGTAGCGTTCACCAAGAAGAACGTGCGATCCAGCAACCACACTAGAACCTTGCTTGCCTACGATCTCTCGTAAAGCGGGCTTTGCCACCATTGGCGACCAGGTCCAGGTATTGCGAAACCAAAGAGTTGGCAGAATGTGGAGCGTGGCTGGCTCAGACCCGCGATTGCACGCACTGATCTGCACCAAGATGTCCTCTGGTGTTTGCTTGGCATATTCCACAAAGATGTCGAAGTAGCGATCCTCGTTGAAGACGCCCGTGTCCAGCAACTCGTACTCCGGATCGGTACGAGCGCGCCGCTTGTTCGTCGCGACCAGATCATCGTACGGAAACGCCGCATGAGGATACTTATAGAGGTACTTCATGTATGAATGGGTAGGAGTGTTGTCGAGATAAAAGTAATATTCCTTTACATCCTCCCCATGATTGCCTTCTCTGTTGGTCAGCCCGAAGAGGCGCTCCTTAAGGATAGGGTCGCGGCCGTTCCATAGGGCCATGCCAAAGCAAAGCAACTGTTTGTCATCGCTGATACCGGCAAGGCCGTCTTCCCCCCATCTATAAGCACGGGAGCGGGCTAGATCGTGAGGGAAGTAATCCCATGCGTTTCCATTCTCGCTGTAGTCCTCTCGTACAGTGGCCCACTGCCGCTCGCTGAGATAGGGACCCCAACGTTTCCACGGCACGTTAGCTGTTCGCGCTTCTTCCAGCCTGACGGATTCGTCACAGTTGTTCATGCATTCGAAGTGGAGTTAAAGTGGATCGCTAGCATCGTAACATCGTCTTTTGTCTTTCGGCCCGAGGGCCCGGTCGACCCAGCCGATAACTGCTCCATCAATCCGTCGCAAACAAGTCAGCAGTGAGGCCCTCACGTTTTCAGAAACAGCTTGAAGCGGTCCATCTCATACTATTCATGCGCAATTTCTTGTTGATGTACTCGATCCTAAGAGAAAGCAGGAATATCTTCAGATTCGGCGAAATGCCTTTTACCATGCTGAGCACGCCGAGGGAGAATGCGATATCCGTAGCCATCGGGATGCCCCAGCCGTGCTCGCTCGGCTGTCCCTTGTTTAAGAGCGCAAACAGCAAAGCGGGCACCAGCATCCCGCCGATTGCGGCAAACAGTGGCAAAGCTGCCCGTCGCATATCGGCGAGCGCCCCGTGCATTATTTCGTGCTTGATCTCCATTCCGACCAGAAAGAAGAATATGGCCATCAGAGCATCGTTGATCCATTCATGTACGGGCAAACGAAGCCTCGAAAGCGTAAGTTCCATTTCCCAAACGTGATGGTAGGAGTCGCGCCAAGGAGAGTTGGCCCAAACCAGAGCGGCTATTGCCGCCGCCAGCAACAGGAAGCTGCTGATTCCCTGAACGTGAATAAAGCGCTGGATCGGCAAAACTACAGTTCGAGTGAGCAACGACTCACGAAGTTTTATCTGAAGTGCTCCGTATGTACGAGGCGGTATAGACATCGTCGAAACTTAAGGTCCAATCTTTCTCAGGGGATTCTCACAACCTGGAAGAGGAATTGGGCGTAACTGTAATTGCCTGTGGCACCACCGACTTCGACCGGTGCAAACAACGAGTTCACGATTAAGGCGCCGTCTACCGAGCCACCGGTTGTACCGGAATTTCCACTTTGCTTTCTCGGATACGGACCAATATACCCCATTTACCTTCGCTCACGATCTCTTTTGCATCCGTTTCCATCCCAAAGCCTCGGGCGTGCCCGGCTGGGCCGCCTCCACGACCAAGAATCCTAGATTTCCCCCAATTTCGAAGCACTTGCTCAGAGACCTCCTCAGTCAACTTCCCTCTGTCATCCAGATTAGTTTCGCCTTCCCGCCGCGCCTACTCGGCTGGCATCAGCCGGCGAGCGTCCCTGCCTCAACCGCACCCCGTCTATCGCCGGAACGAAAGACGTCAAGCGCATTGCCCGCGGAAGTCTCGCCGGATGAGTTTTGCTCCCCCGAAGCCTGAGGCTGCCGCTTCTTCGCGCCTCATGGCCTCCACTGCGTCGAAACTCACTCTCAACGCGGCCCCGAACGGAAGGCCGGTCAAGATTTCAAAGGCTGATGGGCTGCTCGTCATGAAGGTCGCGCCTGAATACCCGCTCGAAGCCAAGATCGTGCGCCTCGAGGGCACGATGGTTTTGCGAACTGTCATCGACAAAACCGGCGAAGTCGCTTCTGTGAATGCTCTCAGTTGCCCGCCGCTGCTCGAGTCGGTCGCGGTTGAAGCGGTGAAGCACTGGCAATACCGGTCGTTCTCGATGACCGGCCAGCCCGTCGAGGTTGAAAACGACATTCGAGGTCGTCTTCGCTCTCGACGGGTCGCAGCCAACGACCCGGGCGCAGAGCCGGAAATGGGCAGTGGACAGTGATCAGTAATCGGTCACCCTTCGGGGCGGCCGATTTGCTTGGTGGCGTGCGCGCACTTTCAGTGAGACCCGGCTCGCGCGTAGTAGTCCCAACCGGTCCGCACCTAGGCCGGGGGTTCTTGGGGGAGGAACCGCGGCGATTCTCTTTGCGTCCTGACCTTCGCGCGCGGGAACACACCTGGCGGCAAGAGCCTTGAAGTGGATCATCGAAGAGAGAAGCAATGAAGGTGTCTTCTGCGACTATCGCGAACTCATTCGATCCATTCAGAATTGTGCGAGCAGAACGGCGTGAACGACCAACTGCAAACTGGCAACGGGTCGGCGCCGCAATGTTCTTGTTCAACAAATCTCGACCAAGCCGCACAGCGCTCTTGATCGCCCCGCAAACCGCAATCGACGCTAAGATAGCGGCAGACTGCAAGCTACTCTCCATAACTGGAGGTGAGCCATGCAATACTCATTCCGTGGAGGCCGGTCGTTCTAGTCTGGGGCCTACTTGCAGCCTCGTTGTGGCTCTGTTACGTTTGGTTGTCGCTGCTGTGTCAGGGAAGAACCATTTTGCGATTGCGCGGTCCCAGGCCCAGCACATTCTTGGGCACCAAATTGCAGGTTACCCGATTTCCCAAAAGATGCACTCCGGTATCGGGATAAGACACCCGACCCACACTCGAAGCACTGGCTCTGCGAATTATCGGCCTGCCGCGCCCGAAGCAACGAAACCGTTACACTCGCTGACAATCACAAATGGTGCTTCCAACGAGAAACGCATTTGTAGGCCAAGAGATGACGACAAAACAAAACAACGTGGTGATCATCGGCGGCGGTTTTGCCGCGACCAAGTGCGCTAAAACTCTGAGAAAAAGCCTGCCACGGGACAATTCTCGCATTCTTCTCTTTAGCCGGGAAAACCACATGGTGTTCCACCCCCTCCTGGCGGATGTTGTAGGAGCATCCATCCATGCCGATTCCGCGGCGGCGACCCTCCGTCAAATGTTGCCGGGCGTCGAGTGCAGAACCAATGTTATAAACCGGATCGATGTCGAGGCGGCCCGAATCAGACTGCCATCTGGAAATCCGACGCCTTCGGGTGTGGCCGCCGCCGCCCTGGTATTGAGCAGGACCTCAATCCCCACTCGTTCCATTTTCTTCAATGCAAAATCGCGTAGTGTGGAACTGACTTCCGGCAAAATATGATCTCCACTGTGGACCAGAGTGATGCGGATTTGGTCGTAGGAAAAATTTCGATAGAAGCGGGTGCTCTGCCTGATTAAGTCATTGACCTCACCGGCCAATTCGACCCCGCTAAATCCGCCT
>Ga0207098_10490_pt1 | contig 11851 bp, 13 predicted proteins | sample Alteio_BWMinHeat_84_FD_153548 | JGI IMG/M metagenome (GOLD analysis project Ga0207098, IMG submission 153548) | Enriched cells from forest soil in Barre Woods Harvard Forest LTER site, Petersham, Massachusetts, United States -... | ecosystem: Environmental > Terrestrial > Soil > Temperate forest >...
AACGTCTGGCCGTAATTTCGCAGCGGCCTGTATCGCTGAACGGCCATCAGAGACGATTCCAACCACTTCGAACTCTGGCTCCAGCAGACATCCGCATGCCTCGGCTACCAGCGTGTGGTCGTCCGCAATCAGAATCTTCGTTCGGAGCCGATTCATAACAACACTCCTGTCCTTTTCCGGGATATTGATTGCTGAATTCTGGAAGTTACCCCTTGGTGGATCAGCCGCCCTTGTAAAAACACCCCGCTTCGACCAGCGATCTGCACTCTTTCCCGTGCCACAGGAACATGCATCGAGTGTCTACCTCGCAGGACATTCTAGCGCCGATTTTCACACCTTGGCGTCCTACAACAAGTGCATCGCGTCATGCCTTTAGTCGCCACACCTTCGTAAGGTGCGCAATATAAATGCCATGTGGTGTCACAACACCCCCAACGACACCACCCGCTCCTTTTGTTCTTGGGCACACTTGCACAGTGAGGCATACGCATTCGAGGCGCAGCGTCAGCATGAGCAATCCTCCTCGGCCCGTGCCATCAGCAGGGCGGAAGATTCAATAGCAGACCTTCATGCTCCCAGCGTTCGAGCATTCCGAAAGGTGAACGCCAGTGTGATAAAACGCAGCTCTCTTTTTTGACTCAAAACGACAAAAGTGCTGCGCTATGTGTTCTCCGCGCTACTTGACAGAGTCTGTGTCATCGGCAGGGATGGGCTTTTCCTCGTGATTCGAGCCGATTATCACTAACAAGCTGCCGACTTGCTGCTCCGAAGGACTGCCAGTATGGGTCACACGAGTGGTGTTCCTCATGGGTAATAAGTTTATCCACGCTGTCTGCGGACGCGATGGTCTGGAAGCATGTGGTGCAGATTGAATCAATCGATGCGTCAGGATTTCTCCTGTGGGCGAATGGGATAAGGGTCTTCATTTATCTAACGCTCCTTACGGCCCGCCGCTTTCGGGATGGAGGAGATGTTGTAGTTTTTGGCGAAATTAAGATGTCCAGACTAGGACTAAGCTTGCCCGCCATCTGTGCAAAATTGAACACTTTTGCCAAATATGCCCTTGTCGTCAGCGCCGCCCGGTCATTCCCTTTTTCGCACCCATTGGAAACTTCGCGTCGCCTTCAAAATACAGAGCCGGTGGTGCGAGGCTCTGGGTGATCGGGTGCAGCCGCATCAGTCCCGCAGGCAAAAAAAGGCCGGAGGCTTTTTCACTCCGGCTCTACGGGGATGCCTTGGTTCTCGTTCGTTATTGGATTGTTCTCTATGTGCGGCCAGTCGCGCTACGGCACTTTGGACGCTGGACCTTCGGAAAGTATTGGCATCCGGGTCCGCAGGCGGGCAGGACGATCTGGGGTGCTGTTCCCCTGCCGGAAGTCACAACGCCGCGCCCTGCGGCCTCCCGGCGCATCCACGGGCCACCATTTTTGGCGGTCTCCATTAATTCCCCAAAAAAGGCCGGAGGCTTTTTCACTCCGGCTCGAAGCCCCATCGGTTGTCTTTCTGTTATGGGCCGCATTGTCTCGGTGTCCGGCCCAGTCGCGCAACAGGACTTTGGTGATGGGTAATGCAAAAACTACTAGTTGTTTTGGACGAGCGCAAGCCGTAGCTTCGGGCCATGTGTTTTACAGGAGAACCGTGGATTCTGCACCATTCATAGACTCAACGACAATCATTCCGATTGTGGCGTGGATGATCGTCGTTGTTCTCTGCGTCATCCCACTGCGGAAAATTTACAGGAAGGCTGGGTTTTCACCTTGGATTCTGTTGCTCTGGTTTGTTCCTCTGGTTGGACCCCTGCTGGGCCTCATTGTGCTTTACATCGTGGCCTACTCCAAAAGGAAGGTCAGTGCTGAAGACCGGAAAAAGCGGCCATCTCAGACGGCTGTTCTAAAGGAGAGGGGGCTGAATCTGTGATGTGGCGTCGTATCATGGCGAGGATCGATCCGCCGGTTATCCCAGCCCGGAGTCACCGCGCCGCGTCCTGAGGCATCTGGGCGCAATCTGGGGCCACCATGTGAAGCCGGGAGCCGGGGTGGTTTCGCGGATGCGAAGTATCATCCACGCCGAAGGCATGCAGGAATGTTGCTCAACTGGTAATCGAAGAGTAGGGGGTAATTCGGGAACCAACGGGAGCCGCAGCTAGTTCGGGGCGACATATCCCATCAAAAAGGTTTGTCTTGGCGACCTCGTTTCTCCAAATAGGCAGACGCTCTATCCATTCCAAGCTGAACTCGATCCTCAGCAACTAGTCTGCACGGCAGGCGACGACGAACCTCGACATAGATTTGCAGCGCATCAGCCGCTCTTCTTTGCCACATCCTGAATTCAGCCATGTAGAGCATGGCCAAGGTTGCCATTTCCTCGTCGCCTCGCCTCAGGACTTGCCTAGCGGCATTGAAAGAATCTTCGTAGCGATCCAGCGCCAGAAAACAGTTCGCTTGGTCTAACAGGATTCCTGTTTGCCTTACTCCCTGTGGATCCATCAGATGCGCCTCATCGAGGACTATCAATGCCTCTTGGCATCGCCCCAGCCACGTTAGCGCCTGTCCTTTGTAGGCTAGGTGTTTGTACTTCCATTCACGGAAGTCATCGCGTGCCATAAACTCCGACTTGAGATTTGCCTCAATCAGGTCCAAACCCTTTTGAGCGTCTCCATGCGCAATGTAGGTCATCGCTTGAATGAAATCGACAAGAACGCGGGACTCGCGAGGCTGAGGCATCTGCTCAAGTTCGGCGATGGCGCGATTCGTTACGCCATCGAGACAGAGTCGCGTTGAGCAATACAGCACGTCGAAGAGAAGCCGCATTTTGGTATCTCCGTCCTCGACACGCGCCAGCATCTCTTGCGTGAGCGCGAGTGCAGCGCCGAATTCGCCTTGCGCTCGCAACTTCTCCGCCGCATCAATTTCTTGTTCTGTCAGCATTTGCAGGCCCGATGATACTCCCTCGGATTGATCCTTGGTGAGTGGTGGCCAACTCGGACATGACCCCGAGGTCATCTCCGAGTTGGCGGTAAGAACGAAGCCGCAGGCGCCGCGGTCGCTGCGGTGGTGGCTGTCGAGTAATTTTGTGGCCGGGATAGGGTGTGAGTCACAGGAGGTAACCCACTGTGACCCACCTACGCAAAATGATGCTCGAAGAGCTCGAGCGTCGCAACTACTCTCAAGGCACAACGCGGCGTTATCTGCGTTTTGTCGAGCGGTTCGCACAACACTTCCACAAGTCGCCGGACAAGCTCGGTCCGGATCATCTGCGCAGCTACCAGGCCTATCTGCTCACCGAGCGCAAGCTCTGCCCGGGGTCGGTCGAGAACCACGTGGCCGCACTGCGGTTCTTCTTCGTGCGCACGCTTCATCGTCATGAGTTCCGCGAGTTCCTGCCCTATCCCAAGACGCGGAAGAAGCTGCCCAACATCCTCAGCCAGGAAGAAGTCGCACGGCTGATCAACGCCAGCACGAGTCTGTTTCAGCGCACCCTGCTGATGGTTCTTTACGGAACCGGCATGCGCCGCTCCGAGCTCGCCCGGCTCAAGATCGCCCACATCGACAGCCAGCGCATGGTCATCCACGTCGTCGATGGCAAGGGACACAAGGACCGCGATCTGCCCCTGAGCTCGGCCTTGCTCGAGAACCTGCGGGTCTACTGGCGATGGCTCAAGCCGCGCACCTACCTGTTCCCGTCACGCATGCATCGCGATCACGAGCAACCTATCAGCGACAAGGCCGTATGGGTGGCGTGCACCGAAGCGGCGAAGAAGAGTGGCCTTCGCAAGGCCGTTTCGCCTCACCTGGTTCGCCACGCGTGGGCCACGCATCTACTCGAAGCCGGTACCGACCTGCGCACCATCCAGCTTCTGCTCGGCCATGAGGATCTGGAGGTGACCGCCCGGTATCTGCACCTGTCCGCGCAGCACCTGCAGAAGGTCGCCAACCCCATCGAGGAGCTGAAGCTGGAGAGCGTCGACCAGAGTCGCTGCCTCTACCACCGTCCGCGTTCATGACGCGGCCGGCCATCGAAATGGCTGACATCGTCCGTCGCAAGGGCAAGCAGTTTCTCCAGCGCTTCAAGGCTGTTCTCAGCTATCAACAGCTGAAGGCATACCGGGCCGTGAAGCGGTGCCGCACTGCTGCCCTTGGCGGGCATCGGGATAAGTGTGAGGACTGTACGTACGAAGCACCCTTCTCTTACAACTCATGCCGATCGAGATGCTGTCCGAAGTGCCAGGCGCAAGCCCGCAAGCGATGGCTCCAGATCCAGCAACGCGATCTGCTGAACACCAACTACTTCCATGTTGTCTTCACCCTGCCCCACGAGCTGAACCCGCTGGCACTGACTTCACGCAGGCCACTGCTTGACCTGCTGTTCGAGGCCAGTTCCCAGACCCTGCTCGAAGTCGCCGCTGATCCCAAGCGCCTGGGAGCAGAGATCGGGTTCCTCTCCATCCTGCACACGTGGGGATCGAACTTGCTGCCTCATTATCATATTCACGCAGTCGTTCCTGGGGGCGGGCTGTCAGCCGATCACCAGCGCTGGATTCATACCAGCCACCCGATGTTCCTCCTGCCAGTTCCCGTTCTGCGTACTGTCTTCCGCAAGAAGTTCCTCGATGGACTCTGCCACCTCTACCGCAAGGGCTTGCTTAACCTCAGAGGTTCTGCCGCTCCGCTCCGTGATCCTGCCTCGTTCGAACAACTGATCCACAAGCTGGGCGAAAAGAAATGGTACGTCCATGCCGAGCCGCCCTTCGGCGGACCTGAACATGTGCTGCGCTATCTTGGCCGCTACACCCATCGCATGGCCATCTCCAACCACCGCATCACCGCCTTCGACGGCGAGCGCGTCAGCTTCCTCTGGCGCGATTATGCCCACGGCGGCAAGCAGCGCGTCATGACCCTTGACGCCGTAAACTTCCTCTGCCGCTTCTTCCTCCATGTACTGCCAAAAGGCTTCGTGCGCATCCGCCGCTATGGCCTGCTCGCCAACCGCTTCGCCAAACAGCTGCTGCCCCTGGCGCGCACCCTGCTCGCCCAACAAGGACGCCAACCGCTGATTCCTCCGCCCTTGCCTGACTGCGCTCCGTGGCACTGCCCCCGTTGCGGAAAAGCCATGCGCGTCGTCCAGCGCTTCACCGCCGCAGAACTCTACTTCGCAGGCTTCGATACTTCATGAATACCGTCGCCAGCACGCTCCGACGGCTTGCTCTCTGCACGTCTCTACCGCAGTGTGCGCACCGCGCTCAGAACAGCTCCATGAATACGCTCAATTGCATTCTGAAATCGCCGCGTCGCAAAGCGCGCTATCGTCGGCTCACCGTTGTCAATCATCAACCACCGAAAACCGCCCAACAGAACCACTCACCGGAAGCCCAAATGACATTCAATATCCATAATCCCAGTCAGGATCACCGCGACCGCGGCGCCTGCGGCTTCCTTCTTACCTCCTAATCGAAAACGCCTCGCAACCACACCTCACCCGCACCGAAGCTGTCGTGCGCGAGGCGTTTCCGATGTAGGCTAGCGGTGAGTCGACCGGAACGAATGCCCTGGAGTAGCGTGATCAAACCTAGTTAGCTTGAATATCTTAAAACGACTGGCAAAACTAACAGTTGTGTTAAATGGGCAACACCTCCACCCTGGGAATCGCAGTACCTGAATCCCCGATCCCAAGTCTCCACTGGGTTCAGATATCTTGGTTTCTTCGCATCTGGTGTTGCGCCCAGTTCAGCCGACCATGCGCTTGTTGCCTCTGCGGTGGAAAGTCATTTCCCGCTAACGAGGTGACGTGATTCGTATGTGATCAAAATCGCATTGAAACTCGCGGAAGATTGAACAAAAGCAATGAGCATCGATCAGCATTCTGGCACGGCAACTCAAGCGTTCGCCCCCGTCAGAACAGCCTTAATTAACACGACAAAAACAAAGGAGAGACCCCCAATGCTGCAGACCTTTAACTCAAACACAGCCACGAGACCCAGGCGAGTCTTTCTCTGCATCCTCGCAGGCGCGATAGCGCTGTTCGCTGCCCCGTCTATGCGAGCGGCCGACAAGCAGGACGATGAAGACACCATAGGCAAGGCCAACGTCGTTATAACCAGCATGCTCAACGGGGGCACCATCCCGGCCGCTGTGCTGGCAAAGACGAAGTGCATTGTCATTCTTCCCGGCGTGAAGAAGTTTGGCTTCGGCGTAGGCGGCAGCGGCGGGCGTGGCCCCATGCTCTGCCGGGGGGGCGAAAACTACACGGGCGGATGGTCCACACCTGCCATGATGACGTTCGGCGGCGCGAGCATCGGCCTTCAGGTTGGAGGCTCGTCCAGCGACGTCGTGCTCCTGGTTATGGATCAGAAGGTTGTGACCGAGATGCTCAGCGGAAAGACCAAGATGGGCACTGACGCCACAGCCGCAGCCGGCCCCAGCGGAGCCTCTGCTGCCGCCGCTACGGATGCGCAGGTCTACTCTTACGCACGAGCCAAGGGATTGTTCGCCGGGGTTTCCGTTAGCGGGGCCGACGTATCGCCCGATAACGATGCCAACAACCGCCTGTACGGCAACAGCCCTGATGCCTCCTCGATTGTGCGCGGAAGCAGTATTCACCCAACTCCGGCGGGTCAGACCCTGATTTCCACTCTCAACAGCAAGACCCATACGCACGGCATGTAAGAGGGCGGATGCGTGCCAATTCGGAATTACAGGCGAAGGGTTGGCAAATTTCCGGTTTTGAGAGTTCTGGCCGGAATCATGCAGATCGCGCAAGGCTGAAGTAGTCCCGGATTTCGCATGAACTTTCTACGTTGGGGGATCCCATGTCGACTCTGCCTCAGAACGCGATATCCCTGTTTTTTCTCTATCTCGAACATTGTGCAACGCAACGGGCATGTACCATGTTGCTGCTGGCCGTTATTGCTCCATGGCTGCGACCGACAGCGATCGCGCAGTCGGTTGCACCTCAGGATGCGCAGATCAAACAGCCAGTCGATGCGCAGTTGGCCCCCAAAAGTTTGACCAGGACCGACAGGAAGAAGGCCGCGCAGGAGATAGTAAACGCAACCAGCCCTACTTCACAGTTCAATATCCAAGCCCAGACTGCTTGCGAAACCGAGATGTTGAATAGAATCGGCGCACGCGAAGTCTTCGCGGGCAAGGCCCACGATTTGTTGACCGAGATAGCGCCGGCGTATTCCCGGACAATTCCACACATCTATATCTATCCCGGAAGTTGGAACATGGCCTATATAGCTGCCAGCACTGCTGTCGACGGGCGAGGCAAGATCGTGGTCGGGCAGCAGGCGATCGAGTTGTTTAATACCATAGCGCTCAGAGGCTTTCTGGGACACGAGATGGCGCACTTGGTTGGCGACGACGCGGCGCACGGATGCAACGATTACATCCTTCGCGATCCACAGATGGAAGCCGATGCCGATGCACTAGCGGCGCGAGTGCTTGGAATGCAATCCGTCAAGGAGTTCTTGGAGAGGGTACTTGCACTCTCAGAAGGCCAGAACTCGGACGCAAAGAGCCGACTCGAACTGCTGCAATGATTGCACCAATCATGCGAAAGAACATTCCTGATGGCAGCACACCGGGCCCACTCGGGCGGGGCATGCCGACCTCCAAGCGCAGTGCGACTGCTGTTCATCGAGAAGCGCTCCTTGACAGAGTCACGGTCGGTTTGTGGACGATGCGTACATGACCCCAAGGTCATGTACGTAATGGCGGTGATACGGGCGCAATCATGGTGTAAGCCTAGGACGCATTATGCTATATAGCCCATTGTGTGTCCAAGTGGGTTTCTGGTTTCCTACATCCCTTTGGAATTCAGTTCGCGGGAGGGATGGTCGGGTCCAGCACGCGCAGCAGGAGCAGGCTTTGGTCATCCTGCTGCGGACCATATTGTCGCACCTCGCTGATAATGAGATCCCCAATCTCCTCCAAGGCTCTAGTAGCGTGTTGCGTCAGCAGCTCTTGCAGGCGGATCAGGCCAAATTCTTCATCTCTGGCGTTGGCCACTTCCGTTATGCCGTCGGTGACCATCAAGAAGAGATCGCGCGGTGAATAGGTGACGCGCTTACTAGCATAGGAACCGCCCGGGATCAGTCCCAGCGGAAGCTGCTCCATGGAGAGCCAGACCGTGTCCCTGCTGCCATGCCGATAGTGGAGGATCGGCGGATGACCGGCCAACGCGTATTCGGCTTCATTGGAGCCATCGAAGCGGAGCAGGGCCAGGGTGGCAAACATTTCACGCTGCTTGAGATCTGGTAGCACGCGGTCCACACTTTCGAGCGCCGCTACCGGCATCTGGCGGAATCGCACGGCGAGTCGCATGGCAGTCTTCAACATCCCCATGAGCTGCCCGGCGGGCAGGCCGTGGCCGGAGATATCGGCGACGTAGGCCACTAATCCACCGTCGCTCTCGATAACGTCGATCAGGTCGCCGCCCATTTCTGTGCTAGGGATCGATTTGCCGTATAACTCGAAACTAGCATTCTGGAAAGACACGGTCGGAACCAGGGTCGCCTGAATGCCGTGAGCCAGAGAAAGCTCGGTCTGCATGCGCACGCTGGCCACGCCCTCCGTACCAGCGAAGAACAGCAGAAATCGGACCCCGAAAGCGATACCAACCAAGACCCCGATCGCATCGAATAGCACGCGCCGATGTACCGCGTCGGGGGCCGGGAGAGCCGTCGAAAGGTGCGAGAACCGGTAGCCCAGCCAGGCGGTCACGGCAACCAGAAGAAACAGAAGAGGAATAAGACTAACTCTTTTGATTGCGGCTGCTCTAAGCGCCGTCGCTCCCGTGCCCACTACGACGGGCCAAAAGAAACCGCCGCCGACGCGCGAAGCATTGAGCTGCAATAGATCGAGCGCGAAACCGCCGGCGGCGCCGATGAAGAAGTACCCTGCCATGAGGGTCTTCATCCGCCCCAGCGGCAGCACGTGCCAGTAAGGACTGAAGGCGGTGGGAAAGGCCGAGCGCACACCAGCCAACCACCTTCGGAGCATCTTCTTCATCGTACTCCCCCGGGCGTCCTGGATCGCACGGAGAACCGAGCACTAAGCCAGGGCTTCGACCATTCGTCGGTGGAAGGGGTGCAGTGCCAGGAATCCGAGCAAGAGACGGAGTAGAGAATGAACAGATTCATTCATTGAAGTGTTACCAGAAGCGCATAAAGATCACAATGGGTGCCGACCTTGAATGGCCGCACCTGATTTGATTGGCATTCCTGACAGCCTCTAACTAAGCATCTCCGGCGGACAATTTGAGATAAAACGAGCTGTACTTAGAAGTGCCGTTCCCGCTGGGCATACTCCGAGCGGATGGACAACTCGTCACTTTGGCGGATGTTCGCCCCTCCCGATAGGGTTTCGCTCCGGAGCGGAAATCAGGGGAAGAGTCGGCGGTGATTCGACCGCAATGAGCGCCAACCGGCGCCAAAGATCGATTCTGCCGATACAACGATAGCCACTAATTTTCCGAAGGCTTCTCTAGATGGTCAATTACGATCACATCTGTCATGGCCTTTGCCGGTTCCAGCTTCAGTCCAAGCTGCTCCTGAAGCGCTGTCTCCAAAGTCGGCGGCGCATTCGAATCCTCCGTCGACACCGGTCCCCTAGACCCCATCTGTGCAAACTGACTCTCGTCCGGCGTCCACCTCAGTTGGAAGTCATAACGGTCTGTCAGTCCGGTGTGGTCCACCACAGGCTTGTCCATCACCGCACCCTGCATTCCGTCACAGAAGTCTTTCATCGTCGAGTTCGTCACCGTTAGGTCGCCGAGTCCCCTGAAAAGAAAGTTCCTGTTGTCGCTTGGCTTATCTGCCGTGACCGTCATTTTGGGCTTGCCGCCCTTCGCAACCGTAAGGGCATAGACAGAGAGTTCTCTCTGCTCATGATGGAAGGCGAGCTTGAAGCGCTCGGTCAGCACTGACTGGATCAACATCCTCAGTTGCGCTAAACTCGGCTGACCCTCGACATCGGGTTTTCCGTCGACATCAAATTTGTCCGTTCCCAACCACGCTGGTGCTTCCACAATCTGTTTGGAGTGGAGTCCGTAGGCGAACGTGATCAGATCATTCACATCGGTGTTGATCGTCATCACGTGACTTCCGCGAAACGTGAATAGTTTGCCAGGCCGGGATGGATCGCTGGGCTTTACCGTCCCCACATCGAACTTTGGCTTGGCGTCCGCCGCCATCGCTTTGGGCGGCTCTGGGATCGGCCAGGTATTCTCGGCGCTCACTCGCTGGAAATTCAACGGGTGCGTCTGCCCGCCCTGAGTCTGATTTCCCGAAATCGAATTGGCGTCTGGACTCAATGTTCCTACATAAGTAACATCCAGCGGTTTGATAGCGAATTTCACCGCCATTCCCTGGAGCGAAATAGAGGTGATCGCAATCGGCCGGCCGCCCTGATCGATGCTGTAGGAGAAAGCTGTCAGCTGGCCATCCTCCTTCTTCACCTTCATCACGATCCGAAGGCCACTTCCAGCCTGCAGCGTTCCTTGCCAGTTCCCGGAGAGATCCTTGGCGGCATCCTGGGCAACCAGCAGGATTCCAAGAAACACAAGAGCACTCAGCGCAACTAGCCGCAACCTTGCCCTAGTCATAGTGGCCCTCCTTGTCGGAAAGACAGCTACTGCGTCAAATTCTCTTTAGGAGCTGGAAAGATCGCTTCATCGACAAGAATACATCTGAGAGACATCCTTCCGGTCGGATTGTGGCCGATACTTCGCTATGCCATTTCTTCGCCTACCGCCCGGTTGGGCGGGAGACTCCTAACCCGGTTAGGTAAGGGTGGGCGGTGATAGTGCGCCATGAGCACGCAAAGCTCGCAAGAGCAGAGCGTGCGTAACTACTTAACCGATGAGGGACGGCCCCTCGGAGTCGGCTTACAGGAGCGGACTTCAAACCGCCTTCTGGCGGCTATGGACAAAAGCCATGGTCGTGAGCGCAGAAGGAAAAGGCCCAGCAGCGACTGGGTCAGGTGTCAGGCAAGAAGAGGACTGCAAGGAAACCACTATTGAAGTGTCGAAACCCATTAGACGATGTCAAAACCGCGGCGTTGTCACTACTGCGGGACAGAGCTACGACGGTACCTGTTTACGGGCGGAGCGGCATCCGGCACGAGAGGTGGCCTGAGCTTGCCATGAGGCGGATAAGTGGAACATGGGAACCTGCGATCACGATGCTAACGGAGAAGTCACAAGTGGAGACCCCACGAGGGCGAGAGTACGGATGCGTGATGGCAGGGACGGGACAGCGCGTATTAGCGATGAAGTCTCCCATAAAGGGATGGAGCCAAGGCGCTGTGTCGAGGAGCCTGATTTCGACGAGCCAACCAGCAATGGGAGGAGCCTGATGAATGAGGCAAAGCCGTTTTGTATTTCGAAGAAGGAAGTCTGGGAAGCGTATCAGAGAGTGAAGTCGAATAAGGGATCGGCAGGCATCGATGGACAGACGATCGAGGATTTTGAAAAGAGACTGAAGAAGAATCTTTACAGGATCTGGAATCGGATGTCGTCGGGCAGCTACTTTCCACCGCCAGTCAGGACAGTGAAGATACCTAAGAAGAGTGGCGGAGAAAGAAGTCTGGGCATTCCGACTGTGGCGGATCGAATCGCACAACAGGTTGTGAAGGCGCGGCTGGAACCGGAGGTTGATCCACATTTCCATCCTGACTCCTATGGCTATCGGCCGGCGAAGTCAGCGCTGGATGCGGTGGGTCAGGCCCGGCAGCGGTGTTGGCGAAATGACTGGGTCTTGGACCTTGACATCAAAGCCTTCTTCGACAACCTGGATCAAAATCTCCTGATGCGAGCGGTGAAGAAACACGCCTCGCAGCGGTGGATGGTT
>Ga0207098_10491_pt1 | contig 11851 bp, 16 predicted proteins | sample Alteio_BWMinHeat_84_FD_153548 | JGI IMG/M metagenome (GOLD analysis project Ga0207098, IMG submission 153548) | Enriched cells from forest soil in Barre Woods Harvard Forest LTER site, Petersham, Massachusetts, United States -... | ecosystem: Environmental > Terrestrial > Soil > Temperate forest >...
AGTTGGATATGCTCAACGCCCAGCAATGGGTTGACCGCGCTACCGAAATTATCAACGCTACTTACGTGGCCAAATATGGTACGGCTGGTGCTACAGCTAATGATAATGCCGCAGTTAGGCAAGCACGGTTAGGATTAACCGGCAGCATCTTTTAAAACTTCAATACTTTCTATGTCGTTAGGATTAATATTATCCAAAGGGTTACCTGTTGAAAAACTACCGCTCGATACGTTACTTGAATTAGTAGTTAACGGGAATCCGTCGATAACATACAACGGCTCGTTACCCGCGCTGATTGAACCGCTGCCACGTACCTGTACGCTAAATGCTTTTCCGGGTACACCAGTGGTTTGTTTAACGGTAACACCTGCCAGCTGGCCAACCAGGGCCTGATCAACACGGCTGATGGCACGCTCATCAAGGTTTTCATTTTTGAGAGTAGCTACAGCGCCAGTTACATTCGAACGTTTTTGCGTTCCGTAACCAATTACCACTACTTCGTTAAGCGATTTTGCATTTGGTTGCAAACTTACGTTGATTACACTGCGGCCTCCCACTGCAATCTCCTGCGTGGCATAGCCTACAAATGAAAACTCGAGTATACCGGTACCATCGGGTATAGATAAGCTATAGTTACCATTGGCATCTGTTGTGGTACCCGTAGTTTGCGATCCTTTTAGCCTTATATTAACGCCAGGCAATGGCCCGGTTTCATCGGTCACCTTTCCTTTTATGGCAAAAACATTCATTGCAGCTTCAGCCATGGCTATTCTTTCAGCTTCTGCTTTTTTGGCTTCCAGGTATTCGGGGTTAGCATTCAATACTATCCGGTCGCTTATTACCCGGTACAAAATACCATTAGGTGTAAGCAGCTTATCCAAAACATCTTTCAAATCAAGATCTGTTGAAACAAAGCTTATTTTTTGCTCGGTGCGTACAATGTTTTTGCTGTACACAAATTTTACGCTGGCATCCTTTTCCAGCTTTTTCAGAGTATTCTCTAATGTGGAATTAGCTACGGTAATACTAACCGTTCGCTTTAAAACGTCCTGCGCGGCCAGGCTTTTTGCAAAAGAAACGCCACTTAATATTAGCGCTATTAATAGCTGGCTAAATGTGATTCTCATAATTTTCCACCAACGGGTTGAGGAGAGTAAATAAAAATTCATAAATTCGGTTGTTTTATTTTGTTAAAAAATGAGACAATTGATCCCACCTGCGTCTGATTTCCAGTCGTTTGCAGCACGGGGCTTTACCATTAGCCGGGAGTGGTGATGACACTTCCGGTTTTTTAAAAAAGTCGGCTTTTTTATTCTTTCATATCGTCATAATTAATTTAGCGTTTATTGGTTGGTTAAAGGTTTATTACGGTATAATATAACATCGGTATCGTCCATCGTGTACGATACATTTAACGAGTTCTCAATCATATCCAAAATAGCAGGCAAATTCTGACCGGTAAAATCAGCGTTAAGCGAGTAGTTGCTCAACTCTTTATCATCTGTACGGATGTGCATGCCATATTGTTTATCCAATTTAATCAATACGTCTTTCAGCGATACGTTATCAAAAACAAGCGTAGTCTTTTGCCATATCCGCATTGACGATGCCGGCTTCTCTTTATCACGCTTTAAATAGTCGCCTGCAAGCTGGTAGGTTACCTTTTGCGTAGGCAGCAACATCACTTCCGATTTATCGTTATCAGGTATTTTAACTGATACCTTACCCGTAACTACTGATACCTCGGTAGCAGCTTCCTGATAGGCACGAATCCGGAAACTGGTACCCCAAACCTTAGTAATAACGCCGCCGCCGTAAATTATAAAAGGGTGTGCATGGTCTTTTGTGACTTCAAAAAAAGCTTCACCAGTCATTTTCACCTGCCGATAAGCGCCCCAAAAACTTTTTCGGGAACAATAGTTTAGTTTTAGGGCTAAGCCAAACAATACTGCCATCGCTTAAAATCTGCTTATAAATACCATTGGTTTGGTTATCTACTTCCATCTGTTCGGCGGCGGTAGTTATAATGCCGTTAGGGCTGCTTTGCGCGGTTTTAGTTAAGCGCAAACCACTCCAAACCAATAATAACATAGCTGCTATGCCTGCCAGGGCATACATCAGTTTTACGGGTATGCTCTTTTTATTTACAGGTAATGCAGCAACACTCTCACTGTTTAAAACAGCATTTTTAAAATTGTTAAGCATCAGCATTTTTAAGGCTTCCTGCTCAACAGCACTTAAGTTTTCCAGAGGGTCGTCATCCTCTTCAAAAGAGTCGTACCAGCGGTAAAGTATAAAAGCCTCTTCGAGGCTGCATTCCCCGTCGAGATATTTATGCAATAACTCCGGCGTTATATTGTATTTCATCGGTTAATGAATAAAATGTGAGGTTCGGCTTCAGGCTTATATAAGTAATGACAAACAACCGGGGCATTACCCTTACTCCGGATTGAAAAAAAAAATTCTAAAGGCGATTTTTGATCTTCAATGCACCTTGAATTTCATTAAAATCTCCCGCAACTAACTTTGATGATTACCTTTGCGCGCTTAAACATCTATAGCATTCTATGAAACTCCCTTCGTTTAGATGGACAGTTCTGGTAACCGGCCTGGCCTTTGTTGTTGCGCAGCTCGATGTTTCTATCGTCAACCTGGCATTGCCGCAAATTGCCCTGGCCTATCATACAGATATCAGCACCTTACAGTGGATAGTTGATGCCTATACGCTGGCGTTTGCAGTGCTGATGCTTTCGGCGGGCAGCATCGGCGATCGTATCGGTTCAAAACGTATCTTTCAAATCGGGATAATCATTTTCGGAGTAGCCTCTGCAGGTTGCGCACTATCTCCCAACCCGCTCTGCCTAATCTTTTTCCGTATCCTGCAAGGTATCGGTGCAGCTATGATGATCCCCAGCTCGCTCTCAATACTCAACAGGCGTTTCGCACATCAGCCTGATGTACGGGCGCGGGCCGTAGGTTTGTGGACAGCCGCCGGCAGCGCGGCCCTGGTAGCCGGACCCACCCTGGGCGGATTGCTGATTGAATTATCCAACTGGCGGTTTATTTTTTTGATCAATATACCTATCTGTCTGGCTGCTTACTTAATGAGTTTCCGCCTCAACGAAACACAGGTTAAGACTTCTGAGCAGCAATCGGATATTACAGGGCAGGCTACCTGGGCGTTAGGGATCACTGCTTTAATAGCGGCAATTATAGAATGGCCAAAGCTGGGGTTTGAAAACCCGCTGGTCATCGGCGGATTGGTGTTCAGCCTGGTAATGTTTGTTACCTTTTTCTTTGTCGAAAAAAATGCCCGTAACCCCATGCTCCCCTTTCATTTGTTCGATTCGGGCTCCTTTAATGCGTTGCTGTTGTTGGGGGCCGTATTAAACGGCTGCTATTACGGCAGCGTATTTGTGCTGAGCCTTTACCTTCAAAAAGTATTAAATTATAGTTCGCTTGCCGCAGGTTTTGCTTTTATACCATTAACTGCAGGCTTTGTTATTTCCAACGTAGCCAGTGCGCGTATCATCAACCGTTATGGCACCTGGAAACCCATCATGGCAGGACTCATCTTTTTTGCAATTGGTTTTGCCGGCATGTTTATTGCCGGAGCCGATACGCCTTACTGGCAGCTTTTTCTCCCTTTCCTTATTATTTCTTCGGGGATGGGACTTGCAGTTCCCGCAATGATCAACGGTATCCTGTCCAGTGTGGATAAAAAACTTTCGGGTACTGCTTCTGCTGTACTCACCACGGCACGGCAAACGGCGGGTGCAATTGGTGTCGCCGTGTTTGGCGCTATGACAGTCGGCGGCAATACTGCCATTTTAGGCGGAGTTTTCAAATCGGCAGCTATAACCATCGTTTTCACGCTGATTGCGGTGTTTTTTATCAGCCGGCTGCTTAAAGCAGAACGTCATAAATCAGGTAATCAAAATCGCTGAACATGCACGATAGTTTCCTCACGTTTTCGTATAATACTTCAATGCTGATTTTCAATGGTTTGATATCTGTCCATCGCCTGTCAATGAACCATACTTTAAATTTTATTGAACTGCCCCCCACTTCCACTCTCACAGAATGTTCAATCCTCATTTTTATTTAATATGCCTTAACTTTACTTAAAATTCTACCTATGTCAAAAGTTTGGTTTATTACCGGCGCTTCCCGCGGATTGGGACGCAATTTAGTTGAAGCGGTACTGGCACATGGCGACCTTGTGGCCGCAACTGCGCGCAACCCCGATCAGTTAGATGATCTCGCCGCGCAATACCCCGGGCAATTGGAAGTGGTGCAATTGGATGTAACCGATCAGAAACAAATCACTGCTGCAATTACACATACAATTGAAAAATTTGGCCGTATTGATGTGCTCGTTAATAATGCCGGGATGGGCGTATTGGGTGCGGCCGAAGCTTATAGCGATGAGCAGGTTCGCAACCAACTGGAAACCAATCTGCATGCACCGATAGCGCTCACCCGTGCGGTACTCCCCTATATGCGTAAGCAAGGTTCAGGCAGAATATTACAGATCAGTTCAGTCGGCGGGCGGATAGGCAGCCCTGCGCTCACAGTGTACCAGGCAGCCAAATTTGGCCTTACGGGTTTCAGCGAAGCTTTAGCCAAAGAGGTAAAGCCATTGGGCATCTGGGTAACCAGTGTAGAGCCCGGTGGTTTACGTACCAGTATTTTTGCCGATATGGATACCGCACCTGAGATAGCAGGTTATGAAGCATCCGTTGGGCAGCGTGTAGCGCAGTTTAAAAGCAGCGGTTTTATCGCCAAAAGCGATCCTGCCAAAGCAGCTAAAGTATTGCTTGACCTAGCCGAACATCCCGAACCACCCATGCACCTGGTATTAGGCAGCGATGCCGTTAGTCGGATAAAACAAGCCGACATAGAAAGAAACAAAGAAATGGACGATTGGTTATCTGTGAGCCTGTCAACAGATGCTGAATAGTAACTGTAGCTAACATAAAAACATGCACGTATGAAAATCGTTGGAAAAAAATTCGCAGTTGATTTTGGCGCCAAAGCGGTGCTCGACATCCAAACTGAAACCAGTTTAATGTTTCACATCACCGAGATCGACGGAAAGAAAATGGACGAAACCGAAACCGTAGAAATTGCTATTACTCAGCTTCGCCCCCGGCTGTTTATGCTCACCTGGAAAGAAAAGAACGGCAATACCGTTACCCAGATACAAGATCATCAGCAACAATTGGTTTACATGAACTGGACCCACCCCGACGGTAAATTCGTTCACGCCAAAGGCACCATCAAACCCATCAAATCAAAATAAAGCATTCTGCTTTTTATTATCATTCATCCTCTCCTTTCCGGCTTTACCACCTTAGAGCCAATCAATTTTAAAATAAATTTGCGCAAGTAAATACTTGCATATATATTTGCAAGCACTTACTTGCATAATGTATGAAAACGAGAAGAGATGTGTACCAGGCCATAGCCGACCCTACCCGCCGTGCCATCATCAACATGGTGGCCTCCGAGCCGCACAATGTAAACGCCATTGCCGAAAAGTTTGATGTGAGTCGCCAGGCTATTTCGCTGCATATCCAAATGCTGATTGACTGCGGCCTTTTGGTGGTTAAACAGCAAGGCAGGGAACGGCTTTGCCAGGCGCACCTAAATCAGCTGGGCGAGGTATTTGAATGGGTAGAGCAATACCGCCAGCATTTTGAAAGAAAACTGGATGCACTAGAAACCTATATCGAAAAAATAAAAAAAGAAAGAGATGAACAACGCAAAAAGTAACACGAAAGACAGGGAGCTTTTTTTGTCGAGGACATTAAACGCGCCCGTAGCATTAGTTTGGGAAATGTGGACCGCCCCCCAACATATTGCCAATTGGTGGGGTCCCAACGGGTTTACAACTACCATCAGCACAATGGATATAACACCCGGCGGCAAATGGGATCTTGTTATGCATGGGCCCGACGGAACAGATTATGATAACCAAAGCCGTTTTACAGAAGTAATTGAGCATCAAAAACTGGTGTATGAACATCTTTCCGATCCTAAATTTGTTACTACAATTGAGTTTGTGGCGCAAGGCGAAAAAACATTGCTCACCTGGCACATGCTTTTCCAATCGGCAGAACAGTTTATAGAAGTTGTGAAAAAATACGGAGCGGACGAAGGCTTAAAACAAAATATCGAAAAACTTGAGGTGTATCTCGCCGCTCACGCCAAAAACTAATTATCAACAAATTAAACACAAGGCGGTTATGAAAACGATAAAAATCTTGATTTTTAATTTAACTATGCTACTTATGGCAACACTCGCAAACGCTCAATCAACTGGCAAATATGCCGATGTAAACGGCATCAAAATGTATTACGAAATACATGGTTCCGGTAATCCGCTAATTCTTTTACATGGCGGCGGTTCAACTATTCAAACCAGCTTTGGTACTATTTTGCCGGCCTTGGCTAAAACACATCGTGTTATCGCTGTCGAATTACAGGCGCATGGCCATACCGGCGACAGAAACGCGCCCGAAACATTTAAACAGGATGCTGATGACGTGGCCGAACTGCTGCGCCAACTCGATATTCCCAACGCAGACATTTTGGGTTTTAGCAACGGCGGGCAGACCACCCTGGAGCTGGCTATCAACCATCCCGAAAAGGTACATAAAATTGTTGTGGCGTCGGCCTTTTATAAACGCGATGGTGCTCCCGATGGTTTCTGGGATGGCTTTGACAAAGTATCCCTTAATAACATGCCGAAAATTTACCAGGATGAGTATCTAAAAATAAATCACGATCAGGCAAAGCTGCTCAATATGTTTAACAAAGATGTTCAGCGTATGGAGAATTTTAAGGGCTGGACAGACGAACAGATAAAATCAATAAAAGCACCTGCGTTTATCGTCATCGGCGATCAGGACGTCGTCAAACCCGAACATGCGGTGGAAATGCACCGGCTTTTGCCCGGCAGCCGTTTAGCTATATTGCCCGGCGCTCACGGCGAGTATCTTGGTGAAGCTTTGTTCCGCAATCCAAACAACCATTTATCCGAGTGCTTTGTGGAAATGGTTAATCAATTTTTGCAAAGCAGGTAAATCAAAAAATCGTTTATGCCGGTTCATTTCAACGCTGGCATAAACGATAATTCTGTTTATTCAGCCGGGATAGAATGATGCTCGTGAACAATTACCCATTGATCATCTATCTTTCTCAAGCCCACCGTTAACCTGAAAGGTAGTTCTACAAAATCAACCGAATCGCTTTTGTCGGAGCATTTCATCGTTGCGTAAGCAAACGCAATATACTCATCAGCAATTACATACAGTTGCTCAATGTCAAATACCCCCCGCTTAGTATATTTAAAAAAAATATCCCAGGTTTTCCGGTAGGCTTCAATACCTATCGATTGGAAAGGCGGCGGCACATCATACATCACTATATCTGCCGAATGATGCGCCAGTATCCCATCCATGTCGTTATTTCGTACGGCTGCTGCCCAATTTTCAATAAGGGTTCTGATCTGCAATTCGTTGCTCATACTTTTTGATTCTGATTTATCAAATGTAAGCTTGTCCTGCCAAAAACAAGGTGTGCAAACAAGACTAAAAAAGGGTGTTTTGCGACAGAAAGAAAGAGTCGAGTGTTATCACAACATCCAAAAAGCACTGTTTAAATTAACTCTTAACCGTTTAATAGCTTTTGTTAAGTGGCTCTCTACCGTTTTTTCGGATATGCCAAGCTCGGATGCTATTTCTTTGTTCGATTTATTTTCGTGGCGGCTCAGCTCAAATACCGAGCGGCATTTTACAGGCAGGTCGTCGAGACCTTTTTCAATGTTATGCTGCAAGTCGCGGGTATCAATAGTTTCCTGGGTAGTATTATCGGTATCAACCCTAAACAACTGCACAAAATGGCCGTATGCCTTGCGCCGGGTTTCTTTGGCTATATAATTAAAAACCAGGTTACGTACAGCGGTATAAATATATCCTTCAAACGATGTTTTAATAACCAGCGTTTTGCGACCGGCCCACAGGTTGGTTAAAAAATCCTGTACAATTTCTTCCGATATTTCTTTGCTGCGCACCCGCTTATAGGCAAACGAGTAAAGGTTTTTCCAATGGCGATGGTATAGTTCTTCAAAAGCTTCCATACTATCATCGCTTTTTACCAAACCAAGCAATTCATTGTCCGGCAAACTTTTAAATAAGGTATGGTTAGTATTCAAAGGCATACATATTAGTTTTTTTCGACCAGCTAAAAAAAACAGCCAATAAATAATACCACATTCAAATATGCCTCAGCACATTCGCCAGCAGACTTATACAAAAGTTCCTTCGGGGAAAGGGTATTACAATTGGTTATGTAACAAATATACTACACAAGTAATGGTTAACTGTCATGCACAGTCCTGTTTATTTTCCGGGAGCAATATTATAGGTAAAATGCACAACTTTTGATTCACTTGCCCCGGTCGACCGGTAAAAATCAAGAGCATGTTTGTCTTCCGCATCTGCCTGTACATACAAGGTTTTAATATTGTTTTTGCTGCAATGCCGCTTTGCAGCGGCAATTAGTTTTTTACCAATACCCATGCGTTGAAACTCCGGCTTTATGGCGATATCATAAATATACATTTCGGCTGTTTCGGCATTATACATGGGCAATTCATCACCCGTAATGCCGCCAACAGGTTCACTATTGTAAAGTGCGGCAAATACTACAAAAGTTGTATTTGCAAGTATTTTTACCACATAAGCTTCAGTTATTGTGTCAGGGTTCTCAACCTTAAAAACCTGCTGCATCAACCAAAAAAGTTTTTGCGCCAAAGCAACATCCGATGGGCCTAAACGCTTTATTTCAATCTGACTTGATTTCATTGATGTGATTTACTGCTCAGACGCAGAACGAATATAAAACTTACTAAATAACACGACATAGCTTTTTCCTCGGCTGCAAATCCGCAAATCTTTCTTGATTCCTGGTTCTTGATTCTTAACTCTATCCTCACAACTGACTACTCACAACTCGCCACTCACAACTTACTAAGCCCAACCAGCCTCACCGGCCCCACCAAACCCGATGGTTTAGGTTCCCACTTAATGGCGGTAAACAGGCCGTCTTCGCCCCGGTTATCGCGGAAACGCGCCGGGAAATTGGTGTTGTAAAATATGCGGTAAGGTATTTTGCGCCTGTCCATATCGCTGATGCGGTTGGCCATCAGGTTTGATACATTAACCTCAAGCGTATTGTTAAGTTTAAGCAACGCAGCCGGTATCATTACCGTAAAATCCGGACCAAGCAATGTGCCCAGCTTAACCCCGTTCAGGTAAACCTCGGCGCTCTCGTAAACCTTCCCCAAATCCAGTTGCCAGGCTTGCATAACATCTGCAGGTTTGGCAAAATTGATGCTGTATTTGGCTGTCCCGCTAAAGCGTTTTACTTCTGGTCCGTCCAGTTCCGTCCACGATGTTAAGGCGGTTTGTTTGGCTGTTGCCGGCAGTTCGGGGCCGCCTTCGGTAAAGCTCACTGTCCACTCGCCTTTTACGTCAACAGTTTTGCCCGTTGGTTTGTAATAAGCATATAAGTTGCCTTTTATGGCTGTAGTCGATGTTTGCAAAATGCAGCTTTCGCCGGGTTGCATCTGTAAATAAACTTCGGTGTTGCCTGCCGGCGATTTCCGGATACGCGCCACGCCGCTGGTTTTGGTCATCGGGTCAAACTGTATTACCGATACCACATTCCCCGAAAGGGCAACCCAACCGTCAACATTTTTTACACCTTTATTGGCCACAAAATAATAATTACCCGCACCGTAATTTCGGCGGGTAAACTGCAAGCCGCTTTCCACCATTGGTTCGCGGCGTATTTTGGCAAAGGTCAGCAAATGGTCAAGGTTATCACCCATCAATACCGATCCCTTACCTACTGTAGCTTTTTTAATATCGTTGCCGGCATTGGCCCAGGTTAATTGCGACAGCATATCTTTCATCGCTTTGCTACTTTGGTGCCGCCGTTACCACTGTTATCAATGGTAGATGCATCGCCGGTTGTAGTGGTAGTTTTCGATGTATCGAGGTTTGAAGGTGCATTGTAATGGTATTTGGCCGTGTCTTTACCTGCTCTGGTAGCGTTGCCGCTATGGCAGGCGGTAATACAGGCCAGGCAAGCTGTGGCTATTATTATTAAGATGTTATTTTTCATCTGGATATATTTATATTAACCAACAGTTAATTATAATAGTAGTTTTAAGAAAGATGAAAATAACAGCAAAAATATGCAGCTATCCTTTCAGTCAACGGTAAACCGCAGGATGATTGTACAAATATTAATACTTATATTTAACCACCAATTAATAAGTCTATGCGTAAATTTTACTTAACTTTTTTATGCGTTTTTATTAGTGCCGCCTGTGTGGCGCAAATTACCTGGCCCGCTGTAACCCGGCAAACCAGGCCTTGGGCACGTTGGTGGTGGCAAGGCAGCGCGGTTAATAAAGCCGATCTGACAACCAACCTCGAAAAATATAACGCCGCCGGTTTAGGCGGGTTGGAAATTACACCAATTTATGGCGTTAAGGGCCAGGAAGATAAATTTATACAGTATTTATCGCCGCAATGGGTTGATATGCTGAGCCATACTTTAAACGAGGCAAAGCGCCTTGATATGGGTATCGATATGGCCAATGCTACAGGCTGGCCCTTTGGCGGCCCATGGATTGATGTGGACAACGCCGCCAAAAATATGGTGCTCGAAAACTATGATGTAAAAGGCGGCGAGGGGTTGAAAGAGGTGGTGCGATATATACAGCAGCCAATGGTATCGGCCGAAGGCAAGGCGCCAGCCATTACCGACCTTGTTTTACCCATTGCCAGCAACAAAAATCTGCAGGCCATGGCGCTCGATCAGGTGCGTTTCCAGATGTCGTTGCCGCTACAGGTTTTGATGGCTTACGGCCCTAACGGCGAAATTTTAAATATTACAGATAAAGTTGATCCTGCTACCGGCAAACTTAACTGGCAGTCACCGCAAGGTAAAGACTGGACGCTGTGCGCCATTTTTATGGGATTGCATGGTAAAATGGTTGAACGTGCAGCGCCGGGTGGCGAAGGTTTTGTGATAGATCATTTTTCACAGGATGCGCTGAAGGTTTACTTGGATAGGTTTGACCAGGCTTTTAAGGGTACCGATGTAAGTAGCCTGCGTGCTTTTTTTAACGATTCGTACGAGGTAGACGACGCCCGCGGGCAATCGAACTTTACGCCTACATTTTTTGATGAATTTAAGAAAAGGAGAGGCTACGATCTGCGCGACCAGCTGCCAGCATTATTTAGTAAAGATAATAAAAGCAACGCCCGCGTTTTGTGCGATTACCGCGAAACCATATCCGACCTTTTGTTAGATAATTTCACCAAGCCGTGGCATAGCTGGGCAATCGGACGGGGAGCATTGATCCGTAACCAATCGCACGGTTCACCGGCCAATATACTCGACCTTTACAGCGCAATCGACATCCCGGAAACGGAAGGCACCGAACCGCTGCGTTACCGGTTTGCTACTTCGGCGGCGCATGTAACGGGCAAAAAACTGGCCTCGAGCGAATCGGCAACCTGGCTGAACGAGCATTTTACCTCGTCGTTAGGGCAGGTAAAACAGGCTATTGATAAGTTGCTGCTGGGTGGCGTAAATCATGTGTTTTATCATGGTATCAGCTATTCGCCGCCATCGGCGCCGTGGCCTGGATGGCTGTTTTATGCAGCGGTACACTTTGTGCCCTATAACCCGCAGTGGCACGATTTCCGAGCACTTAACGATTATATTGCCCGTTGCCAGTCGTTTTTACAAAGCGGTAAAGCCG
>Ga0207098_10493_pt1 | contig 11815 bp, 9 predicted proteins | sample Alteio_BWMinHeat_84_FD_153548 | JGI IMG/M metagenome (GOLD analysis project Ga0207098, IMG submission 153548) | Enriched cells from forest soil in Barre Woods Harvard Forest LTER site, Petersham, Massachusetts, United States -... | ecosystem: Environmental > Terrestrial > Soil > Temperate forest >...
CTGTCGTTCCATCAATTAGGTTTATTGACATTGCAAAATAAGTTAGATATTAAATTATTACTTATGAGTTATATAATATTTAAGTCTTTACGCTGGCAATTAATAATCTGTAAAGTTGCTATTCTAGTGCTTTTGTCTGTTATGCTGTCGAAAGTTTAGCGATGGATACAAACTCAAAGCCTATCGGAAACGGTAACTATTTAAAGTTTACTGAGCTTCGAAAAAAACTGGGATTAGATGAATCAGATTTAAATAGTACGGTTGAAGATCTCGCGAATAAGTTACACGGTAAAGACCGACAACTCATGGCGCAATTTATAGAAACACTTGAAGATCAAGAAGACAAAGCTAAAATGGCATCTGTCATTGAAAGGCTGTCTTTTGGACCTACAGGCGCTTCTCCCGGTTGTGAGTTTAATAAACGTTCCTTTTTTTCTGATGTAATAAGCTTATTTGAATCAGAAACTGCCAAACGAAGTGAGTCTAGGGCTAAAGAAATGAGACCGTTTGTTCAAAAAATTACTTCGAAAAAAATCATTGATTTATTATATTCTATTAACTTAGAAGAACGTGATTTAGATTTGCGTCCTGAAAAATTGGCCGAAAAACTTGCTGATAAAAATATGGAGCTTATTTTAAATCTCTACCAGGAATTACCTTATTCGTTAAGAAGGTTTGGGCTTGAGAATGCCTTACAGATTCTTGGAAAGCGGAAGTTAGCGAAGCTAGAGACAGAGGTCTCGGTTGGCACAGCTCAAGAGATGAAAAAGGGTCTGGATGAAACCAATCGTGAAGACTTTGATTTTAGAACTTTGGAAGTTAGCTTGTCCGATAGGATTGATCGTGAAATTATAGAATATATAAATAGTATGAAGATGATCCGCTTAGGTTCAGGAAGTGGAACCCAAGCTTTGGTTCGAAAAGCTGGAATGCCTCAGTGGCTTCGTGCGAAAGAAAACCACAAGGATCTATTCGGATTGATGCAATCTAACATGCCAGCTACTGGAACTGTTCTTTCAAGATGGGTGAATAGCAACGCGGATTGGAATATCGATGGGTTTGAAATTGCCACTTATTTAAATCCTGTAGATGCAGGGATGCTTTTTCCTAGGGGAGGAAAAAAATGGAATTATCATAATTTACTCTTTTCTACCCTAGTAGTCCAACCGGACTATTTTCCGATGAGTGGATTAAGTGCAGACGAACTTGTTGCTTTGTTCTTATATAGATCAGCCGTAGACTATCCGACCGCACCAGGGGCACCTGGTATTCGCTTGGATCAGGCGATCAACGCGGCCATCACTCATGACAACAAGGAGAGTCTTAGTAACTTTGAGCCAATAATCAAATCGGTAAGATCAGCTTTAACGAAGTTACCCGACGGTAAAGGGATATTTTACCAAAGTACAACCTTTTCCAAAGAGGAACTTGAGAACTTTCGGAAAAAGCTTAAAGACAAAACGAATCTAACTTTTGCTGCCTTTACTCTAGTTTCGAAAAGTGAGGCGTTAGAGACGGGATATTCTCACCAGTATCGTTTTTTAGGTAGGCACGCAAAAGATCTCAGTTCCTATGGATTCTCCAAAGGAACTTATGGAACTGTTTTTGCTCCGGATGCTCGGTTCAAGGTTATTGGCGTTCAGACTCAGACATTTAAATCGAAACCAGATCAGGTTAGAATCACTTTAGAAGAAGAAGCCTTGAAAGAAGATCTTATACACGAAGTAATGTACCAACCAGAACCGGTGGATATTGAGGGGCCCCTTCCAAAAGATCCGACCCATAAACTACATCGTTATCATTAATAATTATAGTAAATCAGTTTATTTAAAGCTGTTTGGTGGACCGTATCTCTAAATTAGTTGACATGTAAGTTGTTAGATTATATCTAACTCAACATGAAAAAAGTTCTTCAAATTATGTTTACTTTTATTTTTATTACCATAGGCTTAAATTCGTCATTAACATATGCCTCTGATACTGAAACATTGGCGTCTGAATCCGAAGGAGCTCCGGCTGCTGCAGATGTCGAAAACATTCGCCGAGAATTCTGCGAGAATTGCGGGCCTACGGCAAAGCGGGGAGGGGGTCGGTGCGAGAAGTGCAATACCTATTATTGCAGCAGTGAATGTCAAAAGGCAGACTGGCAGAAAGGTCATCGCCAACTCTGTCAAGCTATAGTCAATTATCGGGCACGCCGTGCGAATGAAAAAAATCAGAATCAACCTGAGGCAACGGCTCAGGTGAATAGCCAGTCAGAGGTAAAAGAAGGTGAGTCTCAAACACCAAGTAGACCCTGCGCCAAATGCAATGGCGACGGAGCGACGAAGAAATGTTCCAAGTGTAAAAAAGTGTTTTACTGCTCTAGAGACCACCAAGTCGCGGACTGGCCCACTCATAAACTGCTTTGCGGTAAAGACTCGAATGCAGTCCCTGCCGGAGAGCCTAGAGGCGAAGCTGCTCAAGCCTCATTGCCGATTTCTCAGCTTAGCTCAGAGGAAAAAACGCTCCCGTCAAATCAGCTTGTACTTCTTGAGTCCCATCCTGAACCTAGATATCGAAAGGTTCAGCCTATTCAATTTCAATTTCAGATGGGAACCAATGCTATTTCGAATCGAGAACAGATTGCTACAGTAGATAAAGACACTAAAAATAATAAATATATATTGTCAATTTTTGACATGAATAGACTTCAAAGTAGACTCCGAAATTTGGATCCGGCTCAATCTTGTGGGACGGAATATAAGGCCCCTATGGACACGAAGCCCAAAGCATTAGTCTGGACGGCGGGAGATGATCCACGACTTTTGGTGATGCAAGGACATCAAATACTTAGTTGCAAGAGCAAAGATAACGGGTTTAAATCAGAATTCAGAATAGTTTTTGATCCTACCTTGGAAGCTTCTCATGTCTTGGCCGCAAATCCTGTCTACCCGAACCAAGTTCTCGTCGGAACTACCAATAGGGAAATCCTCCTCTACGATCTAGAAACAGGCAACACAAAAAATAGGATTATTCATCCGCAAGAAGTTGGCAGTGCAATCTGGTCTCCTGGTAACCCCTACAATTTTGGTGTAATCGCGGGTGATCAGTATTTTCAATATGACACGCGACAAGAATTAAAGCGGATCTATGATTTGAAGTTAAGATCAGCGCGTGACGGTATTCTTTCGCAGGCTTTTGGCCCAAAAGGCAATCACGATATCTTTCTGGGATATAAGAACGGAGAAATCTCTCGATTTGATCTCACAGCCATGAAACCAGTGGAGTACCAAAAAGACCTATGTCTCGGGGAAGTTCGTTCATTGTTATACAACGGTAGGACTGAAAGACTTGTAGCCTCGGGGACGGGTAATATTTCCGTCTGGCAACTGAGTCCTTGGGTGAGTTCTCGAGCAGAAAGGAACTCAGGGCATATCGCCCACCTTTGGAGCCCTTTCAAAAGCAATCATTCGATTGAAACGGAAGCCCACTGGGTCGGAAATGACGAGCTCCTTTCCTTTAGCTCCGATGGCCACCTTCATTATTTCTCAGACTGGAAGTCCCGGTAGCCCAAGACATGTGACTCCGCCATCGAACGATGTTAAATCAACCCCGAACTTTCGAACTACTTTTTTCCAGTCGAGTCTGGGGACTCGCAGGATCGCGCCGGCTCCATCGATTTATTAGTCGAAGAAAGTTGGGCCAGATTCAAAAGTAATTCTAGCTGCCCTGTGGATTGCGATAGAAGTTTTCTTTCGATAATTACGGCCCCAAGCATGCTCTTTATATGTGTCGGGTCGCCATGAAGCCCACCATGAAGATGTACATATACCATTCGTTCTCCCAGGGTGATTTTAAGCCAACGAAAAGTATCCGTGCTATGAGCTACTTCTACTTTAATCCCGTCGCCTTTAAAATGGTCGAGAAAGGGCAAATGTCGAAAGCCTATTATTCCTCTGACAACTTGAAGGTCTTTATTCTTTGAAACAAAATCCATAAAGGTTTCGGCAGAAATTAAATTTGAGTACTCTATGCCTCTATTTAGAAGATCGCTAGTTGAGCCTATCTCAGATGAGAGCTTCTCCATTTTCTTAGCATCAATATTTTTAACCCAATCAGGTTTCTTAAGTAGTTTGTCTTCTTCCATTCTGGAGTATGTAGTCGCTATCCAATCATTCACGAATTCGTCTTTGTTAGTAAAGCGTGTGCCAAAAAACTTAAATTCAACAACAGCAAATTCTTTTTGTTCTTCTTCTGACAGTTCTTTTCCTTTTCTCCACTTACCTAGAATGAATCGCTTATGAAATTCGTAATTAAAACTGTGAATGATATCGAAATAGGAAGCCCCGATTTCCTTCGCCGCTAAAATTGCGATTGGAATTTCTGTGAACTCAGCATCATGACTTCCACAGCCCTCAATTAGAAAGGCGTAAGCTTTATTTGAACCAGGCGTATAAGACTTTACTGGGGCAACATTGGTATCCTCAGATTTAGATTCCTCCATTCCATATGCATTTCCAAGGGAAAAACAAACTGCCAATAAAACAAGAAACCGGGTCATAATCGTATCCTTATACACTAAAGATAAATATTAAATAGTGATGGACGTAACTTAGCTCATTGCATTAAGATGAACAACTAAAATACCGAGTGAGGTACTTTCCTCAGTTAATTCATAATATTTAAATTATTAAAGTTGATTATTCTGTGGGTCGAGACATGGTTGTACATTCTGCGGGGCGATGGATCCCAAACTGCCTACAGTGCCCCCTCTTTTTTCATGACTATTTACATCGCACTACTAGAAACTGTCTACAGCAGTGAGCGGAGATATTTCAGCAGTCGGATGGGAGGTATTTTACATTAACTCTGCGGTAGAGCATGGTTGGAGCCGTAATATTCTAGCTATACAGCTTGAAAAGAAGCTTTTTAAGCGCCAGGGAAAAGCAATTACAAATTTCAAATGAACTTTTACCTATCAGCAGTTGATGCCCAGGTAAAACATGTTGATGATGCTCCAAGTATTGGAATCATACTTTGCCGTAAGAAAAATAACATCGTTGTCGAATAGGCTCTTAAGGACGCGAAGAAAGCGATTGGAATTTCTGCATTCAAACTAACCCAAGTTCTACCTGAAAGTCTAAAGAGTAGTCTGCCGACTATCGAGCAATTTGAATCGGAGCTTGAAGGTGATATTAAGTCGGAGATAAAAAAGCGAACTTCAAAATCTGAGAAGAAGGCGTCGGCCAGGAAGAAGCGCAAGTAAGAAGGTCGTTTCTCAGCTATAAAGTGTATTGATTACGATTTGATCACCAAGGATTAACGCCTTCCAAATTGGACTGATTGCTCTTATTAAACTAAAAAAATTGATAAAATGTCTCCAATATTTAGCAGAGTTTTGCTCGCTAATTTTCGAAGTTATTTCCTTAAAATCAGTAAATAAAATGGCTCTCAAAATCCGAAAAATGCCCGGTGTTGCTGTTACCGGAAAGTCATGTCAGCTTATACTGTCGAAACTATTACTTAATTTTTTAATTATCTACAACCGGTATAAATACCTTGTTTTAAAACGTACGGAGGGATATAGTTGTCGTCATTTATTGGGAGTAATTAAAGTAATATGAAGAATCGATTAGTATTAAGTATTGTGATTATGTTGATTGCTACGGAATCCTGGGCCATGGACCAAAATTCAGACAAACCATCAAATTTAGAGAAACAGAAAGCTTCAACGGAGTTAGAAACTAAAAAAGAGAAGCTGTGGTGGGAAAACCTCACTGACTTTGCTCCACTAAGTATATTGCAACACCAGTTAGAAAAGGACTGTTCAAATTTCCTAATTAAACCACTTCAAAACTTAGTCATTGAATACGTCGGCCCTTTTCCCGATGGCATTGAAGTTGTAGAGGTTAAAGGAACACCAAAGAAGGATTCGCGCGATCTTTTTGAAGACGTAACAGTGATCCTAAAGAGTGGTATTCCATTTTGGCGAGTCAACGGGCAATTTCGTTTTTTCCTTTTAACAGGAATGGGAACTCTAGAACAACAGAAGCTCGCATTCATGCCGCAACTCGAAAACTTGGGATATAGTGACTCAGATATTCAAAATTTATATAAAAATCTATTTCAAGAAGATGGCGAAGAAACTGAAGAACAAAAGCAGGTTCGAGAAGCTTGGTTCCAGTTGGCAAGGAAATGGGGAACGAAACACGAAGCGCAATTCGAAATGGTTGATGGCATAAATCGGGCGACTTGGTACCAGAACACGGCCCCTGTTGGGTCCTGGCATCTACCCTCGGATTTCCAAGATAAATGGACTCGTTTGCTAGGGTTTCCGCATCCGCGGTCGGCTCACACATTCTTACTCAGTGGGGGCGATGGCTACATCGCCGGCTTTCGCCAGGACTACGCAATTAACCAGGGTGCGTTGTTGGTGGCCGCGCCGCGTGGTAAGGGTAAGGGTAAGGGTAATTAGATTATTGGATAATTGTGAGCCCGTTAGGGCTCACCCGTAATTCATGGCTAGGACTAGGCATCTTCCACTATACGCGTCCATTTATGTTTTTGTACGAGAGCTGTATCGGGTGAAAATCAAGTTACCAAAGGCATTGATGTAGTGCACCCCTAAAAACAAGACAAAAATCAGGCAGCAGGGGGGAGACTTAAGGTTAGATTTCGCTCATAAAATCGTTGTGGGGTTTCATATTTAAGCGTCTGATGAGGCCGTTCCTGATTGTACCTACTAATCCAGGCATCTACATCAGTCTTTGCCTCAGCAAAATTCCTAAACTGTTTTTGCCATACGCATTCCTCCTTTAAACTTCTAAAAAATCTTTCCACCACTGAATTCCCCTTCGGAGTATTGACCATGGTTCGGGTGTGGGTAATTCCCAGTCTCCTGAGTTCGTGTCTAAAATCTTTGGCGCCATAGTGGCACCCATTATCAGATCGCAGCTCAAGAGACTCGGTAGGTCGTTTAGAGGCTGCATCAGCAAGGGCCATAACTGCCCCTAAAGCACTGCAGCTTTGGCTAAAGTGGTATCCTAAGAGTGTTTTATCGTAGTGATCAATTACAGCCTGTAAGTAACCCCAACCGTCTTCTCCGCACCAGATATAGGTCATGTCAATTCCCCAGAGCTCATTAGATCGTGAAGCCTCTGTACGATGAGAAAAAGGAATTCCTCTAAATAGTTTTTTATGACTATGAGAGGGAGGCATCACTAACTTGTTCTGTTTCATAATTCGATAGACGCGTTTACGATTTATTAAAAGACCTCTTTGGTACTGCAAAATGGCTGTAATTTTACGATATCCATAAAAAGGATATTGCTTCACCAGTTCTTCTATCAGCTTAAGGATCTCCAGATCACCTGGCTGATTTATTTCTTTCTCCATTTCTAATTCCTTTGTCTTTTTGAGCGCATAAACCCGTTGCCGTGAGATCCCAAGCACAGAAGCAAGGGTTCTCACGGAATACTGGTCTTTATATTTTTCTACGATTTCTTGAGATTTATTCTGGATCGCTACGGCTGCAGTTTTTTTAAAAGCTCTTTCTCCAGAGTGAGCTCCCCGATGCAGCGCTCGAGTACCTCTATTTTGTTCTCCAGATCTCGCTCCCTGTTGGAGCGGCCACCATTACTCATTAGGCCTTCTTTACCCTGCTGGATAAATTTCTCGCGCCACTCATAGTATTGAGAAGGCGTTACATTGTTAAGCTTGCAAAGAATGGTAATTGGAATTTTTGCCGTCATTCCAATCATAATGAGTTCAACTTTTTCCTCTGCCCGCCAATACTCACTCAGAGCTTTGCGAACAGTGTACTTTTCATAGTCAACTTTTTCAGTGTTTAAATTCTCTTTCATGGTACTGCTTTCCATTTTGACATCTCCTACATATCACACCTGACTCAAGGGGTCAGATGCTTGAAATGTCTCCGCTCACTGCTGTAAACAGTTTCTAGGGGTGCAGTATAAGAGACTGTTTACAGCAGTAGGCCCAGGCGAAATACAATTATTTTAGCTTACAAAACTACTTTCTAAATATATGGATTGAAATATTCATTTGAATTTCTCAAATTAAACTGCGAAAAGAAAATAATGCGTTGTTATACTTTTAAGGTCTTTTTATTATTTGCGGCCTTTTTATCTAATTTTGGCATTGCCAATGCCATGTTCAAACGGTCATTTGCCAGCGCTCCTTCCGTTACTCTCCTGCGCCAAAATCGCATTAAAATAATAACCGAAGAAGGGAGAGTAGGCCAAGAGACTACAAGCACCACCCATGACATGACTATCGCCTCGGGCGCTCTGGCAAAAAAAACATTTAACAATCCCAAAGGCAGTAAGACCGTCTCAGTTCAAGCAAAGAGTGGGACCGACAGCGAGACCACTTTCGTAATCTCCCTAGACTCGGCCCAACATAGATATGTTCGTAATTTCTACGGATACCTGAGTCACCATGATCTAGAGACTACTTTTTTGGTCGGATCGACGTTGGCTCTGACCGTAAAACCCACCAACATTGAAAACAACCAAGAGAGCAAAACAGAGACCACAAGCGTTGCGAAGATAAGTCTTTTAGCCGGCAAGAAACTTCTTGTTGACCTTACCGTTCCCCTGGGAGCCAACACCGCGAGAACGGCCTATTTTTCTGCAATCAGGGGTTCTGCCGAAGGACGTTCAGTAAAATTAGAATGGATTGCAGATTCCGCGCAAACACACACTCTTACTGCTTCGGTTGGACCTCTTTTAAGTGGACGAAAGCTAACTCCTGATCAGGTACTTAAGTCTTTGTCTGCAGGAAAAGGCTTTTCAAGCCCGATCTCGACTCAAATGACTCTGGGTAGCTCAAAAACCACTGTAAAATTACCCCGGAACCTTACACTAAACGTGGAACTCATGCCAAGCGAAGGCCGGCTGAAAAGCTTAGCGGAAAATAAAGAGAAAACTCCGCCTCATTCTCCGTCTGACAGCGATTCAGATTCCGAATTTTCTCATAGAAATTCTTTGGATTTCCAAATGGACTTTGCCAGCGACTCAAGCCCAGAGTCACTGCTTTCTCCAGTTCGAATTTCAGCTGAACGCCCAGGCGAAGAGAAGGGAAGCACCACCAGTGTTTTCACTAGCTCCACTCTCGAGCGAAAAAGCCCAAGCCCAACAACAATAATGGCATTGAATGACAGTGAAACAGATGACAGTGAAACAGACAACACTGAACTCTACGGCGACTGCCCGAAGGCGCGGGCTATGCTTCCCCTTTCTGTGGCTGACCTACCTGCCATGCCCTTTTTGCCTATGTCGCCTGGGACACCAGATCCAGAGAGTTTAGAAGCCTTTTTGGGAACGCTTCGCGACGATCAATGGGCCGTGGAGACTTCGATGGATTCTACTCCAGACTCAGACTTCCGACCTTTACCAGTATCTATTGACCCAGAAATTTCCGATTTTTCTGAAGATGCAGATATTAATATTTAATATTTGGGCAGGCCCCTTTAAGGGCGGCTTTCTCATCAAGCGTTAAATGCAGTTGCTCAACATTCTCTTTGGTCAGTGTACTACACGGAGGAGAATCCATTTTTACTGGTTTATATTCAGGCCTATTCCTTGTGCCAGTAGGCATATAACGATAAAATTCGCTCAGAAATAGCCTACGTACTGGAGCATAGTAGCTCACACCATTAATTTGGCCTGCTCCATAAAAACCGACCATAGCCCTTTGTAGTAGAGACGGAGCTGTTTTATTATCGGGACAAGTAAGTATCTCCGCTAAATTAGCATCGCCACGCAAATCAGGACACACCTGTTTTTTTAGGAGAACTTTCACGTCGCCCAATACTGCTGCCTTTTTTCCATGAAATTCAGGAGTCGACTGCACACCAAACTTTCTAGACTCATCCTTCTGGTTTACCCGGCTGTTATAGAATTTGCCTAGCAATTCAAATGCTTTGACCTGCTCAGAAGTTGCGATCTGATCGGGGCTCGCATTACGTATGGAATTGGCATTAGGTTGAGTTTGGAATTGAGCCTGAGAAATGCTTCGAGATTGAAGTTTCTGCTCAAGCAACCTTTTAAATTCATTGTTTGTTACTGGTTGTGAGGGAGATTTCTGGCGAGTTGAGGCCGCGATTTGGTCCTTGTTCACACTGCTCACAGGTTCAGTTTGAGTTCGGGATCGCACCTGAGATTGGCTCTGGCTTTGCCATCTCTGATATTCAGTTCGGGTGCTATCAGACATCGATCGTGAGGCAGATCTTTGACGAAACCGGGTACCGAAGATGCCTCTGGTAGCTTGAAAATCGGTTGGTTTAAAAAACTTCAATACTTCCATACGTAATGCGAGCCCCGATCAGATCGCAACTTCTGAGCAGGTCAAAGCATTTGAATTGCTAGGCAAATTCCACTACTGAGAAGAACCCCTACGGCATCTCTGAAACGGCTTTCATCCTTCTGTGCCTTTTCTCTGTCTTCGGCAGTTTTGCCCTTTCTGACACGCTCTTTCGCGATCTTCAGATTTTGGAGTGTGAGGTGCAGTGCAGTGTCTCCGGACTTGTTCTGATTATTTATAATATTTTTTGAGAACTGTGGATCTCTCAGTTCATTATTGAGAGTACTCTCGTCTAGCTCCGCTCGGGTTCTTGCCCAGTTCCAAGCTTGACTCATAAATTTTTGATCTCTAGTAAATAAATAAATCTGTTGATCCAACGGAACCTTTGTTACCAAGGACCTAAGGCTTCCTGTAGTAGGATTATCCTTATCATTCTTGAAAATGGGAAGTTTTGAAACTTTTACAAGACGATCAAAAAGAGTCGACCTGCCCGAATCCCTCTCCATTAGGGCATCGTCCCACTTTTGTGGCGCTTTTCTATTCAGTTTGTCACGATTTCCAGACATTGCCGTTACAGCACTAGTGATCATGTTTTTAATAAAGTCATCATGTCCCTTAAGCTCTTCAGGCTTCCACTTATTTTCTAGTCTGCTGATTGCTAGATCCAGCAGAGAGTTTTGGGATTTAGGATGTCGACAGGTTAGCATTTCTAGAAACTCTGGTTGAGCTGAGAGTCCGGGACAGACGGGAGGAAATTGAGTCAAAATCTTCCTTATGCTCTCCTGATAACTTCCACCTCGCAAATAAGCCTCAAAAGCTTCTATTTGTCTTTCGAGAATTTCTTCCGGAGAAATTTTCATGGCGACATCCGCAAAATATTTAGTTACTTCGAGATCTCCAAGCTTCGTAGCAAAACGGGCCGAAGTTAAGCCCGCTGCGTCTGCAACCATTGGATTGGCGCCGTTATCTAGAAGGACTTTTACAACTTCTTTTGATCGCAGAGTCTTTTCAGCAGACTTTTCTTTCCTGGCAAGTCTGAGATTTTCTAAGGCTAGATGCAGCGGCGTTCTTCCAGAAGACGCATTACTTGTGTTTAAGAGCTTAGCCCCAAGTTCCTGGATATCTTTAAGTGTCCGCTTGTTGGCACCCTTTGGTTTAAAATCATAATAACCTTCCTGACCTCCCAGTTTGTTTTCAACGATCCAGTCTAAAACATCGTGGGCGTCTTTATGGGCGCTTTGGCCTTTTTCCGCTTTTTTTGCAGTTCCAAGTGTATTTGCAAATAGAAAGGCTTCTTGGTCAGGAGATAATTTTTTTAGAAGACTTGTCAGCTGGCCCGTGATTTCGTAGTTGTGATCCTTTTCAGCGTTCTTGGAAAACAAAACGAGTCGTTCAAATAGTGTTGGACCTTCGCCGAAACGCTCTCGGAGTATTTCCGATGAAGATCTACTCGAATTCTTCCCAGCGATCAATTCCTCTAAGAATTTGTTAACTAATCGATTCGCCACAT
>Ga0207098_10494_pt1 | contig 11805 bp, 8 predicted proteins | sample Alteio_BWMinHeat_84_FD_153548 | JGI IMG/M metagenome (GOLD analysis project Ga0207098, IMG submission 153548) | Enriched cells from forest soil in Barre Woods Harvard Forest LTER site, Petersham, Massachusetts, United States -... | ecosystem: Environmental > Terrestrial > Soil > Temperate forest >...
TTACCGGCAAGAAGATGCCGGTGCATTGGCAACTTGATCGCAATGCGAGTCGAAGTGACGGGAAGAATGCGTCTTTCGTTTACGAATCAACGGCCCCCCACCTACGTCTCACCTGGTTGTGGAGGGTTCCGGTAGCTTACGGCCCGATTGAACACCAGATACGCATCGAGAACCTGGACTCACAGGAGCTATGGATTCCGATGCAGGACAGTTTCGCCTTCAATTGGCAAATCGATCCACAGTCGCGGCTTGACCATCTCTACATCGAGAAGGGTGCAAACACACCGTCCCCGACGGGTACGCATCATGTTCCGCTTGTGGAAGGCTATCGGTGGACCGGCAATTCCAGTACGTATGGAGATCTTCGAGACGACGAGCCCCGCGAAATCATTCCGTGGTCATTGGTACAAAGACAATATCCTGAAGAGTCAGGATGGTATGCGGGCATCGAATTCAGCGGTCGGACCCGGATCTCGCTGGAACGAAAAAAGGACTCGCTGCTCGGATCGCTCGGCTTTAACCCCGACCCTGGCCCATTCCGTACACGCCTCGCGCATGGGGAATCTTTTGAGACTCCGGTCGTGTTTCTAGGTGCCTTTCGTGATGGACCGGACGGAGCGGGAAACGTTTTACGCCGGTGGGTGCGCGCCGTCCTCGGCAATCCCGGAACATGGAGCAATCCAAACTATCCGCTCACGGTGAACAACAGCTGGGGTGGCGGCATGGCCGTCAACGAAGAGGTTACACTGCGGATGATCCGCGAAGCTGCAGCTCTCGGACTTGAGATGTTTCATATGGATGCGGGATGGTTTCGCGGCGTAGGCGACTGGTACCCCAATCCCCAGAAGTTTCCCCACGGTCTCGCGCCCATCGCAGACGATGCGCACAAACATGGGCTCAAGTTCGGTCTCTGGGTTGACTGGACCCAAGCGGGCCTATCGACCGAGCCCGGAGCCCTGAACGCTCGCGATCCAACAGTTCGCGACTGGATGGTCACGGATCTTCCGGAGGACTGGCAGCCGGAGCCTTTCAAGGGACAGACCATCGACCTCGGAGTTCCTGAGGCCAAGCGCTGGGCTCAAAAGGAAGTCGAGCGCATCGTTACGGACTACCATCTCGACATGCTGGAGCACGACGGTTATCTTGTCGCACACGGATGTGATCGCACGGACCACCCTCACGCCGCTCCCGATCCATTGAACAAATGTGTCTATAAATCGTGGGGTGCATACTGGGTCGATAGCTCAAATTCGACCGACGTCAGTTATCACGCGGTCCGCTCCTACTATGACATTTACTCCAAATTGCGCCGTGATCATCCGGGACTGCTGCTTGAAGTCTGCAATGACGGCGGGAGAATGGTCGACTTTGGCAGCGCCGCGCACGGCGACTACTTTTCCATTACCGATACTTACGATCCATTGTCAAACCGCCGAGCGTTTTACGACACCAGCCATGTTCTGCCCTCCGCCATGCTCGAAACCTACGTCGAGAAGTGGCCCACGCCGAGCATCGAGAATTTCCGCTACATGCTCCGCAGCGGCATGATGGGGTGGCTCACCATCATGATCGATACCAGTGCCTGGACTCCCGAACAGCACGCTGAAGCGAAGAGGGAAATCGATCTGTACAAGAAGGACCTTCGTCTGCTGATTCGCGATGCGAGTTTGTACCATGTCTCCGCACGGCCTGACGGTGTTCATTGGGACGGCATCCAATATTGGGATCCTGAACGGCAGCGTGGCGTCGTCTACGCGTTCCGGGGAACGATCGAACGCGAGAATTCGCACCACTTCGTGCTTAAGGGACTGCAGGCATCGCGCCGCTATTTGGTCAAATTTTATGATCGCAGCAGCGCCGACCGGAAAGTGACGGCCCGAGAGCTGATGGGGAAGGGACTTAAAGTGACGCTGCCCGTACAAAACAGTTCCGAATTGATCTTCATCGAGGCAGAAGCCAAGTAGGAATTTATTAGTGCCGTATCGCGAGCACCGACGTCGTGGCCCGGCCGAAGCGCTGTGTTGCGTGGTCCAGGTCGTGTACCAGCGCACCTGCCTCTGCCCGGGCCACGCGCTTGCCTGCGTCGACTTCGACCCGGTTCATCCCGGAGAGATCGATCACCACGCCGCCATCGCACACGCTGAATCCGGCTCGGTTATGGCCTCCGCCACGCACCGCCAGCGGCAAATTCTGGTTCTGGGCGAATTCAAGCGCCCGCGCGACGTCGGGCGCACCAGCGCAGCGAACGATCACCGCCGGACGCTGATCGAATGTGTGAGCCCTCACTGCATAGTTCGAACTGTCGTCATTTCTGTGAGCTCGTCCGAGTCAGCAGCAACTTTTCGGTCCGCCTAGGTTTGCCATCGGACGTATGCTCGACCTGTGGATCCGAATCAAACACAAGCTCCATTTCCTTCACATGTATCGCCGACAGCCTGTGAGCCTTTCCAAGGCACTCTACCAAGAGCTGCGAACGGCGTCAGTCGGCTTGAAGTTGTAATTTTCTTCGGGCATTTTCTCAGCGGAACTGACGAGGATAGTCTTAACTCTTGCGTAAGCGAACTTGTTGAACGTGCTGAACGGATTAGGTTGTGCGGCCTGCTCCCCTTTCTTGTCGGGGGTTTGACTGGAATTCTGACTGCCAGAGTGCGCGAAAACCACCGTGAATACCAGCATCAGAACCACTGCGGAAGCGATAGTGCGGAATTTCATCTCATCTCCTGACGGTGCAGATTTGGCACCGACACCTCGGACGCTGCTTTTATATTTACGCTGTTGGTTTTCTGTTTGTTTCACCCGTTATGTCCTGTGTCATACGTTGGGTCCGCTCTGCCGACATACCGATTTTGGGGATTTCATACACGCAACTGAGGGCCAAGACCGCAACGAAAATCCACCGGACCTGTTGGATACTCATATGCATTTTTTTGGGAGATTCACGAAACAAAAGAACGAAAGGCGCAGGTTTGGCCGGGCGATACTCCGAAACACCTCCAGGGGATCCAGATACCATGTTGCCCGAACTTTTTGGTCGGGAGTTTCTCGAGGTCCGGTTGGCAGCCTTGGCGTTTCGTCCATGAGCCTTCCCCTTCGGACCGAGGTTCAAGCGCTGGTGCGCGTACGCCCCGTCTTCGAAGAGTTTACACAAGCCCATCAATTGGGGTGGCTATTGGGGTACGCCGTCGTTGACCTGGGCAACATCCATGCGCAGCGTGCCGTTGTCGTTGAACAGCAGGCCGTTGAAGCGGACGACCGAGCCCACCGCCAGTTGCTTGGCGTTGAGCAGTTGCGTGCTGGAGTCCACATAGACGACGACGGTGCTGGGGTTCGTGAGCAGGCTGGTCTGACCGGGCTGCACCGCGAGGTTGGGGATCAAGTCGTAGGGGGCGAGCGAGATCGTGAAGGTCGTAAAGCTGCCTTCGCTGCCGCTGGCGGTGACGATGCCGTTGATCGTTTGCGGCATGAGCGTGATCGTTGTGGCTGGAATATAAGTGGGACCGCCTTGTTCCGTGAGAGCGTGAGCGCTAAAGGAAACACTCTGGCCCGGGACCATGTTGGCAGTGGTGAAAACAGGGGCGAATGGAAGAGTCTGGAGGTTGGTCAAGCGGGGCGAGATTTGAGCCACGCTGTTATTGACGCTGAAAGCGACGGCGCCGAGAATACGGTCCCCCGGAAACAAAAAGCCTTGCACTTCCCGGCCGAAGGTAAACAGGGCCGGCACAGACGCGGCAACCTGCATGACCGGGCCGCTCACGTCAGTCAAATTCGTGGGTAGAAATCTGTCCGACCAGACTGCTCATTTTGCCGTTTTGCAGATTTGTCGGCGAGGAGGTCAGCGTAACGGGCGTAACGGTGAAGGCCGCGTTTACCGGTGGATTCGCAGACGTGAGAGGACAATTCGCCGGCATCACGGATTGCGAGACTTGGAGGTTCAACAGCAGCCCCATCGCAGTTCCCGTGACGCGGATGGGCGCAGGCAAGGACAGCGTTGCGACAGGCGCTAAATTCGACTGAAATTCATCCGTCAGCAGCCCGCCGTTCGGTTGCAGCATAACGCACGTAACTTGAGCGGACGGAACCATGGCCGACGCCGCGGTGTACGTGTCTTGCGGGACGCTCACCGTTAGCAGAGGCTCGGTGGTACCGTTCAGGTGGATGAATTCGGCCTGTTGCGGCGTCGTGAACACACTGACGGTCTTTCCGGATTGACTGGTCAACGTGAGGCTGTTGAACGTGACGTTCATTTGCGAGAGCTGATCGTTGGCCGTGCTGGAAACCATGACCGTAACCGACGTGTTTTGCGGTGTCGGAGGAATGCTAGACATGTTCATGCCACAACCTATTGCGAACGCAGCCAGCATCGTCACGCTGATGGCTAGTAAAGACTTGGAAGCACGAGAATTGGGTATAGCAAGAAAGAGCGAGGTGGCAGATTTCACGGGCCCTCCTGGGGTATCAAACGCAACTAGTCGCAACCGACAGGGCGGCAGGCCGCGACGGCGAAGCCATTCTTAACTCACTTTGATGGTTAGACGAGTACTGGCATGGGCGAGTTTCCCCAAGTTTCATCAATTTGTTATCTCTTGAATATTTCGTGCCGATGAGTAACGTAGCTAAGAGGTTCCCACGAGGGGAGATGAACCGGCCACGGGTTTCCAGTGACGCGCAGCGGCAAACAGGAAGAGGGCGGAGACCAGGAGAATGGGGGAGCTGAACACACCGGGCATCCAGCGATGATAGTAGGCCGAGCTGAATTGACAATTCGCCAGAGACAGGCTGCCCTTTCGCTGTGGATTCCACATGGACGTGAACCGCGTTAAATCAGGACTTAGCACGTGGTCGCGGACCCACTCTTTAAATCTACGACAACTTCAGCCCCTTGACGGTTTGCTGGGGCAAGACACCAGAACCAATTCCGCTCCGTGCGGATCAACTACAAGGACACGTAATCGAGTTGGAGCGTTAGTATGCCATGCCAGTCTACTGTCTCTGTCCCGGCGATCTCGCCAACAGAACTGACAGCGACTCCAGCACGTCTTGGGGACGCCAAGTCGAGCCTACTTCGTTTGTGTAACCAGCACCTGTCAGCGACCGCCACTGTGATTCCTTCCGCTGTTGCCGCCGGTAGGGCGTGAGTCGGTGTGCGGCTGACTTTGCGGAGTGGATCGTTGCGGAACGCTTTGCTGACTAGGCCCACCTGCAAACTGTGGCCGAGAGGGACGTCTGGAGTCCGACGGGGCCGCATGCTGCTGCGGAGTTGCGTACTGACGGCTTGGAGCCTGCGTCGCAACGTGCGAGGTGTTCTGGCGGAACGTGGGACTGGTTTGTGAGCTTTGATGGAACACCGAACTTGGCTGCTGGCGCACAACGTTATTGTGTTGCGGCTGGGCCGACGAATACGATGGCCGGTTAGCGAACTGGCGAGAATTGTTTTGCACGTTGGTCGATGCGCTGTGTTGTGCCGGGGCCGACGTCGAGTACGAAGGCCGGTCGGCGAACTGCCGCGAGTTGCTTTGCGTGTTGTTCGGTACGCCGCGCTGTGTATTGAACTGCTGTTGACGCAGTGCACTGCTGGGCGGACGGTTCGCGGACGACTGGTTGGCAAGGGACCTGCCTTGGGTATGGGTCGGGTTAATTTGCGAATGCGCGAAGGCATTGTCGCGTTGAGCGTTGCGGTTCTGGAGCGCACGATTGTTGTTGACTAAGGTGCTGCTTGAGGGGAGTCCGGAGTTGTTGGTGGCGCGGGCCGTGGTGACAGGGGAATTCGGCCGAGCGGAGTTCGCCGGGCGATTTGTGTTATTGGTTGGCCGCGCACCCGCTGCGGTGGCTGCGACGACGCCGCGTCCGGAGAATACTGCGGGACGGGCGGTGGCCGCGATGGTGGGCCGGCCGCTATTCACTGCGGCGAATTGGGCGCGATTGACGCTGGCGAGGTGCTCATGTCGGACCTGCACCGAGGTCGCAGCCAAGTGCCGCTCGCGATTGGCGGCCAGGTCGGTGGGCGTCGGATTGGCATGGATTCCGCCAGTGCCGCCATTGTAGCTGACCCGGTTAACGTTGATATTGTTGTTGATCACGGTTGAGTTGTAGGTGTTGTGAACCTCGTTGATATTTACGTTGTTTACGCTGGTGTTGTAGTGGAAGCGATCATGATCCCAGCGTCCGCCTTCGTAGCCGAACCCGCCGTAACCGAAGCCGTAATCTATGCCGCCATAAAAGCCGACGTGTTCACCCCAGTATCCACCGTGCCAAAAGTATCCCCCGTCTCCCCAGCCCCAATAGCCGGGAGTCCACAAGAATCCAATCCGCGGCGCGATGACCCAGGTTCCGGGGACCCAGTAGTAGTCCTCGTCATCATAGTCGTAAGCCCAGTAGCCCGGAGTCCAGATGTAGCCATCTCCGGGACAAATGGGCTGCTCGTACACGGGAAGCGGTGGAGGCGCAAAACCGACAGAAATACCGAAGACCACCTGGGCGGAGGCAATGGAGGAGGTGGTGGGAATCGCCAATAGAACGACTGCGAACAGCAAATGAATGAAGTATTTGTTTTTCATAATTCCCCCAGCTTACTTTTGAAGGCGAAGCTCTAGTAGCGCGAGAACCGCTTTGTCCGTGAAGAGCGTTCAGAGCTGGGTGGCCTGAATTGGTTGCGATTCCTTTGCGCCTGTGTGGTTAAACACGGAAGGATGAAGAAAGTCGCGTTGGCTGGGATGACCAGATGCAGCCTCTGTGTAGTTCAATCAGACCTGGCATGCCTACTTGTAAATCTCGTTAGAGCGGGAAGCCGACGCGGTGAAGAAGGCTCGCAAAACGTGGTTCCGAACGCAATACGTCTAGGTTTGGATCAACCTTGATCCAGTTGATCCAATCGTCGCGTTCTTCATACGCTTTCTCAAGCCAGTCCATCGCTTCATCCTTCTCTCCCAGAGCTGCATAGTCCTCTGCCAGGATGTAAGGACGAACGTATTCCTCCCGTCGCCTATTCTTCAGCTCATAAATGAGTTTAATTGCTTCTTTTCTCTTACCTTCGAAGCCGTAATCCATGGCGAGTAGAGACATGAGGTTTAGGTTGGCAGGATCAGGAGCTCGCATCCTCTCAATTTCAGCAAGCGCCTCGGGAAACATTCGCTTGGTCATGTACACCCGCGCAAGCTGAAAACGAGCCTCCGTCGTGTCCTTAGAGTCGAGTTCAAGCACTTTCCGATATTGCGCGATGGCTTCGTCGTAGCGACGGGAGTAGTGCAACATGACTGCGAGGTTCGTTCTTATCAGCAGCGACAGGGGATCAAGATCTTGCGCTTTTTTCGACTCTCTGATCGCATCGTCGTGTCTTCCTATGTGACAGTGAAAATAAGCATACTTGGTGAGAATCTGGGCATCGCCTGGCTTCAACTCGAGCGCTCTCTGATATTCCCTATCGGCGGCCGCGAAATCCCATTCGTAGTAGTGGTGTAGTTCGGCTAACGCCTCGTGCGCTTCCCCAAGATTTTCATCCAGCTCGATCGCGCGGAGGGCCTCGGATTTCGCTTTGGGGTAAGCCTCTTGTGGAGGTAAAACAGAATTACTCCCGAGTTCGATATAAAGCCGTGCCAGTGCAGCGTGAGCAGCAGCGTAGCCACCGTCTATTGCCACTGCTTGCTTAAGCGAATCAAATCCCTTTTGGGTTTCACCTTGATTGTCGAGGTACAAACCCCGGATTAGAGCGTCGTGAGCCTGCGCATTAACAGCCCGGGCGCCCGTCAGCCGAGCGCGCTCTGCTGGCGTCAGCGCAACTTGAATCTCACTTGCAATTCCTCGAGCAACTTCCTCCTGCATGGCAAGGATGTCGCTGAGTGCCCGTTCGTAACTCTTGGCCCACACATGCCTGTCCGTGGCCGCATCGATGAGCTGCGCACGAATGCGAACGCGGTCTCCCACGCGCTCCACACTGCCTTCGATCACACCATCGACGTTGAGTTCCTTGGCGATCTGGGGAAGGGATTTCTTTGAGTCTTTGTATTGCATCGCCGACGTGCGCGAAATTACGTGGAGCCCACTGATTTGCGCCAAGTCAGTGATCAGCTCGTCTGTCATCCCATCTGCGAAATACTGCTGAGAAGGATCACCGGACAGATTTTCGAGCGGGAGCACAGCTACCGATTTAAGCTGGGTGACGTGCTTAGCCGCAGGAGATCGGGACCGGACGACGCCCACACCGAATGCGATCAACACACCTGCCGCGACTGCGATGAGCAAACCTGCCGTCCACGCGGTTCGGCTCCACGGATACCGAACTTGTTTGGTCAACATCCCCGAACTCGCGGCTCCAGCTCGCCGCGATTCGCTATCACGCTTTAGTCGCTGCAAATCTGTGCGAATCTCGGCGGCGCTCTGGTATCGCAGCTTCCGGTCCTTCTCCAACGCCTTGGCAATGATGCGCTCCAGTTCCGGCGGTAGGTCAGGATTCACGCGCGCTAGGGAAGTCGGTGTGCGATTGAGAATCGCATCGAGGACTATGGCGGGAGAGTTGCCTGAATATGCTATTCGGCCCGTTGCCATCTCGTACAGCACGGCACCGAAGGAGAACAAATCCGTCCGCGCGTCCAGCTCCTCGCCGCGTGCCTGCTCGGGCGACATGTAGGCCATCGTGCCCACGGTTGATCCAGGGCTGGTGAGCGCTTGACCTGCAGTCGCTGTGGGCATCGTCGAAAGATTGACGGCACCGCCCGGGGGTAGCAGCTTCGCTAGCCCAAAATCCAAAATCTTGGCGTGTCCGCGACCGGTGACAAAAATGTTGGCAGGCTTGATGTCGCGATGGACGATTCCTCTGGAGTGCGCCGCATCAAGCGCGTCCGCAATCTCAATCGCCAACTCCAGCACTTGCTCTGGCGGCAGCGGCTTGCCGGAAATGCGTTGGTTCAGGGTCTGGCCATCAAGAAATTCTATCGCAATGAATTGTTGGCCGTCCTGTTCGCCGATGTCGTAAACAGTGCAGATGTTCGGGTGACTTAACGCCGATGCCGCCTGTGCTTCCCGCCGGAATCGTTCAAGCGCCTGCGAGTCACGCGCAAGCGCGTCCGGCAGGAACTTGAGCGCCACGAACCGGCGCAGCCGCGTGTCCTCGGCTTTATAGACGACGCCCATGCCGCCGCCACCCAACTTTTCGATAACGCGGTAGTGCGAGATGGTCTGCCCGAGAAGTGATTGAGAATCTGCCATTCGGCGCTCATCTTAGGTTGCGGGCAGAGGCAAGTCAACGAACGGAGCTCAGGGGGATAGCTGCTGAGAACGGAGCCTACCGCCAGCCAAGTGGACCCAATGCCTCAATGGCCTCAACTTCTCGTTCGGCCTCACTCACGATCAACCCAAGACCGTTGCGATCAACAGGGCGGGTCATTGCGTTCCACAGTTGCTGCAATATTTTGGTGAGTGTAAAGTAATGGCAAGCGAGCCAATGGGAGGCGTTCGCCCGCCTGGCCGACCGGATGGTGTCCCAGACGTGAGGGTTGGAGGCTCAACGTCCCTCAGGTTTTACTATAGCTATCTGCTGATGCTATGACCTTCTGCCTTTGTGTGTTCGTGTACTTGACTTCGTGCAGATGACGGCGCGATCTTCTGCGCGGAGGATATAGATTCACCGCTCGGCTCCAATGCCATTCGGTGCGATGAATCTCGGCTAAGTGCTTCCGCAAGATGAGTTTTGCCGTTCGTATACATCTGGGCGTCGTGGCGACCACGGGATACGGCCACGTAGGCTAGTCGGCGGTTAATGAGTTTTTCTCCCACTTGCTCGGTGTTTAGGTGCACGAGAACGCGGTCGGCAGTTTGTCCCTGGCTGCTGTGGCTGTTGACCGCATAGCCGTAGTCGAGATGTGGATTCTCCTTCAGGTTGAATGTGACACGCCGGCCTGAATCCATGCGCAGTTGCAGATTGCCGTTCTTTTCGATTCTCTCGATGGTTCCCAATTCACGATTCGCAATGTGCTGCTCCCGGTTTGGCGCGGTGAATTGCACGCGGTCGCCTTTGGAGAAGGCCCGCTCCGTTTCACGGTAGAGCGTCACACCTTGCAGGCGGCGCGGATCGTAGCTGATCTTCTCACCGCTTTCGCGCCGGACCGTGAGCAGATTTTCTCTTGCATTGACACTTTCCACGCGCGAGTATTCTCCGGCTTCGATGCCATGCGTCTTGCTGCCTTTCGTGTAGCGTGCGATGTTGCCCGGTTCATATTGCTTGGCCCACTGACGGTCTGCGCCGGTGATCTCCTGCCGGGCGACCAGCACTCTCACGTTTCTCTCCCTGGGGTCCACTTGGCCGGTCTTTTGCATTTCCGTGTGGATCATCCGGTTGATCTCCATGCGCGACTGGTTGTCGGGTGAGACAACGAGGGTTCCTTCAGGCTGCTTCGCGTATTCATGGGAGATTGCTTTGAGGCGTTCGATAGGATCTGCAATTTCATGGACGCGGCCCTGTGTATCGAGCTTCTCGATTGCCTCCTTTACCTCTCCGCGTGAGAGATGCTCCACGACTTCCTTGAGGGAAGGGTCTTTCTGCCGAATGATTTCGTCGAGTCGAGCAGTTTGGATTCCAGCTTCTTGTAGTTGCTCATACGGTGTTCCGGCTTCCATGGCCTGGATCCGGTTCTCGTTGCCGGTGTGGTGTTTCAAACGCAGTCACCTGAGCACCTTATTCTTTACAAGCGATAGCCGGCCGGCAATCGCGAAATCAACAAGCCGACTCTGATCGTAGGCGCGACCAAGGATTTGGTGCCGCAATTTCAGGAGCAGAAAAGTATTCCCGGTGCGAGATTTGAACTTTTTGAGGATCCCCTTCGGATGGCTGTGGTGCGTTCTATTCCAAGACGGAGGAGCGCATGGTGCGCAGCGGCGCGGCCAAGTAGGAATTCTTCTTTTCGAACGGATGCACAACGGCGGCCGCATCGCGAACCTCGTCTGAGTGCAAAATGTGCCGGACATCGGGGGCTGCCGAGAGGGCAACATACTTCACGCACTCATCCTCTAGCGGACGCTAAACGCCTGGTTGGGCAGCGCAATCGTTATCCATTATCTGACATCGGAGTCATGAACTAGGGAAACGAATCTTCCTTTCGGATCAGCAAGGAGAGTTTCAACGATCAGGACATGCGCCAGGTATGATCCATATAGAAATCTCCTTGTACCAACTTTCCAGGATCGACCTGCAAGGTCGAGCACCGCTGACGCCGATCGATGTATTGACCGTTTGACTCAATGGAGACGTCAACACGATAAAGCCCTGGCTGGATTGCAAGCACAGGACACCGGAACTCAAGCACGTGAGAGCCGGGTTCCACGCGCAGATGCGGCTCGGATGAAGCCGTCGTCAACTGGACACAAAGATAGCCACTAGGCCAGTAAATAGAAATACTAAATGACACATCTTCAAGGTGCTCCGATGCTCGATACGCCAATCGCGCGATCATCGGGTACCCAGTCCGGATTGTGTCCTGGGAATCGGCTGAGACAAAAACTACGCTCGAGCACTCAGCGGTTTGCCGGCCAGCCACTGATTCGCCGATGCCTGCGACTTGATCGGCAAAAGCCATTTCTTGGTAGTGGTCGATTACAGTTCGCGGCGATCCGCTCATAACAACTTGTCCTTGCTGTAGGAGCAGCGCGCGGTTACACACTCGTTGAACAGCGGCCAAATCGTGAGATATCAACACGATCGTGCGTCCGGCATCTCTCAATCGGGCCATGTGATCAAGGCACTTCGCCTGGAAAACCACGTCACCCACGGCCAGCACTTCGTCCAGCAGGAGAATGTCGGGCTCGAGGTGTGCGGCTACA
>Ga0207098_10471_pt2 | contig 11789 bp, 8 predicted proteins | sample Alteio_BWMinHeat_84_FD_153548 | JGI IMG/M metagenome (GOLD analysis project Ga0207098, IMG submission 153548) | Enriched cells from forest soil in Barre Woods Harvard Forest LTER site, Petersham, Massachusetts, United States -... | ecosystem: Environmental > Terrestrial > Soil > Temperate forest >...
TCACTGCGAATTGGCAACTCTTATCTGACCCGAGCGTCGGCAGACTAGCCCAGCGCCTGAACGCCACTCCGCAACAAGTACTGTTTAAATTTGCGATGCAAGTCGGAATGACACCCCTCACCGGTACGCAGGATGAAATGCATATGCGGGAGGATTTAAAAGTGTCTGACCTATCAGAACTTACAGCAGAAGAAGTTACTCTAATCGAGGGAATTGGGTTGTAGTCACAGATACTTCAGCCACCACAAGTCGGTCCGAGCTTCCTTAACACGGGAAAACCACAAGCAAACTGGGTATAGCGCAAATAGTACCGCGAGCCAGACAAGATATACGACCATTAGTGAGAATCCTGGGGGATGAGTTTCGGGCTTAAGCGGATCGATAAAAAATGCTCCCTTACCAAGATAAGGCATGGCCATAACGAGAGCGGTTCCATGTAATACGAAAAGATGGGCTATGTAGAAAAACAAAGGAACTTTGCCAAAAATGAGCAGTGGATTGGTGCGTGCAAATATTTTCCGCTCCAGGAGCGCAAGCATAATGAGGGCCGGGCCCAAGGTCATCAGGAGAAATTCGAGGGATGGGGGATATTTCGAAGTTTTTAGAAATGACAGGAAAGTGAAGATACTCGTTGGTTCATGAGTCCACGGAATTGGATCGCCGTAAAGATTAATAGCTCGGATCACAACGAAGGCAATAGTCAGTGTCAGGCCGCTACGGTACATCCACTTCTGCCGTAAATTGCTGGCAAGAGTGAGCAACTCACCAAAGCAGAACCCCAAAGCCATGACTGCCACCCAAGGAATGACGGGGTACAAACAGAGAATTTTATGATCACCGATAAAAAATGATTCTCTTTGGTGGAGAAATAACCAGAGCCAAGAAAGGCCTCCGAACTGGGCTGCGTTTATTCCGTCGGCCAAATTGTGTAAAGCAATCATGGCAAAGGATCCGACGGTGAGAATTCGGAGGGGTAAATAAATAAGGCCAGCTAAAAAAATCATACACCAGCCTAAGGCCCAGATGACCCCTAGAATAGTCATCCCATAGTTCAAGTTGAACAGCATCGCAAAACGAATTACCGTCAGTTCCAGGAAGACGAGCCATACGCCACGAGATAAGAGAAAATGCACTAAGTCTCGTTTCGTATGGCCACGCGACAAGTACTGATTTGCCCCTATTCCAGCTGTAAACATAAAGACTGGTGCGCAAAAGTGGGTAATCCAGCGAGTAAAGAAAAGGAACGGGAAGGTTTTTGTCAGATCTTCGGGGTTAAATCCCTGAGCCCCCGAGTGTATAAAGGCACGAGCGTGATCCAAGACCATGATTATCATGATTAAACCGCGAAGAGCATCTACAGACTGAATTCTAGCTCTTTGTGGGAGGGTCTGTGATTGCTGGGGGGGAGAAGAATCCATAATCTCTATATTAAAAGTGTACAATACAAAATGCTGCCTGCCGAGAAAAATAAGAACACAACAAAGATGGATTTAATGTACCGGATCCAACGACATCCGTTGATTGTTCATAAAGTTTTGTTTCACTTACGCGTTGCTCCGTGGTAGGAGGAGCAAATGAATCAAGTACAGACGCAAATGCCGATTTTGGAGTTCCTACTAAAAAACTATAAGAATTTTAATGCCCGGGCGACCCGAGATGCGACTCTTTCGTACTGGCGCCATATTGAATCTGGTGGAAAGATGTTTTGGGCAATGGCAGGAGCAATGTCGTCAGCTCAATTGGGTGTGACCCTAGCCCCTGCAATTCGCGCCGGATTAATTCACGGCTTTTCCGTAACGGGAGCAAATATTGAGGAATCTTTATTCCGCCTGGTGGCTCACCACAGTTACAAGGATTTTCCGGAATACCGTTATCTGACCAAAGATGATGACACAAAAATCCTCGAACAGCGAATGCGCCGGGTGACGGATACGAGTATTCCCGAGGATGAGGCATTTCGAGCGGTTGAAAAGTACATTGTTCCAATGTGGGTGAATGCCACACAGAATCGTGCACGGCGCTTTTGGCATGAGTACTTCTATGAGCTTATTCAAAAGATCGAACCTAGCCTTTACGAAGGTAATCCAGAAGAATGCTGGCTCCTAGCGGCTGCACGGGCCAACTTACCGATCGTCGTGGCCGGTCACGAGGATTCGACTTTCGGAAATATCTTCGCTTCGCACGTCAAGACAGGTGAATGCAGTGCTTTGACCGTAAAATCAGGAATCGAATATATGGTGGAATTCTACGATCAGTACCGGGAGCTTTCCTCCGGAGCTGGAGTGGGCTTCTTTCAAATCGGAGGCGGAATTGCCGGAGATTTTCCGATTTGTGTCGTTCCGTCTATTAAATATGATTTAGACAAGCCAGTTAAACCTTGGGCTTACTTTTGTCAGATTTCGGATTCTACTACATCCTACGGATCGTACTCGGGTGCGACCCCAAACGAAAAGATTACATGGGATAAGCTCACCCGCGATACGCCTATGTTTGTGATTGAGTCGGACGCCACGATTGTGGCCCCGTTGATTCTGAACGCGTTGCTCGAGATGAGGAAGAATCCGGGCGCTGCTAATGATCTTATTGCGAAATACCATTGTTAGAGAGTTAGTACCAAGTTAGTTTGGAAATAGGGCCTGCGAATCGAGAGAATCGCAGGCCCTATTTTATTCTTACTTATTTGGATTAAAGTGGTGGATTTTTCCATCATTTCCGATGGCAATAATAACCTTCTCGCCCGCAGCAATGCTAGCTGCAGTGACACCACTAGGAAGCGGCATTTCTACAAAGTTTGGGCGTGGAAGTTTATTTTCCCAATAGAAGACGCGTCCATCCGTAGTTAGCGCAACAGTATATTTTTCCAGTAAAATGACTGAGTCAACATTACCAAGATGAATTTCTCGGTCAGCCATTCGGAATTTCTCCTTCTTAGCTGTCCCGATATTAAGATTATCAAAGATATAAAGTTTCCCAGCAGTCGTAATTACCGCACTACGGCCAAACGCGGTAGCGACGGATTTAAATCTTAGATCCGTTTCTACTGTGTCAATTCGAGGTGCTTTATACATCGGCGAAAGGGATTTTTGCCAAGCGAATAGGTTGCCTTCTGAAGCTGCCAAGAAGTAGTTCTTATCTGAGGCCGCAGAGACAATACTAACTGGAAGCGCGAATTGAAATGATGTTACAGGAGGGGTCTTCCCAGCAAAGTTGTGAGGCCAGGAAAATAGCCTTCCATCTTCTGTAATAGCCGAGTTGTATTGAGAGCCGAGATGTACTGATCGAAAATTCTTTGGCAAGTTTGTAGCTACAAGCTGTTTCGGTGTTGGATCTGTTTTCTTCCAAACGTAGATATTTCCGTCGGCAGCTATAGCATTGTCTCCTTCGATGATTGAGACAGAGGTTATTTTTTTCAGATTAATTGTCGAAGCTGAGTTTAAATCTAATTTAGATTCACCCTTTTCATCCCAAAGAACGTTCAACATTGTTAGCGTTCCGTCGGATTCCGTTACGATCATATGAGAGTTGCCGTAGGCCAGCATGCTTTTGGTAGGAGCTGCGACGGGAGGTTTGGGTTCAATATTTCTACCCTGTTCTTGTTCTGAAGGCGGAGTAGTAGAATCCTGGGGATCTACCTTGGCAGCATCTGAGTTGTCAGCGACTGGGGCCTTAGGTTCAGTACTTTCGTCAGCGACAGGAGGTTTAGCGTCTGAGTTATCAGCGACTGGAGCCTTAGGTTCAGTACTTTCGTCAGCGACCGGAGGTTTAGCATCTGAGTTGTCAGCGACTGGAGCCTTAGGTTCAGTACTTTCGTCGGCGACAGGAGGTTTAGCGTCTGAGTTATCAGCGACTGGAGCCTTAGGTTCAGTACTTTCGTCAGCGACCGGAGGTTTAGCATCTGAGTTGTCAGCGACTGGAGCCTTAGGTTCAGTACTTTCGTCGGCGACAGGAGGTTTAGCATCTGAGTTGTCAGCGACTGGAGCCTTAGGTTCAGTACTTTCGTCAGCGACAGGAGGTTTAGCGTCTGAGTTATCAGCGACTGGGGCTTTAGGTTCAGTACTTTCGTCAGCGACAGGGGGTTTAGCGTCTGAGTTATCAGCGACTGGAGCCTTAGGTTCAGTACTTTCGTCAGCGACAGGAGGTTTAGCGTCTGAGTTATCAGCGACTGGAGCCTTAGGTTCAGTACTTTCGCCAGCGACTGGGGGCTTAGCATCTGAGTTGTCAGCGACTGGGGCTTTAGGTTCAGTACTTTCGCCAGCGACTGGAGGTTTAGCATCTACTGGGGGAGTAACTGTGCCGCCCTGTCCATTATTGTCATGGGTTGATGGCTCAGCACTGGGAGGGGCTGGGGGTAATTGCGATGGGTCTGGAATATAACCGCTTTGATTGTCCGATTTCGTGGAATCCGTATTAGTGGGGTTAGTTGTCACTTCGTTGGAAGATGGTGGGGTAGGAGTTGAGTTTGTTTCCGGATTGGTAACTGGATTTGTTGAAGAGTCCGAAGTTTTGCCGAATTCATTATTCTGAGTCTGAGGTTTCTCTTCGATCTTACTTTCAGGTTTGCCTTCAGATTTTTTTTCAGAATTGGTCTCAGGGTTACTAGAATTTTCTACGCTGGTTCCTGGGTTTGGGTACGTGGTGCTTTTCTTGTTTTCGGATTCGGAGTTACATGCCATTGCAGATAAGCTTAAAAACAGCACCAAAAAATTTTTCTTACAACTAACTAACTTCATAATTAAATTCATCCTTTAAAAAAATTGTGACGAACAAATATCGTTAAATAGTGTAAAAGTCAACTATTCTGTTTTTACTAATTGGATATAGTTTATGATTTGAGGTTAAAATCAAGATATGGAGTTGAGTTTTCGGACTCAGTACAATTTAATCAGTTTATTTTCAGGTGATTTTTACCTGTGATTATATGAGGTTACTAGATCATTTTACTCTCTTTTCTTATCAAAATATAATGTAATGATGAACGGACGATGTACTGGCGAGATGCGAGCCAAGCTCAGTTTTGACATTTGCTATAGATTTTTTCTTTTAATTGGCCTGCTAATGGTTGGGGCCTCACTCCCTTGCAAGAACCTGCAGGCTTCCAGCAAAGAAAATAACGGAAATAGTAATTCAAATGCCTATCTTCCAATCGAATCCTTTTCGGGTGGACTCTTAAGTATCTTAGATGGGCAGCGACGCTTTTCCTGTAGCGCCGGTAGCTTTGCGGGCGCTGATTCTCAGACCTCCAAAAGAGGTAGAAAGAGTATTAATCCCGATCATGCAATCACGATTCAACTACCAGCCTGTATGAAAGACGCAGGGGAAGATGCGGTGATAGATTTTCTGAAGACTTTTCTCCCGGTAGGAAAATCTGGTTTTCAACATCCTAATGATATAGCGATATCGATAGATGTTACAGGTTCGCAATTTGGAGATAAAGCTCTTGAGTTCGTCGCAAATTTCTTTCCGAATACTACTCATCTCAGTCTTGGAAATTGTAAGAATATTACTGATCAAGGTTTACTCCAACTAGTAAAGCTTAGAAGCCTGAAGCGGTTGGTCCTTTTTGGGGGTTCTCAAGTAACGGGCTCCAGTTTCGCTAGTTTGCCAGATTCAGTAACGGAATTAATTCTGGCATATACCAGCGTTGTGGATCAAAATTTATTAAATTTGCGACATTTAAATCGTCTCCGAGTATTGGATCTTTCTAATAACAAAAAAATCAGTGGTGAATCCCTCGAACAGTTAGCGCTTGATCTTAGTAAGCTAGAATGGCTCGACCTGTCTTCAACTTCGTTAACCGATCCGGCAAAACTGTCCGGTTATCGTAAGCTTATTAAATTGGATCTCTCGGACAATGATTTAGTGGTTTCACATTTGGATCAGTTGTCTCCTACACTTCGAGACGTCGGATTGTCGTATGTACCAATCGACGATCAAGTATTAGGTCAGTTGCTGGAGCACTTACCTCGATTAGAAGCCCTAGACATCTCAAGAAATCTAAAGATTACGGGCGTGACGCTAAATCAAGCGCCTTTAACTCTTAAGAGGGTTAATCTAGCGGAGACGTCAGCTGCTTCGGAATTTATTGGACAACTAAGAGATTCTCGTCCTAGTCTCGACATTCGAGAACCTGAAAAAGAAATCGAATAAAAAATATTGCAAGAATTGCCGCGTAGCTACAGATTCCAACAAGTATTCGGAAGTCTCCTTGGACTCAATTCTGCAGTTTTTAGTGTATATCGATGTAAATCTTAATAGGGAAATAGGGAGGGTTCAATCTATGAAATTAGTCCACTCATTATGGGTCGGAGTCTGTGCTTTTTTGGTGGCGATCAACCCGGCATACTCGTCAGGCAAGAAGAGCAACCAGCCGAACGTGGTGTTGCTGACTCTAGACGGCGTTCGATGGCAGGAGGTGTTTAGTGAATCGAAAGACCACAATGAGGCACCTTTCAAACTGCTGAAGCTGCTTCTGTCAAAGGAAGGTATTCTGATTGGAAATAAATCGCTTGGCAGTGAGATGACCGTCAATAACCGGTTCAATCTAAGTCTTCCTGGCTATCAGAGCTTAATGGCCGGTACGGAAGTACCTTGTGCGACCAATGATTGTGGAAGAATTTCGGTTGAGACTATGATGGAGCGGGTACGTCGAGAGCTGCGGTTATCGAAAGGTGAGGTTGCGACCTTTGCCACATGGAGTGGAATTGCCAAGGCGGTCGAACACACACAAGGATCGACCCATCTAGTGGGCAGTTTGAATCATGACACAGAGACTTTTGCTCAAGCACTGGCCTATCTTGAAAAAGAACGTCCCAGATTCCTTTATATTTCGCTTGGAGACGCGGATGAGTTCGCACATGCTCTCAATAAAAAGAAATATATAGACACTCTTAAGATGTACGACCGCTGGATCAATGAATTAGCGGGTCGATTAGATGCAATGGACGATTACGGAAATAATACGACTCTCATAGTTACTACGGACCACGGTAGGGGTTCAGGGTTCCAATGGTTTGATCATGGGTTACATATTCCTGATGCAAAGTATGTTTGGTTGTATGCTCGAAATTCTAAAACGAATCAAGTGTCGAATACCGATCGAACCGTCTTAAAAAATCGGCCCTATAACCATTCAGATATTCGGCCGACGATCGAAAATCTCTTTGGACTTGCGCCAAATCGTTGTGCAGACTGTGGGCGGCCTATCGAAGAGCTGTTTTCGGCAAACGTAGGTAATTAGTCGGTGTCCGGAAATAGGATTTTTGGCTTGAGACGCTTAGAGGTCAGGATTGGCCGAGAAGTGCGTCAGCCCTAAATGTGCTGTCAAGTCCAGGATGGACTTGAAGCTTTAGTTTTAACGAAAGGCCCGGAGTATACATAAACGTATGTGAGAACTCCTTGTGCTCGCTCGCTAGCTCTGCTGTGCAGAGCAGCGCCTCTCTCAGTAAGAAGTTTAAGTTCGGCAGCTTCCAAAGTATCAAGCCAAAAAGACATTTCCCGACAGCGACTATGCGATTTGCCTGAGTTGTCGCTCCGACGGACCCTGTTCCATCAATGTCTTCATCTGAGCGAGAGCTTCGTCAAATTTGCTCTTCGGATCGGCACCAAAAAGAATTGCAGCGAAATGCCCCAATGCCCCTGCCGGAGGACAATAGGCTAAATCTAGGTCGACTCTGGTGCCACCGTGTTCGCCATGACTGAAACGAACGATTCCCGCATGAGGAATCAAAGAGCCCGGTAGGGTTTTCCAACTGATAATTTGATTCGGGAGTGCCCGAGTAATAATGGCGTCCCAGTGTACCGGTGTACCGGCGGGTCCGTTGACTGTCCAGCGAGACTGATTGTTATTGTAGGTGCGTACTTCATTGACCTCTGTCATGAACTTTGGAAAGTTTTCGAAGTTGGACCAGAATTCAAAAACTCGCTCCCTTGGAGCATTAATATTGATCGTTTTATGAACTCGAATGGCATTCTTACGCCCCGTGAGACCAAATAGGGCCATTAATTCGAGATTATTCAATGCCCGAAGCAAACTAAGACCTCCGATGATCCCCAGGGTTTTTGGAAGAAATCCTTCCTTTCTGATTCCATAGCCAGTCAGAAAGGTTCCCAAAACTCCTACCAAAACTCGAGTGCCTGGTGCCCAGTTTGCTTGGAATATGTCAGGCCGTTCTCCCGGTTTTGGATTTCCACCTTGAAGGCTTGGAATACTATCTTCCTGCTTATGGATTTCGAGTTCATTTCTAACCTCTTGAACGCCAGGAACTTTTTTAAGATTTGTGATTAGCCGGTTGATTTCATGAGCAAGAATAAGTCCTCTAAGAATAATATGGCCATTTTGGTTTGCAGATACTTCTATCGCATGAGGATGCGACACGTATCGGCCCAGCTTTGATCGAACTCTTGCTGTGAGAATATCGGGCTCTACCAGCGTGTTGCTTAGGGAAATAAAGTTCCGGGCGCCTGCCAAAACTCCGTATGTTCGGTTTGTTAGATCCCGAGAAGCTTTATTGAGGTAACTGCCTGTTCGGTGTGCCGAGTGAATCGCTCGTTCCATCATCCGAGCTCTTCGTCTAGCTCCTCGTTCTGGGTCAAGAAAATACATCAATCCAGCGCCGAGGGTAGTACCAACTATCATTTGCTTTTTCATACTGCCTCCGAAATTTTTCGACTTTGTTCTCGTCCAAGTAAAAGGAAAAGCAAAGCCTGTGCTAAGAAACGGAATTTTTCGGCAACGCGGTGTTTCGGGTGCTCGTAACCAGATTTCAAAAATGATTAGAAACAAATTTTATTTTCATCACGAAAAAGTTGCTCGTCGCGGAACTTTTTATTATGCTGCTCGTAATACTATGGTAACAAAACTTATTTTCTAATTACTGTTGAATAACTCAGCAGTGAAATCAAAATTAACTACTGTTCAGGGAGGAATAGTGAGAAGTATGGTATTAAGTGGCACGAAGCCACTAGGTGTTTTTGTATTTTTCGGTTTAATGCTGATTGGGTGTAACGGTTCAGGACAATCTCAAAGTGGTGATCAATCGACATTATTAAGCGGATCGAGTTCGGGAACTGGCCAGGCTGCGCCTACAGATTCACCGTCTCAAAATATCCCGGATTCAGTTGGACCAGGAACTGTTCTTCCTGCGCCTAGTGGAGGTACAGCAGGAACTGCATCAGGTAATAGTTCTACATCTTCTGGTGCAGTCGCGCAAGCGATTCCGAACACCATTGGTGGTAGTTGTCATACGGATGATCCAAATAAAGCATGTTTGGCGATTCGATATGTTTCCTATGTGGATGGTTCCAATATGTCCATTTTAGGTGAAAACGATATTATACAAAATTTAGATGGAATAAACAGTTTATGGAATCAATGCAATATTCAATTTCAGGTAGAGGAATTCTATTCGGTTAATCCCGCTTATTATGGCTTAAATTACAACACCGCCTCACTCTCAGAGCTTACTAATATTAGAGCTGCCTTTCAGACCAATACGGCTCTGTTAGTCGTTACGACAGGGAAATGGACAGGTAGCTTAGGTGCCTTGTCTGCAAACGCATGGACGACAATGCCTGGTGCCGCTCCGTATGGTTCTATCTTTGAAAGTTCTGTTGCTACCTATACTAATATTATTGCTCACGAGCTCGGACATTACCTTAATCTTTCGCACGTTAGTGACGCATCGAATGTGATGAACCCAGTCATTTATCCATCGTCTTCCTATTTCTATAGCAGCCAATGCTACTCAGCGATGGCTACTGCAAAAACCTCTTTGGCTCAGATGCTGAGGTAAGTCTTCAGCGCGATCAGAGAGCTGACGCTGAAGATTGCCGCTGTTTCTGCACGCAGTGTATTCTCACAGAGATGAACTCGATGCGTTTTTGAAGCCCGCGAGAGGGCTTGTCTGTCGGAATGACCCCAGCCACCCTCGGGTCCGATTAGAATTCTAAATTCTTGTACTTCTGACATAGAAGGGGATTTTAATAAGCTCAAAATAAATGGGGTATTCTGAAGATCTTCTGCATCGCACCAAAATCGGGCAGATTTCATTTTCTCCTCCTGGACTAAATCAGTTAATTCTACAGGATCTTCAATAACCATTGAATTGAGGCGACCACACTGTTTGAGGGCCTGGTTAGCAATCTTCTGCCATCTTTCCCTAAAGAGCTCTGGTCCCTTTTTTCTTATCTGAACAACCGTTCGTTCTGTAACTACCGGAATGACCCGAGCTACTCCGAGTTCGACTGATTTTTCTATTACCCACTCCATTGCGGGGCCCTTAAGAATAGCCATTTCAAGAATAATAATTGAAGTTTGGCTATCGGGTTTGGAAGAGGTCTTCTTGAAGTCTGTTCCCAGTTCATCCCATTCGACTCTGACTGGGCCTTCCCTGGTTCTTAGTACCACTCGTGAGCTATTGCCATTACCGTCCATAGCCTCAACCAAGTCACCATCGCGAAGCCTAAGTACATGGGTGGCATGATGGGTTTCTTCATCTGATAAGAGAATATGGTTTTTTGAAGTTGGTAGCTTAAGACATAGTATGCGTTTGATCATATTATTATCCAATTAAAGAATTATTAGATATTACCTTTACCGCAGTCTCACCACCTTTTAACATAGAAATTGAGCTATGTTAAAATATTGTTACGGAATCCTCGTGTTGAAAGTCTTTATTGGGTTCAGTCTCTGTCTAGCTGGTCAAAGTCCTCTAGAGTTGACCAAAGGCCTCGACCTAGAGACGAATAAGTCCATTGAAAGAAATATCAACTTTTGGATCGAAATTTATTCAAAGTACACATCAAAAGAAGGGTTAGTCCATGATGCCAAATACATAGACCATGTCTATGAAGTGGTTCAATTGGACGGAAATCCGATAACTGATGCGAAGATCATCCAAAGGGCCAAACAGAAGTGGAAGGCTTTGCTCCTATCAGTCCATCGAAAGAGATTTAAGCCGGAATCAATGACGGTAGATGAAAAAAAGGTTTATGACCTCTTTTCGGATGTGAAGGAATCGAATCGGTTCTTAGATGCGGCGTATCGTAAGCGACTGCGGTTTCAGCAGGGGCAGCGCGATCAATTCTTGGAGGGACTGATACAATCCGGAAGGTATATCCAAGCTATGGAGGCTATATTTAAAAGGGAAGGGTTACCCTCTGTGTTGACTCGACTGCCGTTTGTTGAAAGTAGTTTTAATTTAAAGGCGCGGTCAAAGGTGGGTGCAAGCGGGGTTTGGCAGTTCATGCGTTCTACAGGTCGACTATACTTAAGAATTACCGATGCAGTCGATGAACGGAATGACCCGCTCTTGGCCACTGAAGCGGCGGCAAAACTCTTGCGGCTGAATTACGAATCTCTAGGGACATGGCCACTGGCAATTACAGCGTATAATTATGGCCGCAAAGGCATTATGCGAGCCGTGAGACGAGTCGGGGTTGACGACTTACATGAATTGATTATGGATTTTAGAAGTAGAAGCTTCGGTTTCGCTAGTAGCAATTTCTTCGCTGAATTTATGGCGGCTACCGAAGTGGATCAGCATACGGAGAAGTACTTCGGAAAGATTGTGCGAGATAGGCCTCTGGAATTTATTGAAATGACTGTTTTTGACTATATCGAGCTCCGGCAATTATGTCGCTGGTTGGGTTTGAGTGTAGATCAAATCAGAGACCTTAATGCGGCTCTTTCGGCATCCGTTTATCAGGGAAGGCTCTTGGTTCCTGCTGGCTACAGACTAAGGGTCCCCTACTATCCAACGCTTGGGATAAAAGAAGATGCCTACGGAGAA
>Ga0207098_10495_pt1 | contig 11770 bp, 5 predicted proteins | sample Alteio_BWMinHeat_84_FD_153548 | JGI IMG/M metagenome (GOLD analysis project Ga0207098, IMG submission 153548) | Enriched cells from forest soil in Barre Woods Harvard Forest LTER site, Petersham, Massachusetts, United States -... | ecosystem: Environmental > Terrestrial > Soil > Temperate forest >...
GTTTTTAAAACAGATCTTTTTGATGAAAAGAAATTTTCAGCAGTTACCGGGGATGAAGTTGAAGTGGAAAGCGAAGATAACCTTACACGGAAAACTACGCCCAGCGAAACGACAACTCTAAGCAAAGATGAGCTTCGACGTAGGATCTATATAAGAAATCGTCTCTTTCAGAACCTACATAGAATGAGGATATCAAAACAGCCAGGAAGTTACATCCCTCTCCAAACTCATTTGGAGGAAAATCAGCAGCTATTAGCTGCAGTCAACGCAGCAGTAGATGCTGAAGTGGTAAAAGAAATAGAAGAAACTAAAGTAGTCCCAAGTAACGAGGAAGTTCAACAAAGAAAACGCGAAGCTCGTGAACAAGTTGAATTTTCACAATTTCTTGACGAAATGCGAATAGAGCACCTGGGACAGGCCTACCGCCGCCTAGGCGTGAATAAGGATACAAATGAGGACCAGCTTAAAAAACTAGCCCTAGCAAATGCCTATTTGATGACGCAGCAGCCATTTGAAGAAGTAGTCGGTAAAGCAGGAAATTCGAAATCGAAAGGTAGTTTCTTTACAACTTTTGGATTATTTCGAGATCCACTTCATCCTACTGAGGAAGGAACACCTGTCCACCTCGACAATTCTCTTTCTACCTACGATGCAAGAACCGGAAAGGTAAGATATCGAACATACCTCCGCTTAAGAAATAGTGATACCGATGCTTCACGTTACTTCCCAGCGTTTATGGATCTTTCGCTTCCCATGGTGGAAGACCCGGATCACTTTGACCCATCTCTCATTCAAGTCAGCATCGTGCCTATTGACAACGACAACGCCAGACAAATGACAGCAGGATTTGTGGGTGAATTAGATAAGCAATATGTAGATGCCTATTTGGATGCACAAGTCCGCAAGGATCAAGCCGGCGTCGAAATGCTCGAAACTCTAGCAAAACTCTGTAAGTTTAAAGGTGGCAGAAAAACCATTATTCAAAAACAGCTAGTACGCGGAAATTCTGAAGCATCCCTTCGTAAAGAACATCCCGACTACGTTTTCATAAGCACGGGCATGCGCAGTAAGAAAGATGCAAAAGGACGTACTTTGATTCAAATCGCAAGGGAATTCAAAGACGACAAAATGGTCGCGATCCTTGAGCCTTTCTTTCCCGCTGCACCTACACCCACGGCTGCTCCAGCACCAGCTCCAATGCCAGTGCCGGCTGAAGAAAAGGGCACTGTAGACGACTTGAAGACTGTAGTTACTGCAATCCGAAGATCCCTCACAAGAGCGCAGAGCAGAGAGATTTTGAACGGTAATTCGACCGAAGGAGCAATGCTTCTTACGCGAGCCTCCGAGCAAAACAATACTAGATTTTTCAACTTGCTCGAGAAATTTATCGGTCAGAAGGATGTTACTCCTACTCGTCGAGATGTAAGATTACTACTCGGAGATGTCACGCGAAGAGCTTCGAAAGAACCCGTTGCAGGTTCTCCTGACAGTAAACTTATTCGAGATATTTTTAGTCGAAGCAACCTCCTTCCACAGAGCTTATCTGCTGAAGATGCATTGGCGATTAAGGAATACCCAGCTGCACATCGCGCACAAGTCCTTCTAGACGCTGTCGCTCAAGGTGATACGCGATTTCTAAAAGCGATCGAAGAGAATCTGGATAATAATGGTCTAGTCGGTGAAGATCCGCTAATTGGAACACAAATTTTGTTTCACGCTTTCGCTCGCCTCCTGGATGAAGGAAAACTAGAAGATGCCGAGAAGCTTTTTGCATTGTATAAGAATCGGCCAGGAAGACTGCTAAAAAACTTGTTTGATTTCGCCTTCACTAGCGAAGCAAAAGGCAGAGTACAGATAGTACCAGGATTCATGGGACTGCGAAGTCAACCAGTTTCAATAGAGAGTTTGCAAGTCAAAATGCTAGACTTTCTCAGCAATAAAAAAGACATCCTTGCACAATCCAGTGTTGATGACCCGTATCTATATTCCGCATTTACTTCGGATCAATTTGTACCAAAGAATGCAAAGAAGGACGAAAGTGTAAATCTGGACCACTTCCTCTTTGCACCCCTATTTGGGCCCGTTAATACTCGAGATCAAGCATTAGTCAGAGTTCGTCCGATCGAACATGCTTTGGTAGAAGCCGCAAACAGAGGTAATTTTGATGCGATTAACCGAATTAAGACCTATCTAAAGCGTCACAACCTCGGAATTTCTAGGGCAGCGTCCGATCAAGCGAAAGCGAAAGCATCCGCATCTAGCGCTCACCTCGACAAGGACCACAGTGCACGGGTAGTTGACCTAATCGAAACCATTAAGGTGATTGAATAGATTTATTAGAGTGTAGGTATAGAATTATGAGTAGTAAAATTAGTAAATTTCTTGTTACAGGGTTCCAAATAGCGGCCACTTTCGCTGTTTTATCAGTCAGCGCTCACGCGGCAGATAATTTTGATCCCAGCAAAATTGACTGGATGACGTCTAGCAGAGAGTTTAGAGAAGAGAAGAACAATGCTTTTTGTAAACAAAAACTGAGAGCTTTGTTTCATAGAGAAAACCGACAATACCGTGCAGGACAGCCAGATCTTTTCCCCACTGCTCTTGAGACCATCTCTGTTGATCGTGCTGCTGATGCAAGCACTATCTTCATTTCAACACTCGATCATATTTTGAAAAGACCTCAACCATTTGAACCGAGTACTATTGCTAATTTGGCGGCAGAGGCCCTTGGAAAGGATATTACGGAAGCCACAGTCCCTTCTGTAAACGACGAGAAGGGTACTCCTGCACCTGCTGCCCTTGACGTAGTAATAGATTCGTTTGCAAGTGACGTCATGCGAGTCGCCAAAAGTCCAATCGAACATACTAAAACGGATGCTCCGTTGATTCGGAATGGACTTGCAGGATGTTTAGACGTTGCTACTGCGCCACTCTGGCTGCCGATGAATCTTGATAAGGTGGTCCAAAGTAGAATCAACTCTAACGCTAACAACGCCGCGTGGTACAATAACATGGCTTCTATTTTGCGCATGGACTTCATCACTGGCCATGCGAATCCTGACGCAGAACAATCTACCGTGGGTAGGGCTGCAGGACGCGTTGTAAACCCTACTGCTCGAGCTATCACGGCCACTGCTAACGGATTAGGATTCGCAGAACGTACTGGCGACGATGCCTATCTTCCCGTGAGCGGCGGTCAGAATTTGGGCCTTTTAATCACAGGTATTTTCGATCAATTATTTAATTCAGATGTTCGTGATCCTCGAGCAAATAAGTCTAAAGCGGAAGTAGCAGTTGATAAGCTCGCCCAGCTCGCCGAAATGGTTCACGAAGATCCAAACGACGACAACTCGCCATGGGTATTTAAACACCGAGAGATCGTTCGTTACTTAAAACCCGCAGCTATTTTAGTTTCAGCTATTGAGTCCGACGCCAACGCAGATGCCTTTCTAGACGAACTTGGCAGACGCCGGATTATTCATCGTGGACTTCAACGCCTTTTCCCGCTTGAGGTTATTTACAAAGCTATTGATGGCCTTCACGATGACAAACGTAAACATAAACTTGGCGATAAACAAAGATTAGAAATTCAGCACAAAGAAGACAGACTCAATGAAAAAATGATCAGAAAAACGGAACGTGCTGAGATACCAAATATTTTCAAATTGGATGAAAAACGAGATCAAGCTGCGGTTTGGGTCGATAAAAGGCAAAAGGGCGCCATTTTAGACGCTGCTTGGTCACGGGATGCAAAATATTTTGAGGACCTTGCAAATCCAGACAAGGCCGATCCAGGCTTAGTTACTACCGCGGTAGACCAAGCACTCGATGGACTAAAGTTAACTTCTAAAGAAGCTTTTGATTTAGACAGCCGTGAGTGTTTTACGGTCAGAAAGCTATTAGCTCACTTACCAAAGGAACGCTTCAACGATCACCTTCCTAAGCTAAATACTATCACCAAAGATAACCGAGCCAATGTGTTTTTGTCTGCTTTCAACGTCTTAGACTTGGGTGGATACAACCCAGCAGACGCTAATGCGAAACTACCCGGCCAAGGATATGCCGATCTAGCTTTCTTGAATGCACTTGCTGAAAACTATAGCAGCTTTACGTATGAACGCCCCACAGTCGAAAGTCCTGATTCGGAATTTTTTAATCCAGAGATTATTTATTTAGCAGTCAAGAAAGCACTCTCAACCGGGCAAGAGCCTGTTGCAGATCAAATTCTGGGTTGGTGCGGTGACAAAAGAGTTTTGATTACTCCGGAGCTTTTTAGAAAAGCGCAAACGGATACGGACAAAACTGTTTACAATTTTTTATTCAATAAACGTAACCACCTGTTAGACGCCAGAGACAAGGGCGGCAATACCTCGTTCTATTCTATGATGATTAATAATACCGATCTTAAGAACAACGGTATCCTAGGCGTAACAGAAGCAAAAGACGGCTGGATCCGAGCTGCACGACAAACACAGGAATTGGGTGCGGTGAAATTTGCTGAAGTTCACGGCCGCCTTATGGACTCTTACTATGCTTCTGTGAAGAACGGGAAAAATCACGGACTCAATGACGACCAGAATGACAACAAGACTCTAGTCGCCAACTACTCTAAGAAGGTCGCTAGATTTGCAGCAAATGATATCGTCCGTTTGGAAGATGGCATCGACCGGGGAGATAAATACATCACTGCCTCTGATCCAAAATTCGACTCTCTGCTTGAAACTGTTGATACCTTCACCCTGCCAACTATTTTCGACCAGGCACGTGGCATCGATACTCCTGCAGACTTCAGAAATTTTATTGAAGGTATCTTTAGAGATCACCCGGAAAATCGAATCGTAATTCAGGATTTGAAGCGATTTTTGCAATTCGAAGCACAATATTCTAAATCGGATTTTATGTATGCGGTTTTTGAATATGCTCCGTTCTGGCTTGAGCATAGTCATCTCGAACCGCATATCCTTGCACCACAAAATGAACAAGATGCCTTCAAGCAAAGACTTAGAAGCGATAAATTGAAAGTTTCTTTCCTACAGAAATTCTATGAAACCTACGCCGAAGCAGATGGAAGAGAAACCCAACCATTCCGCAGAAATCCTCTGATGGATACCTTGCCTGATGGCAGTTCTGACCTACACGGGTATGTACTCAATCGAATGCCTTATACTCGGCTTTTCGGCGATGCGGGTCAATTCATTCTTGATAGAATAAGAGCCTTCTCTATGGACAATATTAATTTTCTTTTTAGAAGATGGGCCCAAACGGATAAGGTTCCTTTCTTGTTTGCGGTAACACAAAATCCAAACACCCATACATTAGCAATAGTAAATCCAGATGATAAATCAGAGAAGGCTGTGTTTTTTGATATCAACGAAAATACAGCTCGACAACTCCAAGGGAATGCAGTTGTTGATCGAAATTGGGATCTACTTAATGCCTACGCAGTTTATCCTGCATTTCAGACTATTTTTGAAGAACAAGTCTTCGCGATGGAAGATCACACTTATGAATTAATAACTAATCTTGGTGATGGCAAAGTTCCTTTCGCGTTGGGTACAATGTTCACTGAGCTCGGGGAAAGACGCCGTCTGACCAGATTACAATGGTACGCCACTCGCCATTTCACCCCAATCGTCCCGGCAGTGGATTCTGTAGTTGTAGCTGCTCCTCCTCTACCAGCTCCGCCTTTACCCGCAGTCCAGGCTACCGCGGATACTGAAAGCGATCGATTGAAAGCCCAGACTATGGATATGCTACGAACTGCTTCAGAGAATGATGGGATTTTTGGAAATCACTATCATTTTATCTATCGTCTGATCAATGATTATACAGGTGCAGATGAGGATGGGAAACAGATCGTCAAGCGTAAGATCAAGAAATTACTAACTGTGATGCAGAGTTTAACAAGAAATAGAACTGACAGACTTCCTAATGACGCCAGCGAAAGCTCTCTCTTCGCACTTTTAAATACGTACGTCGGCATTTACAGCCCGCTCCATTATGCTATGCAACGTGCTCCCGAAATAGCTACATTATTTCTCGAAGCACTCAATGCAGAAAGCTCGGAAAGTCTCGGACGTTGGTTAACCGCAGATCTGAATCAGTCCATTCAATTTCTAAATGGCGGAAGGAGTGCATTTTGGACTCTGTTTGACGGAGAATTAGATCTCGATAGAACTCGTAATAGGCATCAAAACGTAGATGTGATTAGAAATAAACAACTGGTTTCCGATCTCTATTGGAAAGCTCCAGGTAACGGCAGCCCATCTCTGTTACACGACGTATATGCTGATATCCGTCGTCCAATGCTACCTGTGCCCGGCGGTCAGCGAAAGGAATTTAAGAAATCATCACCTTCGGAGATAGTTAGCTCTAATCCAGAAATGGTGACTCGTTTCTTACACGGAGTTGTTGATTCCACGGGTAAACCGGGTCATAGAAAATTCTGGCTAGATAAGTACATCAGCCTTGGTAATCGGCCCAACTTGGTAGATTTTGCTGTGACTAATTTGCAGACGAGGGACCAAGAAGCCAAGGCTGCGACAAGAATCGTAGCTAAAGCTCCTGCGACAGCCGGTCCTGCTGCAGAAACAAAGGCAGGTGCTGGTACTAAGGGCACGGTTGTAGGTAAGATAACCAAAGATCCGGACGCTGAAAAAAGAAGAACAAACGCCGAAGATCTTCTCCGTATTGCTTGTAGAATCTACGGCAAAGAAATGCCTGAAGCTTCTAAGCAAAAGCTAACCCAAATTCAGGCGACCGTTAAGGGTCCAGCTCTCTCCATAATAACAGAAGCTTTACGTGAGCATGGAGGTATAAAGGCTGCAAGAACCGGCTATGGAACACACGGAGACGAAAACACGGCACTGCCATTGGCAACTCCTCGAAATGTGCCCCCAATCGTGACCCCACACGGTGCGGGCGCGACTGGCGCAACCAGCGGAGAAGACATCTTGTACCTTGCTTTTGCTAATCGGGAAACTGCAACGATCTCGATGCTATTCGATGCAGCCGAGAGAGGTGAAAACAGTTCGATCATGTTGGCTTATAAGCGGGCTCACAGAGAAAATAAACCGCTCATTAAGCACGCAATAAGAAACTGTATTCAGACAAATATCCCCACCGCTGGAGATCAACAACGACCATTTTTAGATGCTATGGCAGCAGTAGACGCGAGCGCGCGCTAGAAAAGGTGAGCTAAGGAACTATGACTATGATTACCTCAGAGCTATTACAATTAGTTCAGTCGCATCGTGATTGCGGCACCTCAAGCAGTCTTAATACTGTAAATAATAAAAGTTTATATTTTACACTATATAAGTGTATATATAGACTTTCTCTTGCAATTAAACCGAATTTAGTGTACAAAATTGATCCGATTATAAAGGAATTTGTTCTATGAATTTCAATAGAATAGCTAAAATTACTACCCCTCTTTTTATTGCGTTGCTCACGACTTTTATTGCTGGTTGTGATCAAGGTGCACAAATTGAGTTTAAACCCATTTATAAAGCAACCGAGCCTACCCCTGTTGGCCCCCCCCATTTCAGAGCTTGGTGAAACGAATTGGCAACTGAACCGCACTTGGGTTCTTTCACGGCTTGTTTGTAATAATCAGGAAGTCACCGCTCTCCACGATCATAATAAATCCGATATTAAGCTACAGTTAAGCGGTCATAAAGGCGCACTTATTTTTGAAAAGCACAATGTTAAGTCACCCGATTTCATGAGCACACCGGTTCAATCAGACGAATATAGTTTTACAGTAACATATGCTCCCGCACTTGTTTTAGCTTCAAAAGATAAGACGTTATTCGGAATTAAAGGGCAGGTCGCATTCTCACCAGTAGGCGACGGAAGAGCTTGCTACACTGGCGTAGAGAAGACAACCTGTACTGCTGAATCCAATTTATTTAACACTTTTGCCATCTATAACTACGGTTTCATTCAGAAACCAGAAAACTTTGGCAAAGACGACCAATGGGTTCTTAAGAGCATCGGCATTGAGCCTCTCTGTACTTCATTAGCACCGAATATTGAGATGAACCGAAATAGCATCAACTACGTCGTGTTTACTCCGTCGTGGGGCTACGAAGGTCGCTTCCCACAAAGACACGCGACCAGATAAATAGTACAATAGTATGCTAAGATCGGTGGATGCAGCCTATTCACGATCTCGCTATCGTCCTTAGATCCATCCCTTACGGGGATCGACATAAGATCGTCACAGCACTAACCGAAAAACATGGGCAAATTTCAGCATTAGCGAAGAATTCAGTACAGTCTCGCCGTTTTGGGGGCGCGCTAGAGCCTTTTGTCGCTAGCCAGTGGATTTATAGCTGGAAGCCTGGGGCTGAACTCGCACAGCTCAGTGAGGCTGAAGTCAAAGAGGCGTTCGAAGATATTCGAAAGAATTTTGAGCTATTCTCGGTCGCGAGCGCTCTAAACGAATTAATGCTTAGACTGGCGCCCCAAAACGAAGCTTGTCCGGATTTATTTCGGCTGCATTCAAATGCATTAGTGGCATTGAATGAACTTGCTGGATCTTTTGCAGCGCAAACCACACTGCAGGGTCCACAAATTTCACTACTGAATGCTTATTTAGCAAAGCTGCTCCAATGGTGCGGGAACCAACCCAGGCTAACCAGTTGTTCCATATGCGGAATAATGTTGAGCCAGATATTGGACCAGATATTGAAAAAGACGGATTCCGAAGCCGAACTCTCCTGCACCATTGCCAGTGCTGGCTGGGTATGCCCGCAATGTCGGACACAAGAAACACGACATGTGAGCATGGGAGAGCGAGAAGGGGTACAATTTCAACACTTAGCTTTAAGAATTACGCCTCTGGCGATTGTTGATTTTCATAGTTGTTTGAGTTTCCCGATTCGAAAAGTAATCCCCGAGATGAAGGCTTCGTATCAGGAGCATCAACAGTTGTTTAAATTTTTAGAAGCTCTGTTTATTTATCACGTTCCGGGATTTGACAAGACTCCAATCAAGAGTTTGCGTTTTCTTGATTTAGAATCCAATCTGAAATTTGCAGAATCGAATCCCCCACATAACTCACTTTAGAAGTGTCCGTCACCTCAGCACTCAAGCCTGTCTTCACTAAGATTGAGCCTTTACATCCAGCGGCGGTCCCGGCGAGGAGATCACTCTTTCGATCGCCAATCATATAGGAGCGCGAAAGGTCGATATTGAGCATTTCGGCGGCATCTAGAATCATTTTTGGTTTTGGCTTTCGGCATTCACAGGCAACATCAGGAACATGTAAACAAAGTTTATATTCATCAATGTAAACTCCGGACTGACTCAAAAGCTCGTCGAGACGTTTATTGACCTTAACCAGTGCCTCCGGCTCAATTCTGCCTCTACCCACACCTGATTGATTAGAAACAATGACAAGCAGGTACCCGCAGGACCTCAGCTTCACCAGGCCTTCCGCTACGCCGGGAAGTAGTTTGACCTTGGTGGGGTCATTCAAATATCCAGGATCTTCGTTCAACGTTCCGTCACGATCCAAAAAAATAGCCGGTCTTTTTATTTTTCGGCGCTTTTGTTCCCAGGCCCACGCGGACATTAAAATTTCTTCGATGTTTCGGAGCTTCTTTACAGTTTCCGGGCCAGTTCCCGGGCCAAACCCCAACTCACGTTGAGCAAGTGTGGTATCAGCCACTAGTCGAGGCACATCGCCCACCCGTCGCTCTCCAACTTGCGTTTTGATCTTCCGACCCAGAATTTTTTCTGCCACAGCGATGATTTCGAGAATAGAGTAGCCACGCCCGCTGCCTAAGTTAAATGCTTCGTAGGTACCTTTTACAGGCAGCCCGCTCCCGAGAAGTCTCTTCATCGCGGCGATATGCGCCTCAGCGACATCTGAAACGTGAATATAGTCGCGGACACAAGTGCCATCAGGCGTAGAATAATCAGAACCATAAATAGTCATGGGTGCATCAGGTTCATTACCTGAATTTCCTAAAATTCCGAGAATTCTCGGAATAAGATGTGTTTCTGGTTCATGCCACTCTCCTACCCTGAGTTTCGTTTCTGCACCGGCGGCATTAAAGTACCTGAGTGCAAGTGCGCGCAAGCCTCTTTCTCGCGCCAAGCGACTTAATCTGTTCTCTACTTCCAGTTTAGTTTTTCCATAGGGCGTGGCCGGGTCTTTCGGAAAAGACTCCGGAATAGCAGAAACGCCATCTAAGGTTTTTTCATAAACAGCACAAGTGGAAGAAAAAATAAAATTTTTCAAATCATGTTTAAGGAGAATCTCGAGGAGCGCTTCTGTTTGTTGAACATTGTTTTCATAATAAGCTTCGGCATGAACAAAACTCTCTTCAACCAAACTACGAGCGGCAAAATGCATGACGCAATCGAACCTCTCCGAAGTCACTAGTTGTTCCACAAGTTTTGTGTCACCGGCTCGGCCGAAGATGAAGTGGTCTTGATCCACAGCGACTAAATGCCGATGTCCCGTAGACAGATCATCTAAAACCCATACTTCGTGGCCCTCGTCCAGTAGGTGAACGCAGGTTGTGCTCCCTACATAGCCGGCACCCCCGACGACTAAAATTCGTGACATAGCAAGATCATTATCACTCCTTGCGCAAAATATGCGACTATTCTACAAATAAAATCCTCATGCGATCTCTAATGAAGTTAGTACCCTATCTCAAACCCCATTTTTGGTTCATTCTCCTCAGTGCGGCTCTAGCCATCCCATTGTCAGCCATCCGGCTTGGCCCGGCACCTGTCGTTCGCTATATGCTGGACACAGTGATCGTCCGAAAGGATGCGTCTAAGCTCATACTATTTCCGATTGCGTTAGTTGCGCTCTATGCATTGAATTTCATCGTGCGTTTTCTACATTATTATCTGCTTCGAATTATAATTGTCCGAGTCAATCAGAAGATCAAAAATGATCTTTTCAATCATCTACTAGGACTTTCTGCCGATTATTTCACAGCACAAAGCACCGGAACTCTCATCTCACGAACCGGTGTAGACCCTCAATATATCGATTCAGGCTTGTCGAGCATCAATGTAGTGGTGCGAGAGCCGATCACTCTTGTATTCCTATTTGGATATGCCCTAAAGCTGAATTGGCGACTTACGGTGATGACACTGATTGTGGTTCCACTGATAGGATGGGTTTTCTCGGCGACGGGGCGAAATTTAAAACGCTATATTTCGAAATTAACGGAGGTGAACGCCAGCCTCTATTCCACACTGCAAGAGAGCTTTTCAGGAATTCGCATTGTTAAATCGTTTCGGCTCGAAAATTATGTCCTCAAGAAATTCGTCGAAAAGAACGAACGTTATGCCCGCTTGCTACTCAAAACTTCGTTTCTCGAAGAGGCCTCTCATCCGATGGTCGAGCTTCTCACGGCGGTTGCCCTAGCGCCCATCATTTATTATGGGGGGCTACAGGTTCTGACCGGCAAAATGTCTCCCGGCGATCTTTTTGCTTTTTTTACAGCGTTTGCATTGATGATGAATCCGATTCGGATGTTGAACGATGTGAATATAAAATTTCACCAGGCGGCTGGAGCATGTGACCGTATTTTTGAGATTTTTGACTGGAAGTCGCGCTTGCACGAACCAGTGACTCCAAAATCGCTGACACAGCTGAATCAGAGCATTGAACTCGACCAAGTAACGTTTGCCTACCCGGAGGCTCCCAATCGATTTGTATTGAAAGATGTATCATTCAAAATTCCGAAGGGCCGAGTCGTCGCGCTGGTAGGCGCAAGCGGTGCTGGCAAAA
>Ga0207098_10426_pt2 | contig 11761 bp, 8 predicted proteins | sample Alteio_BWMinHeat_84_FD_153548 | JGI IMG/M metagenome (GOLD analysis project Ga0207098, IMG submission 153548) | Enriched cells from forest soil in Barre Woods Harvard Forest LTER site, Petersham, Massachusetts, United States -... | ecosystem: Environmental > Terrestrial > Soil > Temperate forest >...
CTCCCATGACTTGTTTAATTCCTCAACGATTTGCGCTCTGTCAGTCGTGGATTTTTCGAAAGTCTTGCCATCGAATCCGGCTGGCTGTTGTGTCCCCATCAAGGCGAGAATTTGATAGCGCTCGCCAGCGACATGAAGGAAGACCTCCGCGAAGGAACGAGAATCCGATGAAGGGCGCCACGTGAGTTTATCCGCAGGGAGAGCGTTGGCCAAGGCCACCATCTTCTTCTGTACGTCTCCCAGATCTTGCAGGGACTGGGCCTTCATGTCATAGCTGGGGGCGGTATGGTCGGCGGCTGCATCTTGCGCCAGCGCATTGATTGTTCCTGCGCTCATGGCCAAAGAAATAACAAACGCTGCTATAAATATTTTTCTCATGTTCGATTCTCCAGGAGTGAAGTCGCTGGTTCGCTTAGACGAGCAGCGCGGGAAAACGGCTTTGATCCGTCACAACTTTTTACAAGGATGTATAGCGTGCTAACCAAGTCAAAGTTCTTCGGTCTCTGGGACGTGGAGGGCTCTAAATCGTGCAACGCACAGGGCTTCTTGTCTTGTTATTGTTTGTCTGGGCGCAGGCCGGACTGGCCGCGACCACCGACGAGAAAGATATCCCGTACGGGAACAATCCCAGCGCGGGTCATTATTTACAGGTTGGGGACGTAAAGATTTACTACGAAATTTATGGCTCAGGCCACCCATTGGTGCTCCTTCATGGCGGGCTGTTTGGCTACATCGACGAATTTGGCGGGGTGATACCGGAGTTGAGCCGGCACTATACGGTCATCGCCATCGCATTGCGTGGGCACGGCAAGTCGGAGTTAGGAACCCAGCCACTTTCAAACGCCTTGTTCGCGGAAGATTCGGCAGCGGTGATTAGGCATGTCACTAGTGAACCGGTGGATTTAGTCGGATTCAGCATCGGCGCAATAGCTTCGTATCTGCTGACAATCAATCATCCTGACTTGGTCCATAAACTAGTTGCAGTCGGAGGCCCAATAGCATCGTCCGGGTCCACCGAAGCGGCTGGGACCGAAGCCAATACCTACAACGATCCCGCGGAATTGGAGAAGGGCCTGCCGCCGAGGTTCGTGGCACGCCGCAACAGGATTTATCCCGATCGAGCGGTCTGGAACCGGCTAGTGCTGGCCATGGGCAAGGCTGAGGCAACTGAGCAGGACATTCCGAAAGAGAAGATCCATGCAATTCAAATCCCAACTCTGATCGCCGCCGGCGACCAGGACGACTATACGAAAATGGAGCATTTCGTTGAGATCTATCACTTGCTGCCTCATGGGGAGTTAGCCATCGTGCCGGGATGCGGACACACTGTGTTCAAGTGCAACCCAAGCCTCATGCTCGACTTGATCGAACATTTTTTGCAGCAATCGGAAGTGCCCGGTGTGGCGCAGTAAACAACTCAGTTCGGGGGTGCGATTTCCCATTTTCTTCCATCCCGCGCCTCGCGGGATGCGTTGTCCACCATGCGATCGACAACCTTTTTAAACTCCTCGTTCAATTCTTTGTCATTGTGGGTGAACTTTAGCCTGAAAGACTCGACGTTGACCGCCTTCTGCATTTCCGGCACCGTCACCATGCCTTGCTGCTCAATCTGTCCCACCTGGCCGATAACAGATTCAAGTAACTCCGCTTCCGTATTCAGGAAGTTCTTGTCGCTGATCGCAGCGCCGTGGCCGGGAATGATTACATCAACATCCAGCTGCGCCAGTCTGCGCACACTTTTGTCCAGCTGACTCAGCGGAAGGTTAATGTTGGAATCAGGGATTGGGTAGGCCACTGTGTCTCCGGTGGCCAGTATTTTCTCCTGGGGAAGATAAAGTACGGTGGTGCCGGTCGCGTCTCCGACCATGCTCATGAAGTGAAACTCGCGCCCGCCATGGCGAAGCGTGAGCTGGTCGGTGTAGGTGAGGGTCGGGTACGTACGCTTCACGGTCATGAGTTCTGCAACCCAGTCCCGCAATAAGCGCACGTCATCTTCATCTTTGCGGCGTTGTTCCGCAGTAAGGGACGTTCCGTCCGCCTGCTTGCCGGTGCTCACCTCTTTATCCAGGTCGGCCTGTTTCTGGTGGAGTCGATTCGTCCACACTGGCGGCCAGGATTTTACGAGAGTCAGCATGTATTGTCGCGATTGCTCGGACGCGATGATCTCAAGGTTGGGGAAAGCCTCTGCGTAAACTTCATTGCCCGACCAGTGGTCCGGATGGTGGTGCGAATTCACCACGTAGCGCACCGGCTTATTGGTGATCATACGAATCTCGGCAAGCACCGTGCGCGCCGTTGAGGCCCGGCTAAAAGTATCGAATACGAGAACGTCATCCTGATTCACAACCACGAGAGAATTTCCGTTAGGCACGTATCCATCGGGCGCTGTTATGAACTGATAGATACCGTCGGCGATCTGGACCTTTTCTACCGCAACCCCAGTTTCCGCAGAGCTGGAGGAAGCCCAACCAAACGCAATGGATAGTGTGAGCAGGCATCGCAATAAACACGACGTTCTTGAATCTTTCATCAATCCTCCGATCGAAACAATTGGGTCAGCTTGCTGGTCCAGTTGCCTTAGACGAACACGACTTAGGGCTAGACAGTGAGTTCACAAGTTTTTACGAGAATTCAGGACGGAAGAAGTTCTAGCGATCGACTAGTTTTCCGTAGTAGCGGTTGTCGTAGAACGTGGTCGAGTTCTGGACGAATTCAAGGATGCGGTGCATACGGCCTTTGTCTTCGCGATTGAGTTCCTTGAACTGGATGGCGACGCCGGAGCCAGGATGAATTCGGGCGACGGTGCCGTCGGCGTGCAACTGTCCGTCATCAATGGAAAATACCAGTTTAAGGTTTGTGCCTGGGGGGGAAGATGCCGCTTGTCTCAACATAACAACCGCCAAGACTAATGTCTGTAAGATTTCCGAACACTGGTCCTGGGCCGGTTTCCGGTTGTAGCTCAATGGTGATGCGGCAGCGCATGCGTGCATACAGACGGCGGTTCTTGCGGGCCGGCTGCTGTTGCTGCTTCTCCTGATACATGCGGCGGTCGGCTTCGGCCAGAAGCTCTTCCGCGTCCGTGCCGTCTTGAGGAAACACAGCCTGACCCACGCTAAGCGAAAGAATGTCTTCGGCGCAAACTTCAATTCCAGCTTGTTTGGCCAGTTCGCGTAATTGGTAAGCCTTCTTGGAGGCAGCTTCGGCAGGCAAGCCGGGAGCGAGAATGACAAATTCATCTCCGCCCATGCGGGCCACGTAATCGTACTCGCGGCAACTTTCTTTCAGAGCTTGCGCGAACAGGCGAAGGACACGATTGCCCTCCAGATGTCCGAAGCGGTCGTTGATTTGCTTGAAGCCGTCCATGTCGCCGACCATCAAGGTTAGCGATGTGTTGTCACGCTTGCAGCGCGCCAGTTCGCGTTCCAGCTGCAGGAACAACGACCGGGCGTTGGGCAGGCCGGTGAGATAGTCGGTGGTGGCGGAGTTCTCAGCCTGCTGGTATTTCAGAGCGTTCTCGATGGCCAATGCCATCTTGGAGCTGACGGCCAGGAGAATGCGCAGATTGTCAGAGGTAAACGAATCGCGCTCGCCGCGGTAGAGGGCGAGCACACCCATCACTCCAGCCACTCCTTCCAACGGGATCGCGAGGGCGGAGCGCAGGGTGCTGAACTTGCTGGCGTCGTTGAGGTATCCCGGTTCGACGGAGGGATTGCCGTTGATGATTGGCTTTCGGTTGTGGGCTACCCAGCCGGACAGGCCTTGCCCGACCGGAATGCGCAAGGATGAAAACAGGCGGAAGTTGTCGCCGTTGACGTATTCAGGGATGAGCTCTTCGCCGCGCCGGATGTAAATCGCAATGGCGTCGTAGGGAACCAGAGAGCGAAGCTTCACGGAGAAAACGGAAAGCGTTTCACCCAGACTGAGCGATGCGCCCAAGTCCTGACTGAGTTCGAATAGAGTTTGCGCTTCCTGGCGGGCGGCGGCAATGGAGAACAGGAAACTGGCTTCGTGTCCGGAGGACTCCTTCACGGAGGCATGCTCAAAACCCGCTGCCGGCGCGGTGCCTCTCTCAATCTTGACCTCGGTGGAGAGTTGGGAACTGACTTCACGTCCGAACTGGGCCAGTGCCATGCGTTCCAGGCTGACGTAGCGGTTTTTCAGGACCTCAACCACTTTGGGATCAAATGATTTTCCCGACTCCGCAGCCAGACGCTGCATGACTTCGTTCAGCGGGAGGGCGCGCCGGTATTGCCGGTCAGAGGCCAGAGCGTCCAGGTAGTCCACTGCAGACAGAATGCGCGCGCCGATGGGAATCTCGGTGCCTTTGAGTCCCATAGGATAGCCGGATCCATCCCACTTTTCATGGTGGGCGCGGACGATGGGTACCACGGGATAGGGGAAGCGGACGCGCTCCAGAATTTCAGCCCCGACCACGGGGTGGATCTTCATTTTCTCGAATTCTTCGTGGGTCAGCCGTCCGGGCTTGGAAATGATGTGCTCAGGAACAGCTAGTTTGCCGATATCGTGCAGCAGCGCTGCAGCGTGCAAGGCTTGCATTTCATCGCCGGTGACGCGAAGCTCCTTGGCCACTTCGACCGCATACACACGAACGCGCTGTAGATGGTCATGCGTGGTGTGGTCCTTGGCCTCGATGGCGAGCGCCAAAGCTTCGATGGTGCGAAGGTGCAGGCTGGCCATCTCCTCGACGTGCCGCTTTTCGTCTTCCAGTTTGCCCAGATAAAGGCGGTAGGAACGATAAATCACATAAATTGCTGGCACCAGCAGCAGCGAAGTTTCCCAATAAAAGTTTTCGTTGAACCAGCCAATCACTCCGGCGATCCCGGCACCCACCAGGTAGTACGGGAATGACCAGAAGTAGCAATCCACCAAAATTTTCTTAAGTCGTTTTCCTTCGGTGAGCGAAATGACCGTGGCGATGCAGCCGGTGTTGGCGACGAAATAAGTGCAGGCCGCAATCACCAACAGCAAAGGCCGGCTATCCACCGCCTGGTTCACGAACCCGTTGTGGTACACAACGTAGGTCAGCGCGGTGGAGAAAGCAGCCGCGCACACATTGAAGGTTCCCTGAATTGCGCCAGGCCTGTCCGGATATAAGGCTTGCACCAAAATGGAGACGCTGCCCAGAATCAGGGTCTCGGAAAAACTCAATTCGAGAACGCCCACCAGGACAAACAGGAAATTGACCGACATCGTGCCCGTAACGCCGGGCAAGGTGACCGTCAACCGGGAGGCCAGAAGGGCAATTCCCAAGTAGCAGATGAACTCGGCAATGTTTTTACTGGTCTGGTGAACAGCGCCGAAAACCAGGACGCTGGTTCCCAATACGACGACCAGGCCAATAAACAACTTGGCGCTGAGGGACAGTTCTCTCCACGACTGTGACGGGCCAGCCATTAAGGTTCTGTGTTCTCAGGGGGAGACAGCAGAATCAACCCTAGAAATAACATCTAAATACATTAGAGACAACGATTTGCGAGTTTTTGGGGAAACTTCGGTAATGTGGTTAGGTGACTAGCGTGGGGAGGTCAAACAGAGAAAGCGGACTTTCAAGGGATGGATAGAAGAGTGGAGGTGTTGATTCGAAAATGGGGGCTGGCTTAGTGATAGTGGGGCGAGTACGATCGGCGGTCACGGACTGAGTCTGTGCTAAATTTGAGCCAGAGGGCCCGTAGCTCAACGGTTAGAGCAGCAGACTCATAATCTGTTGGTTGTAGGTTCGAGTCCTACCGGGCCCACCAGCGAACGGCTGCGAAAGTTGTACTTGCGTACGACACATCGCTGTAACCGCTTTGAATCCCGTTGGCATTGACTTCCTGATGGCGCGGGGATATTGTTGCCGTCCAGCAGGGGTGACACCCCCGATGGGGGCAATGTGTCGCAATTGGCATCCAACCAGATAACCCAGCTTCTGGGAAAGTGGAGAGAAGGCGACCAAAGCGCATTGCAGGATTTAGTTCCGCTGGTCTATGGCGAACTGCGCCGTCTTGCCCACCACTATCTTCGGTCAGAACGTCCGGACCACACGCTGCAGAGTACGGCCCTCGTGCACGAAGCATACCTGCGTCTTGTGAGTCAGGAACCCGACCACCTGCAGAACCGTGCCCATTTCATGGCAGTGGCATCGCAGCTCATGCGGCAGATCCTGGTGGACTTTGCTCGCAGTCGCGGCGCCGCCAAGAGAAACCAGGGATACACGTTAAATTTGGATGAAGTGGCCGTACTACCACGGGCTAGAGATGTGGATCTAGTTGCGCTGGACGACGCGCTCCACAAGCTCTCCCGTTTAAGCGACCGCCAGAGCCGGATTGTAGAGCTGCGCTTTTTTGGCGGTTTGTCTATTGAGGAAACTTCAAGGGTACTAAACATCTCGCGTGCCACGGTGGAGCGAGACTGGACTGTGGCGCGGGCCTGGCTGCATCGGGAAATCACTGGAAAAGCTTCCGAATGATATCAGCAACGCCAGTCACCTTGCGCTTCAACTCAACCATGAAAAGGGGGAACCAAGCGGTTCCCCCTAGTCTGCCTCGAGCTCAAGGTTCCTCACTGATGGATGGCGACGCCTTCAATGAAGTTCCCGGGATTTGCAGGCGAGACGTCGATCACATTGAACTTGGAGCGGTCAGGTGACACTTGAATGTTCAAGTTCCAACCGCAGCCACTGCCGCACGTCAGATTGGCTGTGCCGCTGCCGTCAGCATTCAGGGATTGAATCGTGAAAGCATTGCCGCTGTTGGTACCGTCTCCACATCCGGAGGTGTGATAGGTTCCGGTGACGTTCGACGATGAGCCATGGGCATCAAGAGTAAAGGTGTAGAGCGTAGTGCCGAAACCACAGCCAGTCTGGCCGATGATTGTCATCTGCCAATTCCCTGCCAGATCGGCTTTACCGATTCTCCCGGTCGCCGAGCTAAGCGTGCTCGCCGCAACGATCGCGACGAGCCAAGCCGCAACAATACACGCAAGCCGTCCCAGTCGAGGACAGCCCTGAGCTCTTTTCATACAAAGGTTCTGATTCATATTTGCTACTCCTTCGAAGTGATTTCCCCTCACTGCATAAGGCGAAAACTAAAGCTGAATATGCTCATTGGAAGTTGCAAGAAGCTACAATTTTGAAATGACTGGCAGAAACAAGTAATGCATAATCATTTGCCGCCTTAGCATTGGCCAGAGCGCGTCAATTTGTTGGCTACCACGGGAGCAGGAGACTATGACTCCTGAGCGTTGGCAAGAAGTTTCGGACAGCGTGGACAGAGCCTTGCGCCTGGATGCCCAAGAACGCTTGCCATACCTCGCGCAGCTCGCACTGAGCGATCCAGAATTGCATCACGAAGTTGAATCGCTGCTTGCGTCGCACCAAGAGGCAGGCGCCGAGTTCCTCAAGTCGCCCCTGCCGCCAACAATAGCTGGCATGGACGGGACTCAGTCTCCTGCGATGCTAAACCGACGGATCGGGGCGTACCAGGTCGTCGAGCAAATTGGCGTCGGAGGCATGGGCGAGGTGTACCGCGCCTTTCGCGCCGACGATCAGTACCGCAAGCAGGTGGCGTTGAAGGTGGTGCGCGCCGGACAGGACTCGGGCTTCGTTATTAACCGATTCAAGAATGAGCGCCAGATTTTAGCCAGCCTCGATCATGCCAACATCGCTCGCCTGCTCGATGGGGGAACCACCGAAGACGGGGCGCCCTATTTTGTAATGGAGTTGATTGAAGGCGAATCCATTGACCAATATTGTAAAAATCACAAACTGCAGATCAATGAGCGCCTTGGACTCTTCCTGCAGGTGTGTTCGGCGGTCCAGTTCGCTCACCAGCGTTTGATCATTCATCGCGATATTAAGCCGGGCAACATTTTGGTGATGGCAGAGGGCACACCGAAGCTGCTGGATTTCGGCATTGCAAAGATTTTGGATGTGGATGCTGCGGTCGGCCAGTTGGAGCCCACCGTGACGGTGTTTCGCATGCTGACTCCAGCTTATTCCAGTCCGGAACAAATCAAAGGCGAAACCATCACCACCGCAAGCGATGTCTATTCGCTGGGTGTGGTCTTGTACGAGTTGCTCACCGGATACAGCCCTTATCGCGTGACCACGCGCACCACGCAAGAGTTGGCGCGCCTGGTGTGCGAGTTTGAGCCGGAGAAGCCAAGCACGGCGGTGCTGCGGAAAGAGATCGCGGGCGCCGACAGCAATCTGCAGACTTCATCCCCGCTTTCAGGATTGCATGATGTCCCCGCCGAAAAGTTAAGCAGGGGTCTGCGTGGAGACCTGGACAACATTATTCTTATGGCGCTGCGCAAGGAACCGCAGCGTCGCTACGCGTCCGTCGAACAGTTTGCCACCGACATTCGCCGCCACTTGGACGACTTGCCTGTCATTGCGCGCAAGGATACGGTTCGTTATCGCACTTCGAAATTCATAACTCGCCACAAAGCTGGTGTTCTCGCCGCCGCATCGGTCGCGATCATCCTTCTTGTAGCCCTGGTCGTAACGTTTCGTGAAGCGAGAATCGCAAGAGAGCAGGCTGCACTGGCACGAGAACAACGCGCACGCGCCGAACGCCGCTTCAACGATGTCCGCAAGCTTGCCAACTCGTTAATGTTCGAGATTCATGACTCCATCAAGAACCTGCCGGGAGCAACCATGGCGAGGGAACTCCTGGTAAAACGAGCGCTCGAGTACCTCGACAGTCTTTCGCAGGAGAGCGCAGATCCTGCGCTCCAACAAGAAATTGCAGCCGCCTACGAGAGGATTGGCGATGTTCAGGGGTACAACGGAATGGCTAACCTCGCCGATTTCTCCGGGGCTTCCGCGAGCTATGCGAAAGCCATGGCCATTCGCGAGGCTCTGGCCGCTACCAGCCCAAATAATACGAATCTGCGCGCTGATCTTCTGGGGGCCTATTTCAGGGCTGCCGGAGCTTTTGAGAACACCGGCGATTTCGACAGCGACTTGCGCACCTTGCAGAAGGCCGAGTCCCTGGCGGCCACCCTCCCCTCGGGGGCAAGCGATCGACAGCAGCAGTTCAACATGTCCGGAATTTACTATTACAAAGGCAGGGCCCTAGAGAAGGCGGGTAATTTTTCGAGCGCTCTGGAGAATTATCAGCACGCAGTATCGCTGATGGAACCACTTGCTAGCGTGCCTCAAGCAGGTCCCATTGCACCCTACTACCTCGCTGGGCAACGCATTGCGCTTGGCAAGGTGCTCGCTGAGCTGGGCAAGACGGCCGAGGCCGTAGCCATCGCCGGCCAAGGTCTGAGCTTGGCCAAGAAGCTCTCACAGGACAACCCAGCCAATGCCGCCGCTCGCGAGGGTTTAGCCAGCCATTGCGACGATAGTGCGGAGATCCTGGAGGCCAACGGTGACATGGAAGGGGCACTACGCCTGCTTCGCGAGGCAAAAAAGATTTACCAGGAGATTATCTCCATAGATCCGGGAGACAAAATGGCCCAGGAGAACCTGGCGTGGACCGATCTTAACACCGCCGAGGTCTTGCTACCACAAGGCAAGGTAACCGAGGCCGCTTCCATGGTTCACGCCGCACTTCCGACCTTCCAGAACGGTAACCCTGCGAACAAGTACTGGTATGCGGTGGAAATGGGTCAGACATATCTGGATCTCGGAAAGGTTAGCGCAGCCCTGGCGGAACATGCTGGTTCGCCGGCTGACAAGAAACGGCTTTGGAGCGATGCCGGTTCCTGGTTCCAAAAAGCTCTCGATATCCGAACCACAGGCCCAGGTCAACTGGACGCCGATGGGCGCGACCAAGTAGGCGAGATTCGTCGAGAACTAACGCGTACGACTGCCGCTCTGGCTGGAGCGCTTTCCAGGCCGCAGGCCGAGCGAGCCCAACGTTGAGGAGCATTCAACTTGAGCCCCTCGATCGGCCTGCAGCAGGACGCAACCTAAGCGACAGCAGAGCAAACTCCAAACGGAGCCTTCTCGTTCCGATTCATATGCGTCTGCTCAGTTCTGCGCTGTTACCTATTTGACATTCGCTTGCAAACTCAAGACCGTGCTTCAGGGCATCGTGACCGTGAAAATGCCCTTGCTCACGGCCACTCCGCCCGGAGTCGTGATTGTGATGTGCCCAGTCAGCGCGCCCGTAGGAACCGTCGCTGTCACCTGCTTATCCGAGTTTGCAGTGAAGCTGGTCGCCGCCACACCGCCAAAGACAACCTTCTTAGCCTGCTTCAGGCTCACTCCCGTGATGGTCACGTTTGTCCCAACCGTGCCGCTAGTCGGATTGAAGCTCAATAGCTGCGGCGTGACCCGGAATACCCTGTTGCTTGCTAATGTTCCGGCGGAGGTTTTCACCGTCACGGAGCCGGTAGTTGCGCCGTCGGGCACGGTGGCTGTGAGGTAAGTATCCGAGACGATCTGAAACTTGGCAGCGGTTCCGCTGAAGGACACACTGGTTGTTCCATTGAACCCCTGCCCAAGGAACTCGACCGTCTTGCCAACTTTGCCAGAGTAAGGCAATAGGCTGACGAATGCTGGCAGGCTGGCGCTTTTCCAGCTATAAAAAACGCCACAAAGTCCAGCAACGCAGGGATTCACGTTTCCGGTGCCACCTACTGAGCTTTCCCCGTCGATCACTCCACCGGTGTGCTGAAACGGCGTGGTTTCGGACGTCGCACCGGTCGTGAAATCAAATTTGTAGAGTACCGAATAGACTCCCTTGGGGGTAATCTTGAAAACCGTGCCACAGCCCTCCGCACAGTTAGAATTGATAGTTCCTCCGTAGGCGTTTGCGCCATAGAAGTTGCCGTCGCTCGCCAGCACAAGACCGCCGTAAGGTCTGGCTCCATCGGCGGTTCCGTTGATTTCATGCAAGACGGTCAGCTTGCCCGACGGGGTGATCTTGAAGACTACTCCGCCACCCGTGCCCCCGTAGATCGTGGTTCCGTAGAAATTCCCGTCGGCGCCCTGAACCAGGCCGCCGAAAGGGGTTTCCCCGTGGGTGCTGTCAAAACTGAAAAGCAAGGTAAACTTGCCGGCGGGGCTAATCTTGAAGACAACGCCAGCATTGGCACTGGTCCCGAACGTAGTCGTTCCGTAGAAATTTCCGTCCGTGCCCAGTACCAGAGGCCCGTAGGGCGCATAGCCGTGGGTGATGTCGAATTGATAGAGGGTAGTGAGCGCTCCTGCGGGCGTGATCTTATAAATCGTTCCGCAGCCGCTACCGCATTTTACGGTGTTCCCTCCGGCAGTTGTCGTGCCGTAGAAGTTTCCATCATTTCCCTCAACCGGTGGCGCGTAAGGATACGCTCCATCGCTGCCGCCCGTGAAACTATAAATCGTCGTGGTGGTGCCGTCCGGCGCTACCTTGAACACAGCCCCTGTCGTGGTCGAGCCGCCCTCGTAAGTAGTGCCGTACAAGTTGCCATCGGTACCGAGCGTCACGCCGCCTTGGGGGAACGCGCCATCGTCATTGCTGCCATTGAAGTTGTGCAGGACCTTCAGCTTCCCCGCCGGTGTGATCTGGAATACGGCCCCACAGCAGGTGCCTCCTTTGGGCGCGGTGCTGTACAGATTGCCATCCCGGCCCTGCGCTACGATTCCTGAATAGCTGGGACCGTACGGGTCACCGGTGTTGCTTCCGAAGTCGTACAACACGGAAAAGGTTTGAGCCTGGAGCCCGGCGGCAGCGATCAACACGAGCAGCACCGGAACCAGCGATCGGCGTAAAACATCTGCATATGTCATGGCAACGTCTCCTCTTCAGTTCCCAAGTTCGGG
>Ga0207098_10496_pt1 | contig 11749 bp, 6 predicted proteins | sample Alteio_BWMinHeat_84_FD_153548 | JGI IMG/M metagenome (GOLD analysis project Ga0207098, IMG submission 153548) | Enriched cells from forest soil in Barre Woods Harvard Forest LTER site, Petersham, Massachusetts, United States -... | ecosystem: Environmental > Terrestrial > Soil > Temperate forest >...
GGTGGTGTGAATACAATTAATATCGATGTCCGTTTTGTTACTGCGACCAATAAAGATTTAGAGGCGGAAGTCAAAGCGGGACGATTTCGCGAAGATCTCTACTATCGCCTCAACGTTGTGCCGCTGCGCCTTCCACCCTTACGCGAACGTCGCGAGGATATCGATTTGCTAGTTCGGTATTTCATTCATCAGTTCAATCAGAAATTAAAGAAACGTATTTCCGGAATTACGCCGGATACGCTCGGCGCATTTAAAGTCTATTCTTGGCCCGGAAATATCCGCCAACTCGAAAATGTTTTAGAACGAATGATTTTGATGTGCGAAGACACCGTTCTGACGGTTCACGATTTGCCCGAAGAATTGCTATCGCTTGCCAGAATTCCTAGCAGCGGTGGAGCTGGTATTGGCCCTTCAAAGCTTAAGGAGATCGTCAAACATCGCACACAGCTCCTGGAAAAAGACCTCATTGAAAAGGCACTAGAAGATACAATCGGAAATGTCACTCGGGCAGCTGAGAAGCTAGGCCTTTCTAGAAAAGGCCTCCAACTTAAGATGAAAGAGCTGGGTCTAAAACGATCGTTTGAGTGATGTAGTCCGTAGAGAATAGTCCCGACTTAGTCCTAAGCAGATTTCTTTAGTGCCTATCGAACGCAGCATTCTTCTCAACGAAGTCATTGAGATTCCAAAACTTGGACCACGCGACATTAAATGGATGCTTGATAGCTCTACCTATTTGTCTCCAAAGCGGTACACTCTCCTCTGCTTTTGGATTTGTAATTTCGGCAGTGACTGGTGTGGGTTGCGTCGGTGCCGCCGCCTGGGCAGGAGCAGGTGCTGGTTTTTGTACAGGAGCTGTCGATGCACTGCTTGCACCCGCGCTTGTAGCTTTTGAGGCCGGTTTTTCGTCGAGGATTACTTCAGAGATATCCTTGCCTTTGCCCCACGTGAAAATCTTGCCGTTTTCACAAACAGCTACAGTATAATCAGATCCAACGGAGACAGCTACTGCTCTGACGTTCCCCGGTAAATTTACTCTGCCAGGTGTATAGGAGTCATTATCCTCACGGCCCAGTTGCTTTTGAGAATTTCTGCCCCAGGTATAGAGATCTCCATCTAATGCGATAGCTGCAGCATGGGTTTCACCAAGAGCTACTAATTTAACCTTCGAAAGTAACGGCTGAATGTTTTTATCTAAGACAATCGAACGATCTTTCGAATCGAAAGTCTTTCCCCATACATAGAGGTCGTCGTTGGTTGTAATAGCCGCGCTTGTATCGAAACCTAAAGCAACAGATTTCACATTGCGATCAAAGTAAGTGACTTGCGCTGGAGCATATGCGTTTTGCCCATCACCATGGCCTAATTTCATGAAGCGACCATTACCCCAAGTGTAGAGGTTGTGGTCTTCAGAAATGGCTGCGCTATAGTCTTTCCCCAAAGCCACGGATGTGATCTTAATACTGTTGTTATAGAAAAATGGAACAGGTCGTGCTTCTGCACTTGGATAGTCCGCCTCGTTCCCGTAGAATCCATTAAGATCTGTGTAAGAAGTTTCATCGAACTGGCCGAGTTTTCCTTCTTTACCGGCGCCCCAAGTATAGAGAAACCCTTCTTCCGTAACAACAGCGGTATGATCAGGTCCTAGCGCTACTGAGGCTGGGATGGGTTCCCCTTGAAAAGTGTTCCATAATTGACGGCTTAATACCTTTGCGGGTCTTAGTAATTTTATTAGTCCAGCACATCCTGGATTTGCACATAGTTTTGGTTCCCACTCTATCAATTTGCCATCCTTGGTTATTGCAGTACTTCGCTTTTCACCGGCTGCGACAAATTTGAATTTCAATGTCTCGTTAAAAATTCTAGCAGGTCTCGTTTTCTTAGATCCAGTAGGAGCACCTAGCCAAGCACCTTCGTCACCCCAAGAATATATATTTCCAGTCTTGACGAATAGAGTATGGCTGTTACTGCTTGAGAGGTGCGACTGGGTAATTTCCTCACTAGAGTTTTCTGTTTTGTCAGCAGTGACGACTCCAGTACTCGACGATTCGGGCTTATTTCCAGGCTTTGTTTTTTTAGATTTCGCTTGGCCTGAACTAGTCTTGCCGGAATTAGAATTGGATGCAGACGGTGCAGGCTGATTTGTTGTGCTAGAAGGACTATTTGAATTTGTACCCTGTGGGCCTCGAGCCGAATTTGACCCTGATGCATAACCCGTGCTGTCAGGTGCTGCGCCAAATGGCGGCACTGGAGTCTGGGGACTGTATGTTTGACCACTCTGTATCTGATTTGGATTAGAATAACTTGGTTCCGTACTGGGCGTCACTGCCGGGTTGTTTTCCTGTTCCTGATTCTGATTGGAGTCAGGCTTATGTGAAACTCTGGGCTTAGATTCTGAGCCATTACAACCGGCCAAGAGAAAACAGATCAATAAAACTGATACATTTCTTTTCATAAAATAAATTATTCCTCTCAGATTCCTTCATGGCTATCATAGTTAAGTTTTCCAGGTCAAATTTATAAATAAAATAAGTATGGTATGTTTATAATCTATCGAGTTGCTTGAATTCGAACGGAAATTAGATTATTTGAATTTATCCGCCATTCGCCTATCGAAAAGCTGTTGCGCTTCAGAAAGATATTTCTTAAGCAAAGCGATGGATGTATCAGTATTTTCTTGACCTAAAATATCGGATGCTTTCACGCTCTCTTGCAGGGTCTGAAAAAACTGGGCAACCGACGCGTGATTGGTGCCTTCAGTTGGAAGTACTATCGGTTGGCATTCCTTCACTGTTGGTCTACCATCAAAAATCAAAATAATATCATTCAATGATTGAAGGGCTTCTCGCAGTTTTTCTTGTTTTTTTTCTACGGAACTTTCTTCTCTCTGAATTACATTTTTAATTCCTTCGGCAAAGGCGTCTAAGATCGAACTTTCATTGTTATCGATGAGTCCAGCGCCTCCGTTTTGGAGCGCAAAATGAATCCAAAACGGTAGCGAGGCGAAATGACCTTTTCTCACAACGTCAAAAAGAGGCGGATTTTCGCTATTGAATAGGCCTTTAAGAGTAGATGGTACATACATACCCAAGGTTACGCCTTGGGGTTGCGCTTTTTCGATAGTCTTTAGTATGAGGTTCAAAGAGGTATCTGAAATAGCTGAAACCGGAATTGGTACATCTGTTTTGAATAATTCCATTAGCAAGTTTGCGCCATCCACCAGTCCGAGACATTTTTCCTTTTCATATCTATCGGCAAAGATCTTTAGAATCTCGTGATTTTCGTGTTTTACGCTATGACGGAAAGCAAGGGTGAGTGGGCTTGCTTCCTTCGTATCTACATAAGGGCGAAGGAAAGGCAATTGTTGGGACTCGACAGTATTCAATAGCTTAATCATCGTGTCGACTCGATCCACAGCGAAGCGATCTCTTGGGTCAAACTCGGCTAAGTTATGAAAGATATTTCTGCCGAACTCGTCACCCCTTCTCAGGATTTGCTCCCGAGAATACAATTTGAGTATTTTTGAAACGAGATTTAGGTCAGTCATTCGTCGCGCTGCTGCAAAGAGTATCTGAGAAGATTGAGATTCTGACTGAGCTTGCCGAACAGTGTCCCTGATTAAAGCAAGTTCCTGTTCTGAGAAATCTTCTTTGAAGAAAGCTAAGTTTCTGACTATAAATTCTGGGTCCGAGGACTCGAGTAGTTTATTGCGAATGATCTTTTTGACTTTCCGATAAGCTATTCCATCCAGAAGTTTCATGCCATACCGTGCACTAACTGCTTCAAGTAACGGCAGTCTTTTTTCTGAGGAAGAGTAGAGACAGTTGTGTACGGTATCAGGGGATGGAATTGTCTTAGAATCAAATGCAGCTACCATGCGATTTGCGAGGCTCTCCTTCAAGTCATAGGGAGCACTTGCTAAGACGCCTTCTGAATCATTTAAACCTGCTAAAGCCGCAGAGTAAAGTATGGATTCCCCGTCTTTATCAAATTGTAAAGGGAGTTTTCCTACTTTTGTGTAGAGTCTAAAGAGTGTGTCTAAGTTATCGGGTTTTCCAGCTCTCGCACTAAATTCGATAGCTATTTTTACCTGATAGCCCATTTTTTGGTCCTCAAGAGCTTGAGTCCAGTCAGTCGTCTTGGGATTTATTAGGCGAGTAAATTCCTCACTGCTTAATCTGTCTACGCTATCCACGGATGTTCTAAATAACTGCCAAGAATCCGGATGCAGTAATCTCATCTGTAGAATTCCTAAGAGAACCCCTTCGCCGCTATGCATGACCTTTGCATCGAGTATGCTCAGGGATTCTAGTAGTTTTAACAAGACCGGAATAGTTTGAATCCTTTCGGGAACAGTAAGCGTAGTCTGAGGGATGATGAGATCAAAAGACAAATCATTATCCGAAAGGACACTATGAAAGAGAGTCGAAGAATCTGTCGCTCTCCCGTCGATCGCTTTGCGCAGAATATTCTTTTCGTGAGAAGAAAGGCCGCGGGTCATCCGATCGAAATATCTGAGTTGTGCCTCTCTCGAAAACTTGCCTCCTATGAGTTTCCTGAAAAAAAGCCGCCATCTCTCAGCACTCTTAATTTCATCGCGATTTGGATCTCGTTCAAGATATTCAAGGACAGTATCTAAAACCTCATATTTTCTTTTCCGGAGTAAGAATCCAAACAAGTCTTGGTGTTTAACGATTTGACCTGGAATATGGGCAGTGTCATGAATTTCGGCACCAAAATCAAAATCCGGATTCTCTCTTAGGAATGACAGCACGCCGTCAAGGTCGTCTTCATTGATCAGGGTAGCAAAAGGAAGCTTTTCCTTCGTTAAATCTGGATCTTTTCCGGTGATTTCTTGGAACGCGCGGTGGTGGAGAGTCTTGACTTTAAGATCTTGATGCAGATGCTTTCGATCAATCTTTTGATATTTGCGTAAGTTTGAGGCGATCTGATCTCGGACAAATTGTGTCATTTTTTTTCGGAAATCGCCCTCCGATTTTCGTTCAGAGTCTGATTCCGATCTTGAACGCGAGTAATCTTTAATTAAGTTCTCATCCGAATAAAGTTGATCTGGATGCATAAAGACTCTGGCCTGGACAAAAGCGGGAGTAGTTTTTGTAATGCCATTTTCTTCAATTTCTGTCGCTAGAAGTTTTTCTAGCGATTCCGGCTGAAATCTTACGCTTGATAATGCTTGGACTACGGAAGATTGCTTTTCTGAATTTTCGGGAAGCTTTATTTGAGGCCCCATAGCGTGGGCTAAGTACGCCGTTTCGTCAATTTTGGATGGATCGATAAAGACCTGGACTAAGCGACCATGCCGAACTAGATTAGGTGCGCGGTACTTTTCAAACATTTTGTGAAACTGCTGATAGGATCCTGTGAATCCAAGACGAACACTAATATTGTTATAGAACCGCTCTAAATCCAGTGAGCGGTCATTGGTTCCGTCAAAGAAAAGATCGGTTGTGCAGGAACCCTTGTTTCTAGGATTTCCAAACAAAAATGGATTTGTGGAGAGGCCCATGTCTTGATAATTGCCGTTGTAATTATCAATTGCGCCGTCTTTCGAAAAATAAGTAATAAAAGTTTTAAAATCGGGAAAATCTGAAAAGGCGGTATCGATAGCTCTCAGGTAGAATTTCTTTGGACCCTGGATAGAAAGTTGATTCCGAACTTCCGAGTAAAAATCCATTAAGAACCCCACCTCTGCGCCGGTACCGTGGTAAAAGACAAATTTATCGGGGTGCTCTCTTTCCGTCATGAGCGCCTCGGTGAGGACGTCGACATATTGATCGTATTCTTTGCGATTTTCTGTTTTTAATTTTGTGAGAGTGCTGCATTGAACTTCGGCCAGTTTTTGGTCAGAAAGAAAGAGTTCGATGTTGGCTCTGACTTGTTGCTGGATATTCTTCTTTGAAACAGCGGCGCCATCGATCTTTCTTGTGCGAATTTCCTGGTATCTATCGCCCAATTCGGTTTTGAGAAAAGCTTCCGTTTGAGTATAGGGAGCTTTTCTGAGACGCTCGCGGAGCTCTTGCGTCGGAGAAGTGGGGGCAGGCGGCACAGAAACGGCAACAGGTGCGGCCACTCGAAGAGTACCGGCTGTAGCTTTTTTCTTTATCTGTGCCACCACATTTCCGTGGGCTACGAAGGCCCGAGTGAAAGGCGCGGTTCTGAGTTCCGCCATGACGGCGCCATGACTAGCGACAGCGCGAGCAAATTGCGCTTCTTCGAATTTTGGATCTAAGTTGATAATCTCAGTTCTGGATTCCTCGGTCGGAATTTGGAGCTTGCGTGTTCTGGAGCGATTTCCTGCCGCATCAAAACCAAAGTCTACTCGGAGTCGAGTTTCTGGGCTAGGAGTGGTCTGTTGGGTTTTTTCTTCCTTTTCATCTCGAATTTTAAAGTCTGCCTGTTTCAAAGTATGAGCCCTGGTGCGAGACTGATGTTCTCTCCAACTCATAGTTGGATTGGAATTCCACCGAACTTCCAGTTTGTGGAGGTCAGGAGTTCTTTTTGTAGCGTCCCATGAACCGTTCACACCTTGAGTATGGGTTTTCTTGTAGGGCTTATTATCCCGAATGGCTTCCAGGACAGATAGTACGGGACCTTGGCGGAGTGTATCTAAGAAAGGAGGATAGAGAGCAATATTTTGTATTGTTCCTTTTGCCGCTAAAATGAGTTCACCAACGGGAACCCAACGAAACTCTGAGTATTCGGGAGATTTTGTTAGCAGTTTAGCGGGCTCTATATAAGCTGATTCAGCTATATAAGTTCGATAGAGAAATTTATTCCGTTCAGGATCTTGCTGCAAAGCTGAGTCATTAGTGGTGGGAACGAGGTCATGGGAATAGGATCGATCGAGTTGCTCTGTTGTGTATTGGATCAGTTCGCTAGACTCTTCCTGAACCTCTCGAGCGGCAGTTTCTGCCAAGGTATCGTCGCCGATACCCAGAAGATTTTTTTCATCGCTTTTGCCGCCTAAGTTACACCAAGTACCATCGTGAGCAGCGACATCCAGGCCGGCCCGCTTGCCGAGTAGTACATAAGCATCATTCTTTTGGTCTCGATAGAAGGAGAGCACACCAGCAGCAGTGGCGCTAGTAGCTGTTCGAGTGATAGGAGCAAGCTGAATAGGCTCGGCTTGGGAGTTGGTAGCGCAAATCAAAGCACATATTGAAATTACATTAATAGACTTTAATAACTTAAACATATAGGATTTACATCGCTATCATATAATTAATTGTGAGTCGACGGATAATAAGGTATCCGGTGGCTCTTTGGAATTGCTTGCGCTGGCGGCAGCCCGATAGACGGCGCGTTATTGTATGAAATTAATTCAATTGATTTAAGTTAATAAGCTAATGCGTCCCTGTAGAGTTCAGGGTCCAATCAATGAGTTTTCTGGTGCCCAGTGCGCCGTTGGCAAGAGTGATGCAAGTAGTGCGATGGATTTGATCGCGCGTTTTTTTCAGATCGGGGCGGGTGCTGAGCTCATTATAATTGACTGTTCCCTGGCCCGTGGATAGGTGGTAATTCGGTTTTTTTAGTTCATCACCAAAGAGACTCACCACCTCCGGTCCAAGTCGTTTCGCTATTTTTAGAGATGCTTCGGCTGTTCTCAGGGTAATATGCTCTGGATCTAACTGTTCTGGATCGAAGGTAACTTCGGCGTATTTTTCAGGTGAACTCAGGCATTCGTCGAATATCGAAGAGTGCTCTTGTTGGTACAAAATATATGTTTCGTAGGCTAGATGGTAATTGCCAACAATTCTTGTGGCATCATGGACAAGATTATTAAAGCCAACCGATGGTGGCCAAGTGAGAAGATCGCCCCAGGGGATCATCTTAGTGCTCACCACTTGTACCGCGTGAAAGGGTTGGCAAATGTCCTGAATATAATGCATAGCCCAAGCGACTAGCCGATAACCCCAAGCGAAATGACCGTCTTTGATTAATTCTTTGCCTTTTTCCGCTAAGATTTGCGTTCGCGCTGGTGCTTGTCCGATAGCACCTAACGGAATTTGAAAACTCTGAAGAGGGTGTGACGGTTTCCAACCGCCAAAAACCATGTGTCTAAAACCTTGGCTAGAAAGTCCGGTAGTTCCCCCCATCCAGCGGCGTTCTTTCTTAGGATCATAAAGTTCTGTTTCCGGGAGGTCCTGATCCATTCCAAGGTCAGGATCATCCACCGACTCGTTCATGAAAATTTCATAGGCCGAGATGTTAGGTTTTACGGAACAGTTTTTGCCGCTAAAAGCCATCTGTGAAACACGGGTCTGATCGTTTAGAAGGAGTTCTGGAATGAGTTTTTTTAAAACAGCCAGATTTTCAGATTCACAAGGTGTCTTAAAAACCTGATTCTTGAGGCGCTCAGTTGAACTTTTCAGAATCGTGGGCATCATGGTCTGGTGCTTATACCAGGCGAGCACAGGACGGGGAATGAAGAGAGATCCAAAAGCGATAATAGAAAAATACGACAAAACGAAGATTCTAAATGCTCTCAGCATCGCGATCCACTCCCCACCAGTTTTTTACTATTTTTTTTCGGGAGGAATGCTCCTGTCAAAAATTTACGGGAACAAGCCTCGTAACAACATTGCTCTGTTGAGGCGATCTACACCTACAATCAGCGCTGCGGTTTTCATACCACAGTTGTACTTTGTTTTGGTCTCCATGACTCTCTTAAATGCGCTGGCCATGACTTGTGCAAGTTTCGCATTTACTTCGCTTTCGCTCCAGAAGAAGTTCTGAATGCCCTGAACCCATTCAAAGTAGGAGACAATCACACCACCAGAGTTACATAGAACGTCTGGGATAATGAAGACATCGCGTTCTTCTAGATTTTTTAGTGCATCCACCGAAATCGGTCCGTTGGCGCCTTCTGCAATGATTCGCGCAGAAACTCTGCCGACGTTCTTCGAAGTAATAACACCGTCGATTGCCGCAGGGATGAGAACATCGCACGGAGTGGTTAAGATTTCTTCACTCGGAACGTGTTCGGCTTCTGGGTAACCCTCAAGTGTGCGATGTTTTTGTGCGTATCGCAAAAGGGCAGGAATGTTTAGGCCATTTTTATTCATCAGACCGCCAGAGACATCGCTGACTGCAATCACTTTAGCACCTAGATTGAAAATTTCTAGGGCTGCGACCGCACCCACCTTGCCAAATCCGTGGACAGAAACAGTGGTAGACTCGTCCAACTTCGGACCCTGCTTACCATGGTCATGCATGTATTTGGCTGCATGCTGAATAGTATATACGACGCCACGACCAGTACTCTCAGCGCGGCCTAAGGAACCGCCGATTTCGATCGGTTTTCCGGTGACAACGCCAGGAATTGCAAACCCCTTTTCTTGCGAATAGGTGTCCATCATCCAAGCCATATGCTGCGCATCAGTTCCAACGTCGGGAGCTGGAATATCTTTATCTGGCCCAATGATCATGTTGATTTCGCTGGTGTACCTGCGCGTAAGAGCTTGGGCTTCTTGCCTGGAAAGTCTAGTAGGATCGACGCGGATTCCGCCCTTAGCGCCGCCCAGTGGCAATCCCACGAGCGAGCATTTAAAAGTCATTAGCATTGCGAGGCCCGCGACTTCGGAAAGATTGACTTCAGGGTGGAAGCGAATTCCGCCCTTTCCGGGTCCAAGGGTCATATTGTGTTGAACTCGATACCCCTCAAAGACGCGAATACTGCCATCATCGAGCCGAATCGGCACACTGACAATAAGTGCTCTTTTCGGAACTCGCAGCCGCTCAGCGATGTTTGGATCTAATCGCATAGTCTTGGCGGCTTCCGTTAATTCCATTACTGCGTTTCTATAAAGTTCACTGGTATCCCAGAGGTGAGAACTAAGTGTTCCATTATTGTCTGACATCGATTTTTCCTCTACTTTGACATCACCTTACTGTTAAAATGGGGCTGAATCAATATTTTCCGCCTCTTTCAACTGGTAGGGGAGATCAAATCAATGGCTAAGAAACTCCGTGTAATGGTTCTGTATGGTGGTAGGTCTGGAGAGCATGAGGTTTCTCTGCGTTCAGCTGCCTCAGTTCTACACTATCTAGATCGAGAACGATTTGAGCCCATCCCGGTGGCAATCGATAAGAACGGCAAATGGCTGTTTAATGACATTAGTTTGATCAATCAGTCCGCGAGTGCTCTGCCCGTGTTTAAAGATGCGACTCCTGTCGTTCTACTACCCGAGCCGGAGAGCAGCGAAAAAGGCTTAACGGCGCTAGGACCTTCAAAAGGGACAGGCGGCGGTAAGGTAGATGTGATTTTTCCGGTGATGCATGGGCCGCTTTGCGAGGACGGAACCGTTCAGGGACTTTTTGAATTGGCGGAGATGGCTTACGTGGGCAGCGGTGTACTTGCCTCGGCTGTGGGTATGGATAAAGACGTCGGAAAAAGACTCGCTAAGGAAGCCGGCCTGCCGATCGTACCTTATCTTTGCTTTAAAGCGGATCGTTGGGATCAGGATCGAAAAAGATTACTGAAACAGATTCAAACTCAGTTGCGGTTTCCGGTTTTTGTGAAGCCGGCGCGCTTAGGGTCGAGTGTCGGAATTCATAAAGTCAAAAATGAGGCACAGCTCGAACCCGCGATAGTCGATGCGTTCCGATACGACACTAAGGTGCTAGTAGAGCAGGGCCTTGAAGTGCGGGAAATTGAACTCTCGGTTCTGGAAAATACGGCATCGAGTGAAACACCTCTGGTCTCGGTGCCGGGTGAAATCGTGCCCTCGCATGAATTTTATACCTACGACGCAAAATATATCGATGCTGATGGAGCAAAGCTTCTTGTTCCCGCACCGTTGGATGAAGATCAAATTCGCAAAGCACAACAATTGGCCAAGGAAGCCTTCATGAAATTGGAGTGCGAAGGAATGGCCCGAGTAGATCTATTTCTGGAGAAGTCCACCGGCAAATTTTATTTTAACGAACTTAATACACTCCCAGGATTTACGTCTATCAGTATGTATCCCAAACTCTGGGAAGCTTCTGGGTTACCCTATAAGGAACTCCTGTCGAAACTCATCGATCTCGCGGTGATGCGACAGGAGCGAAAGAAGCACTTGGTGCGCGAGTATCTAGGGGATTGAACTACAATTACGGTCTATCAGAATATTTCGAAGCCTCCAGAATTTCGCAGAAGAGTCAACGGTAGGAGCTTTTTTGGAGCATCGTCAAGATTCTTGGAACTTGCTCCACCATGTAAAAAGGTAATTCTAAAATTCTGTGTTTCGGATCAAACCGCGCTGGATTGGTGGAAAAATGAATCCCAATGGGCGATTTCTTTTTTTCATTTAGAAAAACTTGCAGTGATTTTGCTCGGGATGAGGCGCCGGCTTTCACTTCGATTGGATAAATCTGCATTCCATTTTGAATGATGTAATCTACTTCTGCCATGGATCCTGCTTTTTCTCGAACCCAATAGTAGAGCTCCGGGGGCTGAGAGTTCATGCGTAAATCCAATAAATGCTGACCAATCCATTGCTCAGCGATAGCTCCTTCATTAATACGGGCAATGGCATCGAGTTCAGTGAGGTCCGTAATTTTCATCCCCAGTTGCATTCCCCATAAGCCCTACATCTAAGAATAGGACCTTATAGAGATTGTCTTTTTGTTCAGCGCTGAGCGGGACTCCATTGCCTGACGAGTGAAAAACTTGGTGCGCAATTTTAGCTTTGCATAAGGCGTCTAGAGCATTTTCTGTAGCTAGTGCCTTTTCGTTGGGATTAATACG
>Ga0207098_10497_pt1 | contig 11735 bp, 18 predicted proteins | sample Alteio_BWMinHeat_84_FD_153548 | JGI IMG/M metagenome (GOLD analysis project Ga0207098, IMG submission 153548) | Enriched cells from forest soil in Barre Woods Harvard Forest LTER site, Petersham, Massachusetts, United States -... | ecosystem: Environmental > Terrestrial > Soil > Temperate forest >...
CAAGCGGCATCCTGCCGCCTCGAGCAACGTCCTTTCCAGGTGGTATCCGGGCTCTTCAACCAGCACCGAATCTCCCGGATTGAGAAGAACGCGCGCTGTGATATCGAGCGCCTGCTGAGAGCCTGAGACAATCATGATCTGGTCCGGTTCGCATTTGGCGGAACGAGCGGTGCGCAGGTAACGACAAATCTCCTGTCGAAATCGTGGCGAACCCATGGGATCAATTCTTTGTAACGAGCTCGAACACGGATTTCGGCTGTGACGGTTCACGAGTCCGGACCAAATCTGAAAAGGGAATTGATCGAATGCAGGTTGATGAAGTCCGAAGGCTCCCCAATTCCGCAGATGTGAATCTCTTGGAAATTTTGGATACAGGAGATTGCGCTTCGCCACCGGCCTGTAGCCCGATGGACCATGTTCCGGATACGCCGTACGGCGCTCCGAAGACATCATCTGCTCAGGCAGAGTTGACGAAACAAAGGTTCCGGAGCCGATCTGGCTCTCGAAATACCCTTCGGCCAGAAGTTGAGCGTAGGCATGCAAAACGGGGAAACGCGAAACCTGGATCTCGCAAGCCAGTTCCCGACTGGAAGGAATTTTCTGTCCAGGGACCAGATCTCCCCGCAGGATGGCGGTTCTGTATCCATCGTAGACCTGTTGGTGCAGGGGTTTGTCCTCGTCGCGGTCGATCAAAATGACCGGGCTGACAGAGGTATGACTCATTAAGGGGATTGTAGTGAACCGAATATTTCGGCTCAATCCGGCCCACACAACGAAATCACCGCTTCACAACATTCCTTTCATCTGCTCGACATGAGCGCGCGTGGTCGCGATTTGGGGTTCCGCCGAAACAAAATCTACGATCAGCGCCCAGAGCCATCTGGGAAGGAAGGTAGCCGCCGGTCAAGGTTCACCCCCAACCAAAAAAGAGAGGATGGGGGGTCCGCTGCGAGAACATCAGATCCCCATTGATTGAACGAGAACAGTTTCGCTTGATCGCCCCTAATCGTCGCAACCAGGGCCGTCGGTAACAGACGTCAGCTTCTGTGCCTCAGCAGTGAGTCTGCGATCAAAGCAGTAACCGCGAGCGTTCTGCAGACGGTAGGTCTGCGTGGTCTTACTCCCTGCGGGTCCGAGGAAGTTGCCGCTCGCATCCCAGTTGAGCGTGTCGGTCGCGTTCACTTCATTCCGCTCATTGCTCACCAGTGCCGGGCCATCGCCGGTGGTGCGCATCTCGCGAACCAGGTCCTGCTGATCGCTGGTCACGGTCTGGTAAAAGCTGCCATCGGAATTCACGATGAATGAATAATCGATCGTGAGAGGATACGAGAAGTTCTTCTCGACCACCCCGGCGTCGGGACCGCCATGCGTTGTAACCCGCGAATCCACGGTGCTCGACTGTTGCGCATTCTGGATGTCAGTGGCGCTGTTGACATCGAATTCCTGCTTGCTCAGAAAGTCGACAGTCTCATTCACCGTGGTCTCGACTCGGCCGTGCGATGTGTTGACGTATCCGCTGATCTCGAATCTGCGCTTTGACCCCACGGTCACCGTTCCCGTGTAGGTCGAATCCGCACCGAGAGTGATATCCTCCGTCACAGTCGGCGACGGCGCCGCGCTCAGCGTATTGCGAAGCACCCCGCCCGTTACCCGCCTCGAACCGTGATCTTCAAACACCAGCAGGTTGGCTGTGGCCAGGAAGTAGCCGTTGGCGTTGAATACGCTCACGGCTACGGTGTGTGAATTGCCGTCCGACAGCAGCCCGGCGAACGGAGTCAGATCGACGCGATAGGGTTTGAAGTCGAGGGTCTGCACACCCGGAACCGGTTCCCACAGGTACGGATCGATACCGCCCGTATAGATCCAGGGATAGACCGGTGCCACGCCCGCTGGCTGGCCATCGATCGAGACTTCGGTTTCCCTGAAAGCAGTGTTTCCGCAGCTCACAAGGTTCGAAGCCTGGTCGTTCGGAACGCAGAAATACCAGAACTCATCGGCGCTCTGGCTCTGTGAAATCACGTCCAGGTACACGCGCTCCACGTTCGTGGGCAGATTCAGCGCTTGCGTGATCTGGTCGGATGTCGTGTTCAGCGTCCCCGCATCGCCGCCGGCGCCATTGACCGGAACCACGATGTCGGGAACTGCAGCGCGATCATCATCCCCGGCCGGATAGAACTCCAGCGCCGCGTTGGCATAGATGATGCCGTCGTAGGTCACGCCTCCCGAAACGCCCACGAAATTCCCGATATTCGCCTCGCCCGTTTGCGCAGATTTGAAGATCGCGGTCAGATCCGTCACGTCGCGCTCCACGTGCCACGACGGGCTAAGCGCGGCGCGCGGCTCGGCCGTGGTCCCGTAGTAGATATTCGCGTGCCCCAGGTAGAACGCCGCGGTGCGATCGAACTGGCGGCCGGCGGTCACCGTGAAATCCGACGTAAACACGACCTTCGCCCATCGCCCCGGACACGCCGACGGGGGCGTATAGTCGAACACCTTCGGCGTGAAGTCGGCAAAGGCCAGGTTCTCAAAGAGCGGTACCACGCAGGGGTGCGTATGCGGCCGCGGCACTCGCAGCTCAGCGGTGATGGGGTTCGACGATCCGATCTGCGGACCAGGCGGTACAACCACAACCTGTGCCAGGGCCGCAGTCGCAAAGGTAATCGAAAGCGCGGTGGCCAGGCGGACTAGCCCCACCCTGGGGGAAGACGCTGTTGTCATGGGCCGATTTCCTTTCGGGGCCTTGCAAAGATGCCGCTCACTATACATGACGGCCCGGACGTCGATCCAGGGCTGGCGAGGTACTGTCAAGTTGCGACCGGAGTTTGATCTCGCCAATGCCTCTTTGGAAGGCTGGAAGAGGGTCTGAAGCACCGAGCTGGATCTTTCGCGCGCAAAACGTAGCCCTTAGGCCAGGCTGATTTGTTTGGTACAATTTGAATCACGGGACATGGACAGATGTTCTGGGCTGCTGGCCGCCTGAAGCAGCATTGACAGCGGAATTCCATGCTATCCATTCATCGCGGAAATCGTGTAGATGCTGTGGAAAAAAGTGGAAGCGGGAGAAAGATAGACAGCGGCGAAGGACAGCAGATTCTTAGACTTAGCGTAAGTCGAAGAAAGCAGTGGGGACGTAGCTCAGTTGGTTAGAGCGCTGCCCTCGCACTGAAACTCCATAAATTTCAATCACTTAGATTGCTTACTGTCCATTACTCAATTGATTCTGACCATTGCCTGATCGGACTTATTGTCCATTCTTGATCGAAAACGCGCGACGCGTTACTGTCTGGATCCGCATTTGGGAGGATTCAGATCATGGCCAGAGCCAAGCAATACGCCGAACGAGTCAACGTAATCAACATGGTCAAGATCAATGGCAAGTGGCCGTTCGCCGCTGTCGTCGAACGCAATGGCAAAATCATTCGCGATCACGTCTGGGTCAGCGGCCTTGATGAGCACCACCCCGAAGGCCGCTACTACCTGGAATGGTATGAGTCGGGAAAGCGCCGCAGAGAACCGGTTGCCACCTTCGATCTGCTCCTCCCCGCTGCCCGGCGCAAAGTCCATTGAACTAAACGCTTTAAAGGCGGGACTTTTGGCCCTCCCGGTACTTCGCGCCAAGTCTGAACCCACTCGACTCACCATGGACGCGGCCATCGATGAATACCTGGACTACATCCAGAAACATCGGAGCCTGCGGACCTACAGAACCTATAGGCCCGTTTTAGACGTCCTCTTCCGAAATTCTTATACCAAGACATACGTGGATGAAGTGACCCGCGAGGACATCCTAAAATTCACAAGCGACTGCTTTGATCTCGGACTTGTCCCGCGGACGGTTTACGATCGCCTCGTTACGGTACTTCAGCTTTTCAAGCGGCATGGGTTCAAGGGGCTGGTGGAATCAAGCGATTGGCCGAGTTACGTTGAGACGATTCGCCCGATTTACGAGGAGGAAGAGATTGGGATGATGATCAGACATGCCAATCCCGATGAGGCCATGATCATCAAGTTCTGTGTGGCTTCTGGCTTCCGCGATCGCGAAGTGCGGTATGTCGTGTGGCGGGATGTTGACTTCCGCAATTCAGTGGTTCGTGTCACCGCGAAGCCGATCTGGAAATTCAAGCCCAAGAACTACGAGGAACGCGCTGTGCCCATGCCATCCGTGATGATCGAACAGCTAAGGCAGATGAAAGAGCGCCGCAAAATGCATCCCCTGCGGATTTAGTTTTTCCCAACACGAAGGGAAAACCCGATAGTCTCCACATCGAGGCTGTGAAACGGGTTGCGTATCGCGCCAAGCTCAATTGGCGGGCAGTGCGTGACCAAACACGGCAACAAGTGTGCTGAAGGTCCATACTGCCAAAGGTACTACCTGCACAAATTTCGCCATACCTTTGCTACCGAGTATCTGCGCCATGGTATCGACATTCGCACACTCCCGGGTTGGATGGGCCACCGGGACATTCAATCGACGATGGTCTATCTCAAGGGAATTCAGTCGAAAGATGCGCTGGCCAAGGTGAATGCAGGTTCGCTCGCCGGGTATGTGGCATAGTCGGTAAGCGGCCGGGCGATCATCGTGGGCCGCGGTTGGGACGAAGTTTGACTGAATTTGATCTATATCGGAACATTCCCTGACTAAGATGACAGCGGGTCGGCTGCTGGCGAGGCCAAAGTCGGGTGGAGGGACTATCCAATGAGGCTGACGGAAACAATCGACGGAAAGAATGGAGCACTCCGGGTTCGGGACGTCGCTCAACTCTTAGACGTTTCACGACAACAAGTTTATAAGCTGGCCGCCAGAGGAGAAATTCCCTCCTTCCGGGTCGCCAATTCAGTTCGCTTCGATCCGCATGACATTGCGATTTGGCTCAGGGAAAAATATCCTCCAAGCGTAGCGAACACTTCATTTAAAATGGCACGAAGTGCGTGAGCCGCCAAGGGGCGCGTATTCGATCTTCCTAGAATTGGCGGTTTCTTCGATTCCTTAGAACAGATCGTTAGCGCGCCCGATGCGAGCCCTGAACCGACCGACTGGTTCCTCCCAAAGTGGAAGGTGAAAACGTCCGCAAAGGTGGGTTTTCCCTAGTTCCTCGAGGTTGCTTGTACCTTATTACTCTCCAAGAGCATCGCCCGTGCCGGGGTTGACCTTACGCATCAAAGATGCACAATATGTCTTTGAGGCGGTACGCAAGGGCCTCTTCCCCATGCTTGGGGAAAAGCCAGACCCCAGGGAGACAATCCATGCGACGGAACCTCTTCATTCTCGCACTTCTGGCGTCCACATTCGCCGGATGTAAAACGGATCCTGCGCCGCCAACCATCGATGATGCCAAAGTCATTTGGAATAATCTGAACTCGCGTTCCGGCCTCAAAGGCGACTTGGAATTGGTCAACATGACCAAGACGGATGGACAAATGGCCGAAGCTAATGGGGTTAAAGTCTATACTCTTTTCTACGAAGCGCAGGAGAAGCATCTGACCCCCATGGGGAACCGGAAGGCCGGCGACATAGAAACTATCAAGTCAAATTACGGATTTCAGAAAACCGAAGATGGGTGGCAAGGACCCGACGGAACCCACTTCAAACATTGAGCCCGCTTTGACCGAATCTGGACTCTGTCCTAGTCTCACCCCGAGCTGATCGATTCAGCGACGGGGGGATCGGGAAGATGTTTGAGTCACCAGAGCAGGTATTATCCGGCTTGGGTCGCGTTGGCTACCTCACCGATCGCAAAACGGCCACGACGATCTATCTCGCCGGCGCAATCAACAAGCCTGTCTTGCTGGAGGGCCTCGCTGGAGCCGGCAAAACCGAGCTGGCGCAGTCGGTGGCGCGGGCGGCCAGAGCAGAACTCCTCCGTTTGCAGTGCTATCAGGGCATCAACGAAGAGAAGGCCATAGGCCAGTTCGATAGGAGTCTTCAGGAGCTCTTTGTCCTCTTGAAGACCAAAGCAGAGGGGCCGTGCGACTGGGAACAGATTCGCCGCGACGTGACCAGCCGAGCCTTCTTCCTGGCAGGCCCTTTGCTCGCTGCGATAGAGCAGGAAGAACGTTGTGTCCTGCTCATCGATGAAATCGATAAAGTCGACTACGCGTTTGAGGCCCAGGCTTTCAAACGGGCCTGCTCCTGTTTTGGGCTTGGCCGATACTTCTACGATTTCCCCGAGATGTGGGTGGATCTTAATGAGTACGGTCAACCGGCGAGCTTCCCGACCCTGCCAAAGTGGGCGCTACCGGCAGGGGCGATTCTGAGCACGATCGAAAATGACCATCGTCCCAATGAACAAGCAAATCCGAGTGTAGGTTCCGAAAAATGCAATAACGGTGCCCGGCATGCGAAACTGCAGCCGGTTTTCTCATCGCTCGATACCAGCCTGACACAACAGATCGAAGTCTTTCGACGCAACGTCGGGGACGCACTCTACTTTGAAACATTCCGCAGGGGCGGTCCGGCGCGCAATGCGCGGGAACTTCCCAACGTGAATGCTCAGAAGTGGATGATCCAGCAGCTTGAAATCGTGGAGCGCGGGATCATGCGCATTCGATCGCTGGCGCAGGAAATTCATGAGAATGCCTTCTACGCTGTGCTCGATGCCCACAAGGTTCAGTCGGTCGACAAGATTCCCTCTTTCGAAGAGTTGAAGGCGGTAGTCGTCGATCTGCAGAACGCAGCACATGAGTCCGCTGCTTGAACCGCGTAGCAGTCGACCGCTGAGTCTTCACACACCCATGAGGATGGGCAAGTGTATGAACTCTTGGCCATCCCTTCCAACTCTCAATTCAAAGGACCTCAACATGAGCGCGCAACAGTGCTCGCTCTGCAGGCGTCCTGCCGCATGGCTGATTCAAAAAGAGATCTTCTGCGAGTTACACAAGGAGGAGATCATCTCCAGACATGGAGTCGATCGATTCCCCGTGAAGCGCGTTTCCGCACAGGAGGAGCACTTCACGGTTCGCGGCCGGCACAAGCAAAGCGCGTCATCCATATCTTCCCCTCAAAAGTAGCCCACCCTCTCGAAAACATGTATCTCGCCGCACTGCCGCAGCGCAGGCATCCGCATCGTCGTGCCTTGAGCCACTGTTGCGGGCAAGTCTTCACGGTTCAACAACTTTTGATCGCCCAAACGGAGAACTCCCATGGCAAACTCTTCTCGTTCACGTCGCGGCACATCTCCCTCATTCTGGCGCAATCACAATGGGCAGCAGTTGATGATGGCCCAGGCCTGCATGTCTTCTGTACGTCTTTCCCCCAAACCTCAGGTCAATCGCACTAAAGCGATCAAATCGGCTTTACCTTCTCCCGCTGAGTCTCGAAAAGTTTTCGTCGTTAAGCTGTAGAACGGCGACGATCAGAAAGACTCGGCTTGCTTTGTCACCTGGTGCCAATCGAAAACGCCTCGCTCCACTTCATTGCATGCCCACACGCGCCTGCACGAGGCGTTTCCGAGGTAACCTAAGCACTGGAGCCCTGCAGCACGATAACTGGAAGTCGTCCGGATCGATGCGACATTCGCGTGGTGAGCTCAATTACAGCTTATTCCCAATCGACCACAAACCGCCCACGACACACCATACGCATCCCTCAGGAGAGATCACGCGGCTGGAATGGGGTAGCAACACCGCATCGGTGACGAACAAGGTGACCATGTTACCACCGATGTCCAGCGCCAAAATGAGCACTATGGCCGTCGTTAAACCAGGGCTGTTGCGGATCATGCGGAAGCTATGTTCGAGCTGATTGCGCAGGTCTAGTCAGTGCCGCGGGAATGCCAGGGAGGCCAATGGATCTGCGACTCAGCCTCCCAGTGATGGCCGTTCTTGCGGTGGCTAGCGCGGCAATTCCAGCCCAACAGCCTACGCCCGGCGAGCAGGGGCCCATTTTCACCGGCCAGACGACCAACGTGCTTGTGCCGACGCTAGCGCGGGACACGGTCGGCAAAGTTGTTTACACGCTCCGCCGATGACTTCCTGCTGATCGACGATGGCGTGCCGCAGAAGCTCACGCTCCAGCACGAGACAGGGGGTGAGCCGCTGGCGCTGGTCATCGTCATCGAAGTGGGCGGCGGCGGGGCACGCCAGTTCCAGAAGTACGAGCGGATGGTTCCACCCCTGGCGCCCATGCTGCCGTCAATTGTCGGGAATGTCTACCATCAGGCGGCCGTGGTCACGTTCGACAGCCATCCGAATCTGATCCAGAGCTTTACCTCCGACCTGAACGAGGCACAGGCGACGCTGCGCGCTCTCTCGGCAGGATGCTCGCGGTAAAATCATTACGAAAACTGCACCAGGCCGAATCCGGTGCAAGACAAGCCGATGGGCGACAACGGCGCGGCCATCCTTGACAGCGTGGAGTTCGGTGTAAACATGCTGCGGACCGAGCCCGCCGGCTACCGCCGGGCGATCCTGCTGGTGAGCGAGACGGCGGACCGCGGCAGCGAGACGACCATGGAGCAGGCGGTGCGGGCCGTCACGGAAACCAACACGACCATCTACGCGATTGGCTTTTCATCCGCGAAATCAGAGGCTGTGCACTATGCGCATCACCAACTTCCGATGAGCAGCGGCGGATGGCAGTTGTTTGAGAATCCCCGTCCCAATCCGCCGCACGGCTGTATGGCTAAGGATCCCAATCCCGAAGCCGATGACCCAACCATCAAGTGGTCGCAGTTTTATGATTGCGTGGCGCAGCGTGTGTCGCCTCTGACCTTTGCAAAGATAGCAACAATCGCAACCGCCGACAGCCTGCTCAAGAATGTTCCGGCGACGGTGGCGGCTGACCGGAGGCGAGTACTTCAAGTTGGGCAGCGAGCGGAATCTTGAACAGCACCTGATGGCGATCGGTAATCACTAGCCAAACCAGTACATTCTCAGCTTCCATCCCCAGGCGCCGCACCCTGGACTGCACGTGGTGACACTCAAGCTGCCCGGCTACGAAGGGCATGAGGTGACGGCGCGGACAAGCTACTGGGCCGAGCCGGCTGCTCCGGCTGCTGCGGAGCGATGCATTGTCCACCACACGCCTAGAGCGCGCGCGTTTAACAGGTCTAAGTGCTCAGTCCTTATTTCAGTCAATTGCGCACTCACGCGCGTCTCACTTGTGGCGCGGTAGTGTGCTAACCACGGAAGGCGCAAACTCCTGCCCGTTCCCCGTGCCACTGTCGGTCGCACCTTTCCGGAGGTGATCATTGCCCACCACCTCCGCATCGATCAGCGATGCAACCTTGTTCCACAAGTGGGCGTCGTTCTCGATCTCATGATGGGGCTTATTGAATGTACGTACAAACCAGGGATAGTTGTCGCAATTGACGGGCGCATCACTGTAGGCCATCTTGAAATTGCCGACGATCGCTGTCCGAGCAGGGTTAGAGGCGACAATCTTCGGGCGCCCTCGGAGCGGACCCTGCGACTGATAGAAGTTAATCGCGCTCGCCACGTTAGGAGGGATTACAGTGGGCCTTTGACCGTGTTTGGTAATGATGTCCAACTGGACTGTAAGCAGCACAGGAATACCGCGTCGACCCAGGTCGCGGGCAAATGCAGTAGTCTGGGACGCTCCCCAGCTGTGGCCGTAGATGATGATTCTCGCACTCCTTCTTTCTTCTTCTGATAGGAGACCGTGATGATCCCGATCGAGCAGTCGCGTGACATACTCCAAAGCTCCTTGCTCATCGTGATTGGAAAAGACCTGAGCATGAAGTGCGGGGGAGTAATGCTCGCGCAGATAGGCAGCAAACAATACCTCAGGATGCTTCAAATCATCGGCTCTGGCAAAACCTCCAAGAAACCCGATTACGATCGGCTCTCCAGGCGCCTGCGCCCCGTGTGCAATCGGTCCCTGCTGGCAGACCAGTCGCAATGCTGCAACGGCGGCGGAATCCGCCGAAGTTTCGTGGCAGACAGATTCGAAAGATGATTGCCCTATTGAGGCTTTCTGGGCGCTGTCGATCGAGAACGCCTGCGCACTCGCGACCGCATCCCCAAAGATTACTGCAGCAGCCAGAAGGAACATCAGCCGGATTTCTCTTCGAAAGTCATGGCTACCTGCATATCCGCGGTATTTTCTCTGCATCACAACTTCCTCTCGCCTTATCAAGGCGACTCACCGGCAATCCGGAAGTAGCCTCAAAACGGGATTACTTCCGGTTGGCCCACACCCACCCAGAGACAATGCTCCATGTTTTGTCTGATGAGATTGCCGCCCTTTTGGTGAATCAGGAGACGCCGTTAACTCCCTCGGCATGCACCCAGCCTCATAGCTTCTTGAACGAAGTCAGCAGAGGTTTCGTGGGTTGAAAAGATGATCTTCGATTCCGGCACAAGTCCGCGAATTCGACGTGCAGCTTCGATGCCATTCAGTGTTGGCAGGCCGATGTCGAGCAGGATCAGGTCCGGCTGCATCTCCTCAGCTTTCTGAACCGCTTCCAGTCCATCGGACACTTCGCAAATGATCCGCGATTCGGGTTTTTGCGCCAATTTTGAGCAGAAAAATCTACGGAAGGACTGGAAATCCTCCACGACCATTACTCGAATGGTTGACGCTACCTGCACTGAGTTTTGCGCTCCAGAATGCTGTTCTGCGCCCGGAGGAAGTTCACCTCGGCAGGAAACTCCGTCTGATTGCTGGAAGTGCAAAATGTCCACTACATGGCGACCCCTCCAAGGTCCGGGAACCATTGTCCATGGAGCAAAAGCACACTGTCTGCGCATAATTGATCAGTTCACCCCGATTTACCGCCAGGCAACATCGGAAGCGCCTCGCGCACGAGGTCTCCTTGTGTGAGTGGCTGACGCTGAGGCGCTTTCGATTTGCAAGTGAGAAGGGAGCCGCAGTCGTTGCGGTCGCGGTGGATCCTGATTGGGATTATGGATATTGAATAGTATTTGGTAGTTCGGTGTGTGATGTTGTGCGGCGATTTCTTCGCCGATGATGAATGGAAATCGATCAGCGGATGGAAGCGCGATCTGCGGTCAGGCGGTTTGGGGATGCCGTTGAACGTGGTGGTGAAGATGTTTTTCATAGTAGTCGCAGACTCCTGCGCAGACGTGTGTAGAGCAAGCTGTCGGAGCGGTTTGGCGACGGCGGTCATGAGGAATCGAAGCCTTTGAGATAGAGTTGTGCGGCGGTGAAGCGTTGGACGACGCGCATGGCTTTTCCGCACCGGGGACAGTGCCAGAGGTCGCATTCCGACAGCGGTGGGAGAGGCAGGGGCTTGCGGCCCTGGGCGGCGAGCGGTGTGCACGCCAGGGGCAACAGCTGTTTGCGGAAGTGGTTCGACAGCATGCCGTAGCGGCGGATGCGCCCGAAACCTTTTTGACGAGTTCCTCATGTTGCAGCACGACATTGCCTTTCTGAGAGGAGACTCTGCAGGAATGCGGCAGGTGGCCGCCCGAGCCCGCGAGAGAACCGGAGCGGAAACCTGGATTGCCAATAAGGAGGCCTCCGTGCTCGCCTACTCGGGCCACCTCCGCCAGGCCAGGGCCTTGACCCAGCAGGCAATCGATCAGGACATCCAGGCCGCACAGCCGGAGCGGGCTGCCCTCTGGGAGGTAGGAGCATCCTTGCGAGAGGCATGGTTCGGGAACGCGCCGGAAGTCAGAAAGAGAGTGAATGCCGCACTCAAGCTCTCCAACAACTCCGAGGTAGAGTATGGTGCGGGCCCTCGCATTGGCCATTGTCGGAGATTCACGCGCTCAGTCGCTCGCCGATGCTAAGAACAGCGGACATATTATGT
>Ga0207098_10498_pt1 | contig 11731 bp, 13 predicted proteins | sample Alteio_BWMinHeat_84_FD_153548 | JGI IMG/M metagenome (GOLD analysis project Ga0207098, IMG submission 153548) | Enriched cells from forest soil in Barre Woods Harvard Forest LTER site, Petersham, Massachusetts, United States -... | ecosystem: Environmental > Terrestrial > Soil > Temperate forest >...
ACGGATTTCAGAAAATTCGACTTCTACTTAGGAATGTATGACTCCAGATATACCGCTAAAGAAGGCGTACTAAAGCAAGGTTTAAGGACTGTCTTAACGGATTTCAAACTCAGACTCCCCGAAGATAAAACTCCGGGACATTGGCAGTGGGGCCCAATTTACTGTTTAACGCAAGTTATCGAAAGACCGACCGGCGAAGCCGGAAAACAAATCGCCGAACAATGTAAGAAATTTACGGAGCTCAATACAGAAAAAACAAAAAACTATGCGGCCCTTCTTCAGACTTCGCTCAATCTTTTCTACTTGCGCTGCCAAGGATCGGTATTGCCAGATCCACACTCACAGGCGCTTTGTCGGAAGATTTTCGAAACGCGCGATATTCCTCCCACAATTTCTCCGCATTTTAATCCTGAAAACTGGCGCCCCTACGCAGAGGAAACAGAGTTTCAATATTTCATGAGAACACTGGGTCAATACCACTTCTACTTTGAGGATTTAGGCCTAAAGAGAACCGATTCACGCCAAGGAATACGGGTGCTCGAAACAAAACTAGCTAATGTCATCGATGAAATCGCAAGCAAACAACCGCTCGGACAAAGTCTTATTGTGCGTGCGATGGGCTACCTCGGTTTGAAATCGGTCTTCAGTAGGGCCACGTTGCTTGGGCTCATCATGGGCGTGAATACGATGGCACTGACCATGGTTTTGATTTTTGCCGCAGGTTTATTTTTGATGATCTTAGAACGCCTTTTCCCCGCCAGAAAACTACCCATGGTCAAAGGCTGGTGGAAGCGAGTCGTTATTATCAACCTGCTGCAAGCGGGGGTCGTCATTACAGGCGGATATACTTGGGAATATTGGTTTCACGACTACAGTCTTTTTCACTTAAGCGACACGGTAGGAATAACCTGGTCGGTGTGGATTGGGTATTTTGTTATTACGTTTGTTTATTATTTTTGGCATCGATGGCGGCACGATGTCCCATTCCTCTGGGATACTCTACACCAAATTCACCACAGTCCGCAGCGCCTTGAAACAGTAACGTCGTTCTACAAACACCCCATAGAGATTTTCACAAATTCGTTGCTCATCTCTTTTACGATTTACACGGTGCTGGGTGTGAACACAGAAGCCGGGGCATGGATTACGTTATTAACTTCCTATGCGGAATTCTTCTATCATATGAATCTCAAAACGCCTCATTGGGTAGGATACATTCTGCAAAGGCCTGAATCGCATCGTTACCATCATGAGCTTGGCAAACATTACAACAATTTTTCTGATCTTCCGCTTTGGGACATGCTCTTCGGGACTTTCTATAACCCGAGAGATGAAGACACAAAATGCGGATTCAAGCCTGAGCGTGAAGCCAAATTTTTGCAAATGCTCCTATTTAGGAATGTCAATAAGCCTATGAAAAGGGTAACAGAACAAAAGTGAGCCCTATCAATTGAAGCCGAGGTGATAGCAATGAACATTGGCGAGAGTAATAAAATAAGTTTTGCGAGAAAAACCGGGATCGCGGTTTTGTTGGTTTTAGGCCTTCTTCAATCTATGGGTTACATCCTGAACATCCCCGCATTGCGGGGAATCGGGCTGGCCATGGTGGCCTCACCACTTCCACTTGTTTTTTCTAGTTTTCGCGGATTGGAGACTTTTTCGTCGGATTTTAAATTGAGCGTCATTACTCAAAGTGGCCGAACCATTGAGACCGAATTAGGTCCAAAAAACTACGGCCTCTTAGAAGGTCCTTATAATCGCCGAAATGTTTACGGCGCAGTGGCTGCATATGGGGCAAAGCTCACGGAAGGAAATGAGCCAAAACTGGTTCACGCTGTCCTCAAATATGGATTTTGTTCTGGCCCGCTTCTAAAACCTCTGCAATTAACGGAGCCTATTAAACATGCGCAGCTTCGTGTGATCAATCGATTCAGCGCTGAACCCTTGGACTCGACCTTGGAGGTCCAATGCGACTAGATATGATTAAATCGGCAATAGGACTGTCCCAGCCTTTGAATTATTCCAAATGGCAATTCAGACTCTTCCGAATTATCTTTGGAATTTATCTCATCATTCACTTCACTATGCTCATTCCTTATGGACCCGAGCTCTTTAGCCGAACGGGCCTCATAGCAAATCCTGAATGGATTCCCACTTATTCGCTTTTTCCGAATTTATTATTGTTGTTCGATACACCCCTTGGGACTCAGCTTTTTCTCGGAGCCCTGGCAGCGCTAGCAATGTTATTTACTGTAGGCTGGAAGCGGCCCTGGATTGCATTTGTCCTTTGGTATGGGTGGGCATGTTTACTGAATCGAAATATTTTTATCAATAACCCCGGTCTACCGATGGTCGGTTGGATATTGCTCGCATGCGCCTTAATTCCAGACGATAAAGAAAATCCGAATTCGAATACGCCCTGGGAAATGCCAGCTGCGCTATTTTGGGGTGCCTGGTTTATCATGGCCTTTGGTTACACGGTAAGCGGCATTCATAAAATGAGCTCCCCCAGTTGGCCGGACGGAACAGCGATCTTGCGTTTACTACAAAATCCGTTGGCTCGTGACGTTCCTTGGCGTGAGTGGTTGCTCCTTGGACCGCAATGGATTTTTAATGGAATGACTTATTTCTCGTTGGGATTAGAATTATTCTTTCTACCGTTAGCTTTATTTGTTTGGACTCGCCCCTGGGTCTGGCTTGCGATGGTTGGTATGCATTTAGGAATTCTGTCTCTGGTCAGCTTCGCAGACCTAACGACCGGGGTCTTAATGATCCATCTTTTTACATTCGATTCTCGTTGGATCAAACCCTGCGGAAAACGACCGCAAGAACTCATTTTATTTTTCGACGGAGTCTGCGGACTCTGCAACTCCGCAGTTGACTTTGTCATGGCCGAGGACCGTGAAAAACGATTCAAATTCTCGGCACTGCAAAGCGGTTTTGCCGCTCAGAAACTCCGCCCCGAGCAGATCCGCAATCTGCAGTCGATGGTGGTAAGTCGAGACGGCAAAATTTTTGAAAAATCGAATGCAGTTCTGGAGATCTGCGCCCAACTCGGTGGCGTCTGGCGTCTCGCAGAGATTTTTCGCATTATTCCAGATTCGATTCGCGACGCTGTTTACAGCTTTGTAGCCACCAACCGCTACCGCTGGTTCGGCAAGCGCGAAACCTGCCGCATGCCGACTCTGGAAGAGCGCGCACGTTTTGTGGGATAAGCTGCACAAAGAACAAAACTTTCTATAATCTTAAGGATTTACAGTGGACTTGATAAAATGTGCATTTTATGCATATAACATATGATGTCTCCGACGATTATTCAAACTAAGAATTTGTTTTTTAGGATTTATCCGAAAGACCACAAACCAAAACATGTTCACATAATCGGTCCTGACGCTGAAGCAAAGTTCAATTTGGAGACTATGGATTTTATTGAGAGTTACGGATTTTCGGCAAAATCGCTCAAAATTATCAAAGAAGTGATTTGTGATAATCTAGATACATTATTGGAGGCATGGGATGACTATCAAAAATAGAAAAATTAGATACGGAAATGTCGAATTAGACAATGATGAATTTGATCGAAGAAACCTAAAAATCCGAGTCACAATGATGATTGACGCAGATATCGTCGATCGATACAAGAATGAAGCTGAAAAAAAACATACTAAATATCAGACACTGATGAATCAAAAGTTACGTGAAGCTTTCGTTATCCAGGACGATTTGGAGTCTCGGATTAAACTCTTAGAACAAAAAGTATTTAGAAAAGTCGGAGTGAAATAAAATCACCGAAATTGGCTATAGCTTGCTCCAGTATAAACCATATCTAAATATTTACTCGTCAACTTGAACGGAATTTCAAATCCCTCCGGAAGTTCTGCGTTCCCTCCTGAGGCAATTAAATACGTTTTTTTTCCCTTGAGCGATCTACCAACAGGCTTATCGACTGTGATGAGCTCAGTCAATCGATCAAAGAACACTTTCATCTGACCACTCATCGAATACCAATAGACTGGTGTAGCAAAAACGATGATTTCAGATTCCAGGATTCTCTCAACGATTTCTCGAAATCGGTCGGTACCGCTCGTGGAACCGTAGTCATAGTACATCAATCCGTAGTCTCGAAGATCTATCATTTCGTACTTCGGCCACGGACAAAGCCGTTCCACCGTCTTTAAGGTGTTACTGCTATCTCTTGCGCTTCCCAGGATGACCAAGACCTTTTCCGAAAGGTGATTTGGGCTATTTGTACCAAACATAGGCAATTTGTATCACGTGTCCTGGATTTACTGACGAATTTTCTATTTAATCGACAGTGTGTCGACTTGTTGGAGTCGATTTAAAGCGAAAACGATTCTATCCCTATTCTTGCTTCGAATCGATATATCTCTGTTCAAACTCGGTAGATTCTCGAATAATCGATTTGAAGGTTTCTACAACGAGAGTTTCTGGCAAACCCAATTTCTTTGCTTCTCCCCTGAGTGCATTGATCTGATCATCGATTCTCTTCTGATCAGTAGCGATTTTCGTTCCGTGCAACTTCAAATCTCCAGCCCGCTGAACATATGCAGTTCTTTGGACTAAGAGTTCCACTATTTTGTGGTTTAACCCGTCGATCCCATTCCGAACACATTTTAAATCTTTGCATTTAATCGCTTCGACTTCATAAAAGTTTTGCATCGTTTGGACAGAAAAGACTACTGGACTCGCCAGCAGCAAGGGTATTAAGGCAAATTTCACAATCAGTTCTCCTTGAAGTTTTTTATAAACGTGGTTTGACCTGTAGCATCAAAACAAGTGAAGTTAAAGCCTTCTTCAGCCTCCGAACTTGAAATCACAATTTGTGATTTCAAGTATACTGCCTTTGTTTCAGACGGGCTTGAATGTATAGGCGCTTTGAGTTAATTGAAACCGCTTATGTCAACAGCGCTCGCGGAATCTGATATTAATCGCTCCATCTATTCAATTCGCGGACTTCGGGTCATGTTAGATTTTGATTTGGCAGTGCTATACTTGACTGAAACACGCGTTCTAAATCAAGCAGTACGACGTAACAAAGAGTATTTTCCACCGGACTTCATATTTCAGCTGACTAGTGATGAACTCGAAAACTTGAAATCACAATTTGTGATTTCAAGTTTCCAGCACGGTGGGCGTCGCCACCTACCCAATGCTTTCACAGAGCAAGGAATCGCAGTCTTGTCCAGCGTCCTAAATAGCAAACGCGCCGTAGAAATGAATATTGCAATCATGCGTGCTTTCGTACTTCACAGAAACGCAGAGATCTCACCTGCGCTAGCGACGCGATTTGATCAATTGGAAACCAGACTCGAAAGAATCGAAAAATATATGTTAACCAATACCGCAACCACTGTAAGGACCACCCTAAGTACTACTGACCGCCCCGCACACCGACCGATCGAAGCCATCCTCGACCGTGTTGCCAAGTACTACGCTCTAAAACCCTCCGACTTAAAATCACCCATCAGAAAGAAAAAAATCGCACTGCCTCGGCAAGTAGCGATGTATTTAGTGAGAAAATGGACTGGTCTGAGTTTTAGCGATATCGGAAGTTACTTTGGCGGGAAAGATCACACCACTGTTTTACATGCTTATCGAAAAATCGAGACTGAACTAAAAAAGAGTGATTTTCTCAGAGAAGAAATCGATGCGATTCAGTCCAAGCTTTAATTTTTGACGTACCATACAATTTTTGTTATCTACGTCGCAAAGGGGAAGTTATTCCATGATTAACAAAGCGGTTTTTTTCTTGATAGCAGGATTGACAGTTCCATTTGCAGCGCATGCGGACTGGGAATGTTCAGCCACCTGTGAGTACCATTCCACGCATGCTCAGGGAGAAAGGGACGGATTCGTGGAAAGAGTAGAGGTAGACCTGATGGTCCATGGAACAAAGCGTACCGAACTTGCTAAATATAGAAAGCCCATTGAGACTTCTGACAAGAATCTTGAAGGAGCGTTCACCGGTTTAACCTTTCGATGCCTCGATACTGCCGCTGCGAATACTACGGACCTTTTGCTAGATACGGAATATTCGCCTAAGGTTGTTGATAGTCAGACATTCGAAGAAGCTGATCCACAAAAATCTTGCGTCGAAACGGCTAATAATTAAATTAACTTAGCGTATCTGATAACCCGTTCTAGCATAAGCAAGCGGGTTATCAGATATTATTCTACCGACCACTTCAAGGTGAGCAAATGCTTGTTTGGCTTGTGGTCTCCATATGAATATTTCGTCTCAGAAAATTCATTCTTCTTATAGAATTCCACTGCGTTTTTATTATTCCGTCGAACGTCGAGAAACAAATGTTTTGTTTCGGGAAGTAAATCCTTATCCTCTCTAACCGAGAACAGAAGCTTTTTCCCAACGCCTTGCTTTTGGTAGTCTGGAGAAACTACGAGTGTGTTGACGTACACCGTATCGGCCGCATTCCCATCAGGCCAAAAAGTAGCCCACCCAATGAGCTCACCCGAATCAGATAAATCCGATTTCTTATGAGCTATTGCGTGAACCCACTTTGATTTCCCTGCCTTAAAAAACTCAAGATCTTCATCGAATCCTTTGCTTCGATAAAACTGATCCATTTCGGAAGCGTTCTCAAATCCCAATGTTTCAGCCTTGACGTTATATTTTGCATAAGTTTTCACAAAACTATCACCGCAAAGCTCTCTAGCTTCCTTTGCAAAGGCCAATTCTTTGTTTGGGTCTTGGATGACTAGGCGAACGGTTTCCCCAGATTTGGTTTTAAAAATTAGATCTGCATTCGCGCAAAACGTGAAAAGCAGACAAAAGACCATAAGTAAAACGTTTAATCGTCGCATCGATAGATCCTCGGTACTCCGATTAGCACAAGCGGTTATCGCTGTCATTCCGGTGAAGTCATTTAAGCTTTGCCACAGCAGGTGATTCTAAAAGCAAATTACAGGCTCTGATTTTTCCACAGCATCAAACGAAATGGCAGAAGGAACATGAGGTCCATTAGCACCTTGATTCCAAAATCTCCGAGTGCTAGCTGGACCCATCCAATCGGTTCACCTGCAAACGCAAGTGTAAAGAAAACACCCGTATCAACTGCCGATGCAGAAAATGATGCAAGTCCTGGTGCTAGCCACCACGAACCCCGGCGAAAGCGATTGAACACGCTTATATCCAGCAATTGTCCGACCAAAAAAGCGATGCTAGAGGCAAGAGCGATTCTACGATTCATAAAGGCAAACGCAAGAACGACGGCAACAACAAAACCAGCAAATACTACGCGCCGAGCGGTGCGCGGGCCGTAAAATCGATTTGTGAGCTCGGTAATACCGAACGTAAGCGGATAGACAAATGCTCCCCACGTCAACCAATCATTAATTTCAAATTGAATAAGGTAATTAGAAGAAGCAACCGCAAACATCATGGCTACTACAGCGATAAGAACACCGCGGAGCCGGTAGATCGAAAAGTCGGCGGGGATGGCAAAAAATTCGCGTAGCCGGCTTAAAGCAAGTTCCATAGACTTGACCTCTAAATACTGGTTTCTCAGTGATTTTGCTTGTTCCTTCTCAGGTGCCAAAAACTAGGTGTTCGACGGTTATACTCAAAATGACTCTACGTGTCTAATTTTTGTTTCCGAACGCCAGGGAGTGCTGCAGGACTAACGGTATACTCGGCTGACCAAATTCCGTCTTAAAATAGATCCCCAGCCCATAAACGCTGAGTAAACTCTCTATAAGGCAAAATCTCGATTCCGTCTTCGGTCTTTCGTCTTTTGCCATCCAGTGAAACAACTATGCGTTTTTTCAATCGAGGGTGCTCCTGGATTAATTCCCTGAGCCATTTTAAATGATCCACATTTACTTTTCCTGTGGCTTTCGCTTCAATTGCGACTTCCATATCGTTCACTATAAAATCCACTTCGGCACCGCTAGTGAGCCTCCAGTAGGAGAAATCGCTAAACAACTGCGTATAGTGAGAGTAACTCCGAATTTCATGGAAAACCCAGTTTTCAAACGCCTTTCCAAACAATTCCGATCCGGGCTCCAAATTGCCTCTTTTAGCAAGAAAGTTAACCACCCCGACATTTGAAAAATAGAATTTTGGTGCTTGAATAACCCGACGTTTTGGCCGCTTTGTGTATGCTGGCAATTCTACACCCAATAGAATTTAGAAAATTACTAAAACTGGGGGCAGGGTTATTCTCTAGACTAGCAACAATCCAGTTGAAGCGCTCCGTTAGACGAGTGTCTCCAAAATTTACAGTGTTTGTTGAAGTTCTTTGTTCCGTCATTGATGTATTTCCCCGTTGAGGAATCATGATACCGATTTTTTTAGGTATTTTAGCAGGCGGATTCCACAAAAAGTTACCCTAATTACCAATTGGTTGATTACTATCTAAATATGTCCCCTGTTTCCGAAGGAACTTGGTTAGCCTCATTTGTTGGTTGGATCTTTCTCACATTTGTTTGGATGACCGACGTTCGTGCCGAACGATTTGAGGATATTTGCAAGAATGCCTATAAGGTGAAGCAAGTGACCACTCTTTCTCACTTAAGTGATTCAGTCTGTTCACTTAGAGATACTTACCCAAGCAATTTGGATCTTAAAAAAGGTGTACAATCCACCCTAGAAATCATCGCTCGACTCCAGGAATCCAAGACTGATCAAGAGTGGACAAGGGAAGAATCTATTTATAATGCGCTAACTCAGTTAAGCCAAGTGGCCAACGTTTCCTATAAATCGAACCTTACAAGTACGAATTCCGTCAGAGGTGCCGTAGAGTCTTCGGACTCCAATCTTTCAAAGGCACTTGTTTGGATCACCCAAAAATATGGTGACCCCAAGAAAAGAGCAACTGTAAGGGCCGAGGACTATTTTAAAGACTTAGATTCAGTTCTTTTGCTTACTCATACCGGCAAGTCAGCGCTAGACTGCTATTGGAACGCTAAAGAACCCAATCTTTCAGGTTTTCGATTCGAAAAAATGCGTCCCAAAGCAATTTCACAAGGGGCCTCTATGGGTTTTGAAGCTGTTTCGGATCCAAAAAACACTAAGAAATTCATTAAAGTGATGTATTACAATTTGGAGATCGATCCGGTTCGAGCTTTGGAGGCCTATACGCATGAAATGCAACATGGATGTGGAGCATCCGAATACTCTGCTTTAAAGGCTTCTGGTGCTGGTAGAGAGGAAAAAGATCAATATCTTATAGTTGATGAAGTTAGCGCCTTTGCCACCGGATCGGCTCTTATGAAAGAACTTGTTAAAGCCAATCCGGAATTAATTTGCCATAGGCTCTTTCGAAGTACACTCTTTGGGCTGCAAGTCCTTTCTGTAGGCCTCCACTATGCCGAACAGGAAAGACTTCTCGAAGAGGGACTATTTCCAGAATATTCAGCCAATCTATATATAAAATATTTTAGTCGCTATTTGCCAAAGTCTGCTTTTGAACTAAATTCAGATGGTACTCCAAAAAAAGTTGGAGAACGATTTGTGCTCAATCCTAAACTTCTGGAAAAACTCAAAAAAGCTGGACTTAAAGTAGCTCCACTTAACGCTGAAGTTTCTGGGGATGTTTCTGATGACAAAGCATTCCTCGATAGTTTGGGAATTCAATTCGAAGAGCAAAATTGACATGCTCTAAGCTGAAAAAAGGCATATTTTCGCCCGCTTGAGCAAGCACTTATCGAGCAGCACTAATAACCTATTCTAATGATGCAGAAATCCGAATTGCACAGGAGGTACTAATTTGAAAAGGACCTCCCGTCTTTCGGAAAAATCCCCGCGGCTCTAATCAGCTACATTCGAACGGATTAAGCTAGAGTTCCTATATTTAAGCGCGCTTTGTACGATGTTTTTAAGAGCACTTACGGGATGTTGGTCAACTGGAATTGTAGCGTTTGGTCCAGTGAAGTTTGAATCAGCAGTACCTCTTGTCAAGCTTTGTACTGATATTGCCTCCCCCAAAGCTTGCTGGATGGCCTCATAAAACAAACCCGCAGAAGGCGATTAATGCTGCGCCATACCATGTGGCGAATAGTGAGCCCTGCTGGTGGACAGTTTTTGTCGTATGATCCTCTGGTACCGCACACTGGAAAAACAGTGCCTTAGTCCTCATTTCTCTGCTGCAAAGTTTCGGATTCACGGGTAAGAAATAGGGGACCATTTCACATATAACAGGAAGGGTGGCAGAGTGGTCGAATGCACTCGCCTTGAAAGCGAGAGTCCTCGTAAGGGGACCGTGAGTTCGAATCTCACCCCTTCCGCCATGTTCTAATCCACAACTGACCCGCGCTATCCCTGGTAAACCCAGGGGCGCCTTCTAAGTAGCGATTCAAGACTTTGGGAATCGCGACGTTGCCGTCGGCGTCCTGGAAGTTCTCTAGTATTGCCACAAAAGTACGACCGACGGCCAAACCAGATCCGTTTAAAGTATGCACAAAACGGGGTTTTGCCTTTGCATCGGGTCGGTAGCGGATTTCCGACCGGCGCGCCTGAAAGTCTTCACAATTCGAGCAGGATGAAATTTCGCGGTACGCATTCTGGCTCGGAAGCCAGACCTCCAGATCATACGTTTTTGCCGACTGAAAACCCGTATCGCCACTGCATAGAGCTACGACGCGATAAGGGAGTTCCAAGATCTGAAGCACTTTTTCGGCATTTTGGACCATTTTTTCGTGCTCGTCGTAGGACGTTTCGGGTTCGACAATTTTCACTAACTCCACTTTTTGAAACTGGTGTAGGCGAATCAGCCCCTTCGTATCCTTACCGTACGAACCCGCCTCGCTTCTAAAACAAGGGGAATAGGCGGTGTAGTATTTGGGCAGCTCCGCTTTGTCCAAAATCTGGCCCTGGTGAATTGTTGTCAGCGGCACTTCAGAAGTCGGAATCAAATAAAGGTCTCTTTCCGCAACATGGGTCTTAAACAGATCCGTCTCAAATTTTGGCAGGAGCCCCGTGCCCGTCATCGTTTCACGATTTGCCATAAATGGCGGAATCACTTCGCGGTAACCGTGCTCTCGCGTATGCAAATCGAGCATCAGTTGAATCAGCGCACGCTCGAGGGTTGCACCTGCACCTAGGTAGAGCGAAAAACGGGCGCCCGCAATCTTGGTGGCACGTTCGAAATCCAAAATTCCGAGGTTTTCCCCTAAATCTGTATGGTCTTTTGGTGTAAAATCAAGCCTTCTGGGCGTACCGTGCCGGCGAACTTCCGGGTTGTCTTCGCTATCTTTTCCAACCGGAACACTAGTGTGCAGAATATTGGGCAGACGCATGTTCAGATCTTTGAGCGAATCTTGGATCTTGCCGAGCTCTTGATCTAACGCGGCTATATTGTCGCCCACTTTGCGCATTTCGGCAACTTTTGCGTCGGCCTCTTTTGCCGCTGCCGGATCTGACTTGGATTTCGCCTTTAGTTTAGCGATTTCCTGGGAGGCGGAATTTCTCTGTGCCTTAAGAGCCTCGGTCTTTTGAATCAAATCGCGCCGGCACCGAGACAGTTCGGTGAGCTGGTGGATGACATCCACACTAGAATTCCGCTTCTTCAGCGACGACTCCAACTCACTTACTTTATCTTCAAAATACTGCGCGTCTAACATGACCGAACGCTATCATAACTGCCCCCGACACGCAAAGAATCGGGGTAAACAGGTAAACGTCCAGGTCCTTTTTGACACATGTTAAACGACACCAAACTCTCGATCTGTTTGATCGATTTTAAAATGAATT
>Ga0207098_10499_pt1 | contig 11716 bp, 12 predicted proteins | sample Alteio_BWMinHeat_84_FD_153548 | JGI IMG/M metagenome (GOLD analysis project Ga0207098, IMG submission 153548) | Enriched cells from forest soil in Barre Woods Harvard Forest LTER site, Petersham, Massachusetts, United States -... | ecosystem: Environmental > Terrestrial > Soil > Temperate forest >...
CGAAGAGGACGGTACCTGAATCGAGAAGTTCCACCGTCTGTTCGACGGATATCGGCGGCGTTGAGCTTCTTTGCGCTCGCAGTTCGGGATGCCCGACATAAAGCTGCACTTGAAATGCACTGAGTTCCAATCGCGTTTGTTGAAGTCGTTGCCGGAGTTCTTTCACGCGATCGGCATCCTGCGCAGCGGCGCCCGGCCGCGAAATCTCAGTGTTCAACCAGGAAATCGCCGCTTGGAGATCGCGCTCGCGCGTGCGTTCGGTATCGGTCATATTCTTCGACACATTCACGCGATCGCGATGCAACATCGCAAGCAGGATGCGCGCCTTTTCGCGCTCGGCAAATTGAAATGCTTCTGCCGGCCGGTTTGCCGAGACGAGGAATCCAACCATATCCTTATACGGTCTGTTGTTCTCCTCTAAGAAACCCTCCTGTTGCTCGACGTTGCCTGCCACAAGCTCCTGCAACTCCTCAACGCTGCTAATGGAGCTTCGAAACGCTTGCTCCGCATCATCCATCCGATGAACATTTTCATACGCTCTGCCCAGGGCGTCGTAGGTTCGGAATTCGAGCGGAAAGGCGCTGATTGCCTTCGAAATTTCCAGAGCTCGCTCAGCGGCGGAGATCGCAGCCGGATACTGATGCAGCATTAGATCCGCTTGCGCTGATCCCTGAAGCGCTTCGGCGAGATTGTATTCATTGTGAATCGCTTCACTGGCAGCGATGCTTTCCCGAAATTTCTTCAGAGCCTCATCCGGTTTGCCTTCGGACATTAATAAGCTGCCGTAGCTGTCAAGAACGTCGGCAAGCGAACGTGCGTCCCGCCGATGATTGAGCTCGAGCGCCCTGTCGAGGAATTGGCGGGCAAGATCGAATTTCTTCATCCTCTGATAAGTAGAAGCAGCGTTCGACAGGGCGTTGACGATGTCGATGAAGTTCCCGATTTTTTCTTTGATCTTCAGGCTTCGCAAATAGAACGACAGTGCCAGTTCGTCGTTTCCTTGTGCCGCATACAACATCCCGAAACTGGTGGTCGCATACCCGATACCCTGGTCGATGCCACGAGCCTCGCTGAGATCCAGGCACTCCTGTAAGACCGCCAGGGCCTGGTTATACTGACCCATAAAAAAGTAAGTGTTCCCCAGATTGAGAAGGGCTCGCGGCAGGGCCACGGGGTCCTTATTCTGCTTTGCCAGCTCTGCAGATTTCTTGAACACCTCGACTGCATGTTCCACTTCACCCTTGCGCCGGTATGCCAACGCCAGGTTGTTATAGAGATTGGATAATCCTTTAATATCGCCACTACGCTCGAAAATTCTCTCGGCGCGCAGGAAGTTCTCCAGAGCACGCTCGAATTGTCCGTCCTGACTGTAGACAGTTCCGATACCGGAAAGGGCGCTCGCAATCTTCGCCTCATTCTCCATGCGTTCCGCAACACGCAGGCTGAGGGAGAACAGTCGAAGCGCTTCGGGAAGATTGCGGCTGAAATATTGGTTGTCCGCCCGTCCAGCTACAACCTCGAACAAGGCTTCTGAGACAGGGGCCCCAGCTTCGCTCAGTATGTTGTTCACTTCGGTGGCTGATGAGGCTTTCGAAAGGCGATCGGCGAAAGAGACGAGAATGGGGTCAGCGGTAGTCTTTGTCTGCTGTCCAAACGTTGATACCGCGCAAAGAATCGCGAGGAAGGTGGATTTCAGGAACCGCACCGAAGCATTGTATGTCCGGGCTGTGAGGTACGACCCGGAATCTTTGGCCGCGGATTACGCGGCCCAAAGATTCCGGGTGTTACTGCTTGATGACGATAAACCACGAAGCGACGATCGGACCCTGGGGTCCGCGGCCGCGTGGGGCCCCCGCCGGTGGCGCCGCGCCAGGGGCGGACGCCGGAACCGGACCGCGCTCGGGCTGGAAGAGGTAAACGTTGTGGCTCTTCGGATCAACCGCTATCGTCTTGGCGCCGGCGAACGTGTCCACGGTCGATACCACGGTGTACTTATCCGCCGAATCCTGGTGAACAACCGTGACGTTGCCCTCGCCGCCATTGGGAATGTAAATCAGTTTCTTCGAGGGATCCCATCCCAGTGCGTCCACGCGCGTCCCATTCTTGATGGTCGCCACGATCTTGCCCGTGCTCGCATCGACGACGACGGATGTACCGTTGCAACCTGAGAAAATGCGGTTTGTCGCTTTATCATAGGCAATGCCCGTCGGCCCTTTACACGGATCCAGCGGCCACGAAGCGGTCGCCTTCCAGGTCTTCACATCGATCACCTGGATCGTGTTCTTGCTTTCGTTGTTAACGAAGATGTGTCCCTTTCCATCGGCTGCAGCGCCTTCGGGCGCCGTGTCTTCGAGTTCGACGGTGGCGACAATGTTGCCGCTCTTGGGATCGATCGCGGTGAGGGTGCCGATCGGACGGCTGTGATTGGTCAGAATGATCTTGTCATCGGGCTCATCGTACATAATGCCGTCGAGACCGGGTCCAACTTTGATCTGCTTGATCACGGCCAGCGTCTTCAAATCGAACATGGTGACAGTCTCGTCGCCGCCGTTCGTGGTAAAGCCGTGACCGGCTTTGGTCGCCATGCCGGCACCATGCACACCCGGCGTGTTCGGAATGTCGCCGACTACCTTGCCGGTGGCGCCTTCAACCACCATCATGTGGCTGGCACGTGAAACGAACACACGACCCGTGGCGGCTTCTACGGCGACGTAGTCCGTGCCTCCGTCACCTTTGATATCAAACTTTTGAACCTTGAAATTTTGCGCGTACCCTATGCCGGGCGCGGCCAGGGTCATTGCAAGCAGAGCGGACAATGCGGTCATTAAGCGTCTGGTCATACGGGCCTCCGTTTTCATTGTGAACCAAGGCATTGTAACGCTTGGAATATGAATGAAAGATTAAAATCCAGATTAGTCGTTTCGAATAATCTTGCCACTCTTCATCACAAATTTCACTCGCTGAAGTTCGCTGATATCGGCCAGCGGATCGCCGGACACCGCAATGAGATCCGCATACTTTCCTTTGTCAATCGACCCCACGCGCTCGGACCACCCCAGAGCCTCGGCGTTGGTCATGGTACCGGCCTGAATCGCCTTTACCGGCGACATTCCTGCCCGCTTGACCAATGACTCAAACTCGAGGGCCTGCGTCCCGTGGGCGAAGGTGGCGCCGTCCACTCCACTGCCGACCATAAGTTTCACGCCCTCGGTCACGGCAGCCATGGTGACGGCCTTTTCAAAGATCGGAACCATCCGGAATCTGCCGCCGGTATTTTTGCTATCGACGTCGTCCATGTAAGGCTCGATATAACGGGTGAAAGTGGGTTCATAGTAGAGACCCTTCTGGGCGATCATATTCGCCTCTTCCTGGTTCAGGTCATAGGCGTGCTCGATCGTGTCGCATCCCGCCAGGATGGCATTGTGCTTTCCCTCTCCACCCAGAACATGACAGCCCGCCTTATGTCCGAGCCGATGCGTCTCGTCGATGAGTGCCTGCAGCACCGGCATCGGATACGTCAACTGAAACTGCGCCTGACCGGCCGGGTAAAAGAGTATCCACCGGTCGGATAAAGCTTGATCCAATCCACGTTGTGCTGGATATGTTCCCGGACCGCCGCCTGAGCCTCTTCAACTGAATGCACAACGATACTCGCCAGTGAATTCTCCGCGGCCGCCTGCGGACCGGCTCCCCAGATAATGCCACGGCCCGATACCTGATACCTCGGACCGTCGATTCGGCCTTCATTGATCGCGTTGCGAATATCGACATCGGCGTACCCGTTTCCGTGCGACGTCATGTCGCGAGCGGTGGTAAACCCGGCCCGCAGGTCCGCCTGCAGATTGTGGATGGCAATCAAGGTCGATGTCTCACGCGACATGCCGGGTTTGGGCGTGTTGAACATGTGCGTATGCCCATCGATCAACCCCGGCAGCACCGTGGCCTGGCTCAGATCAATGATCTCGGCTCCGGCGGGTATTTTGATCTGCGCCGCCGGCCCGACGTCAGTGATTCGCTCTCCCTGAATGAGAACGATCTGATTGGTCAGCATCTGGCCGGTTTTGCTGTCGAACAGACGGCCCGCCCGAACAGCGATTAGCCCGGCAGGCGGCGGACATTTATAGATGCCACCATCCGAACCCGCACACGGCGTTGGTCCCGCCCCCCGCCATGGAGCCGGCGGCGGCAACACTTGTGCCGAAAGCGATCTTGCAAAGAGTAGTAAACCGAACGCGACAAGAGCCGATTTGTTTCGAACCATAGTCCGAAGCATATGAGGAAATCGAAAGGGTGGCAAATCCGTCAAAAACACCGATCATCGAAAAGGAGCAACTCACTATGAAACTCAACCCTCTCGTTAGAATCGGATTGATTGCCCTGATGCTGGCCGGAGCCTTCATCGCTGGACAACAGTACTCGCGCCCCGTGGCGGCTCAAAGCCGCCAGAGATGGGAATACGAGATTGTCGGCACCGGTTTTACCGGCGCCGGCCAAGTCGATAAGCTCAACAAACTCGGCGAAGAAGGTTGGGAAGCAGTCACCCTGAACGCCAGTAACCGCATACTCTTGAGACGGGCCAAGTAGGTCAACCGGCCCGGGCGATGGTCAACAGGACATATTCTGCGCGATTAGCCTTTCGACGTAGCCGGCGTGGGCATACCGTTCGCCTTCGGCAGGAAAACCGCCAAGACCCCCAACACCGGCAGGACAGCGCAGACGCGATAGACGAACTCAATGTTCGTCATATCCGCAAGTTTACCGAGTATCGCCGCACCCAGGCCGCCCATCCCGAAAGCGAAACCGAAAAAAGCGCCGGAGACCATGCCCACGCGCCCGGGCAGCAACTCCTGTCCAAAGACGACAATCGCGGGAAAGGCGGAAGCAATAATGCAGCCGATGATGAAGCTCAACACTCCAGTCCAGAACAGGTTCACGTACGGCATTATTAGAGTGAAAGGCAGTGCTCCCAATATCGAGAACCAGATTACGGTGCGACGTCCGATGCGGTCGCCAAGCGGTCCGCCGATCATCGTGCCGATCGCAATCGCCGCCAGAAATACGAACAAGTGAAGTTGTGCGACCTCTACCGAAACATGGAACCGGTGGATCAGATAGAACGTGTAATAGCTCGTGATACCGGTGAGGTATAAATATTTGGTGAATATAAGGACTATCAGAACCGCAAACGCCCGGATGAGCTGGTTTCGTGGGATGGCCGAGAGTGCAAGACCTTGATAGGCAACCGCGATCCGGCGAAGGCCGTGATCCCTGTACCAGACACCGACATTCCACAGGATTAAGATCGCGACCAATGCGATGCTTGAATACCACGCGATGCTGCTCTGCCCCCATGTCGCGACTACCATAGCGGCCGTCAGCGGTCCCAACGCCGAGCCGATATTCCCGCCTACTTGAAACAGCGACTGCGCAAGGCCGTGTTGCCCGCCCGAGGCCATCCGGGCTACACGGGAAGATTCCGGGTGGAACACCGCTGATCCCATGCCGATGATCGACGCCGAAACCAGCAGCACAGCGTAATTTGGAGCAATGGACAACAGCAGCAAGCCGAAAAGGGTGAAAACCATTCCTCCAGGCAGCGAGTAGGGCATCGGCCGCTTGTCCGCCAGGATGCCAACAGCAGGCTGCAACAGCGATGCCGTGAACTGGAACGCGAGGGTGACGAACCCTACCTGCGCGAAGCTCAGATGGAATTGTTCCTTAAGCGTCGGATAGATCGCCGGCAGCAATGCCTGCATCATGTCGTTGAGAAGATGACAGAAGCTGATCGAAAGCAGCACGGCGAACGTTGTGCTCTCGACAGCGGGCAACGTCGTGCTCTCCGCGGTCTGTCTCATAAACTACGGGAAGTGCTACCCGATGGATGGCGAATTACGCGCTTCAACTGGTACCAACACTCCAGCGGTAAAATTTACAGGCTGAGCGCTACGAGCCATGACGTTGAGCATATAAATCCACAATCCGCTTGATCATCGACTGGTAAGGCACGTTGTATTCTCTTGCCCTTGCTTTAAAGAATTCGATACTGCGTTGGCTCAGTGCGAGTGTAACTTTTACAGTCTGTTCCTTAAACACCAGCTTGTCAGGCGCCGGAAGGAAGTCTTCAACGATTTCGGAATGCAAGATCGCATTGGCTACTCCTTTGGGTGCTTTACGATATTTTGTTTTCTCTCTCATACACCTGCTTACCTTCTTTCCACAGTCCCGCACCAAAGATTCGTACATTCTCGCCTCGAATCGTGAACCGGACTGTCAGCACTCCACGATTCGTCTTGCCAAAGCAGAAGAATCTTTGCTCGCTGTCGTCGCTGTGTTTGTGATCGATCGCATCACACGTTTCGGGTCGGCAAACGCCAATTGGGCCTCTTCAAACGAAACACCATGCTTGGACTGGTTGATGCGATCCTTGTCGCTGTCCCATTCGAATGTCACCACCGTGAGGTTACCATACATTCATCCATACAAATGTCCATACTACATCAGCATATCAACATCTAAGACGTGCAAGCTGGACGTCAACTTCTGACTCAATAACGCACAATCAGGATCGCTCGGCGATGCAGCCTCTTGGAGGCGACGCCTTTTTGACCGCTTCTTGCTTGGGATGTGAAGGGAGTACGCGAGACCCTTGTAACACGCTGAAACTGAAAACTTGGAATGCCAGCGTTCCAAGCTGGCATTCGCACTCGGCGACCATCAAGGGGGTGAACAATATACGCAACCGCCAAACCGAAATCTGGTCAGTTGCAGCCCATTCGTTGCTCAAATCGCGTCGGCTTCTAATTGTAAGTTATTGATTTTAAGAGCGGGAGACGGGGATCGAACCCGCGACGTCCAGCTTGGGAAAGCGGACGTCGATTGAAAACAAACAACATTCGCGTCTACGCTGCTCATTCTTAGTCAATAGAATCAACAGCAATTCCGATATCTGACTTCCAGTGTATTTGCGAATGGAGTACATATGGAGTACACGATGGGTTGAGGGCAAACTGAAGAATCATGCTTCCAACAAAGGGACCATCTGAACGGAACAGAACGTATGGAGATGCGAAAGGTCTCGCCGTCGTGCTGTTCCCCTGACCACCATCCGCCGTGATAAACTGCAAATACTATGTCCACGGGGCTTACCACTCAGATCGAGATTGACGCCGGGGGCGTAGCCTGGGTCGCCGCAGCGAATACGAAGGTCAAGGAAATCGTGCTCGATAAACTGGCTTATGGCTGGAGCCCCGAGGAAATGCACTTTCAGCATCCACACCTTTCGATGGCCCAGATTCACGCCGCTCTCGCCTACTACTACGAAAACCAGGAAAGAATCGATGAGGAAATTCGTCGAGACCTGGAAGAGGTTGAACAGCTTCGTGCGCAATCCGAATCCTCGGAACTGCGAGCCAAGTTGCAATCGATCCGAAAAACGCGTTGACCGTTCGGTTCTACATGGATGTTCACATCCCATTCGCCATTAGTGCGGAACTGCGATTGCGCAACGTCGATGTCCTCACGGCGCAAACGGATAATGCAACTCGATTCGAGGACCCGACATTGCTCGATCGTGCCACGGAGTTGAACAGGATTCTGTTTTCGCGCGACAAAGATTTGCTGAGAATTGCTGCGCAGCGGCAGCTTAGCAATCGCCCATTTTCAGGTCTGGTCTACGCGCATCAACTGAGAGTGAGTATCGGGGGTTGCGTCGAAGATCTGGAATTGATCGCGAAAACGACGAACCCTGAGGAATGGGTCGGGAAAGTAACGTTCCTTCCGCTCTAACTAACTTAACTAGCAGATCCGCCGCGGTTGGATCTTTCTTTCGTTTGATTGAAAGGCATCTCTAAAGCCCCCGACTGCCACGGTTTCTGGCGCTGAAAAGAAAGGTGCCGGGAGAGGCCCCGATGACAGAAACCGACAAAAAATACTTTGTAGAGGAACGGACGGCCACGTTCGGCCATGCCGCTTGGCTTCTATAATGGAAAGGTTTTCGGTAACGATATGAGCGTGGTCGAGCTAATCAAACAAGTCAAAGCGCTGCCTGCTCGGGAGCGCGAAAAGGTTTTGTGGGCGATTCTCGCCTTAGATGAGGAATGTCCGGCGCCGTCAAATAGGAGGGGCAGGCGCGTGAAGTGGCCCGATGTCGAGGCGCGCGCCAGACGAATCTTCGGTGATCGTGTGCTGCCGAACCTAGTTCTGCTAGAACGCGAGGAAAACCCATTCTGAAGGAAGTCCGAAATGCCGTCAAGCTGGGTATTTCCCGCAAATTGCTGATCTATTATTTTTCGGATCGTATGAAAAGGTTTTAGCGAATCATGGCTACGACAAAACGACCACCTGCCCGTGCGAAGAGATTTCCCCGAAAGCAACCTTGAGAGGATGAAGTTCTTCGACAGCTTCATGCAGAACGTGAAAAGTACGCTGCAAAATTCGGCTTTGACCTTGAAAGGATCTTTACAGATTTGAAGAGCCGAGAGGCGAAGAGTCGGATGCGTTGGGCTGACCCTGGCATACACCCGACTGATGAAGCCCTAGGCTGGGTTGAACCGGCCGACCATGCAGACAGCGAACCGGCCGAATAGATCCGCCACCAAAAACGCCGTCGAATGATGAGCCAACGGCTCCGGCGGCAATGTTCACTGCGTTCCTCTCTCTGACCCGCACGCTCTTGCGGACCTCCGTTGTCCGACACGCGACGGATAGTTGCACCTTCAAACGAATGATCCGGCATTTTCCGCACCAGGAGACGAGCGATGGGTACACCGATGCGTGCCGACCGGCGCAAAACCGCAAAAGCAAAGCCGCAGTTTAGCGGATGGAAAACCACCGACGAAGACGAGATCGCGCGGCGGCGACTTCGCGCATCCGTTGAAGCGATGACGATTGAATCGATGGAGCCGGACCATCCGGTCTACGGCACTTTTTGTGCGCGATCCCTCAAGACCGGATCTGAAAACGTACCTTATTTCGTTGAAATCCGTACGTTGATGGAATTTCGGAACTCCTGTACTTGTCCCGACTACAACGTCAACGGCCTTGGCACGTGCAAACATATCGAAGCCGTGCTGGCTCACATTCGAAGGAATCACCCTCAAACCATCAAGAATGATCCCGCTTCCCCGCGGATCGAAATCTTTCTATCCCGGCTCGGGACGCCGGAAATCCGCGTCGCCTGGCCGAAGATCGTGCCTATCGCCGCGCGGCGCCAAATCGCCGGGTTCTTCGCCGATAGTGGGGCGCTCATCGGCAATCCGATATCCTCGGTTCCTTCTCTCCGACGGGCAACCGCTGCAATGCCGCTGCGGAGCCGCGGCGCCCTCCGGATTGGTCGCGATGTTGAAGAGTGGATTTCAACGCTGCAGAGCCGGCAGAAAAAGCTGAAGTCCAGGGACAGTTTTCTACGTGACGTGCGGGACAAGAAGCAGACCCTCGACTTCCTCAAGGTCCCGCTTTATCCGTATCAGCAGGAAGGAATGCTGCATTTGGCGTTTAACGAGCGGGCGTTGCTCGCAGACGAGATGGGCCTTGGAAAGACTGTGCAGGCAATCGCTGCATGCGAACTTCTCCGCCGGACGCGAAGAATCGAACGGGTGCTCGTCGTTTCGCCGGCGTCACTGAAAACGGAATGGGAAGAGCAGATCGCGAAATTCACCGGACTGCCGGTTAGGATCGTGTGGGGACCGCGCGCCGAGCGGCTCAAGCTGTACCGCGAGCCATCGTTCTTCTATCTGGTCAACTACGAACAAGTGCGAAGCGATGCCGACGACATTGGCAGACTCATCGCGCCCGATGTTGTGATTCTCGACGAAGCCCAAAGAATCAAGAACTGGCAAACGGCCACCGCCAATGCGGTAAAAAAGTTGTCGAGTCCATATGCGTTCGTGCTTACGGGAACGCCGTTGGAGAACCGCATCGACGAAATTTATTCCATTTTCCAGGTCATCGACCCTCATCTACTCGGGCCTCTATTCCGCTTCAATCGCGAATTCTACGATCTCGACCCGCGCGGCATGCCGCAAGGCTACAAGAACCTCGACGAATTGCGCCGCCGTATCCGGCCGCTGATCCTCCGGCGCCGAAAGGACGAAGTCGAAGATCAATTGCCGGCGCGCACCGTCAATACTTACTTTGTGAAGATGGCGCCTGAGCAGCAACTCCGATACGACGAATACAATGCCCGTGTCGCAAAGTTGCTCACGATTCTCAAAAGACGGCCACTGACGAAGCAAGAATTGGAACTGTTGCAGAACTGGCTCGCATGCATGCGCATGCTCTGTGATACGCCCTTCATCCTCGACGCGGAATGCCGGTTGAGTCCCAAGATTGAGGAACTGGAAAGCATCCTCGACGAAGTACTCGAGTCGGGAGAAAACAAAGTACTGATCTTCTCCGAGTGGGAACGGATGCTGGATCTTGTGCGCGGCACAGTCGAAACCATGGATGTTGATTTCGCCTGGCACACCGGATCGGTGCCACAGAAGGCGCGGCGTGACGAAATCAACCGCTTCAAGAATGATCCAGAATGCCGGTTATTCTTGTCGACGGATTCCGGCAGCGTCGGGCTCAATCTTCAGGCCGCGAATGTTGTCATCAATCTCGACCTGCCATGGAATCCCGCAAAGCTGGAACAGCGGATTGCGCGCGCCTGGCGTAAACATCAAACCAGACCAGTCAGCGTCATCAATCTGGTGTGCTCCGATAGCATTGAACATCGCATGCTCGGCCTCTTAAGCCAGAAGCAGCAACTTGCCGATGGTGTCCTCGACGGACGTGGCGATCTGGCTTCGATCAAAATGCCCTCGGGCCGTGTGGCGTTCCTCGATCGGATGCAGGAACTGATGGGCGTGAGTATCGCCAATGTTCTTCCTGCCGCCGCGGCCGCCAAGCCTCTAGGAGTATCGGATTCCGGTGATCCGTACGAGAGACTGCGGGAGGACCTATCGGCCCGCTTGTCCCACCATCTGCTTCTGCTCGAAGTATCTGAAAGTGGAAGCGAGCGTAAAAACATAGTCGCCGTCGTGGAAGGATCGGCGGATCAATGGGCGGCAGTGATACATAAATCGCTGCAAGACAACTTTGGAGAGAACGGCATTGCACCTCATGTGGAGATTCTCAATCGTCATACCTACGAGACAATCAGCAGGCTGATGGACTCCGGCATTTTCAAGAGAGCTGCGATTCCGGTCCGCCTCCACGAGAGTCCATCGTTGTCCGATGCCGAGTCGCTCTCGCGCGAACGGCGCCGATCACAGGCTTGGAAAATTTTCGAAACGGCCGATCGCAAGATGCGAATGTCGACGCTTCTCGTGGACGGTGGGTTCCCAGTTGAGTCTCTGCCGAGCGTTCACGAAGCCGTCCAAACTAGCCTCCGGGCACTGTGTTACTTCGGCGGACTCGATGAAGCCGCAAAGCAGGACCATCAGCTTTCCCCTCAGGTCATACACTCTCGCTTCATTGCATCCGGACTGTTGCCGGTGACTGCCACTGCCCTTCTACTAAGGCTCAGGGAATCGGCGAATCCGGAAAATGAGATGACCGAGCAAATTGCTCGCGACCTCCATCAAGAAGCGAGTCTCATTCATGAACATGCGCAGATTGCACTGAACAAATCGGTTTTGACTTGAGCTTATGGCCAGAAAGAAGAAGAGAATCCCGGGACCGCAACTTCATCGGTTGAAGCGTTCGGCTCGACTGCATAACGCAAAAACATGGT
>Ga0207098_10500_pt1 | contig 11694 bp, 9 predicted proteins | sample Alteio_BWMinHeat_84_FD_153548 | JGI IMG/M metagenome (GOLD analysis project Ga0207098, IMG submission 153548) | Enriched cells from forest soil in Barre Woods Harvard Forest LTER site, Petersham, Massachusetts, United States -... | ecosystem: Environmental > Terrestrial > Soil > Temperate forest >...
TGCACGGCTCCGCGCATGCGGGAATGGCCGCGGCCCATCCGCTGCAATTCGCGCTGATCTTTGCTGGCAGCTGGACACTGATGACCCTTGCGATGATGCTGCCCACTAGTTTCCCACTGCTGGTGCTGTTTGAGCGCATGGTGCGTGGGCGTCCCGCGGCGGCGTGGCTCCTTGCAGTCGTGATCTTCGGCTACCTCTCCGTGTGGGCCATCGTCGGGTCTGGTTTGCAGGTTCTGAACTGGTTGCTCCGGGCTGGTGCCGACCGAATCGTGTGGTACCGTGCCGCACCTTGGATCGCCACCGCGGCGATTCTTTGTATCGCGGGTCTGTATCAATTCTCTTCGTTGAAGTACGCGTGCCTTGAGAAGTGTCGATCGCCACTTTCGTTCCTCGTGAGTCGCTGGCACGGCGGAAATGAGTCATTGCAGGCGTTGGGCCTCGGTGCATCTCACGGGCTATTCTGCGTGGGCTGCTGCTGGTCCCTCATGTTCCTGATGTTTCTGGTGAGCGCGAGAAGTTTCGGTGCGATGCTCATACTTGGCGTCCTGATGGCCCTTGAGAAGAACTTCTCCTGGGGGCGCCGGTTGAGCGCCCCGCTCGGATTCCTGCTGCTGGCCGGAGCTGCAGCGACGCTACTTGTGGGCTTCTTTCAGGAATTCAGCTAGTTGATTCCGCTTGGCGCAAAAGGCAAACGACCAGAAAACTTCCACACTTCCTTAGGCTGAAGAGTCCTTAGTGTCAACGGTCTAGACTAATTATGATCGGGGAACTTCACTTGGGGTTCCGGGCAGGTTGTGGCTATTCGGACATAACCCACGCGAGGCCGATCTGAAAAAATGACCTTGAGTTCCGCGCTCGAGTCTAGAAACGCGTCACCGCCGGGAATTGCTCAGAGCCTCGCCGTCCCACGGATGCCAAGCTCACTGGATGCGGCTTCTAATTTAGCATGAAGATACTCCATTTCGGCGTCGGCCCAGCCCGCACGTCAACTCCGGATCGCTGAAATTGACGAAGGGGCACTCTCTTGCCGCGCCTGATATTATGCTTTGATGATCGTCGGCTATAGTATGATTGTGACGATGAGTTTTGATCGCATTGTGATCCGCAGACGCCAAGTGAAAAAATGGCGATTAGAAGATGTCAGAAACGGTATGCGCGAGTCTCCACAATCGACCAGACCCCACAACTGCAAATCGACGCCCTGAAGACGGCGAAATGCAAGCCTATTTATGTTGAGCAAAAGAGCGGCAAGAACATGAACCGGCCGGAGCTCACCCGCTGCCTCGACACATTGCGGAAAGGCGATACCCTGGTCATCTGGAAGCTGGACCGCCTGGGTCGCTCGCTACGCGACCTGCTTGAGATTGTTGAACGCCTCGAGAACTCGGGCGTCCAGTTCATTTCTCTGACAGAGGACATCAACACCAAAGCGGCCAGCGGAAGGCTCATCTTCCACGTCTTCGCGGTATTGGCAGAATTTGAGCGGAACCTTATCCGCGAAAGAACGAAGGCTGGTTTAGCCACCGCCCGCGCTCGCGGTCGTCTGGGGGGAGCCAGGAGAAAGACAACGAAAAAGCAAGATGAAGGGATGCGTGCTTTGTGGGATGGGGGCAAGTTCACCGCTGCCGAGTTAGCGAACCAGTTCGGTATCTCCGTACCCACATTTTTCCGCAGGATGCGCCCAAAGAGTCTGAAGAAGAAGGATTGACCACAGCCATGAAGCTGCTGATCGTGATCAACGCATTTCGCATGAATGTAAGCGAACGGATCACCAACGAGCGGGCATGGACACTCGCGCGCCTCGAAGCTTGCCACAGGTCCACCGTCGCTACTGGTTGCGCTTGGTGACTGCAATGTTGGGTCAACCCCTAGTCGGTGGTTAAAAAGGAAATGGAAGCCGACAGGAAGCTGTTAGAGAATGAATTATGGCGCGCAAGCAAATGAAGTCAGGCACAACAAGCGATAGAGTCGGCGCAGTCTCTCCGGTCTTGATCGAAGATATTCGCCAGATGATTGGAGAGGCACGTCGAAGCGTCGCCACAACCGTCAACGCCGGCCTTACCTTGCTTTACTGGCGCATTGGCAAACGGATCGTGGATGAAGTTCTCGGCAAAGAGCGGGCCGCTTACGGTCAACAGATTGTCGTATCGGTGGCGCGACAATTGGTTCAGGAGTATGGCCCGAGCTTCGGCGAGAAGAATTTGCGCCGGATGATGCAGTTTGCCGAAATCTTCCCCGCGGAGGAAATTGTCGTATCGCTGATACGACAATTGAGCTGGACTCATTTCATAGCTCTGCTACCCATCAAGAACCCGCTTCAAAGGGACTTCTACGCGGAGCTTTGCCGCGTGGAAGGCTGGAGCGTCAGCAGGCTACGGCAAAAAATTGACTCCATGCTCTTCGAACGAACGGCTCTGTCCCATAAGCCTGAAAAATTGGCACGCAAGGAGCTTGACGCCTTACGCGCCGATGGCCAATGGGTGCCGGATATGGTCTTTCGTGACCCCTACATTCTGGATTTCCTTAATCTCTCCGATAGCTACAGCGAACGGGACCTAGAGACCGCTATTCTTCGCGACATTGAAGCTTTTCTGCTGGAGATGGGAGGCGGATTCAGCTTCGTTGCCCGTCAGAGCGAATGGTGATCGACGGCGAAGACCACACGCTTGATTTGCTCTTCTATCATCGTCGCCTGCGCCGGTTGGTCGCGGTCGAACTGAAACTCGGCAAGTTCAAAGCTCCCTACAAGGGACAGATGGAGCTCTACCTGCGCTGGCTGGAGGAAAATGAACAGGAATCCAGTGAGGAGTCGCCGCTCGGATTGATTCTGTGCGCGGAAGGAGGACATGAAAGCATCGCCCTACTTCGATTGGACCAAGCTGGCATCCGAGTCGGACAATATCTCACGGAACTGCCACCAAAAAGGATCCTTGAACGCAAACTGCATGAGTCCATAGCCCTGTCCCGAGCTTTGCTAGAGAGCCGCACGGAAGGGCGAGGTCGGGAAAACACCAGGCCTAAAGACAAGGTGAAGCCGAACAGGTAATTGCAATCACCTCTTCGAAAACGGGGTTTCTCCGGGCTTACCGCGCTCCGGATTGAACTCGTAAATGCTCATGCTCTGCCGGGAGCAATATCCGATAGGAGTTCAGTTGTAACGTTACTGATCAAAAAGACGTTCTCTTCGCAAGCAACCTCGCATGATCAAACTGAGCAATGACTGTCACAGCAAACAGATTCGGGCGCCGGTTCCGCTGCGCAGTGGGCGGGTGAATGGCCGGTCGGATCCAACCCCCGTACCATAGTCATTGAAACAAAAGTTGACCATGCCCGAAGAGCCAAAAAAGGAAACCCCGGCCAGCGAAGCACCGACGCTCAACAGTGCCGGCACTACGTCTCCCGAAAGCGCGGGCAATGACAATGCGTCGTTCCCGTATTTTCTCCAGATTGGGGACGTATACGATGGGCCTCTCGATCTTTTGCTGACACTAATTAAGAAGCAAAGTCTTGATATCTGGGACTTGCCAATTGGCAAGATCACCGCTCAATTCCTGGCCTACGTGAAGACCATACCATCGGAAGAGGCCGATTCAGCCGCTGAGTTCTGCTACATGGCCTCGCAGCTCATTGTGATAAAGTCACGGATGCTGCTGCCCACTGAGCGTGCGGCAGCTGAAAACGGGGCTCCCGACGATCCGCGCAAGAGCCTGATCGAGAGACTTCTCGAATACGAACAGGTCAAGCAGGCAGCTCAGATGCTCGCCGAGAGGCAAAAGGCAGAGTCGGCGACGTGGACCCGGTCTGACGCCACGTTCACGGATCCCGCTATGCCCAGCGAAGCTCTATCGGCCCAATCCGCCGACGCGGCCGACCTTTCCCGTGTTTTCCGGCAGATACTCGAACGCGCGGCAAATCGGCCCACACTCAATGTCACGAACGATGTCGTCATGGTACGTCAAATGATCGATTTTCTCCGCGACCGGCTCGAGATCGAAGATGCTCCGATCTCTCTCGAAGAGGCGATTGGCGGGTCCAGTTCACCGCGAATCGTCACTGCGGCCATTCTCGCCCTGCTCGAGATGGTCCGACTCGGAGCGGTGCTCGTGAGGCAGGACGCACAATGGGCCAGTATCCTAATCAAAAAGAGTCCCGAGTTCCAGCAAGTCATGGATGCAAAGGTCTGGCTCGAAGAATGACGGTCCAGTGGATCAAAACGATCACCATTTCGCGCTCGGATCAATAAGCGGTTGGCCTCAAGAGACTATTCCCCTATTCCGGCACAATCGTTCGCAGCAATATTCGAATCTCTAAAAGATGCCTCCGATTGAGTCGCAAAGCATCAATGGTATACCGCGCGGATGGAGTCAACCCCTGCCAACTTCCATCCGGAAGTTCGCAAAAATGACTGGCGAAGTCGTCAATGCAACGACTTCTTTGCTCCTGCTTTCGAGGGGCGCCTAGTGAAATGAAGCTATAGGCGTGGGTTGGGGCCGGAAGCGTTTCGTACGGAACACCGGGTGGGCGCGTCATTGAGTCTTTTGCGCCCCGTCCAAAAGCCGGAGGGCCTTCTCCACGTCCTGGTCGCCGGGCGCGAGCTTTTGCGCTTCAAGCAACTCCGCGCGACCATCGCTGAACGAGCCCGAGTGGCAATAGATCAGTCCGAGGTCCTTGTGGAGTTGTGACAGCGCGCTGCAGTCGCCGCATACCGCAATCGCTTCCTTCAGTTGTGCGACCGCCTGCGGCCAGTCATGAGCATCAGCTGAGGCCAGGGCGAAGTTGCCTAACGACTGAGCGCGATCCATGATGTGCTGGTCTGCTTGGAGCTTTTCAAAACGAGCCTGCAGTTGCCTTGCCTGATCGGGGTTGCTTTTGGCGAGCAGGCGCGACAGGCTATAAATTGCCTGGCTGTACTGGGGGCGAATCTCGATCGCCTTCTCCCACATCTGCTTTGCGCCCTGCGCGTCTCCTTTGCGCTGCAGCTCCTGGCCGAGCATGAAGAGCGTTTCAGGGCTGTCCGGATTGGCCGCAAGGGACTTCCTGAATGCGCTGACTGCCTGGTCTGCATCGCCAGCCTGGCGGGCAACGAGGCCCAGCAAATACCATGCATCGGTCAAGTTGGGATCGAGCCGCGTGGCCGCTTCCAGTTCCGGCTTGGCTTCGGGGCCGCGTTGCAGGTCGAGCAGAACGCGGCCCCGGTTGTAATGGGCCTGCGCATTGTTGGCGTCCAACTGCACGGCCTCTGTGAACTCCGCGAGGGCACCGTTCAGATCGAACTGATCAGCCATCGCGATTCCGAGGTTCAAGTGCGCACCGGGAGATCTCGGATCGAGTTCGACTACCTTGTGGAACAGCGGCATGGCTTCACTGCTTCGATTGAGACGCACCAGCACCATCGCATAGGCGCTCAATGTCGCCGGATTCGCGGGCTCGAGCCGTACGGCATTCCCTAACACCGGCGCCGCCTCGGCAAATCGAGACTGGCTGGCGAGAATGATCCCCAGATTTGCGAATGCCTGGCCGTATTCCGGATTGTTCTCCGTCGCCTGGCGAAACAGGTGTTCCGCCTCCTGCGTCCGATCCAGCTGCCCGTAGAGAACTCCAAGATTGTTTTGCGCCTCGGCATACTGTGGGTCGAGCTGAATGGCCGTCTTGAATTCTTTCTCCGCGTCAGTTGTGCGATTGGCCTTGAGATCGAGGAGGCCCAACTGGTTATGCACGAGGGCAAGGCTGGCATCTAATTGTTCCGCCTTTTCGAGAGCCTGCCGCTCCGCGTCGATGTCGCCCACTCGATCTTCGGCGAGAGCCAGGTTGTAGTAGGTTCGAGCATTGTTCGGATCCTTGGTGATGGCTTCGCGGTACATCCCCACGGCCTTTTGCGCGTCGCCCGTCTCCAGATCCTCGTTGCCCTGGTTGGCTTTCACAACGGCGGCAAGTTGATCTCCCTCCTCCATCTTTTGTTTTTGAAATGCGTTCAATTCATCGCGAGCCTGATCCTGCATACCCAGCGCGCGATGGACTGAAGCCAACAGGAACTGGACCTTGCTGGAGTTGGGATTGATCTTGAGCGCCTTCTCGAGCAAGGGTCGGGCCTGGTCAGGTTTGCCAAGGTGCGCCAGCACATATCCGAGGTTGTAAAGGACCTCGAAGTCATCGGGTTTGAGCGCCATGGCCTGCTGCAGATCCTTTTCCGCTTCGCTAAGGTTGCCAAGACCGCGTTCCACCACACCGCTGAGATAAAGGGCATCGAAATCGTGCGGCTTGCGCTTGAGATATTCTCGAATGATCGGCGCGGCAGCATCGAACTGCGCCAGAATCACAAGCGTCTTTACGAGAGAGACGCGCGCCTCGTCATTCGATGGATCGAGGTGTACTGCCTCCTGAAATTCTTGCGCTGCTTCGTTGAACCGATTTTGCTGGGTGTACACGATTCCGAGGTTGAAGCGGCCCTGCGCGTAATCAGGATGATCCTTTGCCATTGCGGCAAGAATCTTGATGGCATCATCGAAGTTGCCGTTCTTGGAATAGGCAATGGCGAGATTCAGGCGCAGTACCTGATCGTCCGGCGCGTCCTTCAATGCAGCAATCGCGGCCGTGTACCGTTTCTCTTCGATCAGCGCTTTGGTCAGTCCATCGAGGGCGCGAACGGAGCGCGGATCGTGATTGAGGACGGCGCGAAAAGCATCGATCGCCTCGTCCTGCCGGTTCAGCTTGCTGAGTGCGACACCCAGGGGAAGAAGAATCTGCTCGGAGCCTGGATTCAAATTGAGCGCGGTCTTGAGTTCTTGAGCAGCCTGTTGAACATCGCCACTGGTCAGCAGCGCGACGCCGAGATTGTAGTGGCCCTGCCAGGAATCAGGCTGAAGGCGGATAGCGGATTTGAACGCCGAGATGGCACAGGAAAACCGGCTCTGCGATGCGAAGTGCGCGCCCAGCGCATCGTAAGCGGCGGAGGACGGATGCTCGGCGATCGCCTTTTCGAGCGCAGCCGGACCCTGGCAATTCGACGTGTTTTGCGCCGGCAAACCGACCGAAACGAAGACCAGCAAAGTGAAGGTTCCCATTTGGATCAACAAATTGGAACGCGACGCGACTCCCGGCGCCGACGCAAGCGGATTGTTGTGGCTGTGCACTCGCTCCAGCGAGGCTCTCGACGCGAAGGCATGACGTTGGCGGGGGAAGTCCATGCGTTTCAGAGCGAGCAACTCGCCTGGTTGGAATCCATTTATATCACGATGGTTGCTGTCGAAGCCAAGCGCGGCTGCAAGCGGCGACGCCATTGTCGGTGGAGGGAACGATCGGATTTTGAATGCTACAATCCGCGCAGGTCAAACGAATGCCGCGCGCCATTTTTCCGCACTTCGTCCCAATTCTCGTAGTCTTTATGGCTTGCGTCCCGCTTCCGGCACAGATCGGCGTGGCCACCGGCAACGGCGTGGCCACCCCGGCCCGGCCGCTACCGCCAGGGATGAAGCCACCCATCGTCGATTACAAGGATATTGCGGCGAAGGCTGGACTCACGGCAATCAACGTATCGGGGGCCGACAAGAACAAACAGTACATCGTCGAAACCACCGGGAACGGTGTGGCCATCTTCGACTACGACAATGACGGATTGCCTGACATTCTGTTCGTGAACGGCGATCGTTTCCAGCAGGATGGGGCACAGCATGGACCGGTGTTGTATCACAATCTTGGCGGGCTGCGGTTTGAGGATGTCACCCGGAAAGCAGGCCTCGCTCACTCCGGCTGGGGCCAGGGCGTGTGCGCTGGAGATGTCGACAACGATGGCAACGTGGACATCTTCATCACTGCGTGGGGAGACAACGTACTCTATCGCAATCTCGGCGATGGCACCTTCCGCAATGAGACGACGGAGCGCGGTCTTGCGTCAGCAAAGACGCGCTGGAGCACCGGCTGCGCCTTCCTCGATTTCAACCGTGACGGCTTTCTCGATCTGCTGGTTGTGCACTATCTCGATTTCGATCCCGCGCACACGCCTCATCCGGGCGAGCGGTCGCAGTGCGAATGGAAGGGGCTGCCCGTGATCTGCGGCCCGCGCGGCCTGCCGGGCGAAACCGTATCGCTCTATCAGAATGACGGTCATGGCCATTTCACCGGTGTCTCGGAAATCATGCACATCACGACACCGAAGAACTACTATTGCTTCAGTCCGGTTGTCGATGACTTCGATAACGATGGCTGGCCCGACATCTATATTGCGTGCGATTCCACCGCGAGCCTCTACTTTCATAATGTGGGCGGCAAGAGATTCGAGGAGATGGGGGTTCAGGCCGGCGTCGCGTACAACGACGAGGGCCGCGAGCAGGCGGGTATGGGAGTGGCAGTCGCCGACTTCTTTCACGACGGCAAATTTGACATCTTCAAAACCAACTTCGCCGATGACACACACACCTTCTATCGCAACCGCGCGGCGAATGACTTTGAAGATGCGACGATCGAAACCGGCCTGGCGGTTAACACGCGCTACCTGGGCTGGGGCACCGCTGCAATCGATGCGGATAACGATGGATGGAAAGACCTGATCGTTGCCAACGGCCACGTCTACCCGGAGGTTGATTCCGGGCGTACGGGAGAGTCGTTCAAGCAGAAGCGATTGCTTTACTGGAACCGTGGCGACAAGCAGTTTTACGATCTGTCGCCGCAAGCCGGAGCCGGGATCGCCGACGTACATGCCTCGCGCGGTCTCGCCGTCGGGGACCTCGATAATGACGGCAATGAAGAGATCGTGATCGTGAACATGGGCGAAGCTCCCACGTTATTGAAGAACACCGCTCCTCCGTTGGGGCATTCACTTCTGATTCGGGCATTGACCTCGAGCAACCGCGACGCGGTTGGCGCGCGGGTCACTCTGAGTGCAGGCGGTCAAGCGCAGATGGATGAAGTACGCAGCGGCGGATCCTACATGTCGCAAAACGATTTCAGGCTGCACTTTGGAATCGGCAAGGCTAACTCCGCTGATGTTTCGCTGCGCTGGCCCGATGGCAAGGTGGATAACTTCTCTGCCGTTGGGGCGGGGCAGATCGTCACGATCCAGCAGGGCAAAGGAATCGTGCGCAAACAACCCTATTCCGCGGCCAAGCCATAGATCCGGAATCGACGAACAATCTCCGCTACTGAACCGGCTGCGCCTGGGCCTTTGCCAGCATCTGGCGCATGAACGTGTCCTGGGGGAAGATCTCGACATAATGCTCCAGGGCCGCGCGCGCTCGCGCGTAATTCTTCAACTCGATGAGCCGCACAATTAAGGTGCGCTGTGTGAAGGGGTTAAATGGATCAAGCTGGATTGATTTGTCGAGCCACGTAACTGCTTCCGTCTTGCGATCGAGGTGAGTCAAAGCATCGGCGAAGTCGGCGCATGTCGTGGCCTGCGGAGAGGCGAGCGAGAGTGCGCGCTGCAGGTGTTCGACAGCAGCCGTGATGTTGCCGCTCTTGATCTCGCGGCGCCCCACGGCGGCCTGCACCAGCGCATTGTCCGGGTTAGATTTTTCGAGGCTCGCCAGCGCTTCGAGGTATGGGGCGACGTACTGCGGCTTTTCCGCAGCGAGTTCTCCATAGGCCTGCAATAGCGTCAATGGAGGAAGGGCGGCATTTTGCCCGCCGGACGGAGGATCGAGATCGATGAGGTCGGGCAACGCGGCGGTTGTTTGATGAAACGTGCTGTCGGGAAAAGGCTCGTCCGGCCGTACCAGGATACGGTGATTGGTGGCGCTGGAGTGCGAGATTACCTGGATATCGCGCTTGGGCATGTGGCATCCGGCGCAGTCGTTGGACGGCTGCCGGTGGAGGCGCGTCTCAAGCGGAATCTTGCAGCTTTGATTGGTGTGACACTTGAGACACTTGCTTGCGAAGTATGCTGGGGCTTCTTCGGCGGTTGGTTGCACGTGAGGATCGTGGCAACTGATGCAACTCATCCGCCCCGCACTCGAGCGATAGCATTTGCTCAGCGTCATCGAATAGTAGTGCTCCACATGGTCGACGTCGGGAGGCGACTCGGGCCTAGGCGGCACGATCAGGATCTTCAGAGTTTCGTCGAGCGGCTGGCCCGGGCGAATATCCTGGTAGGTTTTTCCTGGCTTGAGCACGCGTACATCGCCGGTCTGATGGCAGGCCATGCAGATGTTATTCGCCAGGTAAGGCGTCAAGCGTGAAGGATTGACGATCTGCGTGCCCTTTGCCGCACCAGAAGCACCGCCCATCGCCTGAACATGGGTTGAGCCGGGACCGTGGCAGTTTTCGCAGCCGATCGACAACTCGGAGAAGGGCGGATCGGCATATTGTCCATTGGCGCCGGGAACCGGGTTTGCGCGGCCGGAATGACAGAAGATGCAGCCGACGAGTATGGGACGATTGAATCCCAGGTCTAGTGCTTCGTATCCCGGCGAAGGTCCCCAGGTCCCCGGCTTGGTGTAAAAGGACAACGGAGCCTGGAACAGGTAGTGATCCTGTTCGACGACGGGACCAAATCCGTTGACGCCGGCGCCGATGAGCCACTCCATTGGGCGCGTGTCGCGAAAGATTTCCGACGAGTCCGCTGCGATCGCGTATTCGCTCTCGTACAGTTTCCCGTCCCGGGTGAAGACATCGAACCGACGGTCAAGTTTGTCATTGGTGAAATGGGCGGGAAGGGAGAGATCTGGCAAGGGCTCGGTAGTGGCGGAGGCCATCGAGCGTCCCATAGCAGTCTTCAAGTAGGAGCGATAGATCGCGCTGTGACAACGGGAACACGCGGCCGAACCCACGTAAAGGGCGGAACTTTCATGAATCGACCGGCCATCCGGAGTCTCGCCGGCGAGGAATCCGAACAGGAGTGCGGGAAGCAGACCGCAAATGGCGGCGACGCCAGCGGACGGCAATCGCTTTCGAACGGTTCGCTCGAAATTTCCGCTCATCCGGCAAGTCCACTCGCGGGTGGCGGGCTTATCGGCACAGAGTTCACGGTATCGCGGTACGATGGCCTCACCTCGTCCGAACGCGTTGCACCTTGCGCGTCAAACATGGCAAATCCTAACGCAAAGATCTTGAGCCGGCGGAGAAAAAATGGGTAGTTCAGTTCACCTACTGCCCTGTGGCGGGGGCGTTTTCCCGTCCCGCTCAATGAATGAATGTGTTTTGAATAATGAACTATAAATTTTAAAATCCTGACTCCCCATCGAATATACGACTTGACAGTCGAACTTTCGATTGACTATAAATTTCGTTCAACAGCGATTCCGGCCCTTCCCCGATAGCAGAAATCTGTGGCCCCGAAAGCTGGAACGACCAACCAGGCCGGTATCGCCAGAGTAATGCTTCCCTGTAAAGACCGATCAGGAACGCACGTTGACCGGAATCGGCACGCTGTCGTCTGCACGTTCATATTCTGAGCCCCAGTTCTCTGTTTTTCGAAAGACAGGAGTCCTGCGCGCCTTGGTTTGATCACAGCCCGCAGCGGCGATCGTGTGTCTTTTTCAAGTCGTCACAGGGACGAAGGGTGTAGGTGTATCCGCAGCACCATACCGCAGCTTAGGGAACAGAGACCCGATAGACCTGATCGGTTTGGGAGGTTTGAACATGCATGTTCTTGCAAGGTGTGCCGAAGGATTCTGCAAAAACTACATAGCCGCGGGTGTCATCGCCGCGATTCTTGTGTCGCTTTCCCTCCCGTGCAGCGCACAGCTCTCATCTGCCTCGGTA
>Ga0207098_10502_pt1 | contig 11658 bp, 6 predicted proteins | sample Alteio_BWMinHeat_84_FD_153548 | JGI IMG/M metagenome (GOLD analysis project Ga0207098, IMG submission 153548) | Enriched cells from forest soil in Barre Woods Harvard Forest LTER site, Petersham, Massachusetts, United States -... | ecosystem: Environmental > Terrestrial > Soil > Temperate forest >...
CATTGACCCGTCACAGCGATCACCTGCCCTGAGCCAGATGCCCCAGTGGCCGGCTGTGCAGACTGCCCTCCGGGTGCAGGCGTCGCGGTAAAGTCTCCTGTGATGCCGAATGGCTGTACTTCGACAGTACCCGCAAATTTGCTTGAGTCATTCAGGGTTGCTTTGTAGATGAGGGTCAATGGAGAGCCATTGTAGTCAGATTGATATTGCCAGGTGACCTGATTCCCATCAACAGTGCCCGTTACCGGAAGATCCTTGTCTTCTTGAGACTTGCAGCTTCCAGTGATTTTGTTGTCGGTCACGGCTAGCTCGCAAACCTGATCGTTTTCGTTTCCGGCGATGTTGTTATGGATGGCCCAATGGCCTGTCAGGTTTTGCGCTCCGAACGCCGACGAGACAAACAGGAGGGCAAAAGTTGCGAGAAGTATCTTCATTTCGGGTCACCTTTCGGATTTCTGGTATTGGACAGGAGTTATTTCTTGCCAATCGAATAGCCTTGCCACAGGTATTCGAGCGCCTCAGGGAGCGTCTGCATCCTCACCGCCCAGTCGGCATGTCCCGCATTCCGTGCGAAGACAAACTGATAGTGATATCCCTTGTCGGCCAGCGCCGCTGCCATCTGCTCGTGGGCCAGCACCGAGTCATGCATGTTGTCGCGCATCACGTTAGGGTTCAGCACATCACTGTCACCCAACTCCATCCAGATGCGAATCGGCTTCGCCGGTGAGCCCGGAATCAGGTGTTCGTGGAACTCCCAGCCACCGTGCGGAGTTTCGGGGTTATACGGCCATTGCTGATTCTCAAATGTTCCCGAGTAGGTCAGCACCCGGTGATAAAGGTCCGGATGATACCAGGCCATGGCCAGAGCGCACCCACCGCCGGAGCTCGCGCCCATCGCCGCGCGGCCGTCGGGGTCGTGCGTCAGATTCACGTGTGCCTCCGCCTCCACGCGCGGCAGCACTTCCTTCTCAACCCACTCGGCAAAGAGCCCCGACATCGTGTTATATTCCAGCCCGCGCTCGCTCCCCTGCGCATCGCCCCCGCCGCTGCCAATCGAAATCGCAACCATCGCTGGAATACGATGCTGCGCGATGAGGTTGTCGAGAACGGGAAAGAGGGGTCGGTCGGGTCCGTCCGTACCCACAATGAAAGGCGCAGCAGTTCCAGCTTTGTATTGGCGAGGCACGTAGACGGCCACATGCCGCGTGTACGGAGCGGGATGACTCGTTGTAACAATCAGCTTCGCAGGATCGGTCGGATCGGGTGTGCCAAACGTCCCCGGATCGCGGGCAATGCCGGGATAGATCTTGCTGTCGGTCGAGTTCATTACGAATTCGATCACTTTGCCTTGCGGGACGCCGGGCTCCAGCTTCACTTCAGGAGCTGGCGTATGGGTGGGCCCAAGGACGAAGTTCCCATCGGCATTCACAGGCGCGTTCGCGCTGTCGGGCAAATCCTTCGCTGCCACAAACCCTGGCGTATGCGGATCGCGCGTCGGAAACTTCCCCCAGCCGGCAGACGCACTCTGAGAAGGCGCTGTGCCTCGAGTAGCGGTGAAGAGGCCGTCGACGTTGAAGGGCTTAACAAGGACGGTTCCCCCAATCTTGCCCGAGTCGTCCACGGTGCCCGTGTAAACGAGGGTAAATGTGAAGTTGTTGTACTCCGCTTCATGCTGCAGAGTGACCTTATTTCCAACGAGGGTGCCGATGACCTGGCGATCTTTGTCAAGAAATCTGCAGGCTCCCGTGATGTTGTTGTTGGTCACGACGAAGTGACAGCCCTCGTCTGTTCCGTTTCCGTTGATGATGTAATGAATCGTCCACGGGCCTGTCAGGTCTTGTGCTGCGAACGCAGACGACGCAAACAGGAGAGCAGATATTGCGAGAAGTCTCTTCATCGTAAGTTGCCTTCCTGATTTCCGGTATCGGGTGGATCAGGTCTGTTGTGAACTCCGCCAGGATGTCATGTGGCGCGTCGGAGCGAGCTAGAACGAGACTCGCTCCTGAATTTGTTGCCGAAGGTACTCGAGGTTCGTATAGCGAACCCCGTTCGGTAGCTTCGAATGAGATGAGGCGGCGGCGGCCGCCTCATCCGAGGGCGATCGACTAGAACAGGAGCTTCAGCGCGAACTGGAACTGCCGCGGGTTGATGTTGGGGACGGTCGAAGTAACAGTGCCAAAACCGCCAGCGCTCGTGGGCGTGTCTCCGGGCAGCAGGCCAACCGAAGTGCAACCCGGGGTCGTAGCGCCGCAGAAGTTCGGATTGTCCCCCGCTTTAATCGGGGAAAGATAGCCATGTTGCGAACCTTCCGCCCACCCGCTGATGCCCGCATTGGGAGGGGCAAAGTTGGGCGTGTTGGAGATGTTGTAGGCCTCGGCCCGGAACTGCAGCGACATCTTCTCTGGCAACTCGAAGTTCTTGAAGATCGACAGATCCGCGCGCCTCGTGTGCGGTCCGAAGAACTGGTAGTGGCCTTCGTTGCCCGGGGTTCCGGCAGGCTGTGGCGTAAAGGCATTCAGGTTTAGCCCGTTCGTAAGGCTTGCGTTGGCAGGCTTGTAGGATTGACCGGCGACCATGTTGGGCCGGTCGGTGGTGATGGTGGGCAGATTGATCTGCGCGGAACCGTTCGCGTTGGTCCAGCCATTAATTGCCTCGAATGGCTGTCCCGTCTGCCAAAAGAGGATCATGTTGCTGGTCCAACCCTTGGCAAGCAGCGCCAAGGCGCCTTTCGTATTGTTGCCGAACGGGATCGCATAGGTGAAGGTGGTGCCAAATCGTTGCCGGATGTCGATACTTGCATTGCCGTAGTCGTAATGCGGGTCATTTGGAAGCACGTTAGCGCCCTGGTTTTGTCCATCTGGGGTTCCATCGCCCAGATCGTGCGCCCAAGTGTAGTTGACATTGAATTCGAGACCTCTGGTGAACCGGCGGGCAAAGACCGCCTGCAGGCCGTAGTAGTTGTTGGTCGCGCCGCCGCTTTGATACGCGATCGTACTCACGTTCGGCAGCGAAGTCGCGGTCGTCAGCGGAGGAGGTGCCGGCGGTCCCGTGGAAGCGTCGTTGGCGTATGGTCCGTTCGGGGCGGGAAGGTTGATGGTTGTTTCGAAAAGGACATGCCGCCCCAGCTCGCCAACGCCTCCCACGGTTAAGACATTGGCGCCAAATTCCTGCTGCACCATCAGGTTGAACTGCTGCACTGAACCTGTGTTGTAGTTGCTAGCCGTACTGGTGAGCGATCCGGAGAGATTCGTCGTAGACGAAGGCGTCGGCACCGGCAAAATCGGCCACCAAGAGGACTTAAAGCCAGCTGGGCCAAAGCCGCCAGGTTGGAACAAATTAACACCGCAAACCCCGAAGCCGACACTGTCGCAGGTGTTTGCGTAGCTGTAGGGCGGATTTTGATTGCCGGTTAGGGCGGTGCTTATGGGGTAATAGCTGATTCCATAACCGCCGCGCAGCACAGTCCCGTGACGAACGGAGAGCGAGAATCCCACTCGCGGCGCGAAGTTCTTGTAGTTGGTCTTAACTCCGATATGCGGGTCCGTTGTTCCTTGTATCAAGGAAAGGGTCGAGTAGTCGAAGTTATCTTGCCGGTTGTGCGCTTCGGTGAAGGCCGTGAAGATGTCGTAGCGTAGACCGAGGTTCAGGGTCAGCTTGCTGTTGACACGCCAGTCATCTTGAGCAAAGTAACCTTCATCCCATCCTCTGTATCCGGGATTGATAAGCAGATTGCTGCGGATATAGCCGAGTGGTAACCCAACCACCAGGTCTTCGGCCGAATTCCCCGAAAGGCCCGCAAACAGCATAAAACCCAGCGGATAGGTGGCCTGGGCGTAATTGAGTTGTCTGCGGGTAATCTGCGCACCGGCTTTGAAGTTGTGCGCGCCGTGCGTGTAGATCAACGACCCGTCGTAGATGAACGTATTGTTGGTGTTAATGATGGGCGTGAAGATCGAATCGCCCAGATTCCCGTACCCGCCTGAGAGCATGTAGGTTGGCGCCAGTCCCGTAGTATTTGGCGCCGCCGGTGTGTTGGCGTTCTGAATCCCGATCGCCGATGAAACGTTCTTGCCGTAGTTGAGGTTCTTCGAGAAGATATCGATGCGCGTATAGCCTGTCTTGAGTTCCATCACCAGGTTAGGCGTAAATGGGTGATCGTAGACCAACGCAACACCGTGAGCCTTGGTCGTCGATTCGCCTGGGAAACTTCCCAGAATGCCGCCGGGAAAGACTGGCCCGCTGATTCCTTGGACAGTTACTGCCGGGTACAAACTCGGAGCATTGACATTAACATTGTTGTAGGAGTAGCGGCCGAAGAGCGTGTCGCCATTCGAAAAGTGCTGGTCGATGCGTCCGTCAAGAGAGAGCGTCATCTGCGGCTGCTTAACAACGTTCTCGTAATTGTTGAAGGGCGCAGACGAGGAGACATTCGGGCAGGGATACATCGAGAGATACGATTTGCCAACCGGGTCGGCATTAGCAGCGGGTACTACGGTGCCGCCATTATCGGTGAAGTCGTAGTTGCCGGTGGTATTGCCAGGGCAGCCTGGATTCTCCTGGACAGTCGGGACCGTGGTCAAACCCGAGGAGATTCCCTGAATCACTCGGTTGTCCTGGACGTCGCCGAAAAAGAACGTCTTGTTTTTCACGATGGGGCCGCCGATGCTGCCGCCAAATTGATTCTGGCGCCATTCCGGCTTGGGAGTCGTTCCGGCCGTGGCAAACCAGTTGCGCGCGTCGAAGATGTCGTTACGGAAATACTCGAAGGCCGATCCATGGAAGGTATCGGTTCCCGACTTGGTGACGATGTTGACCACTGCACCGGCGGCAAAACCCACATCGGCGCTCACGTTATTGGTCTGCACCTGCACCTCGGCGATGGCGTCAACCGAGGGAGAAATACCCATGAGTCCTTGTGCGCGCACGTTGTTGTCCATGCCGTCGATCATCTCGTTGTTGTACATGTCCGGCTGGCCATTGGCTGAAACCGTCGAGTTTGCGGCGCGGTCATTGGGGCGCTGCCCCGAGGAGATGGCGGTTGGTGAGCCCGCATTCACGCCCGGTTGCGCCGTCACAAGGTTGATGAAATTGCGGCCATTGAGGGGCAGGTCCTGCACCGATCGCTCGGTTACGGTACTCTGCACGGTAGAACTTTCGGTCTGCAGCAAAGGCGCAGAAGTGGTGACCTGCACCGTCTCTTCCATGTTGCCGAGTTCCATGTTCGCGTTTTCGCGCAGACGGTCGCCAGCGGCCAGGGCGAAGCCAGGGATGACTAGCCTCTTGAAACCCTTGGCCTCGACGGTCACGGTGTATTGGCCCGGATTTAGCAGATTGAACGTGTAATCCCCTGTGCCGTTGGTCGTCGTGTAGGCGGCAATATTGGTTCCAGTGTTGGTGAGCGTAAGCTTGGCGCCAGGGATCACGGCGCCGGTCGTATCGGTGACTGTACCGACAACGCTCCCGTTTGTGAGTTGAGCCTGGGCAAACCGGGGAAAGAAGCCCACGCAGATTACCGCCAGCCCGAAAGCGAAGACCCGCAGGAGCAGCCTGCGCCGACTGAACATTCTTTGTTGCATCTTTCTTTGTTGCATCATTGGCCTCCTAATCGTTCTTTCGCCACTTCTTTACTGGTTGAGATCGGTGCATCTGAATCGGATAGGGAATCGTCCGATCGTTCGCCGGTTTGTCGTCTCCACGGTTATGTCCCGACCATTCGTATCTGCACGCGTCTTTGTGCTAACGCTCTGCCGAAGGTTCGCTTGCTTTGCCGTCGGCGTTGTAGGCGGTAACGCGATACTTCGGCCCCATCAGGCCGTTGGGGCTGAGGTCAGGCCAGCCCATGTCTGAGTCGATGGCGCACCTGTCGCAGACGAGTTCCCACTTGCCTGCGGATGCGGCGCGTTCGACGCTATAGTTGACAGCGCCGGCAGACCCGCGCCAGCGGATGATGCCCAGGCTCTTCGTAGTGATGACAGGGGCGGGCGGTATGGCATGCGGCGGCACACCCTGGCCAGCCATTTTGAAGGCGTGGGTGCGAAGCATCTCCGCGCGGGCGCGCATCTCGTCGCGGGAGTTGACCAGGGTATCGATGCCGCCGTAATAGAGCGACCACCACTGGCCGGTGTCGCTGGCGACGGCTTTCGCGTGCCGAATATCATTCGTGGGCATGACCATGGGTTGCCAGCCGTACTCGGGGGCGTGCGCGTAGAGGGCCCAGTAGCCGTCGCCGGAGATTTTTGGATCGGACTCCATCGCGGTCAGGGCAGGCCGGAAGTCGTCCTGGGTGGGCCAGTTGCTCACGTCCCAGCCGTATTCACAGGCGGAGTAGGCTTTGCCGTGCGATGTGACGAGTGCGGCGTCCTTGGAAAAGCTATCTGCAGTGTTCTTGATTCCTAACGCCATGCCGAAGAGCGGGTTGAAATGTGGATAGTACTCCGCGGTGACGAGGTCGGGAGTCTTGTCGTCGAGGACATCGGGATTCTTGAGGAACAGGCCGCTGTTGTCGGAGTAGATATGCTTCTTGTCGATGGACTTGATGAAAGCGCCGATGGTGTCGACCCACTTGATGAGAGCGGGGCCCTGTTTGGACCCGGACATCATGGCACCGATGCCGCACATGTTGCAGTTTTCCCAGGCCATGATGGTGGGGTCGTCCTTGAGAGCGATGCCGGTAAGCGTGCTCTTGTGGTTCAGCAGCCCGGCAATGTGCTTCTCGAACATCGCGATCAGTTTGGGGTCGGTGAAGAAGTCGTTCGTGTTCTTGGTGCCGGCCCATTCGGTGTACTGGCCGATGCCGCCGTTGTCGCAGTAAGTGCAGTCACCGATAAGAGTGACGACGTAGCGCAGGCCGCGGTCGTGCGCCGCTTTGACTGCGTAATCGATGGGCTTGAATGCCTCGGGATTGAACTCGCCTGGCTTGGGCTCGATGCAGAGGTCGCAGCCCACGCTGTCGCCAAGGGTTTGTGCGCGGATGACGCGGGCGCCCATCATTTTGGCAGTGTCGAGGGCGTCGTCCACTTCAAACTTCGTAGGGTACCGCGGACCCATGTTTTCAGACGGGCCGTAGGCTTCAATACCCAGCCACTCGATGTTGGGGCCACTGTAGCGAAAGGGTTCGCCGCCCAAGGTTAGGCGGGGCCCGTCGTGCTGCACAAATTCGTTGTTGTGTTCGGTCTGCGCCGAACTCTGGGTACACACTGCCATCATCGCCAACGTCACAAAAACCACCGTGGCGAATGCGCCGCTCATTGAGTGGTTCTTTCCCATCTTGATGCTCCCTCAACCGTGACTGCTCTCCACACCCCGGACTGCGAGAATCCTGCATCCGCTTCGGCCCTTTCTTGAATCTCAACTACGAGAGAGGCGGGATCGGTCAGCGATGAGAACAGTAATGACAGTAACTGCCATTTGTCAAGTACTGTCTTGTTGCTCTGTATGCCATTTGACATTGAATGCCACACGAATTTAGGATTTGAATGTAATTCAATGTGGCGCAAGAGGATCTAACGTGGGCTTACGAGAAACCAAGGCAGTGAAGACTCGAAAACGTATTCTTAGCGAAGCATTGAAGCTTTTCAAACGGAATGGGTACGAGCAAACCACCATGGAAACGATCGCGGGCGCCGCGGAAATCGCTCCCAGAACCCTATACCGCTACTTCCTCAGTAAGGATCTGATCCTTCTTGACCCGTTGGTCGGTTACGACCTTATCGCATCCATTTCCCTGCATGCGGTGAACCTCCCGGTGGAGGAGGCACTCGCCGAAGCAATTCTTGAATGGGCCAAGTGGCAAGACACGAATGCGGAGGAAATACTGCTGGTTCGCTCACTCATCGATCAGGCCCCACTTGCACGTGCGAGGTTGTGGGATATTGTTTACCAAGCGGAGCAGGCTTTGAACGCACTTTTGGCGGAGAAACTCCATCTGCCTAAGGATGATCTACAGGTTGTGCTCTCGGCGCGACAAGTCATCCTTACCATTATCGGTACGGCGGCAGAGCAATGGCGGGCGAGCGCAGGCAGTTCCTCATCCATTTCAATTGCAGTGCAGGTGCTGAGAATGTTCGCGGAGCACAAAGTCCTCATACCACGACAGGCATCGCGCGGCTAAGTGCACCTTCATAACGACGTGCGAAGTGATGGAGCATCTCGTGAGCATGAACACTCTCAACGAATCAATCCCTAGGGCAGAACCCATGCCGATTTACCGCTGAGGATTAGGGAAGGCCTTGTACTCACACCGTATGACCGAGATGCCTTCTGCAAGTTCGACTCAGTGGGCTATCACGATTACCGCATCGCCAACGTATTGGCCTCCCGCTAGGCTCCCCGAAGAACCTTCAAGCCGCAGCTCTGTACGCTCCTGCGTTCTGGGCATATCGCTTCCGTCTGCTGGGAATTCCAAGTGGCCGTAAAACCGGCTTGTCGAAAATTGACTTCGAACATCCATTCATCGCATGACCTAAACCGGCCGGAAGCGAAGCGCTTCCGCGTAACAGGGTGATAGTAGCGATTGCGAGAGGTTGACGAAACTAGATGATCCTCTAGGTCATCCTGTTTACGTGATGCCAAGGGCAAGAATGTCTCCTTCGATCTCGAGTTCCAATCGGTTCTTTATAGGCGACTACCCACCGACAACAAATCGATCAAACCTCTAGGAACATGTAGTTTTCTTGCGCCTCCGGTAGAGATAGCATCGCGCTGTACTCGGGGAAATCCTCTCGCATCGAGAGGGAGGGCTAAATGACAGGCAATCCCAAGGAAGTCCGTGATCTGATGTCGTCACTCAATCGTGGTGGCTCTCCGGCGAAGTGTGTTGCAGTCTCTGCATGGCTCCGCAACACACCGCCTGCGTGCTTGGACGAAGAGGCCAGCATCGACAAAGGCGGATGTACTCCTGATGGCTACTCAGTCGCCTCCGATGATCAGTTGCTTATGACGGCACAATCTGGTGACCACCAAGCGTTCATCGAACTTTGTCGACGGCATTCGCCGATGGTGAAAAGGAGAATCTTCTCGATTGTCAGAAACCAAGACGATGCAGAAGACGCGCTTCAGGATACCTTGCTTCGAGCCTATAGACACTTGGACACCTTTCGCCGCAACTGCAAATTCTCTACTTGGCTCACGAGCATCGGGGCTAACACGGCATTGATGATCCTGCGCAAGAGGAAGACACGCAAGGAAGGACACACCGGTGTCTTGAACGACGAAAGCGGTGCATGGGAAACGACGGAATATGTGGACCGCTCGCTTGATCCCGAAAGGCAACATTCCAGACATCAAGTCATTCTCGTGGTGAGGAGAGAAGTCGAGAAGCTGCGACCGACGCTTCGTTCGATTATCAAGCAGTATTACGGGGCTGAGTGTTCGCTGGAGGAATCGGCGAAAGCGCTGGACATCACCGTGAGCACAGCGAAGTCCCGCTTGACGCGAGGGCGGAAGACACTTCGTTGGTACCTAAACAGACGTGGTGTCTCAGACTTCCGAGTCTAGCCATTCGGCACACACGATGAACAGGGAGCGAGGTATTCATAGGATGCAGGACAATCCCACGCTAAGTCGAGAACACATCGACAGGATTCGATCGGTGGCTCAACTACGTTCCGTCCGTAGTGGCGAGATACTCTACGAGCCCTCTCATCCCGACGTTCCTCTCTTCATCGTCCTGGAGGGCAAAGTCTCGATCACCAGAGCTGGCGAGGATGAAAAGATTTTAGCCGTTCGCGAACCGGGGCAGTTCACAGGAGAGATGTCGGTAATCTCCGGGAATCGATCGCTCCTTACGGCGCGCGTGACGAATGACGGCGTCGTGCTTGAAGTCACTCGGGACAAAGTATTGTCTCTCATGGCCAAGGACACGGAACTGGGAGAAGTCCTCATGGGAGCCTTTGTCGCACGCCGTCTGATGATGATTCAGCTTGGCGAAGGCAATGTCATTCTTTTCGGCACGAAAAGTTCCGCCCGTACTCTCGCAATCCGAGAATTTCTTACCAGAAATGGGCATCCATTCACATATGTCGATATTGACAGCGATAACTGCGCCAGCGAACTCATGGAGCAGCTTGCCGTTCGAAATAGCGAAATTCCGGTTGTCTATTGCAACAGACGATATGTCCTGAGGAATCCGTCCATTTCCGAACTGGCAGCGTGTCTTGATCTCAACATCAATGTCGATAAAGGTGTGCGCGACGTTTTGGTGATCGGAGCCGGACCGGGAGGACTGGCTGCGGCGGTGTACGCAGCCTCGGAAGGATTGAAGACGCTGGTCATCGAAAAGTCTGCACCAGGAGGCCAGGCTGGATCGAGTTCAAAGATCGAAAACTACCTGGGCTTTCCGACAGGGCTTTCGGGACAAGAACTCGCAAATCGATCCATCGCTCAAGCCCAGAAATTTGGCGCTCAGTTGATGGTCGCGCAATCGGTCGTCCATATCGATTGCAGCCGGCAGCCATACAGGATCGTATTGGAGTCTGGCCTGAAGTTCAATGCGCGCAGCGTGGTTATCGCGACGGGTGCGCAATACGCGCGACTGCCGGTTGAGGACGCTGATGCATTTGCGGGCAGAGGGATCTATTACAACGCGACACATATGGAGGCACAGCTCTGTGATTCCGAAGAGGTAGCCGTAGTGGGTGGCGGAAATTCGGCGGGGCAAGCCGCCGTGTTCCTTGCCCAAACTTCGTCGAGGGTGCATCTGCTTGTGCGTTCGAACCAACTTTCAGAATCAATGTCTCAGTACCTGATCGCGAGGATCGATGCGCACCCAAGGATTGAAATCCACTATCTGACGCAGATCGTCGGTATGACCGGGGCGGCGCATCTGGAAACCATCGACTGGAAGGAAGACACGTCAGGGCTCAGGGTAACCAAACGAATTCGTCATGTGTTTGTGATGGCAGGTGCTGCTCCCCGCACAGAGTGGCTTGAAGATTCCTTCGTCCTCGACAAAAAGGGCTTTATTGTTACCGGTCCTGACCTTGTCGAATATGGCGACTTTCAATGGCCATTGAGTCGTTCTCCGCTCCTTCTTGAGACCAGCGTGCCTGGAGTATTTGCAGTAGGTGATACGCGGGCAGGCAGCATTAAACGGGTTGCGTCAGCGGTCGGCGAGGGTGCAATGGCGGTTCATCTCGTTCACCGATTCCTAGCCGAGAGCACGACCCTGCGCAACGGAGCCATGAAATGACACTTCGCTGCGTTCTTCCGGTTATTGCGACAGGATCGGGGCACGTTCCATCAGGTACATGGAGTAGAGCCAAGATTGCCTCGTCAATTCCATTGCCAACCGTTTCGAACTTCAGAGAGATCTGAAGCTCGACCAGTTGATTGCGTTTTCACTTCGCTCTGACAAAGCAGTCGTCGTAAAAGGAGGAACACAATGAAGACAATCACAACACACTACATCGACGGGGCATTCGTTGAATCCCACGGCCGCGAAGTCATGGACATTATCAAGCCGACCAACGGTCACGTGATCGCCCGCGTAACGCTGGCGGATGAAGAGGATACGCGGCACGCTATCGCTGCAGCCAAGACCGCATTCGCCAGTTTCGGCCGGTCGACCAAGGAAGAGCGCGCGAAGATTCTGCGCCGCTTGCATGAGGCCGCTTCGGCGCGTCTTGACGATCTGACGGCCGCGATGGTCGAGGAGTACGG
>Ga0207098_10505_pt1 | contig 11626 bp, 6 predicted proteins | sample Alteio_BWMinHeat_84_FD_153548 | JGI IMG/M metagenome (GOLD analysis project Ga0207098, IMG submission 153548) | Enriched cells from forest soil in Barre Woods Harvard Forest LTER site, Petersham, Massachusetts, United States -... | ecosystem: Environmental > Terrestrial > Soil > Temperate forest >...
CCATTCAGGTCAGCGTGCCCATCCGGCGTATGGGGAGTTGGCTTCGAAACGGCCGCCTTTAGTGCGGCAGCGGCCTTAGCGCGCGCCTCAGTGAGGGCTTTGGCGTAATAGACCTGATCAACGTCGTGATCACGCTGCGGCCCCGCAGCCTTCAACTTCGCCCTCTCAGCTTCAATCGCCTTTTGTCGAGCGTCGGAGTCCTGTTGGCTCTGCGCTTTCGCTTGGGTCGAAACCATACACGCGATGATCATCACCGCCGCAGAGATTACAAATTTCGCCGATTTCTTCGCACACATATCTAGAATCCCCCTCGCCTGGCACAGCACCAGAACGCCAAGCCTAAAATCCTGAGAGCCATCGCTGGACTTTGCCGAAACACACTCTCCAGTCGACCCCGGAATCCGAAGCCTTCTGCAAGCACTGGAAGGTTGACAAAATCCGCGAATTGATAAAGGTCAACGTATAACACTCCATCGAAACCTGTCAATTTGCGCAAGCCCCCGACAAGTGAGTTCGTACTAGGCCGAAGTGTCACAGTTTGGGTGGACGGTCTGGACGCCTTGGAATGTTCTAACAATCGAGCTTGCCTTTGCAGACCGACGTTCGAGGCGACTCATATGGCCTTCGCATCCCGCAATCGCGCTATCGCTTCCTCGTTGTATCCAAGTTCCCTCATGATTGCTGTCGTATGTTCTCCCAGTGCGGGCACGGCAGCCATTCGAGGAGAGTAGGCTTCCGGGGCCCCGGGTGGCAGAAGGGCTGGAATATTTCCAACAGGGGAAGTAATTTCAACCCAACGGTTCCGCGCTTTGAGTTGCGCATGTGACCACACGTCGTGCATGTCGTTCATACGCGCATTTGCGATCGGTGCGGTATCCAGGCGCTCAATGACTTGTTCCGCAGTTAGGGTTGAAAAAACCCCGTGGATGATGGCGGTCAATTCCTCGCGAGCAATCGCTCTCCGAGAGTTGGAGGAGAAGCGCGGATCCTGCTCCAACTCAGGTTTCCCAAGAACTTTTTCGCAAAAGATGGCCCATTCGCGCTCATTTTGGAGGCCGAGCATTACTGTCTTGCCGTCGCCTGATGTGAATGGTCCGTATGGATAGATTCCGGGGTGCGATGCTCCAGCACGCGCAGGGGGTGGAGCGCCTTCGAACGAATAATAGAGTCCGTAGGTCGTCCACTCAACCATGCTTTCGAACATCGAGACATCAATATGGCTACCATGCCCGGTTTTGCTGAGTTTGATGAGGGCGCCAAGGATATTGGAAAATCCGTACATTCCCGCTGAAATATCCGCAATAGCACACCCAGCTTTGGAGGGTTCTTCAGGCGTGCCAGTAATCGAGATGAGGCCCGATTCACTTTGGATCAGGACATCGTAGGCTTTCTTGTCGCGATACGGCCCATCCGCACCATAACCGGAGATATCGCAAACGATCAACCTGGGATGCTTGGTTTTTAGTTCCTCGTATGACAATCCGAGCCGGGACGCAGCACCCGGCGCCAAGTTTTGCACGAGTACATCCGCGAAACTCAATAACTTTGCCAATACTTCCCTCGACTCGGGATGTTTGAGGTCAAGCGTTAGGCTTTCTTTGGACCGATTGCACCATACGAAGTAGGAAGCCATCCCGCGCACGCGCTCGTCATACGATCTGGCGAAATCTCCCACACCTGGGCGTTCGACCTTTATTACGCGCGCTCCCATATCCGCCAATTGTCGAGTACAAAAGGGTGCGGAAACGGCCTGCTCAAGTGACACAACAGTGATTCCATCCAGTGGACGCAAACGAATCTCCCATCAAAGTATACGCGTCATGCGATAGAGCTCAGAGAGGAATCGATCAATCCGGAATGGAGCGGGAAGACATTTAATTCTTTACGCGAGCGTGGCTATCGCATCCGTCGCGAGCCAGCCCTCCGCGTCCATCGCCCACAACTTGACTGTTTTCCCGTCGTTTTCAACACGGCCACAAATACGGAAAGGAACGCCACTGAAGAGTGGCCTGATCGCACGCGACGAAAGTCGCGAGATCGATGCATTCGGCAAGTTGCGCCTCAGCAGGTCAACCAGAAGGACCACAATCAATCTACCGTGGACCACAAGATCAGGGTAGCCCTCGATCTCCCTAACATACGTGCGGTCGTAATGAATCCGATGAGCGTTGAAGGTCAATGCAGAGAAGCGAAAGAGCAGAATTTCATCGGCACAGATTTCGCGCGTCCAGGAGACGTCGGTTGGCGCCGCGATGGGCCTGGATACCGAATCACCGGGTTTTGGGTTGTCCCGGTAGACCATCTCCTGTTCCTCCGCCACAGCGATACCAGTTCCATCACTGATATCGTGCCGCACCAAAACGAATACAAGCGGACCTGAATGCCCTTCCTTCTCGCTCACGTCAACGATGCTCGAAGTGCGCGAAATGGGGTCCCCGATGCGCAGGGCTCGCACAAATTGCTGGCGGTTTCCTGCATACATTTGACGTGGAAGTGGGACGGGCGGAAAAAAACTCCCGCGCTGCGCCATGCCATCCGAATTGATTTCAGCAGGCCTGTGAAGGGGGAGGAAGTAAAGCCAGTGCCACAACGGTGGCAGCAAATCACCGGCTTGGGGGAAAGGATCATCACGGTCCAACGTCACCGAGAGTGCTGCTGCGGGTGCGGGTGTCACTCGATCAAGAAGAGATTCCGTTTTTCCGATCCATGTGCGTAGGTATTCGAGATTCACGGTTGGGTAGTGAGGCAGGTCTGAGGTTTCAATGGTCCAGCTGGGTGCTCTCCAGACGGCACCATAGAGGCATTTCAGGCAGTGAAAACGCCCCTATGGTGTCGCGGTGGTTAACGGCCTCGCGGACAAGTTGCTTCGATCGAATGGCCATCCTTGAACGTAAATTTTGTAGACCACGCCAAGTGCTTGGTGCCATCCCGGGCCAGGAATACGTCGATTGTAACGGGCTCTCCGATTTTGCCTACCATATCCTTGGTAACCTTGGCGGCATGCCATTCGCCAGGCGAGAGACTTTCGATCGCCCAATGCTCCATGGTCCCGTCCGCGCCTTTCACATCGACGTACCAATAGCTATGTGGGTTGATCCAGTCTATTTTCGTTATGGTACCCGTGAGCTTGGTTTCCTTGTCGCCGTCGAACTCCGCGCTGAACGAATGATGCGCGAATGCGGGTGCCGCGTGAAACAGCAGCCCGAAGGCCACAACCAACAGACCAATCTTGCACTTCATGATCAATGCCTCCAATTCAATCGTAGAATCCAGCCCGCCAGAGATTGAAACTTGACGATACGTTAATTAACGCCGATTTGATTGTCAATTCATCGCGTCTGCCGCGCGGTAAAATCGTACTAGGCCGAACCGTCACAGAGGATTGAAGCATATGCGGGGATCGGGGAAGGGATACATCCCTCAAATCGTCCATCGCTGGAGCCCATCATTCCCTTGGCGGATACTCCCCGAGGCATCAATGACTCGCTTCCGGGGATCCAGGAGAAAAGTGATCGTATCGTTGTCTTTGGCCTCTACTCGGGCGATGATTCGTGACCCTTTTTCGGTGCGCGCAAACACGACGCCATACTCGGGGCTTCCATGGCGATCGTAAATAATCGTGTAGGTTTCCACCACGGCGTCCCCCACATATTCCCCATTCACGTCAGGGACTTTTCCGCGAGCGCAGTCCACCTGTGGTTGCACATCATAATTAGGAGCCAATGGACCGCTGGGCGGGCGAGTCGCAACTACAAGAGCGTGATGCTTTGTGACAAATCCGCCTTGCCCGTAAAGAAGGCCTACTGCCTGATGTTGACCGCGAAGACTCCGTGTCATTGCAGCCGTGGCATGGGTCATGTAGTTATTATACGGACCGCCAAAGAATGAAAGTCCACCCGTGACGGTTGGCAGTTTATCTGCAGGCCAATTCAACACCCGGCGAGCCATCTTCGGAACACACGGGAAGCAACTATAGAGTTCGGCGAATTCAAATTCTGCTTGGTCACGACTCGGGAGACGGGTCGCAGCAGTCAAGACAGCTTCCATGGCAGTTGAATTTCGATATTGATCGCGCGACACAAAATCATGCGGTTCGGATGCAGAGCTACCGCCCCAGACAAAAACTAGCTGATCGTCGGAAATGCCAGCAGATCTCGCCGCAGCGTAACTCGTTACGAGTATGGCCGCGCCTTGATTGACGATTGAATTCGCGACCATATGTTTTGTATAAGGTCCTGCGACCATTCGATTTTCTTGTGAGGGTGTCGAGATTTCGCTAGGTTCGAAAACTCTTCGCAGCCAAGAGTAGGGATTCTTGGCTGCAACCGATGAAAGCTGAGACCACATTTCGGACGTTTCCGTTTCCCACTCGCGAAAGGACTGCCCCCAGGCCGAGCGCGTCGCATATTCATATAATGGGTACACGACTAAAGGCTTGTTAAGCCCATGTCGGAGGGCGAGAGGATGCAACACGCCTTCTCTCTGTGGCTGTCCCGGTTTTGGCCCCCCGGGCGTCCACGGCAGTGCGATCTTTTCATGCTGTGCGCGAGCGAGAGAATGAGAAGCTTCAGCACCGCAGATCGCAACGACGCTGGAATCGCCCTGGGCGATTTGAATCGCTGCTTCGTGGAGATACGCAATCGGAGAGTCGCCCCCGATAGCACCGTAGATTGTTCGGGCAGGATGTATTCCGAGAGATTCGCTAAGTTGCGCCGGCAAGTCGTTGTAACCCCATGTCATAGAGTTGATAACGACGAGCGAATTGATCCGTTTGAGCCACCCTCCGTTTGCGTCCTCGTCGGCGCGTCGCAACGCTTCCGCCATCAAACAGAGGGGTTCTTTGCTCAATACTGGATCGCTTGGAAAATCGACGATCTCACCAACACCGACAATAACGGGGGCTCGCTGCAACCAATTCTCAGGCATCAGTTTTGTACTTCGCGGAGCAATCTGAATCCGATTAGATTGCCAAAAATTCGAGTTCTAGAATTGGACAATCCGATTGCCAGCCCGGCTACCGATGGGGGGCCCTTAACTTGATAATTGTCCTAACTCTTCCGCGGCTTCTTGGCAGCCCTTTATTTTCCACCGATTTGGATGGCTCGTCTGCAAGGTGAGGCTCAGCCTCGAGGAGCCCCAATCGGACGAGTACTCGTCGAACCTTCCTCGACGAAATTGTCAGCCGCGCGGCCACTCGAGACACTTTCTTTTTTTCCTGAATCCATATTCTTGGGATCACGAGGTCGGCAAAGTCTTCCCCGAGCTGTCGAAAACTCTTGCCGCCGATTTCTCCACTTGCCCATTGAAGGAGTTTTGGTTCAAGTGCGGAGTCCTCCATCAACCGTTTTCTTAACCGCTGAAAATCTTCCCACAGGTGGTCACGCACACTCGATTCCAAGTATTCCGCCGCTCGATCCATCGCTTCCCGCGCGCGATCCCTTTGGTTGAAGAAAGCGTTCGAGAGGGTCAAACCATACCACGTGTACGCGCTGGCAAGCAGACGACGGTCTTGCGTATCGCTGGCCAGTTCCACGGCGTCTCGGGCGTAATCCTGCGAAGCGACGGCATGGCTTGCCCATCCCTCCACTTCTTCCTCGACGCTTGCGTTTTCGACCATGCATTGCAGATTTCTCGCCGAACCCATCAGAATTCGATCTTGCCTTGATTCAGCCGAATGGTAGGCATTCGTCCCTTCTTCGGCAGCCAAATTTAGTTCACCTCTCTCCAGGTAAAGGTGACCCCGAATCAGATGGACTCTCCCAATTCCGCGGACACTCAGATGTTCTTTGTAAATCTCTCCAGCGCGATCCAAATCAGTGAAGATGATCTGATGCAGATTCGACAACTCTTTCACGAGCGCAGCGCGCGTCGGTCCCTTTCGGCCCGATTTCTGGGTCCGTTCAGGAAAAGCCTCGATGGTCTGCCGCAAATGCCGAGCCATGAGGAGTCTTGTAAAGGACATGTCCACTAGGGCGCGCCCAATGTTTCCAAATTTCCACTCGCATTTTTGAAAATGCTGGATTGCCTTTTCGTAATGCTTGATTGCCTGTCCGTAACGAAGTTCGCGTTGGAGGATACGACCATAAGTGGTTTGGATGTTTCCAAGGGTGATATGGTCGTCAGTTCCGCTCAGTATAGTTTCAGCCTCGCGCAGTTTGTTGACAGCGTGTTTCCGGTCACCCCTTTCGAAAAAAATCAAACACTCTAAGACGCGTGCTGGCCCCTCGTTTTGTACGTGACCGTGTGCCTGTTGGACTTCCCGTGCTCGCGTGATGTATTTAAGCGCGCTTTCGTATTGCCCCTTCTTCCTCTGGCACCGAGCCATCCAATGGCAAACGACAGCCGTAACGTCCCAAGCACTGATGTCATTCGCAAGTTTCTGGACAATGTCGAAATGGTCAATCGCGGTGTCCAGCATCTCTTCCGCCATGGCTACCATGCCTTCGGCCAGGTGAACGTGAATGTAGTCAGAGACTGTGAGCTTAAGGCGTGATTTCCTGCCGTACGTTGCGATGAGGCGCTTGACAAGTTCCGGCTCGCCATAACCGATGTCGCACCACTGCGCCAGTGTGCCCAAGAAGGCCGCAGCATTTTCGGCAGAAGGGTCAAATGATTCGAAAATCTTTCCGCAGCTGGCGAGACGGTGCATGCCGTCTTCAATGCGTCTTGAGTCGATATCCGATTTGAGAATCGCGACCAACTTTTCCGGAATCAGAGGCTGGCTGCTAGAACTCTGTGATTCAGGCATGGCGGCGTCACTTTCGAGGAGAACTACTGTAGTCACGTTGCCGTAGTGGTCGGAACTGGAACCATTCTTTGACCATTTGATCTTGGATCGCCACCTGGTGCTTGCGCCGACTCACGCTTACTCATCGATTCAAGCCCTGCGAGGCGCATTGCCAAACGGACGGCCTTAGAGGGATTATACACCCGCAGCATAGCCATTTTCTCGGCTTCAATTGAGCCCTCAGCGTGAATCGCGAGTACGGCCTGATAGCCGCCATAGTGTCGCGTGGTTAACTCCCCAATCAGATTCAAGATGGCGAGGCGTTTGTCGGCGGGCCAGGCCCCACACAGATATTTTTCAAGGACCGGCCGAATCTCCGGGGATTCCCAGTCCTGCCCGGATGGGCCAGTGACCAGCAGGCCACCCGCGAGATCCTGGACAGTTTCGAGGGCCCTATGGAAGTCGCGAGCGAACGTCCATTTCGCCAAATTTGTCGTAAAAACGTCGGGGTACGCGATGTCTCCTTCCATTCCACAGCGGAGGGCGGCAAGCTCTGCCAACCCCCGGACGGTCTCGGCGTACCCGGCGAGCCACGTCAATTTATCGCGTACATGCCCGGCCCGATCAATACCATTTGCCTGCGCGATTGAAATGCCGGCGCCAACAAGTGCGTCCAGAAGAGGCAGCTTGTAGCTCACCGCCGTGTAGCGGTGGAACTCGACAAACGTGAGGGCAGCGGCCCCTGCCAGGTCAGGTCGATCGTGAAAAAACACTCGCTCCCACGGTACAAACACATTGTCAAACACAGTGAGTGTTTCGACCATCTTGTGAGTTGTCGAAATCGGTCGAGTAAATGGCTCACTACCGTGCAGAAAGTCTGAAGCATACATTCGAAGTCCTGGCGCGGCGGCTGGGACTGCAAACGCGACCGACCATGCCTCATCACCTTTTCCCATGCTCCTGCTCGGCAAAACTATGATTTCATCGACATAGGGCGTGCATGAGGTGTGAATCTTGGCTCCTCTGACGACGATTCCATCCGACCGCTTTTCCACGACATGTACATAGAGATCAGGATCAGCCTGCTCGGAGGGACGCTTGCTGCGATCCCCTTTGGCGTCGGTCTGAGCCACTGCAAGGGCAAGATCTCCCTCGCGGCATCGCGCCATGTACGAAGCAAGCCGCTCTTGGGCACGATGATCTGCTTCTCGAGAGAGAACTCTCTTCAGTGCAAAGAGGGCATCAGTTCCAATTTCCTTTATCAGGATTACGAGCGTGGCGCCTCGATTGGTGGCTGCCTCAATTAGTTTTGTCCTGGCTAATAGATCCTCGGAGTTGCGTGGAATCCGGAAGTAAGCCGAATACGATTCCTCCCCTTCATTGTGAACGGCGAGTACACCGAGGTCCGGATCATCTGCAAGCTCGAAGTCGATAGCAGCATGCCGCGCGGCCACACCCAACTCCGGATGGTCCGGAACAACCTTTACCCGCGATCCCTGGTAGTAAACCTCGCGACCATCCCGCAATCCATTGAGGAATTGTTCCGCAGTTCGAAGTCCCATCTTCTTAGCTCCTCTCAAAATTTGGATGGTCTTGGATCGCGCTGCCAAGGGCCAATCCTCTAGTGCCTATGGCGCCGTATTGGTCAAGCACCGGAAGTAGGACATCGAACTTGCGGGGCGCAGCACTTTGTTTTGTATAGCCTGCTGAATCGACTGTCAATTCTGTTGGTTCACTGACACGGCCAATTCGTGCTAGGCCGAACTAGCACTGTTTTGGTTGGGGAACCGTCTGACGTCATTGACACTGTGGGACCTGAACTCAAAACCAAGCGTCACAAGGAGAAAACCGGTTGCCCACCATCTACAGGAAGTACTGCGCCAGTGATGAATTGGGAAGCCTTTGACGCAAGCAGCAATAGCAGCCCATTAAGATCATCGAGGTTGCCTAGCAGCGCGTCCGAGTTATGCGGAAATTGCGAAGGGATTCTCGCACGCGAGCGAAGTATATCAAGCGCGCTCACGTGCAAACCCTGTGCCGCTGGGTCAAATTGTCCTAGGACAAACTTACAGTGTGAAGAGGCCGACAAATTGACACACACATGGCACCGTAGTACGTTCCGCGTCAGTTCAGGCTGAGGGGTGTTTGTTCTTGCTTCGGAAATGTTCATCTTAGAGAGTGCGAATTTGCACAAACCTTGGGTTGTGCCCCAAGGAGAAATGTGGAGGTTAACCATGGGAATTAAAGGGTGTTTGCTTGGTGGGTGGCGTGGTCTGTTTTGCGTAGTGGGAATCATGTGTGTGCTCGGCTTAGTCGTACCAGGACACTTAATGGGCCAGACGGCTGGCACAGGCGCGCTGACTGGCACGATCCTGGACCAATCGGGTGCCGCGATTCCGAACGTAACAGTGACCGCGACAAGCGTCGAGACTAATCAGGCGCGGACAGCCACTACGAGAGCGGATGGCACGTATCGATTTACGTTGCTCCAGCCTGGCACCTACAGGGTGAAGTTCGAAGCTACAGGTTTCCAGCCGTATGAAGTTCCGGCCGCGACTGTGAACGTTACTGAGACGGCAGTGCTGGATCGCAGCCTTGCGCTCGGCACTCAAACTCAAGTAGTCACAGTCGAAGCGGATGTCCTGACGCTGCAGACAACGAGTTCCACGCTCGGGACCGTGATCGCAAGCAGGACGGTGACCGACCTTCCACTGAACACTCGCAATTACACGAACCTGTTAAGTTTGTCCGCCGGGACCAATGCCGGCGTTCAGAATGCGTCAGCAATCGGAAAGGGCTCGGCAGCGACTTCCGTGAACGGCGCTTCCAATACCCAGAACAATTATCAAATGGATGGCGTATCCGTGAACAATTGGAACTCGACGCTTGGAATGGCGGGCGGCGAGGGTGGTAGCACGGGTTTTATCGCAATTCCCAATCCCGACGCAATTTCAGAATTCAAGATTCAAACTTCCACGTACGATGCTAGCTACGGCCGCAATCCCGGCGCTGCGGTTAATGTTGTCACCAAATCTGGAACGAATATGCTCCACGGAACCGCCTTCGAATTTCTAAGAAACACCGCGCTGAACGCAAACGACTGGTTTCTAAATCGTTCGGGTTCTCCGAGAGGAGTCCTGAACCAAAACCAGTACGGTGGTACGATCGGCGGGAAGATCATCAAGGACAAACTCTTCTTCTTTGCTTCGTATCAAGAAACCTATCAGAAAAATGGAATCGCAGCGGGAAGCCTTTCGAACCCAACACTCCCAGCTATCCCTGCAGGTGATCGCAGTACCGCCGCGTGGGTTGATTCACTGTATAGCCAGTATTGCCGGACAAGGGGAATCCAGGGTGGTGTCCTCATCCAGAACCCAAGCACAGGGAGTTGTGCGAACGCGTTCCCAACCGGAGCATCAGCTGCAACCGCAACGAAGCCGATCAATCCGGTTGCTCTGAATATTCTCCGGCTGCAATTCCCTGGCGGGGGTTACTTCATCCCATCGGGCTCCGGAGGGGCATTGCCCATCAGTTCTCCAGCCTACTATCACGAGCATCAACCAATCGGCAATCTGGATTATGTGATCAACGACAAGCACACGCTGTCGGGCCGCTACTTTTACTCGATTGATCCGCAGCTCGTGACATTTCCGCAAGGCGCGACATACTTGCCCGGTTTTCCGAACACTCGAAAATGGACCAACGAAACCGCCGCCATAAAGCTAACTTCAATTTTGTCGACAACATTAGTGAACGAAGTGCGGGGATCCTATCAGCGATACATTACGAACAGCACCGGCGTTCCTCCTTTTACCAATCCACAGGTTGGGATTTCCACGCTGGGAACGCGCCGCGTCGACCTATCGAGTATGACAATCGGTGGGTTTGGAATCGGCCAATTTATTTTCGGAGGCGCCTATATAGTTACGAATCAAATCCAGGGCGCAGATCAAGTGTCTTGGACGCGCGGCGACCATACCATTCGAGCGGGTGTGGAAATTGGCTGGAACACGCGCTTCTACGATTTCAACGCTCTTCAGATCGGCGGTATTGTATTCAGCACGTTTAGCGATTTCTTGCTCGGATTACCGGGATGCACACCGGGTGATGCTACCTGCAACGCTGCGAACCCCGGCGTCACGAACGGATCGGGCTTCAGCAATATTGCCTCAACCAACAATGCGGTTCGACCGGGTGTCGGCGGATTGCTTGCGAATACGCCTGCCTGGTCCTCTAGCGCTTTCCTTCAGGACGACTATAGGGTTAACCGTCGGCTGACCGTGAACCTCGGATTGCGTTGGGAATATTTTGGTTACTTGAGCGAGAACGACGGGAAGCTTACGAACCAGTCGCAGAGCTTGATGCAAACGGTGCCATTCCCGCTCGTTGCAGCTCCGTGCTCCGGTGTTTTCCCGACTCCCTGCCCGGGTGGGACCTACGTCGGGAATGTTATTCCCAGCAACTATGTAGCCTCGGCATACGGACCTCTGGCACCGGGAGTTTATAAGAGCCAGTATCCCAGTTCACCAAATCAAAGGTCTCCCCTGACCAACTTCGCGCCACGCGCCGGCTTTGCGTGGCAACCTTTAGCGAGCGGCAAATTTGTGGTCCGCGGAGGCGGAGGCATCTTCTACCATGAAGGATCTGCTGACGACATGTACATACCGGCGGCGAGGCAGCCTCCCTACGCTGCGAACAGAATTCAATCTGGGCAGTCCAACTTTTTCTCCAGCCTTGCAGTTCCATTTGACCCGACACCCGTTGGTTGGACACCGCGTTGGTTTACTCTAGCCGGGCAGAGTTCAAACCTAGCGTTCCCGTTCCTAGCCGAAAAATACCCAACTCCGGTTGCATACCAGTACAACCTGAACATTCAGTATGAATTCCTGCACGCTTGGT